>OIFW01000152.1_pt1 | contig 23639 bp, 17 predicted proteins | sample 1582111 | NCBI WGS metagenome assembly OIFW01 (sample SAMN07501063, study PRJEB24779) | human gut metagenome | isolation source: stool | host: human infant | place: USA: Pittsburgh, PA | reverse complement strand
ACACAATCTAGAGACTATCGATTTAAACAGTCACTAAGAAGACAGCGAGGATAACTACGATAAGAGCTGCCACGATACCAATGAGTTTACTTGTATTTTTCATGAGTGATATTCCTTTTCTGATAATTTACTAGGTTATTATAATATATAGACAGCTAAATTTTTCATTGAAGTCATAAACGGTGGTTTTTTCGTCATAATCAAACCACATCTTCTATTTTTAGTGTCTGTTTAAATCGATAGTCTCTAGATTGTGTTGACAAAGAACAATTAGGGTACTTCCCTAAAATCTCTCGAACAGTGGACAAACCTATACCGCGGCCCTCTCCTTTACTTGAGCGACCAAGTTTAAAGATACCGACTGTATTGATAGATTCTTGAGCAATGGTATTCTCAACTATTACTACCTTTGTCTCTCCACTAATAAGAGCAATGTTCACTTCTTTAGTACTGCTATCCAAACTAGCTTCAATAGCATTATCCAAAAAAATGGACAGCACTGTTATGAAATCCAACAATTCCATCCTCGATACTTCAAAGATATCGCTGACCTCAAGATGGATGGTAATGGACTGGCCTTGTGCTTCCAAGATTTTACTAGCCAGGACACCTTTAACGGCTTCATCTTTAATATTAATCAAGTTGGCAATTTCGTACTGTTTTCCTTCAATCCGAGTCTTTGTTTTTTCAAGGATGTTATCGTAGATATCAGAAATAATAGCCATATCCTTGGAGTCAATGCCATATTTGATACTAGACAAAACATTTAGGTAATCATGCCTGAAGCGACGAATATCCGTATAGAGTTGCTCGATTTGTTGACTATAATGAGCCAAATCACTCATTTGCCTGTCTTTTTGGAGCAGGACTTCTTCTTTTAGTCTCTCACTGAAGGTCGCATTGATATAAACAAGGGTCGCAAGAAAGAGTAAAGCATAGGTCACCACGAGATAAACATGCCAATCTCTTCCTCCAGGGCTCTGTTGCACAAAAAAGGTAATATATTGGAGAAGGAGGGCATAAGATAACATTGATATATCTATGAGTAATAAAAAGTACTTTGAAAATGACTTTCGAAAACCATAGTTCAATGCTTTGAAATCCACTTTTAAGGTCTTAATGATTACCCAAAACACAGGAAAGACTAGCAACTCAATGACAAGGTTTAAATGAAAATGGTTAAGTACAATCAGATAATGACGATTGATGATCAAGGCAATCCCATAAATAATAAGATTGTGAACAAGACTTTCTATGATGATTGGAAACAAGCCATAGAAAATATCTAATAACCTATTGCCATAACGATTTCTGTAGAGGGAATAAACGACCAAGAAGGCATGTCCTAAAACATAGGACAGGGCTGGAGAAAGCACAAACAAAAATCGGATAATCAAGGGAATGATGATATACCATCTTAACTTTATCTTCTCGGAGGTAATGTATTGATAAATGAGTATAAAGAGGATAATCTCCGCTAAAAAGTCTAGATTATCCAACAAAAAATTGATTGCTATCATAGGCTGATTCTCTCAAGCAATTTCTTTAGTTTCAACTTTGAAACATAGCAAACGCCACCATTTTCAAAATAGGCTGTCCCCGTACTTTTATCTAATTTAATGATATTTTCTGGATTGATAAGGAAAGATTTGTGGCATTTAAACAGTCTAGGGTCACTCTTTTCGATTTGTGAGAGACTGCCATAAAACTCAATCTGCTCCTCTTTAGTATAAAGGATAACCTTATGAACAATATCTGACGTCTCAAAGTACAAGATATCATGAAAAGGAACCTGAATAACGGTCTTAACATTCTCAATCCGAAAAGCATCTTCTGGATTCTGACTCTGTATCTTTTTGCAGGTTAATAAGATAATACTTTCCACACGCTTTTGAAAGTCCTCGCCCTCCAAAGACTTGTCAATAAAGTCTAGAGCTGCCAATTGATATTGAAAAGTTAAGGGAAGATACTCTGAATGAGTCGTGAAGAAAACAATATTGGCATAGGGGTCGTTCTTGCGAATTTGCTTAGCCACTTCCAAACCTTTTTTAGTATCGTTTTTAATTTGAATGTCCAAGAAAAAGAGCTGATGAGACCCTCGCTCGGTAATAGACTCTAACAGTTGATTGGGTTTGTCAAAAACCTCAAAGTCGCCCACTTTAATGTTATTTTTCTTAAGAATCGTATGAATAACCTCTTCAATACGATTTTGTTGGATAAAATGATCCTCTAAAACATAGATGTTAAGCATGGCATAACTTCCTTTAGCATAATCTTAAGAGAAATTCTAAGTTAGAGCATGTCTTTAATAAATGAACCTCTCTTATTTATTTAAAATGAGATTTATTGTTCTCTTTACTTATTTTACATTTTTATTACAAAAAAAACAATAGTTTGTAACATTTTTTTGCTTCAATCAACTAAAAAAACACCCCACAAAGTTAGATTTTATCTGTCTAACTTTCGGGGTGCAGTTCATAAATAGCAATCTTTTTCGTACTAGTTACGATAATAAGGGACACCTTCAGCAGTTTGGTCCTGACCAATAACAAGGTAATCAGAGCCGTTACTACCTCCAGAAATCGCTCTCAATGCAGCTGAGCTTGTATCTGAGAAAACTCCTGCATAGAAAATATTATCTGAAACTCTTTGAGGCTTCAATTGAGCAGTATAACCTGTTGAATTTTTAATAATTGTACCATCAGCGTTAATTGTAACTGATTCACCATTCGCATTAGTCCAAGTTCCCACAATAGAGCTAATATCACCATTATCAAGGGCACCGAAGTTAAGTGATGATTGACTATTATTTGCGTTCTTTTCAGATTTAACCTTGTCTGTTCCAGCTGTTGCTTCAGCCACTTGTCCGCCATCTGTAGTACCTGCTTGAGCTTGTTCTTGAGAAGAATCCTTAGGTGCTACTGCTGAGGTCTGATTGTCATTTTCTTCATTTGTGACTGCTGAAGATGATGATTGAGCTGATTTCTTATCCTTCTTAACGACCTTACTTGAGCTTGAAGATGACTTCTTAACCGTTTGGACTGAACTGCTACTGGTGCTAACACGTGCTGATTCATGGCTGTTAAATTTAGTCACCAAAAAGATAGCGAGGATAACTACGATAAGGGCTAATACTAAACCAATAAGTTTGCTTGTATTTTTCATGAGTGATGTCCTTTAATGATAATTTACTCGGTTATTATAATACAAAAACAGCTAAATTTTTCATTGAAGTCATAAACGGTCGTTTTTTCGTCATAATCAGAAAATAACATTTTAAAACAAAAATACTATATACATCAAACTGCCATGTTTTTTGGAACAAGCATCTTAGCAACAATCTCTTTTTGTTTAGCTTTTGAAACCAAGCATGACTCTCCGTTTTCAAAATAAATAATACCTAACTCTTTGTCCAATCTCACAATGTTTTCGGGATTTACAACAAATGATTTATGACATTTATATAGTCTGCAATCTTGTTTCACAATTTTTGACAATTGACCATAGAACTCGATTTGCTCTTCTGTTGTATGAAGAATCACCTTATGAACTGTTGGAGATGTTTCAAAATAAAGAATCTTATGAAAAGGAACTTGTATAGTTGCATTCTTTGTATCTACCGTAAAAGCACACTCTATTTGGCTCAAACCATTTTTAGAAAGTGCTAATCCAATATCAGAAATAAGCCTATCTTCATATTCATTATCAGGCAAATTCTCATCAATAAAATCAAGTGCAGCTAAGCGATACTGAAAGGTTGAAGGTAGGAGTTCGGGATGTGCTGTGATGAAAACAATACTTGCATACGGATCTCGCTCACGAATCTGTTGAGCAACCAATATTCCCCCTTCGACATCACTGTCAGATCCAATATCTAGAAAAAACAGTAAATGCGAACCCCTTTCCGTAATACGCTCTAATAATTGATCGGGTTTATCATATAAATCAACCTTCCCAATTCTTAAAATATATATTTGTTTGGACTTGTGGATAGCATCCTCAAGACGAGCTTGTTGAAAATAATCTTCTTCTAAAACAAAAATATCTAACATGCTCAGTACCTCCGTTTTATATCATTTTCTTTCAATAACTTGATGAATTAGCTACGTATAGAACGAATCCTATACTTTCACCTTGATTTTACAACTTTCGCTAATTTACGGCAAATATTTCCAAAACATATTGAACAATATATTTATTCAACTCTTGAAACTAAAAAAACACCACCCTCAAAAGAGAGTGATGTTACAACTCTTAAGAAATATCCACATAGCGTCTTGCACCGCTATAGGTTACATAAGACAACCAGGTGTGGCCATCAGCTGTAAGGACCTTGTCATAGCGAACGGACATACCTTTATCATAGTAGGCTAACTCTGGACTTGCAACACTTGGTTGAGTCTTGATAGAGCTAGGTTGGGTAAAGGTATAAGTGCCGGTTGCTGCTAGGCTTGGACTTGTTGGTTGAGCAACTGCTGTTGCCTTACCATCAATAGAAATGTAACGACGGCTACCTCCACGACTAAGGTAAGAGAGCCATGTATGACCATCTGCAGTCACCAATCTGTCATAGTTAACGGACATGCCAGCAGCATAGTAGGCCAACTCTGGACTTGCCACACTTGGTTCTGCTTTAATGCTAGAGCGTTCCTTGAAAGTATAGGTACCAGAAGATGGTGTACTTGGTTGCACTGGTTGTTCTACTGGTTTAGTCACACTTGTTGGTGCAATAGCCACATAGAAACGATTTCCTGAATAGCTGAGATAAGAAAGCCATGTATAGCCGTCATTATTGACAACCTTGTCATAGTTGACTGACATACCAGCATCGTAGTAACTAACATCTGGGTTAGCTACCAAAGGTTGAGTCTTGATGCCAGAACGAGCCGTAAAGGTATATGAACCTGAAGCTGGAAGGTTGTGGCGGGTTGCATTTTGAACTGGAACAGTTGTGCTAGTGCCTCCGATACCTACCATCTTACCGTCTTGGACATAGTAGAGATGAACAATGTATTCGCCTGCTTCAGACTTATGGTCACCAACATTGATACGAACCTTGTAGCTACCATCACTTTGTCTGTCAGCTTGGTGCCATACCAAATCGTCTTGGCCGTCTTTAACTGTCCAAACTGGAACACTGACGCCTTGGATAGCCTTGTCGCCACCAGAAACATTGGTGATATGAACATCAAAACCAAGGTTAGAGAGATTTTCAATATTGATAGTACCGCTTGGTTTGCTTTCTTGTTGAGCAAGTTTTGCCACAGCTACATAACGGCGGTTACCATTAAAGCTGAGGTAAGAAAGCCATTGATAACCATCACCACTGACAATCTTGTCATAGTTAACTGACATACCAGCATCGTAGTAGGCCAACTCTGGGCTTGCTACACGAGGTTCTGCCTTGATGCTAGAGCGTTCTTTAAAAGTATAAGTTCCTGAGTCAGGAAGGCTATAACTAGTTGTTGTATGCGTTTCTTCAACCTTGGCAGGAACTGTGTAAGTGGTGCCACCCACACCAACTAATTTACCATTAGTTTCAACATAGTAAAGATGAACATTGTAGAGACCACGTTCATTCTTGTGGTCAGTTAGACTAACGTTAACCTTGTAGTTACCATTGTTAAGACGAGTCGCATTGTACCAGATGATATCATCTTGACCATTCTTTTCAGACCAGATTGGAACGGATACCCCGAGGACACCGTTTTGGTCTGAAACATTACTGATAACGACACTAAAATCACCATTGTCATGGCTTTCAATAGCGATATCGCCTCTTGGTTTAGCTACAGCCTCTACAGTAGCACCTAGGTCGACGTAACGACGAGTACCATTGTATGACACATAAGAAATCCAACGGTGGTTATCCGCAAGCAAAGATCTATCGTAGTTAACTGACATACCAGGATCAAAATTGAACTCAGTCTTAGCAGTCAAGCTAGGTTGGTTCTTCACATCTGCAGGTTTAGTGAAATAATAAGTACCACGTTCAGGGATGGTTTCATCTCTAGCCGCCTCAGTGTTGCTACTAGTATTTTCAGCCTTCAAAGCTGCGATATCAGCGTAGTAGCGTTCATAATCGTAACCAATGTAAGAAATCCATTGGTGATTATCTCTCTTCAAGACCTTATCATAAATAACATGGTCACCTGCACTAAAGACGAAAGTAGGTTTGATATCCATGACTGGAGCTGTACGAATTTCAGTAGTGCGACGGAAATAATAGGTACCGTTTGATGGAATATCAAGAGAACCATCAGCAGTCACAGGACCATCCACACCAGGTTGAGGAGTATCCACAGCTTCACGGTCAGCACCTATGGTTTCCGCTACTTCTGAAGTTGCTGAACGGTCCGTTTCACTAGCTACTTCAGAGCTAGCTACTGATGACACTTCATAACGTGGGCTAGCCACCTCTGAGCTCGCAACAGAAGCAACAGCAGATGCAGATTGAGCAACCTCTGCTGGTACTTCCAAAGAAGCAGCCTCGCTGACCACTACACTACTAGCTTCAGAGGAAGCAACTTCACTGCTAACAAGCTTAGGTCTTGGCGCTTCTGATCTTGACGCAGGTTCATTGAGAGCATCGTTAATAGCTTCTGAGGTAGCTTGATCTATTTGAGGTGCTTCAGAATGATTCACATAAACTTCATAATCCGTACTTGGACCTGTGCTATTGGCTTGTTCCTGAGCCAAAGCATGTCCACCAAGCAACAAGCTCGCACCAATCAAGACTGATGCAGCTCCAAAAGAATATTTACGAATAGAATAACGTTGACGTTCCTTGATAACATTTGCCTTTCTCATTGTAATCACTCTCACTTTCTAGGCTGTTTCATAAAATAATGGAACCGTTTTTTACGCCTATAGTATACTTCTTTTAAAAATATTTTACAAGTATTTCATTAATATTACTAAACTTTATTTTGTAGAAAATTGATCGACAATCTTTTCGATAACTATTATCTATTATAATGAAGAAAAGTCCTTAGCTATATCTAAGGACTTTTCCTACATCTAATTTCTTGACACATTAAGCAAATCTGAATAGATTAATCAATTCATTCCGAGTTAAATTGACTATAGATATCATTCTAGTCTAAGTCTGATTCATCATAGATGTATTCCTCTAAATGTTCAGTCACTGTAATCTCATCACAGGAGCTAACATTTTGAAAATCCTTAATGTAAACAATTTTATATTGATTTGGTAGAAGTAATGGAAAGGCAAATGGCTTACCATTCTTACAAACGCGAAACATCTGAAGGCTATCTGTTACGTTACTAATAAAGACAAACGGAAACAAATGAGGACTGGGAGAATTCAAATAGTGATAGGTACCCTTTAAGGTACCACTAGTACTTCTCACTTCTCCATGTTCTTTTTGAGACATTTTTAAAGTATGCTCCTTCTACTACTTGTTATTTCCTTTTCTTAAGTACTGAGGGACAATACCATCAATCTAATTTATTGTAAACATGCATCCGACCATATATCGCATCAGAACCAAAACGAATCTGTCCGTTACTATCAAAGAAAATTGGGTCACTGGTTGGTCCATCGTTATGAGCAAAACCTGCCACATAACCGCCATCTTGAGCAAAACCATTAAAGAGCTGACTACTTGTATCACTATAACCACTTTCAGCACCAACACGGGTTACACTACCAGATGGGGATACTGTAATTGTGTCTCCTAAGTCATTTTGATAGGTACCAGCAACACTAGAGAAATCACCATTAGCCATTGCAGTAGCATCAACTGCTGTGGTAGCTGGTGTTTGTTCCGCTGAAGTAGCTGGTTGTTCTGTCGTAGTTCCTTGATTTACTCCAGCTGTTTCTTCACTAGGATTTGTTGGGGCAACTTCTTGTTGAGCAGATCCAGCAACATTTCCGGCTGATGGTTGTGAATCCTTTTCTCCAGAGGTTGCTTTTGAGACTTCTTCTGAACTAGAAGATTTTGTCTTTTGCTCAGACTTCTTCGCTTTTTCTTTTGAAGATGGTTTTGTCGATTTCACTTTCTGACTAACCTTACTAGAGCTCGATGTTAATGTGGCTTCCTTCTTGTTATTACCACATGCACCAAGTAATAGAACGGAAGTTAAAGCGAGTGCGGTTAAAGTTGTGAAACGTTTTGTAGCAGGTTTCATAATAATTCTCCTTAATACTCTATTTTAGACTGTGTCATTTTCAAAAATCTCGATGAAATAAGTTATATTCTTTAGTTCTTCTTATGAATATAATATACTCCATATTAGAAAAAAAGAACAGGACACGTATGTCCTGCTCTATTCTTTCATGGCATCTCTCATTTTCTCTGACATGATGTCAGCTAAAGTGGTATCTCCTAATAATCTAGCCAAGATTATCCCTTCTTGGTAGGCCTTTTTAGCCTCAAAAATATCATTCTTTACAACATATAGATACTGTCCCTCTAGCATTCTCAAAATTGGTTTTTTCTGATAATCTTGAGTTTCCTCCATAATACGATGCAGTTGATTGAATGCTATCTCCGATAAATGAAACTTTTTTCGTTCATATTCAACTATTGGAACCATTAATAAGGCATCCCTAAGTAAAAATAAATACTCCGTGGGAATATTATCATAACTATTTATTAGATTTCTACAAATGGTATAAAAAGTCCCTTCACTAAACCCATCTGACCGCATGCTATCACCATCTCCTAACGAGATTTGATATAGTTCTATAAGTAGTAGGTCATTGATACCGTATACCCTTTTCTCACATAATGATGGTAAACTCTTCTCCAATATGCTCATGCCAAATTTTTGGTGTGTCTTTGAAGTATGTGAGTAAAGTTTTGACTGTAAGATATCAACTACCCTCTGTTCATCAACTGGCAAATCATCATAATAGATATCAATAATTTTACCCAGCTTTTCGTCTAGTTTCATTAGGTTATTTGGCTTATCTAGACTAGTCGCATGCATCAATTGATATTTGAGATTGAGGTATTCTACCGGCAACTTTGAGCCTATAGCTCTCTCTCCAAGCAATTCCGATAAAGATATATTCAGACGTCTTGCCAAGTGCTCTAAGGTTTCTAGTTTAGGTTGAGACTTCCCTGTTTCTATACGTGTCAATTGTCGTACTGATAAAACCTCATCCCCTTCACAAAATTTTTCTTTAGTGAGTCCTTTTGCTAATCTCAACTCTCTTAACCGATGACCAAAGTCTTGTCCAAACATCGCTAGCTCCCTTTTACTTGAAACTATTATAATTTTTATGATTTGTAATAGTATACCACTCAGTATTCACTATTTCAATTATGAAACGAAAATAATCATTACTTTCAATACCACTTACAAAGAAAAAAGATAGGATTTTCATCCTACCTTTTCAAGTTACTTTTATTGTATCACATCTTAGAGCTGTTCTGCTACTGCTGAAAGAAGATCTTGGATACCATTGGCATCGCTACCACCGGCCATGGCCATATCTGGTTTACCACCACCACGACCTGATACGATTGGTGCGAGAACCTTGATGACATTACCTGCGTGAACATCTTTAGACTTGCTTGCTACAAGGACATTAACTTTTTCGCCAATGTGAGCTGCAAGGACAAGGACATCAGAGTAGTCTGCTTGTTTCCATTGGTCCGCAAAGGTACGAAGGGCACCTGCATCAGAAACTTCTACTTGGCTAGCAATGTAACGAACACCGTTAGCTTCTTTAACATCTTTGAAGACGTCACCAGCTGCAGCTGCAGCTGCCTTTTCTTTAAGCGCTGCATTTTCTTTTTGAAGGGCATGCAATTGCTCTTGAAGGCTAGCAACCTTGTTAGGCACTTCTTTCAATTGTGGTGCTTTAAGTGTTGCTGCGATTGCTTTGAGGGCATCTTCTTCTTCACGGTAAGCAAGGTAAGCTTCACGTGATGTCACTGCCAAGATACGGCGTGTTCCTGAACCGATACCCTCTTCTTTGACAATCTTGAACATACCGATTTCAGCAGTGTTGGCAACGTGCGTACCACCACAAAGCTCAACAGAGTAATCACCGATTGAAACGACACGAACATTCTTACCATATTTTTCACCAAAGAGGGCCATAGCTCCCATTGATTTAGCAGTGTCAATGTCTGTTTCAATAGTTGTTACTGGAGTAGCTTTCCAGATTTCTTCGTTGACTTGTTCTTCGATAGCACGCAATTCTTCTGGAGTTACAGCCTCAAAGTGAGTGAAGTCGAAACGCAAGAATTCTTGTTCATTAAGAGAACCAGCTTGAACAGCATGATCACCAACGATATTATGAAGGGCAGCATGCAAGAGGTGAGTCGCTGTGTGGTTCTTCATAACACGGTGACGACGTGTGTGGTCAATTTCAAGTTTGTAGTTAGCTCCTACAACAAGTTCACCTTCAACTTCAACAGTGTGAAGGGCTTGTCCATTTGGTGCACGTTGAACATCAACCACACGTGCAACGACTGTACCAGCTGAATCTGAGATCGTACCGTGGTCTGCTACTTGTCCACCCATTTCAGCGTAGAATGGTGTTTGTTCAAAGACAAGGAGGGCTTGACCAGAGTTAACACTATCATGACGAGCATCATCAGCAACGATTACGCTCAAACGGCTTTCAGCAGTTTCCGCTTCATACAAGAACTCAGATGGTTCAGTGATGTTAGCGAGGGTTTCATTTTGCATACCCATAGAACCACCTTTGACGACGCTAGCACGCGCACGGTCTTGTTGTTCTTTCATGGCAGCTTTGAAACCTTCATGGTCAATCTTGAAGCCTTCATCTTCAGCCAACTCTTCTGTCAATTCCACTGGGAATCCATAAGTATCGTAAAGTTTAAAGATGTCTTTACCTTCAAGCGTATCTTTACCAGATTTCTTAAGGTTAGCAAGAAGCTCGTCAAGCATGCTTGAACCTGCATCGATGGTACGTGCAAAGGTTTCTTCTTCACGTTTAACAATCTTCTCGATAAAATCTTTCTTCTCAAGAACTTCTGGGTAATAGCTTTCCATAATTTGACCAACAGTTGGAACAAGTTTGTACAAGAAAGCGTCAGAAATGCCGAGACGACGACCATGCATTACAGCACGACGGAGAAGACGACGAAGGACATAACCACGGCCTTCATTACCTGGAAGAGCACCATCACCGATGGCAAATGCCAATGAACGAATGTGGTCAGCAATAACCTTGAAGCTCATTGTGTCACCATCTGGATCGTAAGTTTTACCAGACATTTTTTCGATTTCACGAATGATAGGCATGAAGAGGTCTGTTTCAAAGTTTGTTTTAGCCCCTTGCATTACGGCTACAAGACGTTCAAGACCTGCGCCCGTATCAATGTTTTTATTAGGAAGTTCCTTGTATTCTGAACGTGGAACTGCTGGGTCTGCGTTGAATTGTGACAAAACGATGTTCCAAATTTCAATGTAACGATCGTTTTCAATATCTTCTTCAAGCAAACGGATACCAATATTATCAGGGTCAAAGTCTTCGCCACGGTCAAAGAAGATTTCAGTATCTGGTCCTGAAGGTCCAGCACCGATTTCCCAGAAGTTATCTTCAATTGGAATCAAATGACTTGGTTCAACACCGCAGGCAATCCAACGGTTGTATGAATCTTTATCATCTGGATAGTAAGTCATGTAAAGCTTGTCTTTTGGAAAATCAAACCACTCTGGGCTTGTCAAAAGCTCATAACCCCATTCGATAGCTTCATCACGGAAGTAATCACCAACTGAGAAGTTACCAAGCATTTCAAACATAGTGTGGTGACGAGCTGTCTTACCAACGTTTTCGATATCGTTGGTACGGATAGCTTTTTGTGAGTTGGTAATACGTGGATTTTCAGGAATTACTGAGCCATCAAAGTATTTTTTCAAAGTGGCAACCCCTGAGTTAATCCAAAGAAGGGTTGGGTCGTTAACTGGAACCAAGTTAGCTGATGGTTCAACAGCGTGACCTTTTGATTTCCAGAAATCAAGCCACATTTGACGAATTTGTGCTGAAGTAAGTTGTTTCATTGTTTCTCCTTATATTAATTCTTTCTTATTTTGAACTATTTTCAAGCATTTCCACATAGTCAATAGCGACACATAGGGAAATGGCTAAATCGGCGTAAGTATTTTCATAAACGGTAACAGTATAGGTCGATGTTAGATGGAAGAGTTCCTTTTGAATCCTAGCAACTACCTGATCTTGACTATTAAGCAGTTGAAAATCCAGGTCCCAAATATTCCCCTCTATTCGCAAGCCAAGATTATCGACATCATACTTATCACGAAGAAGGGTTAATTTTTTTCGAATGTAAAAACTCGAACCATCCTGCAAGTCTACTGTAAACTTAGGCAAGAGACTAAGCGGCTCCTTGGTGATATGACTAATCTCACGACCATCCTCACCAAAAATTGTAAAGGTCTTTGGAATCTTGAAAAAGGATCCTTCAACCTGATAGGCAACTCTACCTTGATCATCCTTGATATCAAAGCGTTCGCCACCCAATCGAAACTTCTGTTTGACAAAATAGGTTTTCATACGCTACCTCCAATATTGTCATACATTTCATTCAGAAAATACCCAAAGAATAAAAGACAAGACCACTAAACGAAGGGCGACGTGAACCGCGGTACCACCTTCATTCAATGAACTTGTCATTCTTATTTGTCTTTAATTGTGAACTTTGAGTAGCAAGTAACCAGATTCGTCCATGGCTCGCAGCGACCGCCATTTTTCTGTATCAGAAGCGATGATTACCAATCTCAAAGGGAAGGCTAAAAATGTCATGATATTAGAACTTTCAGCCACTCTCCATTTTAACGTGTTTTAGGTCTTAGGTCAAGCTGATAATAGCATTATCAACTCTATCTTGTGATTTATTTGCTAGAGCTTGATGATGAACTTGATGAAGCTCCAGAACCAGTCACATACTGGTCAAGAATTGCGCTAAAGGCCTTATCTACAACTTTAACGTTATATTTCTTAAGGACCTTAGCAATCACTGAGTTAGTGAAGTTAGTATCAGATTTCTTACCATTGATGATAACCTTAGTCAAATCATCCTTATAGTTTTTCCAATCTGCATTTTTCTCAGATTTTGAAACAGTTTTGACGATGTAGTAAGTCGCAGCACCAGTTGAGCTGTTTGAAACAGTCACTACGTCAGAAACGGCATTAGCATCTTGTTTGAAGGCTGCTGTCAAAACATCTGCTGGGAAGTCTTGAGAAGCTGAGTTAACTGTCTTAGAAGTCACTTCCAAGCTGTTATCTTTAGCAACTTGTGAGAAATCTGCTCCTTCTGCCTTAGCTTCAGAGTCTACTTTATCTGCAACTGCTTTATCAGTAGTTGAAACCACTTGCACCTCTGTATTTGGTGTGTAGTTATCGTAGGCAGCCTTGTAATTTGCTTCCGTCAAATCTTTTTGTGCGGCTTGGTTAACAGCATACTCAACCAATTTTTGTGTACGGATTTGATTACGGTATGACTCTTCTGTTTGACCATAGGCTGCAAGTACTTGTGAGAATTGATCTCCGTATTGTTCTGAAGCTTGCTTATAAGCTTTGTCAACGTCTTCTTTGCTGACTTTGCTACCATATTCTTTTTCAAGAGCCTTTTGCAAAGTTGCACTCAAAACACTTTGTTGTGTTTGGCTGCTACCTTTAAGTGAATCAAAAACATCACCAACAGTAACAGTATCACCTTTCATAGATACCAAAGTTGTTTCTTCAGTTGTTTTGTTACCTAGAGAAACATACATAGCACCTGCACCAACGAGAGCTGAAACAGCTACAAGGGCAAGACCTCCGAGGAAGCGGCCACCTGAGCTGGGTTTACCAGCATCACGTGTCTTTTTCGTTTTAGCACGTTTAGCTTTTTCTTTCGCTTTTTCACTAGCGAGGGCGATGCTTTCCTCTTCTTCTTTTTGGCGATCAAGATGCTCTTGTTCTGCGTCTTTGTCTGCTACAACCTCTTCAACAGTTTCTTCTGTCGACTCAAGGTTTTCATTTTCTTTAGCCATTCTATCTACTCCTTAAATTGTCAATATCTTTGTTATTATACCACACTTACTTAAATAATGCTTAATCTGGCAAGATAATATTTTCAGAATTTTTCCGAAGCATAAGAAGTCCGTCACTCATAGGTACCAAACTAGCAGTCAAACCAGGGTTATCTAAGGTCGCATCAAAAAGGCGATGCAAACCACGGTAAATCGTACGTTGACCACGACGAACCTCCATAATGTCTTTGGCAATATCCCCCCCTTGGAAGATATCATCAAAGACAATGACACCACCTACCTTGAGACGTTTTAGAATTTCAGGCAGAAAGACGATATATTTAGACTTGGCTGAGTCCATAAAAACAAAATCATAATCAGTGTCCAAATCTTGCAAAACTTCTGCTGCATCACCTTCAACTAAGGTAATTTGTTTGCGGCTGTCATACTTGGCTAGATTTTCCTTGGCAAAGCCAATCATTTCTTCATTACGATCAACCGTCGTAATCTGAGCATCAGGGGCGTACTCAGCCATAAGAAGAGCTGAAAAACCAATAGCCGTTCCTACCTCAAGGATTTTCTTAGGCTGCAAGGTCTGTAACAAAAATCGGAAATAAGCAACAACTTCGTGCTGAATAATTGGAATATTTTCCTTACGAGCAAAGGCCTCCAGCTCAGCCAAATGCCCTTTATTTTCCTGAAGATGCGTTCGCATGTAATCCACGATATCCTTGTTTACTACTGGGCGACGCATGTTGTGATTTGCGTTTTTACTATATGATTTAACCATGTGTTTTATTATATAAAAAATCCCTAGCGAGTGCTAGAGATTTTTCTTATCTATAACTCAAATCCTCATCATTAGACTACTTGACGAATAACCTTCTTTTTCAAGAGGTAAGCAATAACTAAAGCTACCACGTAAAGAGCAATGAAAACAAGCAAGGTCATCTGGTAAGATTTTGTCAATTCATAAGTTACCGACAGGAGCATTGGTCCCACCAAGGCTGCCATAGCCCAGGCAGTCAGAATATAACCATGAAGGGTAGCCAATTCCTTTGCCCCAAAGATATCGCTAAGGTAGGGAGGAATCAAGGAGAATCCTGCCCCGTAGCAAGTCATCAGAACAGCCATCGCAACCACAAAGACAAGTGGAACTTGCAGGACAATTAGGAGGATAGCCATAACGACATTAACCACAAAGAGGAGGATAAAGGTCTTCGGACGCCCAATATAATCCGACAAGCCTGCCCACAGAAGGCGACCAAAACCATTAAAGATTCCCATAACACCTACAACAACTGCCGCTGATTCCGCTGACATCCCAACCATATCTTGAGCCATTGGAGAAATAGCAGAGACAAGGGCTAAGCCACATGAAATATTGATAAACAAGATAAGCCATAACCAGTAGAAAGTTGACGATTTCAGAGCTTCATTAGCCGTAACTCCTTTGCTCAAATCAGCAGCCTGACGGTTTGGACTCTTGTCAGCCAACAGTTGTGCTTCCTCTACACTTGGTCGTTTAATGAATTGTGAGACAAAAAGCATCACAATAAAATAAACAACTCCCAAGATATAAAAGGTCTGCTCAACACCACGTGCCTGAATCAGATATTGAGCAATGGGACTGGTTAACAGCGAGGCAAAGCCAAAGCCCATAATGGCAAGGCCAGTCGCAAGGCCACGCTTATCAGGAAACCACTTAATAATAGTTGAAACAGGCGTAATATAACCCACACCCAGTCCTAGACCACCAAGAATACCATAACCAAGATAAAGCATCCACAGCTCTCCATGAGCAATGGCAACCCCTGTCAGAATATTTCCCCCAGCATAGAGAACAGCCGACATACTCCCAGTCACTCTAGGACCAAATTTTTCAACCAGACGCCCCATAAAAGCTGCAGAAAGACCAAGACAAAAGATAGCTAGTGAGAAGGCAAATGAAACTGAGGACTGATCCCAGCCAGTCTGGGCCATAATAGGATTACGGTAGATACTCCAAGCATAGGTAGACCCCAACATGAGATGGAGTAAGACACCACACGTTGCTACAAGATAACGATTGGTTGTTTTCACAAAAACCTACTTTCTGTTTCTGAACATTGTTAACTTATAAAATATAAAACGTTAGGTTTTTAGTCTATCATTAATATAAACTAGGGGCTATAAATATGCTCGCTAACTCATTTCCAAATCAATTAGAACTTATACTCTAGTAAACGTTCGTTTTTTAACATAAAAAGAATCATCCTGATTCAGAATGATTCTCTCTTATAGTGACTTCTTTTTAAGAAAGGTGAACACCTTTTTCAACCAAGGCTTCCAATTCAACGAGACGGTCTTCAAAGACTTTAAAAGCTGCATCCAAGTAGTCGGTATTGGTCATATCAACCCCAGCTTTCTTGATGACTTCCAAAGGATAATCTGAGCTTCCTGCCTTGAGGTAAGTAAGGTAAGCTTCTTTATCTTCTTCAGTACCGTGAACAATTTTTTCAGCCAAGTAGCTTGCTGCTGCAAACCCTGTAGCGTATTGGTAGACATAGTAATTCATGTAGAAATGCGGAATACGTTCCCACTCAAACTGAATTTCGTAGTTATCTTCAGCTTTAAGGTTATAGTATTTCTCATTGAGATCTGCGTAAAGCTTATTCATGAAGTCGGCTGTCAAGATTTGACCAGATGCATCTGCCTCATGGATAGCATGTTCAAACTCAGCAAATTGTGTTTGACGGAAGACAGTTCCCTTGAAACCATCCAAATAGTGGTTAAGAATAGCAAAGCGTGTCTTGTCATCTTTAACCTCTTTAAGAAGCGTTTCTGTCAAGATATTTTCATTGGTTGTAGATGCAATTTCTGCCAAGAAGATTGGGTAATCTCCGTAAACATACGGTTGAGTCTGACGTGTGAACGTTGAGTGCAAGCTGTGGCCAGTCTCGTGAACCAAGGTAAAGAGGTTGTCCAAAGTGTCTTGCCAGTTCAAAAGCATGAAAGCATTGGTATCATAGGCACCACCTGAGTAGGCACCTGAACGTTTTCCTTTGTTAGGGTGAACGTCAATCCAACGTTCCGTAAAGGCTGCATGAACCCCTTTACTATACTCTTCACCAAAGATTGCCAAGACCTCTTCTGCTTTCTTGAGAGATTCTTCATAAGTAAGAGCAGTTTCAGTCTCAGAAAGTGGTGTATAGACGTCATACATCTTAAGCTCGTCAAGTCCCAAGACCTTCTTACGCAAATTAAGGTAACGGTGCAAAAGTGGCAAATGCTTGTTCACTGATTCCAAGAGTGAGTCATAAACACTCTCTGGAATAAAGTTAGCCGCAAGTGCTGCATGACGTGCTGAATTATAGTGACGAACTTTAGCTTGGTAATTGTGAACCTTGACAACGCCTTGGAGTGTTTGTGCATAGGTATGTTGGAATTGTTCGTAAGTTCCATACATGGCCTCGTAAGCACCCTTACGAATGTCACGGTCCTTAGACTCCATGAGGGTGATAAAGTTACCATGTGTCAACTCAACCACATCCCCTTGACCATCTGATACCCACGGGAAGAGGATATCAGCATTATCCAAGACATTGAAGGTATCCGTTGGGCCATTGAAAATATCACCGGCTGCTGCCAAGAGCTCTTCTGCTTCTTGAGAAAGAACGTGGTCCTTGTTTGCCAAAAGGCGTTCGAAATAGTGGTCATAAAGTCCAAGACCTGGCTCTTGCTCTTTAAATTCAGCTAATTTCTTATCATCCAAGGCCATAAATTCAGGCTCAAAGTATGCAAAGGCTTCACTCAACTGTGAGTAAAGGTTTGAGGCCTTAGCTTGGTACTCTTGGTAAAGCCCTACTGTTGTGTCTTGGTCATTTTTCATTGACGCATAGACATAGATTTTCTCCAAGCGACGCATAAGGCTCATATAAAGTTCTGTTGCCTCAAGCAAGTTCTTAGCAGAATCTAAGAGATGACCTGCATAAGCACTAGCCTTCTTCAAATCCTGAACAGTGCTTTCATACTCAGTCTCCCAATCTGCATCTGTCGCAAAAATGGTCGTCAAATCCCATGTGTATTTCTCTTCTAAATGAGCACGATTGTCTGACATAATATTCTCCTTAATTGTATCTATTCTCTACTATTTTAGCATAAAAGGTGGGAGGGTAGAGAGTTTGTCGATAAGAAAAATGCCTTTTTCGATAATATTGCTTAAAAAGCTTTTCAAAACCTTCAAGTGACTGTCTAATTTGTACAAAACCCTGCTTAGATTCTGGAAATCTCACTTGTGGAAAAAAATCCTGATCAGACAGGCATAACAAATTCATTCCCTTAAGATAGGCTTCTTCCTGCCTTCTCATCCACCTTGGATTTTTCCCTATTAATTCTCGTTGAATCACATGTGAGACCTTCTTTCGCTGAGTTACTTGATAAGTCTCAACCTGCTCTGCTTGATAAGGAAAACGTAAAACTGTCATGAGATTTTCGGTTAACGACCAGGCCTTAGTTAAATAATAGACTTTCCCAAAAATATCCTCATAGATGAGATACTTAAGTCTAATTTCCTCACGCTTCAAATCAAGCTCCCATAGGTGAAATCCTATCTTAGCCGTAAAATAGAGAAAGTCCCGCTGTAAGTCTGTTAAACGTCCATTCAACCAGAGTTCCTCACCCAAAAGCCAACGCACTTCGTAACCTGCTTGGTGATAGGCACGTGTCCTCTCTCTCAAACGTTGCTGGGATAACCGAGAACACTGAACTTCTAGAGCCAGGGAATCTCCAACAAATAAATCTGCAATTTGCCCCATCTCAGACAAAACCTTTTCAATACTTACTTTTTCACCATGATTAACCAAAGATTTATACAAAGCTGCCTTAAGGGATAAATGTTGAGCAGATTCATTCTCCGAGAAGAACTGACAATCTTGCAAAGACTTATGAGCAAAATGTGGACACATCACCTGACCCTGTCTCAGAAGGACAACTCCTTGGCAGCCCGGACAGCAATAAGAATCCTCACGATTCAAACTAGTTTCTAGAGCTGAAACGAGATTTCCTTTCTGATTTCTTGCAATTAACATGACTCTCTCCTTCGTGCACTCTCTTACTTATTCGTAAAATAATCCACAAAATAAAAAAACATCTAGATTACTCTAGATGCGTCCCCCATTCAAACTGAAACTTGCTCCCTGCTGTATGGAAACTTAGGTTTATAGATGTATTGCTTACCTTGAGATACAAGTGCCGCTCAGTCCATTTGATCTCTTTTCAAAAACCTCAATTCTTCAAGGAAAATCCCCCAATTTTCCTAGGAATCAGGATCTTGAAAACAGTTTCTATCCCACATAAGCATTAAAAATAGCTATTGTAGCATAGACAGATGCTCTCACAAACATCTGGTCAAATTCCGTCACTGAAGCATCATCCCAATATGCTTATCACCCTTTTGTTCCGCAATCCCACTAAAAACTTAATCCTTGAGTTGATAATGAGATAAAACAATTTTTAGACTTTTACAAGTTAAAGTCTTTATTTACTAACATTGAACCACCATTTCCCTAGGTGCAGTTCAATACCAACAAACGCAAAACCGTGTTGGTCCAAAATGGTTTCTAGTCAAGAGTATCTTGTGATTGATAGTCAGTCAATCTGAAAAGCTTTCCCTCTAGCTTTTTTGTGCAGAACGTCATACTGCTTACAAGACACTATCTCCTAGAAGAGTACTAGCTAAATAGGTACTCTCAAAACATACTACCTATCAGACATTAGGTTTAGTCCACCTTCTGATAGGTATATGAGCAGTTACTGCTTTATTTTCTTTCCCTCTTCGCTTTCAACGAATTCTCTACCGATTCTGCTGTTTTTGAATCTGTCGTTTGCTCTACACGGATTAAAAATACCGCTAGCTCCCGCTACGATGATGCTGATGTTTTAAATCGATTAATCTAATTTTTTTGCTGTCTAAATCTTCTCTTTTTAAATCATCTCAATGAAACATTGGAATTTGATAACTTAGAATTCCAGACTCTAAGCTAGTCTTTTTTGACTAGGGAGTCACCCTGCCAAAAAACAAACTCTTCCTAACACAATCTATTATACTGTATTATAATTTTTTGTCAATTAATTTATTTCATATTTTTTGAAAATAATATTTACACCCTTGTTTTATACATAGTTAACTATAGAAAAAAGCTTATAATATAGGCTTTAGTTGCGATTTTGAAAAAATTAGAAAATGTATATCATTTTTTCTTTTTTGAGTCTAAATCAAGTAGTTTTACTAAATGTCAGAAAATTTCATCTTTCTTATTTCTAGCTATCTTGATTCTTCCAAACTAAAAAAGCTAGGAAAATTTCCTAGCTTTTTTATGTATTATCTTAGTGTTTACGTTTATAAGTTGAGATACCGAACAAGGCCAAAGCTGATGTCACCATAGCTGCACCTGCTGCTGCAGAAGCTGCTGTTGATTTTTCACCAGTAGCTGGAAGAGCTGGAGCTTCTTCTTTTACAGGTACTGATGTTGGTGTTACAGGTTTACCTGGTGTAGGTTCTGTTGGAGTTGTTGGTACTTGAGGTTTTGGTTTCTCAGTTGTTTCTTCAACAGATACAAAGTTTTTGTGGTAAGTAACTTTTGCTGAAACAGTGTTTGGAAGAACTGGTTTGTTTGGTTCTTCTGGCAATTCAGGAACAACTACTGTTGAGTTAGTTGCGAACCAGTAAGCAGTTGGAACGTTAAGGTTATTTCCGCTTACGATGAAGTCCATTGGTTCACCCTTGAAGATTGTTGCAGCAGCACCATAGTAGGCATTCTTCGTACGAGGTGTTCCATCTGGGTTAATCGCATCCCAACCTTCATCTGTGACTTCACCAGTTGTTGGGTCTACTGTTGAGTCACTGTTAAAGCGTGAACCGTTAGCCACAAATTCATTATCGTTTGTTGCATAAGCATAACCATCCTCATGCAAAGTGATAGATGAACCAGGAATTTGAACGTATTCATTACCATTCAAACCAACTTTTTCAATGTGGTTTCCAAGCTCAGTGTTCCAGTGGTTAAGTGATGAGATACTCAAAACTGAACCATTTTTAGACAAATCAAGTGGTTTCACTGATGACTCAGAATCAAAGAAGTTCAAGTTCATCTTAACGTGAAGTTTTTTGTTAGTGTCGTCAGTTTGTGAACCAATGAAAAGTGTCTTAGTTGGATCGTGGTACAACTTAACAATGGCTGAACCATCTGTACTTGGTGTTTCTACCAAAGTGTAAGTTGCAACGATTTTCTTAACTGGAGTACCATTGAATGATGTTCCGTTTAGATTGTTGTATGTTACAGTCAACGTTTGACCTGTAGCCATCTTCAACCATACATCTTCAGTATATTCACCATCAGCATTGATAGTGTACTGTGTACCGTTAGCTGCACTGAAGTCACTTGGAATGTAACGAGATGTGTTGAACTGTTCAAGGATTTCATCTACTGAGTGACCTGATTGGATTGTTTTATCCAAGTAGTCAACTGAACCTGCTGAGTTTTCAACAGTCATAGTAGCATTAGATTCTGTTTTATAAATCAAGCCAGTGGCATTTTCAGCCAAGCCCTTTGTCAAAAGACGAGCTGTTGTTCCACCAGTATATTCCTTGTATGATTTTTCCCAAGCAGCATAAGCAAGAACGTCTTGGTAGTATTTGTCCAATTGTGTTTTGTAATCTGCAAGTTTTTGATTATATTCTGAAACCGCAGTTGTCAAAGCTGTCGTTTGAACTTTGTTGTCATTGTTAGCAGCTTCGACGCTAGTGTGTTTAACACCCACTTCTTCTGTAGCTGTGAATCCTCCTGTTGCAACAACATTTGCTTTAGCAGATGTAAGAGCTGCATCAGCTTCTTCACGAGTCAATTTATTTTCAGAAACAACTGTATTTGAAGCTTCTTGAGCATCTTTAGCTGCTTGATCTTGAACAGCTTTAACATCAGCAGAATCTTTTGATGCTACTGCAGTCGTTGTTGCAGCTTCAACAGCGTTATTGAAGTCAGGATTTGAAACTTCAGCAATAGCTTTAGTTGTTGTTTTTACAGTAGTATCTGTTTCAGTAGTAGTTTTTTCTTCTGTTCCAGGTACTGTAGTGACAACCGCTGCATCACCTGTTGTTTTAACAAGATTAGCACTTGATTCTGCAGTCGTATTTGATACGGTTGCATCAGTATCAGTAGTTGCTGTTACATCTTTAGCTTCATCCGCAGCTGCTACGCTTGTAGCCGCGAGTCCTGCAAGCAATACGCTTGAATACAATGTTGTTTTAAATGGATTGACTTTCATTTACACTTTCTCCTTCTTGGTTAACATTTTATTAACCTATTTTCTTCACCGTTTAATATACTACCGTGATTTTCAAAATTTGGCAATAGCTTTCTGAAAAAAATATTATATATTTGCTACATGTTTTTAAAATTTGACACACTTTTGTTATAATTTAATCATTTCTTTACAATTAATTATAATTCGTAAGGATTTTACAGAGTTTTCACTTATTACTTTCTTACAGCCGTTCATTTTTTTCTCATAATAAACTGTTTCAACGATAGAATAGGCTTTCTATTAGAAGTAAGTCATCAAGAACCGGCCTCTTCATAACTAAAAATACATAAAAAACACCTTCAAGTCCTTGACTTTAGTCGTTTTTCGTCGTATGCTTGAAAAAAATGTTAAGAAAGTTGGGGGACTTTTCAATGACAAAAAAAGAAACTAGGACACTGATCCTTTTTGGGGTTAGTATTATTTTTGCGAACCTTGTACTTCGTTTGCTTCTTAAGCCACTGCCAGAGGAGATAGCCTTTCTCATAAAGACACTAGGCCTAGGGTGTGGCTACTATTTCCTAGTCCATAAGCGACTAGGATTAAAAATAAAATCAACTAAAAAGATCAGTTGGTCTGAAACCTTAAGTGTATGTTGGTTGGTTCTTTTAGCAGATTTCTTCTATCTTTCTGCGGGTGCTTTTGGTATCATTAAGGCACCTCACATGATAGGAACTGCCTTGACTATTGCCTTAGGGGCTGGTTTTTTCGAGGAATATGTTTCTCGCGGACTCTTCCTTAAAATCGCCTTCCAAGATGGTGTTAAATCTTCAAAACAGGTTTTAGGTGTCGTTCTCCTATCTGCCTTATCCTTTGGGTTGGCTCATCTTGTAAATCTCACTCATCAACCCTTGAATGCTACTCTGTTTCAGGTTTATTATGCGACAGCTATAGGTATATTCTATGCGGCTATTTACTTACGTACTGGTAGCCTGTGGTGGACTATTGTCCTGCACTGTTTGATTGATTTTGCTAGTGTACTTCTCTCACAATCAACACAGGCTGCTCCAGCTACAAGTGTCTGGAATTTCATTTTTTGGTTACCACTGATTGCTATAGGGCTCTTCCTCATTCGTCCTAAAAAATTGAAAGCCATTAGATATCTTAATGACTAATATTTAAAACTGTATCCTCCAAGTTAGATTTTTGGTGTCTAACCTGTGGATGCAGTTTTCATTTATCAGAACTGTTTTCTTAGGACTTAGATCACTTTCCATTATTATTTCTAAAACGACTTAATCATAGAAATTTCATATCAGGTCTTCATCTATTCCTATCAGAATTTTGCTGATTTTAGACTTCTCATTTTGTTATAA
>OIFW01000144.1_pt1 | contig 25235 bp, 18 predicted proteins | sample 1582111 | NCBI WGS metagenome assembly OIFW01 (sample SAMN07501063, study PRJEB24779) | human gut metagenome | isolation source: stool | host: human infant | place: USA: Pittsburgh, PA | reverse complement strand
CGTCAACGTCGCCTTGCCGTACTCAAGTACAGCCTGCGGCTAGTTTCCTAGTTTGCTCTTTGATTTTCATTGAGTATTATCTTTTCTGAGAAGGAGTTTCATTATGAAAGTTGTTCGAAAATTACTAGCACCTCTCTTGGTTGTAGGGATTCTCTTGACTTCTCTGATCAGTTTACATCAGTTGAAGGCAGATAAGAAAAAAGATATGTTTCGTATTGGTATTTCGCAGTTTATTACTCATCAATCTTTGGACGCTACTAGAGAAGGGGTTGTGGATGAGCTGGCCAAGCAAGGCTATGTTGAGGGGAAAAATATTGAGATTGATTTGCAAAATGCACAGGGAGAACAACGAAACCTAAAAACCATTTCCCAGCAACTAGCAGAATCTAGTGATGTCGTTCTAGCCATCGCAACGCCTTCTGCTCAGAGCTTGGCTAATACAACACAAACGACACCTGTTATCTTTTCAGCTGTAACAGACCCTGTCAGTGCCAAGTTGGTTGAGTCAAGAGAATACCCTGGGGGCAATGTAACTGGGACAAGTGACCAGTCATCAGATGCCATTTCAACCCAGATCAATTTGATAAAGAAAGTCCTACCAAAGGCTAAAACAATTGGAATTCTCTATACTCAGAGCGAGCCAAACTCAGTTGTACAAAAGGATGAAGCTAAGCGCCTTATGGAAGAAAAAGGCTTTACCGTTGTTGAAAAAACAATCTTGGACAGTAACAATGTCAAGGCTGCGGCAGAGAGCTTGATGACAGAGGTGGATATGGTTTTTGTACCAACGGATAATATCATTTCGTCAACCATGGAAACAGTTAAGCAGGTTTCTATTAAACACAAGGTTCCGGTATTTGGTGGTTCAACAGAAATGGTTGCGGTTGGTGGCTTGTATAACTACGGTACCAATTATGAAGAATTGGGACGTCAAACAGCTCGCATGCTGGTTCGTGTTTTAAAAGGTGAGAAGCCAGAAAATATAGCAGTTGAGTTGCCTGAAAAACTGGAATTGCATACTAATCAAGAAATGGCAGCTGCACTAGGAATTGATATTAGTAAGTTAGAAGGCAAGGAATAGGAGGTTTAAGATGAGTTTTGTATTATCTAGTTTATCAGAAGGTTTGTTGTGGTCGATTATGGCGATTGGGGTCTACTTGACTTTCCGTATTTTGGATATTGCGGATATGACTGCTGAGGGAGCCTTTCCTCTGGGGGCGGCTGTCGTTGTATCACAGATACAGGCAGGGACAAATCCTTGGATTGCGATCTTACTGGCTTTGCTGGCAGGTATGGTAGCAGGTTTGGTATCAGGAATGCTCCACACCAAGATGAAAATCCCAGCTCTCTTGACAGGGATTGTGACCTTGACAGGACTTTATTCCATCAATATTAAAATCATGGGAAGTGTGCCCAATCTTTCCTTGGGAGATTCTTCAACTGTCTTTAAACAGTTGGCGAGCTTGGGACTGACAAATGAAGAAGCTGTTTTCTCACTTAGTTTGGCCTGTCTCTTACTTGTTTGTTTGGTCTTGACCCTTTTGATGAAAACAGAGATTGGCTTGGTTTTGCGTTCGACTGGTGACAATATTCTGATGAGTGAAGCAAATGGGGTCAATGTAGACACCATGAAGATTGTTGGTTACATGATTTCAAACGGTTTGATTGCCCTATGTGGTTCCTTGTTTGCACAAAATGATGGATTTTCAGATGTAACCTCTGGGACAGGAACCATCGTTGTTGGTTTGAGTGCAGTCATTATTGCGGAAGTCTTGATACACGACTTGACCATTGGAGGCCGCTTGTTATCCATCGGAATCGGTGCTATTGTTTATCGTTTGATTATTTTAAATATCTATGAAATTCCAAATCTAGATCAAAACCTGGTTCGTCTCTTTAATGCAATCTTGCTCGCCTTAGTTTTATTTGCGCCAGAATTGCAAAAGAGATTAAAGATTCGTGGTCTGAAATTGAGAAATGAATAGGAGGAGAAAGTTATGGCAAGTTTATTAACACTTGAAAATATCCACAAGACATTTGAAGCAGGGACGGTCAATGAGAACCATGTCCTCAAAGGATTAGATTTAGAGGTTGAAGAGGGAGATTTTATCTCTGTAATTGGTGGAAATGGAGCAGGGAAATCCACTTTGATGAATATCTTGGCTGGCAATCTATCGGTGGATGAAGGGAATCTTCTACTGGCAGGCAAATCCATTAAAAATCTGAGTGTAAGAAAGAGAGCCAAGGATATCGCTCGTGTTTTTCAAGATCCTAAGATGGGGACAGCTTCTCGTTTGACGATTGAGGAGAATATGGCTATTGCCTTGAGACGCGGGCAGAAGAGAGGGCTTGGCTGGGGTGTGAAGGAGAAGGACAGAATCCAGTTCCAAGAGTCCTTGAAGGAGTTGAATATTGGTCTTGAAAACCGCTTGAAAGTGGATACTCAATATCTCTCAGGAGGACAAAGACAGGCTTTGACCCTAGTCATGGCAGCTCTGGTGAAACCCAAACTTTTGCTTTTGGATGAACATACTGCGGCACTTGACCCGAAAACTAGTCAAATGGTGATGGACTTGACGCAAAAGATTGTGGAACACCATCAGTTGACGACTTTGATGATTACCCACGATATGAACCATGCTATTGAGTACGGAAATCGTCTCATTATGCTCTATCAAGGCAAGATAGTGGTAGATGTCAAGGGAGAGGAGAAAAAGCATCTGACAGTTGAAGACCTCATGCATCTCTTTCAGAAAAATAGTGGCCAAAGTCTAGTTAGTGATGAATTGGTTTTGGGATAAAGAAAAAGGCTGAGATGTGGTGTCTCAGTCTTTTATTAGTATGAATGGATAGGCAGAAATATGAAATTGATACTCTTCTAAAATCTCTTCAAACCACGTCAGCCTTATCTGCAACCTCAAAGCGGTGCTTTGAGCAACCTGCGGCTAGTTTCCTAGTTTGATCTTTGATTTTCATTGAGTATAATCTATCAGATGGTAATTAGATATACGATATTAAAACCAGTCCTCAAGACAAAAGGACTGGTTTGTAGTTAAGAATATTATCTTAAAAGATATCAGTTAAATGTTAGATAAAATTCTACATACTAAACTTGTGTTACTCTCGGATGAGATAGCTCTCTAATTCACTCTTATAAGTTTGTAGTTTTAATCCATCTTATTTTTTAGTAGGAAGATGGATGTTAAGACTACACTAAGTCCTGATAAGAAGAGGAGTGGATTTGAGGATTCACCAGTTTCTGGAAGTTGTTCTTTGCGATGAGTATTTTCCAGCTGGGAAGGACTATCGGTAGTTGAAGCCTGCTCAAAGTTTAGTGAGGTTGTTGCAACTGTTTTGTTTATTGAGGTTTCCGGAGTATTGACATTTTGATAGACTACCGCATATGTACTAAAGAGACTAGTAGTAAATTCTGCCATACCATCACGAATAGTGAAAGAAAGTGATTTCAATTCTTTTGTCGGAGTTAGGTAATAAATATTTTCTACATCAGCTGTAATTGGTAATCTAACTAAAACAGCTCCCTGTGGTTGTATATTATGGTTGTTTGAATTTTTAAATTGAATATCATAAGCATCGTATATCTTAGCAAAGAGTTCTTGAGCCAACACGTGTTTACTAGATAGATGAGAAATTCCTTCTAAGTCGGTTGCTCTACCAATAATCTCAACACCAGTCTTTTCATCCTTCAAGACACGAAGTTTATACTCAGAAATACTACTAGTAGATGTTTTTTCTTGCCTAGCTCCTTTACCAGGTTCACTATAATTAGGACTGTCTATGGTAGGAGCTTTCTGTTCTCTTCCTGTCTCTATAAGTTTGGTATATTCAGGTCTTTCCACAGAAGGCGCTTCCTGCTCACCAGCAGTTCCGATAGGACCAGTGTATTCAGGAATTACAACGGAAGGCGCTTCTTGATCCCCTACTGTTCCGGCAGGACCAGTGTATTCAGGAATTACAACAGAAGGCGCTTCTTGTTCTCCCGCAGTTCCGACAGGACCAGTGTATTCAGGGATTTCCACAGTAGGAGCCTCCTGATTTCCCGCAGTTCCGATAGGCTTAGTGTACTCAGGAATAGTTACAACTAGAGCAGGCTCTTCTCCTTTGCTTGTAAGGATTTTTTCTTCAACTGGAGCAGTTTCGTCCTTAGGAAAGACAGCTACAACAGGACTAGTTGTTGTTGTACCTTGGATGGCATAAGCTTCTATCGGATTGCCAGCTTTACGGTCCGTAGTTTCAGGAATATCTAGCTGTATCTTGTTGTCCTTAATGGTTAATACTGTTTGTTCGCCTGATGTGACAAGATGGTCCTCATCGACTTTTCTGAGTAGAAGAGGATCTTTGATGCCAGGGAAGGTCACAGTGACTGCATCCCAATTGCCAGTTGGTAGGGTTAAGGTAACAGTCTTATCTTTGGACTTAATAGGGTCAAGGCTTGGATTATCAAGCGATACAGATGGAGCTTTTAAGATATCAAAAGAATCAAGAGAAATTTTCTTTCGTCCTTGTGGAGAATTTGGATCCACTTTCAAAGTAAGAACGTGATCACCATCTGCTAGATTGGTAAATTTGCCAATTAATGCACCTTTTTCAGTTGCTCCTGAAGTGTAGAAGTCAAGGGCTGGCATCTCTTTGCCATCAAGTGTGACAAGCGCCTTGCCAAGGGCAGATGTTTTCAGTCCATAGATTCGGATACCTGTTCCAGAGAATGGAATGGTTGCAGTGGCTTCAGAAGCGAGGCTATCATTAGCGTTGATGTCAGCGTATTTTTCTGTAGAAGCATAGAGTTCTGCATCGTTCCAATCCTTAAACATGGAACCATACTGGATACGAGGGTCACGATCGTCAATCTTATCAACAGCTTCTCCTTGGCCTGGGAAGACTTTGAAGTAGTCTAAGGAAATTTTTGATCGTTCACTTCCTCGTCCCTTATGTTCTCGCTTAACAGTGATGGTCATGAGGTGAGAACCTGAGGATAGATTTGTGTAACGTCCTATCAATACACCTTTTTCAGTTGCTCCTGCTGTATAGAAGTCAAGTTCTCCAACAGATTTGCCATCAATTTTAACATCGGCAAGTCCCAATTGAGATGACTTGAGACCGTAGATTTCAATACCAGGTCCATTGAATGGAATGGTTGCAGTCGCATCTTTATCAGAATAATTTCCATTTGAGATATCAGCGTATTTCTCTGTTCCACCAAATAGTTCTGTGTCAGACCAATTTCCAAAGGCAGAGCCGTACTGGATGCGTTTGTCACGGTCATCTACCAATTCACTAAAGGCATTAATAGAAGCAGCATCTGAAACTGGTGTTGTACGATCCCCTAGCATAGCCTTAACGGTATAAGTATAGGCATGGCTAGAATCAATCGATCGATCGATGAAGTGAGTTTGGTTGGTGATAAACTCACGAACGCTAGGAGTTTGACTGTTTTCATCCTTGCTTTCTCGTCGGATGACATAATGACTTGCTCCCTCAACTGTGTTAAAGTCGAGTTCAGCTGTGACGGAATCTTTTCGAAGGGCTGATAAGCGAGTCACTCGTCCAGGGAAGTTTTCAAAGGTAATGACATCACCTTTTTGAGTCGCAAGTTGGATACGGTTATCTTTGAGACGACTAGCTTGAACTTCCTTGCCATTAATCTTGATAATACTAGATTCGATATTTGGATAGTCTACGACTAAGTCTCCACCAACATTAGAAAGGAAAGATAGCGTTTCAAGATTTTTCTCTTTCCATTTCATGCTGACTTCAAAGTTACCACGAGCGACTAAACCTGAGACTTGCCCGTCTTTCCATGCATCTGGGAGGGCTGGTAATGGGGCAATGTAGCCTGTGTGAGACTGAAGGAGCATTTCTGCCATACCGCTGGTTGCACCAAAGTTTCCATCAATTTGGAAAGGCGCGTGCGTATCCCAGAGATTTTCTAGGGTTGAAGATCTGAGCTGTTCTGCCAACAAACGGTGGGCACGATTTCCATCTAGGAGACGGGCCCAGAGGTTGATTTTATTGGCCTTAGACCAACCAGTACCACCATCTCCACGGTGGTTGAGGGTTGCGCGTGCAGCTTCTAGATATTCAGGCTGATCCTTGCCAAATAAAGTACCTGGGAAGAGTCCAACCAGATGAGAAACGTGGCGGTGGTGATTTTCAATGCCTTCGTTGGTGAATTGCGGGCTGTCTTCCTCGTACCATTCCTTGATACGACCGTCTTGGTTGATGTGAAGAGGTTTTAACTTGTCAAATTTAGCCTTCACTTCTGTCGCCAAGTCTTGGTCGATCTTCAGATGATTGGCTGCTTCCATATAGTCGTGGAATAGCTGCCAAACTAGAGATTGGTCAAAGGTATTCCCAATCGTGATGGTTCCATGTTCTGGTGAGTAGGATGGAGAAGAAACCCAGCGGTCACTAGCCTTGTCGTAGTGCAAGAAGGAATTCCAGAACTTGGCTGTTTCCTTGAGCATTGGATAAATCTTTTCTTTTAGATAAGTTTCATCCTTGGTGAATTTGTAGTAGTCATAGACATTCTGCATCATCCAAGCATTGGCAGCAGGAGACCAACCCCAATAGTAGTTCCAACCAGGAGTAGTCCAGCCGAATGGTGTTGCTTGGGTGTGAACCAGCCAACCGTTTTCTTGACCTTCTTTGGATTCGATACCTGCGTATTCTTTAGCAGCGATACGACCATAATAGCGCATGTCATCGATATAATTGATCATTGGCTTAGCCGTTTCTGCGAGATTACTCATGTAAGCAGGCCAATAGTTCATCTGTAGGTTGACATTGAGGTGGTAGTCTGAGTTCCAAGGTGGATTATCTACAGCATTCCAGACTCCTTGCAAGTTGGCAGGGAGGGCATCTGTCCGATTACGAGAAGAACTGATCAGTAGATAACGTCCGTATTGGAAGAAGAGTTCTTCTAGCTTTTGACCTTTTGTTGGATTATAGGTTTGGAGAGCTTCTTTTGTAGTTTGGTTAGACTTGCTACCGCCGAGGTTTAATTGAACACGGTTGAAAAGGCTTTGGTAATCCTTGATGTGATCATTTTTCAGAGTCTCATAGTCTTTGGCTTTAGCGGCTTCAACGATAGATTTGACAGTTTTTTCTACATCAATATCCTTGCGGTAATTGGTTTTTGGATTTTGAGCAAAATTAGTCTTGGCGCTTAGTAGCAGTGTTGCATAGCTTGCTCCTTTAACTGTCAAATAACCATCTTGAGCAGTGACTTGTCCATCTGTCTTGATACCAAGATAAGAAGCAAATTTCAGACCATTGTCTTTGACAGTTCCCTTGAGTAAAATACCATTAGAATCTACACTGATAGTACCTTTTTTGTAATTAGAATTATCCCGAGAATACTGTCCATTAGCAATTAGGTCTTCTGTTAAGCTATTCCAAAGTGTAAAATCAAGGGTCTTATCCCCTTTTTTACTCAAGTGGGTGACAGTAACATCGTCTGGGAAGCTAGAGAAGGTTTCACGTTTGAAGCTTGTTCCATCTTGGGTATAAGAGGTAGTTGTGATAGCTTCAGAAATATCCAAGCCACGGTGATAGTCGGTAACATTTTCCAAGCCCTTCTTCTGGTTATTAAAGACCATGAAGATATCACCGAAGGCCAGATAGCGACCGTATTGGGCATTGTTTGGTCCAACGAGATTTCTTTCAGCTAGGCGTTTGGCTTTTTGACGGTCACCGTCTTCTAAGGCCTTACGGATTTCAGCTAAGACTTTGTAGCGGTCCTTGTAGTTTCCGCCGTTATAGTCTTGACTATCTGGCTGTGGGCCTCCAGACCAAAGTGTTTTTTCGTTGTACTGGATTCTTTCTTCACCGATGAGTCCGAAAACCTTGGCACCCATTTCTCCATTTCCGACTGGAAGGGCTTGTTTTTCCCATCCATCATAGGAAGGAGCAGTTGGTTGGTTGTAATGTAGTTCGTAATGTTCTTGCTTATTCACAGGAAGTTCTGGTTTCTCGCTCTCCTTATTTTCAGCAGGGGCGGTAGTATCACTTGTATCTGACTGACTACTTGTTTGAGGTAATTCTGGTTCTGCGATGGTTTGCTTCTCAGATGATTCAGCTATAGGCTGAGTCTCTGTGTTAGAAGCAAGAACCTCCTCAACTTTCGTATCCGGTTTAGCCGAGGATTCAGTAATAGTTGCGTCAGTCTCCTTAAGATCGACACCATCAGCAGCCACACCCTGTACTGCTAAAAAAACAGCACCAAGTAAAACAGAGGCAGCTCCGACACTTAGTTTTCGGATGCTATACTTGCAGGATTTTTCCCAATATCTCTTATCCACAAAATTCTCCTTTCTCATATCTGTAAGCGCATACATTTTCTTTTAAAAAAATAAGTCTTTCAGAAATTTGTGCAATGTAATTTGAATAATTTTAATATAACAAATAAATAGAACTATTGCAAGGGCTTTCAAGGAAAATGGGCTTATTTTACTAAGTTTTACTAAGTATGAAGTATTTGCTAATTACTTAGGAAATCACGGTAGATGTAAGCGTAAAACAAACTAGTCAGGGTGCCTAGTTTGTGGTATAATGAAAGAGACTCAAAAAGAAACAGGAGAAATATGATGGATTTACTATTAGCAATTGTATTGATTGTGCTAGCTTTTCTAGGAGGAGCTCTTGGAGGAATGTACTTGGTTCGTAAGCAAATCGAAAAAGAATTTGCCGACAACCCACGTTTGAATGCTGAAGCAGTTCGTACTCTTTTGAGTGCAAATGGTCAAAAACCAAGCGAAGCTAAGGTACAACAAGTTTACCACCAAATCATCCGCCAACAAAAGGCAGCCCTTGCTAACAATAAAAAGAAAAAATAAATAAGGAAAAGTCTGGGATGAAAGTTCCAGACTTCTCACTATGTTGGTTATGGTTTAGGAATGAGACTTTTTCCTTGCATTCTATTGATATTTGATTATGATTAAGAGAGATAGTTATTGATTAGGCTGTCATTCAGTTCATAAGAATCAATAATCATAATGAACTATCAATCAGAAAAAAGACTAGAAAGAAGACTGTATGGATAATCGACCAATTGGTTTTTTGGATTCGGGTGTCGGGGGCTTGACCGTTGTGCGCGAGCTCATGCGCCAGCTTCCCCATGAAGAAATCGTCTATATTGGAGATTCGGCACGGGCGCCCTATGGTCCCCGTCCTGCTGAGCAAATTCGTGAATATACTTGGCAGTTGGTCAACTTTCTTTTGACCAAGGATGTCAAAATGATTGTCATTGCTTGTAATACTGCGACTGCGGTCGTCTGGGAAGAAATCAAGGCTCAACTAGACATTCCCGTCCTAGGTGTGATTTTGCCAGGAGCTTCGGCAGCCATCAAGTCCAGTCAAGGTGGGAAAATCGGGGTAATTGGAACCCCTATGACGGTCCAATCAGACATTTACCGTCAGAAAATTCATGATCTGGATCCGGACTTACAGGTGGAGAGTTTGGCCTGTCCCAAGTTTGCCCCCTTGGTGGAGTCAGGTGCCCTGTCAACCAGTGTCACCAAGAAAGTGGTTTATGAAACTCTGCGTCCCTTGGTAGGAAAGGTGGATAGCCTGATTTTGGGCTGTACCCATTATCCACTTCTCAGACCCATTATTCAAAATGTCATGGGGCCAAAGGTTCAGCTCATTGATAGTGGGGCAGAGTGCGTACGGGATATCTCAGTCTTACTCAATTATTTTGAAATCAATCGTGGTCGCGATGCTGGACCACTCCAACACCGTTTTTACACAACAGCTAGCAGCCAAAGTTTTGCCCAAATAGGTGAAGAATGGCTGGAAAAAGAAATTCATGTGGAGCATGTAGAATTATGACAAATAAAATTTATGAATATAAAGATGACCAGGACTGGTATGTCGGCTCATATAGTATTTTTGGTGGTGTCCGGACATTGACTGATGAAGACTTGGATTTTCCTCTATTTGAGTTTGCCCAAAGATTTCGAGATGAGGAACAAGGTTTTCCTATTTCTGTGATTGTTTTACGCTATGGTTCTCTCTACCGTTTATTGTCTTTTGTGGTAGATATCCTCAACCAAGAAATGGGGCGAAATCTGGAAGTCATCCAACGTCAGGGAGCTTTTCTCTTGATTGAAAATGGGCAACTTCTGCATGTAGCATTGCCTAAAGAAGGGGTCAATGTTCATGATTTCTTTGAAACAAGCAAGGTCAGAGAAACCTTATTGATTGCGACTCGAAACGAAGGCAAGACCAAAGAGTTCCGAGCTATCTTTGACAAGCTAGGCTACGATGTGGAAAATCTCAATGACTACCCTGACCTGCCTGAAGTAGCAGAAACAGGCATGACCTTTGAAGAAAATGCCCGCCTCAAGGCAGAAACCATTTCTCAATTAACGGGCAAGATGGTTCTGGCAGATGATTCTGGACTCAAGGTCGATGTCCTTGGTGGATTGCCAGGTGTCTGGTCAGCTCGTTTCGCAGGTGTGGGAGCAACTGACCGTGAAAACAATGCTAAACTCTTGCACGAATTGGCCATGGTCTTTGAACTCAAGGACCGCTCAGCTCAATTCCACACAACCTTAGTCGTAGCCAGCCCAAACAAGGAAAGTTTGGTTGTTGAAGCAGACTGGCCTGGCTACATTAACTTTGAACCTAAGGGTGAAAATGGCTTTGGCTATGATCCTCTATTCCTCGTGGGAGAGACAGGCAAATCCTCATCTGAATTAACCCTTGAAGAAAAAAATAGTCAATCTCACCGCGCCTTAGCCGTTAAGAAACTTTTGGAGGTATTTCCATCATGGCAAAGCAAACCATCATTGTAATGAGCGATTCTCATGGCGATAGCTTGATTGTGGAAGAAATCCGTGATCGCTATGTAGGCAAAGTTGACGCCGTTTTTCATAATGGCGATTCTGAACTGCGTCCTGATTCTCCACTTTGGGAGGGGATCCGCGTTGTTAAAGGGAACATGGACTTCTACGCCGGCTACCCAGAACGTTTGGTGACTGAGCTTGGTTCGACCAAGATTATCCAAACCCATGGTCACTTATTTGACATCAATTTCAATTTTCAAAAGTTGGACTACTGGGCTCAGGAAGAAGAGGCCGATATCTGCCTATATGGTCACTTGCATGTGCCAAATGCTTGGATGGAAGGCAAGACCCTCTTTCTAAATCCAGGCTCCATCAGTCAACCACGTGGTACCGTCAGAGAATGTCTCTATGCTCGTGTGGAGATTGATGACAGTTATTTCAAAGTAGACTTTTTGACACGAGACCATGAGGTGTATCCGGGCTTGTCCAAGGAGTTTAGCCGATGATTGCCAAGGAGTTTGAGTCTTTCTTGTTGGGGCAGGAGGAAACTTTTTTGACCCCTGCTGAAAATCTAGCCGTGTTGATTGATACCCACAATGCGGATCATGCGACCCTCTTGCTCAGTCAGATGACTTATACCCGTGTTCCTGTTGTGACAGATGAAAAACAGTTTGTTGGGACGATTGGGCTCAGAGATATTATGGCTTATCAGATGGAGCATGACCTGAGTCAAGAGATCATGGCAGATACGGACATTGTCCACATGACGAAAAGGGACGTAGCGGTTGTTTCGCCTGATTTTACTATTACGGAGGTCTTGCACAAGCTGGTAGATGAGTCTTTCTTACCGGTTGTGGATGCGTCTGGTATTTTTCAAGGAATCATCACGCGCAAGTCTATCCTCAAGGCAGTCAATGCCCTCTTGCATGACTTTAGTAAGGAATATGAGATTCGATGCAAATGAGAGATGGGATTTCAGCCTTTTTAGAAGAAAAGCAGGGTCTGTCTGCCAATTCCAAGCAATTCTATAAGTATGATTTGGAGCAATTTTTAGACGTCGTGGGCGAGCGGATTTCGGAGACCAGTCTCAAGATTTACCAAGCCCAGCTAGCCAGTCTGAAAATCAGCGCCCAGAAGCGAAAGATTTCGGTCTGTAATCAATTTCTCTACTTTCTCTATCAAAAAGGAGAAGTGGACGGCTTTTACCGTCTGGAATTAGCCAAACAAGCTGAAAAGAAGACCGAGAAGCCAGAACTGTTAGACCTAGACTCTTTTTGGCAGGAAAGCGACTATCCAGAGGGCCGCTTACTGGCTCTTCTTATCTTGGAAATGGGGCTCTTGCCGAGTGAGATTTTGGCTCTCAAGGTTGAGGATATTAATCTGGATTTTCAGGTGTTGCGAATCAAGAAGGTTTCCCAACAGAGGATTGTCACTATTCCCACGACCTTGCTTTCAGAATTGGAACCCTTGATGGGCCAGACCTATCTTTTTGAAAGGGCAGGGAAAGCCTATTCTCGTCAGTGGGCCTTTCGTCAGCTAGAATCCTTTGTCAAGGAGAAAGGTTTTCCATCCTTATCAGCTCAAGCCTTACGGGAACAGTTCATTCTCAGACAAATAGAAAACAAGATCGATTTGTACGAAATTGCAAAAAAATTAGGATTAAAAACAGTCCTGACCTTAGAAAAATATAGATAATGGATATTAAACTAAAAGATTTTGAAGGACCTCTGGACTTGCTCTTGCATCTGGTTTCTAAGTATCAGATGGATATCTACGATGTGCCCATTACGGAAGTCATCGAACAGTATCTAGCCTATGTCTCAACCCTGCAGGCCATGCGTCTGGAAGTGACGGGGGAGTACATGGTCATGGCCAGTCAGCTCATGCTGATCAAGAGCCGCAAGCTCTTGCCAAAGGTAGCGGAAGTGACAGATTTGGAAGATGATCTGGAGCAGGATCTTCTCTCTCAAATCGAAGAATACCGCAAGTTCAAGCTCTTGGGTGAACACTTGGAAGCCAAGCACCAAGAACGTGCCCAGTATTATTCCAAAGCGCCGACAGAGTTGATTTACGAAGATGCGGAGCTCGTGCATGACAAGACGACCATTGACCTCTTTTTAGCTTTTTCAAATATCCTAGCCAAGAAAAAAGAGGAGTTTGCACAAAATCACACGACTATCTTGCGAGATGAGTATAAGATTGAGGACATGATGCTTATCGTGAAAGAGTCCTTGACTGGACGAAATCAATTGCGCTTGCAGGATTTGTTCAAGGAAGCCCAGAATGTCCAAGAGGTCATCACCCTCTTTTTGGCAACCTTGGAGTTAATCAAAACTCAGGAGTTAACTCTAGTGCAGAATGAGAGTTTTGGGGATATCTATCTCATGGAAAAGAAGGAAGAAAGTCAAGTGGCCCAAAGCTAGACTTGAGAGAGGAAAGATGAGTACTGTAGCAAAAATAGAAGCGCTCTTGTTTGTAGCGGGTGAAGATGGGATTAGAGTCCGCCAGTTAGCTGAACTCCTCTCTCTGCCACCAACAGGCATCCAGCAGAGTTTAGAAAAATTAGCCCAGAAGTATGAAAAGGATCCAGATTCCAGTTTGGCTCTGATTGAGACAGGTGGTGCTTATAGATTGGTGACCAAGCCTCAATTTGCAGAGATTTTGAAGGAATACTCTAAGGCACCTATCAACCAGAGTTTATCTCGGGCTGCCCTTGAGACCTTGTCCATCATTGCCTATAAGCAGCCCATTACGCGGATCGAAATTGATGCCATCCGTGGGGTCAACTCGAGTGGGGCATTGGCAAAGTTGCAGGCTTTTGACCTGATAAAGGAAGACGGGAAAAAAGAAGTGTTGGGGCGCCCTAACCTCTATGTGACTACGGATTATTTCCTAGATTACATGGGGATAAATCATTTAGAAGAATTACCAGTGATTGATGAGCTTGAGATTCAAGCCCAAGAAAGCCAATTATTTGGTGAAAGGATAGAAGAAGATGAGAATCAATAAGTATATTGCCCACGCAGGTGTGGCCAGTAGGAGAAAAGCAGAAGAGCTGATCAAGCAAGGCTTGGTGACGGTGAATGGCCAAGTAGTGCGTGAATTAGCAACGACCATCAAGTCAGGCGACAAGGTCGAAGTGGAAGGTCAACCTATCTACAACGAAGAAAAGGTTTATTATCTGCTTAACAAACCACGAGGTGTCATTTCCAGTGTGACAGATGACAAGGGCCGCAAGACTGTTGTTGACCTCTTGCCCAACGTGAAGGAGCGTATCTACCCTGTAGGTCGTTTGGACTGGGACACATCAGGTGTCTTGATTTTGACTAATGACGGGGATTTTACGGATGAGATGATTCACCCTCGTAATGAGATTGACAAGGTCTATGTCGCGCGTGTTAAAGGTGTGGCCAATAAGGATAATCTCCGCCCCTTGACCCGTGGACTTGAGATTGATGGCAAGAAAACCAAGCCAGCTGTCTATGAGATTCTCAAAGTGGATCCAGTCAAAAACCGCTCTGTGGTACAGTTGACTATCCACGAAGGGCGTAACCATCAGGTTAAAAAGATGTTTGAAGCTGTCGGTCTCCAAGTAGACAAGTTGTCTCGGACCCGTTTTGGACATCTAGACTTGACAGGACTCCGTCCAGGAGAATCCCGTCGTCTTAACAAAAAAGAAATCAGCCAACTACACACCATGGCTGTAACCAAGAAATAATGAAGCGAATTTTAATAGCGCCTGTGCGCTTTTACCAACGGTTTATCTCACCAGCCTTTCCACCCTCTTGTCGCTTTGAGCCGACTTGTTCAAACTACATGATTCAGGCTATTGAAAAACATGGCTTCAAGGGTGTTTTGATGGGATTGGCGCGGATTTTACGTTGCCACCCCTGGTCTAAAACGGGTAAGGACCCTGTGCCAGACCACTTTACTTTGAAAAGAAATTCAAAGTAAGATTGTATTCTAATGTATAAAACACAGATAGATGATACTTGGTATTTACTAAGTTCCATCTATCTGTGTTTTTATTTATTATTGATGTTTCTGCTATTTATTCCAAAATGTTTTTGCCTTCTTTAACACGCCAACGATAATCTGATAAAATAATATCTTCGAGGGAGTAGCTAGCCTTCCAATCAAGATATTTTTTAGCTTTTGTTGCGTCTGCTAGGACGCTAGCTGGGTCACCAGCACGGCGAGCAACAATTTCGTGTGGTATTTTTTGATTCAGTAATTCTTCAGCAGTTTGAAAGATTTCTTTGACGGTATAGCCTTTTTCAGTTCCTAAGTTAAAGATTTGAGAAGAACTGTCTTCTTGAAATAGGTAGTTCATTCCTTTAACATGAGCCTGTGCAAGATCCAAGACATGAATGTAATCTCGAATACATGAACCATCACGTGTATCGTAGTCATCTCCAAATATTTTCAGGCTATCATTTTGTCCCAATGCGGTCTTGTTGATGTTGGGAATGATATGAGTTGGATTTTTCACGCGCAGACCGTTTGAAGCATCCATTTCAGCCCCAGCTACATTAAAGTAACGGAAAATGACATATTTCCAATCGTAGCGATTGGCCATCCAGTAAATCATTCTTTCACCCATCAGTTTTGTTTCTGCATAAGGGTTGACAGGGTCGAGCAGGGTATCTTCAGTTGCAGGCTTGTCAATACAGTTATTACCATAGAGGGAAGCAGTCGAAGAGAACATGATTTTTTGAATACCAACTTCAGACAAGACTTTGAGAACTTGGTTCATACCAGCAACATTGGCAGTGAAGTATTTACTTGGATTTTCAATACTTTCGCTCACAACAATCTCACCCGCACAATGGAGGACAGCATCAATCTGATTTTCTTCTAAGTAAGCCTTTAAGGCGCTAGCATCATAAACATCCAGTTGTTTAAAGCTAGCACGACTATCCACAGCCGCTCGATTTCCTGTAGAGAGATTATCTAGAACATGTACCTGATAGCCAGCATTTAAAAGAGCTTTAACAGTATGGGAGCCAATGTAGCCAGCTCCACCTGTAACAAGAATTGTTTTGGTCATGATTTTTTCCTTTTCCTAGTTTTGTACTATTTTAAAGAAAGAAGAAGGCAAAGTCAACCATTTTCTGGAAATTTCATGAAAAAATATAGCATTGGATTGTTTTTTGTTTGTGAATTAATAGTTTGGTTGGTCTTGGAATAGTTCTTAGATTTCACCTCACATGCAAGAAAATACAATCTTTTTCTAAGATACAGTAAGACTAAGATACTAATTTAGAAATCCACTTTCCCGCTATCCTTCTCCTATAAAAAGTGGTAAAATGGATGAAAGAAAGAAGGAACTGAAATGACAACATTATTTTCAAAAATCAAAGAAGTAACAGAACTTGCTGCGATCTCAGGTCATGAAGCACCTGTTCGTGCTTATCTTCGTGAAAAGTTGACACCGCACGTGGATGAAGTGGTGACAGATGGCTTGGGTGGTATTTTCGGAATTAAGCATTCAGAAGCTGCAGATGCACCGCGCGTCTTGGTCGCTTCTCACATGGATGAAGTTGGTTTTATGGTTAGTGAGATTAAGCCAGACGGCACCTTCCGTGTCGTAGAAATCGGTGGCTGGAACCCTATGGTAGTCAGCAGCCAACGTTTCAAACTCTTTACTCGTGACGGTCGTGAAATTCCAGTAATCTCAGGATCAGTACCTCCACATTTGACTCGTGGTAAGGGCGGACCAACCATGCCAGCTATTGCAGATATCGTCTTTGATGGCGGTTTTACGGACAAGGCTGAGGCAGAAAGTTTTGGCATCCGTCCTGGCGACACCATCGTACCAGATAGTTCTGCAATCTTGACAGCCAATGAAAAAAATATCATCTCAAAAGCTTGGGACAACCGCTACGGTGTTCTTATGGTTAGCGAGTTGGCAGAAGCTCTGTCAGGTCAAAAACTCGGCAATGAACTCTATCTGGGTTCTAACGTCCAAGAAGAAGTTGGTCTTCGTGGTGCTCATGCTTCCACAACTAAGTTTGACCCAGAAGTTTTCCTAGCAGTTGACTGCTCACCTGCTGGTGATGTTTATGGCGGTCAAGGCAAGATTGGGGATGGAACCTTGATTCGTTTCTACGATCCAGGACACTTGCTTCTCCCAGGAATGAAGGATTTCCTTTTGACAACGGCTGAGGAAGCTGGTATCAAGTACCAATACTACTGTGGTAAAGGCGGAACAGACGCTGGCGCAGCTCATCTGAAAAATGGTGGTGTCCCATCAACAACAATCGGTGTTTGCGCTCGTTATATCCATTCTCATCAAACCCTCTACGCTATGGATGACTTCTTAGAAGCTCAAGCTTTCTTGCAAGCCTTGGTGAAGAAATTGGATCGTTCAACGGTTGACTTGATTAAAAATTATTAAACTTAAGGAGGTGGTAGGGATGGTAGAACCAAACCTAGAAGGCCTTGTAAAAGATCTTTACAATCATGCTCGACATGATTTGAGTGAAGATTTAGTTGATGCTCTCCTAGAGACGGCTAAAAAACTGCCTACTACAAATGAGCAATTGCTGGCAGTTCGTCTCTCAGGCCTGGTCAATCGTGAATTGCTCCTAAATCCCAAACATCCGGCACCTGAGTTGCTCAACTTGGCTCGCTTTATTAAAAGAGAAGAATCCAAGTACAGAGGAACTGCAGCTTCTGCGCTTATGTACGGAGAGCTCTTTAAAATGCTTTGATTCCATGGCGAATTAAAGCATTTTTTCTATATGTTAGAAAAGTAATTCTTGGTTAGGAAAAGAAAAAAGCCATCCCATTTAGGATAGCTTCTTGGATCTTAGATTTGTTCAGCGATGACCTTTTCGGCTAGATTCATAGCGTGGTCAGACACTCGAGTGTAGTGGGAAATGATGTCGATAAAGTTGACTCCAGCTTGCGTTGAACACTCGCCCTTGTTAAGGCGTTTGATATGGGTCTTTCTGAGAACACGTTCTATATTGTTGATTTCTTTATGGCGTTCAATCAGACTTTGAGCTTTTTCAATATCATTGTTTTCTACACTATCAAGGGCATCCTTGATAAAGTCAGTGGTTTTTTGATAGATATCAGCCAATTCCTGCAAAGCAGCTTCAGAGAACTCAACATTTTTACGTTGAAGATAGTCAGTCAGGTTGAGAAGAGCTTCTGCGTGGTCCCCAATCCGTTCCAAATCACGGGATGAATCCAGAATGTTGGTCAGCACTTCACTTTCTTTCTGGCTAAGAGTCTCGCTTGAAAGAGTAATCAGGTAACGAGTCAATTTTTCATCAATAGTATTGATGGCTTCTTCTGTCTTATGACCTTTTTCAGCAAGCTTTTCATTGAGATCGATGATGTAGTTATAAGAAAGGTCAAAGGCTTTAGAAGCATAATTTCCTAAGTGAAGGAGTTCTTTTTTCGCATTTCCGAGAGCGATTGATGGAGCTTGTTTAATCAAGTGTTCATCAAGGTAAAGCGGCTCGTACTTCACAACTTCGTCTTCACCAGGAATGAGCTTGGTTACAAAGTAGGCCAAGGCTCCGATGAATGGAAATTGTACAATGGTGTTACTTACGTTAAAGGCACCGTGCGAGAAGGCGATGGTCATCTCAGGTGAGAGGTGAAGGAGTGCTTGGAAGTACTCAATCATAGACGTAAATGGACCTAATAAGATTAAGCAAAGAATAGTCCCTAAAACGTTAAATGTAACGTGGGTTGCAGCAACGCGTTTCGCAGAGACATTGGCTCCAGCTGCCGCGATGATAACTGTTAGGGTTGTCCCGATATTATCCCCGAAGAGAACTGGTAGAGAACCTTTAAGGTCAAGGAATCCACCTGCATAGAGCCCTTGCAAAATCCCGATTGTCGCAGAAGAGGCCTGGATGAGGACGGTAATCACCGCACCGGCCAAAACTCCCAACACAGGATTTTGTCCCAAGGTTACCATATATTCCTTGAATTGTGGTAAATCTTTAAGCGGACTCATACCGGCACTGATGAGGTTGAGGGCGTAGAAGATTCCCCCTACACCAAACAGGATGCGTCCGATATTGTTTGCTGTTCTGTTTTTTGTAAAGAAGAGGAACATGGTTCCAAGGAAAATCAGGGGTAAAGCATACTCACCAAGCTTGAAACCGATGATAAAGGAAGTAACAGTGGTTCCGATGTTGGCTCCCATGATAATTCCGATAGCCTGTCTAAGAGTGAGAAGACTAGCGCTGACCAGTCCAACTGTGATAACTGTAACCCCTGTACTTGACTGAATCAGGGCAGTCACGACAATCCCGACTAGAACACCTAAAAAGGGATTGCTAGTGTACTTGTCAATGTAAAAACGAAGGCGATCTCCAGCAGCTTGTTGCAAACCGTCTCCCATGGTCTTGATACTATATAAGAATAGCCCCAGACCGCCTAAAAAGTGAAATAAAATTTCCTGCCAATTAATGGACATTTCTTTTTCCTCCGGAAAATAATAACGGAATTTCTCCTATTCTATTTTAAAGGATAAAAGTAAATCTAACAAGTATTAAGCTAAGATTTTAGAAAGAAAATTCCTGAGAATGGATCTTAATTATATTAATTTTACCAATTTCTAACCTAGATATAGGCATTTCCTTTTATATATTGACATTTAAAAGAAATATCTTAAAATGAGGGAGGAATTATCTTGGTCCCTGTGATTGGGATAAAAAATTTTACCAAGGAAGTTAAGCGCTTTCTTTTACGCAATAAAATCAATCTTTTAGGAGGAGAAAATGAAGAATCCATTTTTTGAAAGACGTTGTCGTTATAGTATTCGTAAGTTATCAGTAGGAGCCTGCTCACTGATGATTGGGGCTGTTTTGTTTGCTGGTCCAGCCTTGGCTGAAGAAACTGCAGTTCCTGAAAATAGCGGAGCTAATACAGCGCTTGTTTCAGGAGAGAGTGGGCATCCAATTAGTGAAGCCGACAAGCAGAATGAAGGGGAACGTACTGGAGAAAACAAGCTAGAAAAGGCAGAAGGAGCAGAGACAGTATCTGAAACTGCTTCGCCAGCAAGCAATGAAGCTGCAACTACTGAAACTGCAGAGCCAGCTAGCCTAGCTAAACCAGAGGAAAAAGTAAGTGAGGTGGTTGCAGAAACACCATCTGCCACATCAAAACCAAAGTCTGACAAGGAAACGGAAGCAAAGCCTGAAGCAACTAGCCAAGGAGATGAGTCTAAGCCAGCAGCAGAAGCTAATAAGACTGAAAAAGAAGTCCAGCCAGATGTCCCTAAAAATACAGAAAAAACATTAAAACCAAAGGAAATCAAATTTAATTCTTGGGAAGATTTGTTGAAATGGGAACCAGGAGCTCGTGAAGATGATGCTATTAACCGCGGGTCTGTCGCCCTTGCTTCACGTCGAACAGGTCATTTGGTCAATGAAAAAGCTAGTAAGGAAGCAAAAGTTCAAGCTCTATCAAACACCAATTCTAAAGCAAAAGACCATGCTTCTGTTGGTGGAGAAGAGTTCAAGGCTTATGCTTTTGACTATTGGCAATATCTAGATTCAATGGTCTTCTGGGAAGGTCTCGTACCAACTCCTGACATTATTGATGCAGGTCACCGTAACGGGGTTCCTGTATATGGTACACTTTTCTTCAACTGGTCTAATAGTATTGCAGATCAAGAAAGATTTGCTGAAGCTTTGAAGCAAGACCCAGATGGTAGCTTCCCAATTGCCCGTAAATTGGTGGATATGGCCAAGTATTATGGCTATGATGGCTATTTCATCAACCAAGAAACGACTGGGAATTTGGTTGAACCTCTTGGAGAAAAGATGCGCCAGTTTATGCTCTATACCAAGGAGTATGCTGCTAAGGTAAACCATCCAATCAAGTATTCTTGGTACGATGCTATGACCTATAACTATGGACGCTACCACCAAGATGGTTTGGGAGAATACAACTACCAATTCATGCAACCTGAAGGGGATAAGGTTCCAGCAGATAACTTCTTTGCTAACTTTAACTGGGATAAGGCTAAAAATGATTACACTATTGCAACTGCCAACTGGATTGGCCGTAATCCTTATGACGTATTTGCAGGTTTGGAATTGCAACAGGGTGGTTCCTACAAGACCAAGGTCAAATGGAATGACATTTTAGATGACAATGGGAAATTGCGACTTTCTCTTGGTTTGTTCGCCCCAGATACCATTACAAGTTTAGGAAAAACTGGTGAAGATTACCATAAGAATGAAGATATCTTCTTTACAGGTTATCAAGGAGACCCTACTGGTCAAAAACCAGCTGACAAAGATTGGTATGGTATTGCTAACCTAGTTGCGGACCGCACGCCAGCAGTAGGTCATACTTTTACTACTTCCTTTAATACAGGTCATGGGAGAAAATGGTTCGTAGATGGTAAGGTTTCTAAGGATTCTGAGTGGAATTACCGTTCAGTATCAGGTGTTCTTCCAACATGGCGCTGGTGGCAAAAATCAACTGGTGATAAGTTGAAAGCAAGCTATGATTTTGAAGATGCTTATAATGGTGGAACGTCTCTCAAATTTGCAGGGGATATTTCAGGTGCGACCAAGCAAGATGTGAATCTGTACTCTACTCGTTTGAAGGTGACAGATACAACTAAATTGCATGTTGCCCACAAAGGAGGCAAGGGTACCAAGGTTTATGTAGAATTTGCAACTAAGAAAGATTATACCTACGGTGATGAAGCTGCCCGTAAAGAATTGACAGTTTCAGATAACTGGACTACCGATGATTTTGATTTGAGTGCCTTGGCAGGTAAAACAATTTACGGTATTAAACTCTATTTTGAAAATGACAAAGACTTAAAAGGTTATCAATTTAACTTGGGGCAATTGACCATCAGCAATCATCAAGATGCTCCTCAGGCCCCAACCACAGTAGCTGTAGCCAAACAAGTCCTTAAAAATGCCCAAGAAGCGGAAGCAGTTGTGCAATTTAAAGGCAACAAGGATGCAGATTTCTATGAAGTTTACGAAAAAAATGGAGACAGCTGGAAATTACTAACTGGCTCATCTTCTACAACTATTTATCTACCAAAAGTTAGCCGCTCAGCAAGTGCTCAGGGTACAACTCAAGAACTGAAGGTTGTAGCAGTTGGTAAAAATGGGGTTCGTTCAGAAGCCGCCACCACAACCTTTGATTGGGGTATGACTGTCAAAGATACCAGTCTACCAAAACCACTAGCTGAAAATATCGTTCCAGGTGCAACAGTTATTGATAGTACTTTCCCTAAGACTGAAGGTGGAGAAGGTATTGAAGGTATGTTGAATGGTACCATTACCAGTCTGTCTGACAAGTGGTCTTCTGGACAATTAAGTGGTAGTGTGGATATTCGTTTGACCCAGCCACGTACAGTTGTTAGATGGGTGATGGACCATGCTGGAGCTGGTGGAGAATCTGTAAACGACGGTTTGATGAATACTAAAGACTTTGATCTTTATTATAAAGATGCGGATGGTCAATGGAAGTTAGCTAAGGAAGTTCGTGGCAATAAAGCCCATGTTACAGATATTACCCTTGATAAACCAATCACAGCTCAAGATTGGCGCTTGAATGTTGTCACTTCTGACAATGGAACTCCATGGAAGGCTATTCGTATCTATAACTGGAAAATGTATGAAAAGCTTGATACTGAAAGTATCAATATTCCAATGGCCAAGGCTGCGGCCCGTTCTCTAGGCAATAACAAGGTACAAGTTGGCTTTGCAGATGTACCAGCTGGAGCAACCATTACCGTTTATGATAATCCAAATTCTCAAGCTCCGCTTGCAACCTTGAAGAGCGAAGTTGGAGGAGACCTAGCAAGTGCACCATTGGATTTGACAAATCAATCTGGTCTTCTTTACTATCGTACCCAGTTGCCAGGCAAGGAAATTAGTAATGTCCTAGCAGTTTCCGTTCCAAAAGATGACAGAAGAATCAAGTCAGTCAGCCTAGAAACAGGACCTAAGAAAACAAGCTACACCGAAGGGGAGGATTTGGACCTTAGAGGAGGTGTTCTTCGAGTTCAGTATGAAGGTGGAGCTGAGGACGAACTTATTCGCCTAACTCACGCAGGTGTATCAGTATCAGGCTTCGATATGCATCATAAGGGAGAACAAAATCTTACTTTACAATATTTGGGGCAACCGGTACATGCTAATTTATCAGTGACTGTTACGAGTCAAGATGAAGCAAGTCCGAAAACTATTTTGGGAATTGAAGTAAGTCAGGAGCCGAAAAAAGATTACCTAGTTGGTGATAACTTAGACTTGTCTGAAGGACGCTTTGCAGTGGCTTATAGCAATGACACCATGGAAGAACATTCCTTTACTGATGAGGGAGTTGAAATTTCTGGTTACGATGCTCAAAAGACTGGTCGTCAAACCTTGACGCTTCGTTACCAAGGTCATGAAGTCAACTTTGATGTTTTGGTATCTCCAAAAGCAGCACTAAACGATGAGTACCTCAAACAAGAAATTACTGCTGTCCAAGGTCGTCAGTCAACGGTTGCTTACACCTTCTCTAGTGAAGACAAACAAGCGACGCTAGTAGAGAAGCTCAATGGAGCGAAAGCTGTTGCAGAAAATCATGGTGCCAGTCAGGAAGATGTTAATCAGGCTTTGAATGAATTGAAACAAGCAGGCGCAAACTTGGATGGCAATCAGCGTTACGAGGCTGCTAGGAAAGAATTAGAAGGCTTACTCGAATCCATCCGCGAAAAATATCCTAAATCAGAACTAATTGCGCAAGCAGAGGCTTTGTTGGTATCACAAGCACCAACTCCACAAGCTTTTGCGGACATGAAAGAACAGCTGAATAAGAAACTAGCTCCTGCAGCAGAAAGCCATCACGTTGGTAGCCAGGATCCAAATGAAGTAGCCCCAACAGTTGAAGCCCTCTCTGGACTAGTTGTGGAAATTGAAACAATTGCCTTCGAACACCAAGAACGTCTAACTCCAAATCTCCCAGTTGGTCAACGTCAACTTGTTCAAGCAGGGGTTGAGGGACAAATTCGTCGCTTGATTGAAGTAGATAGTCAAGGTAATCGTACTCTTCGCGCTACAGAAGTTTTGAAAGAAGCAAGTCCTGAAATCGTGGAAGTAGGTACTGGTCTCATCCCTGCCAATCCAGCGCCACAAACCACAGTCCTTCCAAAACCTACCAATCAACCGGCGTCTGACCAACAAAAGGCTCCTAAGTTGGAAGTCCAAGAGGAAAAGGTTGCCTTTGATCGTCAAGAACATGAAAATGCTGAGTTGCTAGTTGGGGAACAACGAGTCATCATACAGGGACGAGATGGTCTGTTAAGACATGTCTTTGAAGTTGATGAAAACGGTCAGCGTCGCCTTCGTTCAACAGAAGTCATCCAAGAGGCGATTCCAGAAATTGTTGAAATTGGTACAAAAGTACAAACAGAACCAGCAGCAGTGGTTACACAGGAAAAACCAGTCCAAAATACAGCAATTAAATCAGAAGAAGCAAGCACCCAATTGCCAAATACAGGTACTGCTGATGCCAATGAAGCCCTAATAGCAGGATTGACCAGTCTTGGTCTTGCTAGTTTAGCATTGACATTGAAACAGAAAAAAGAAGAGGAAGATTAAATATCGAAAAATCTTGTGAAATCTTTCCTTATATTTCCAAAGTGTGATATAATAGTTTCGAATAAAATAAATAAAGGGGTTTTTGTAACATGGCAAAACTTACTGTTAAAGACGTTGACTTGAAAGGTAAAAAAGTCCTCGTTCGTGTGGACTTCAACGTACCATTGAAAGATGGCGTAATCACTAACGACAACCGTATCACAGCAGCTCTTCCAACTATTAAGTACATCATCGAACAAGGTGGACGTGCAATTCTTTTCTCTCACCTTGGACGTGTGAAAGAAGAAGCTGATAAAGCTGGAAAATCACTTGCTCCTGTAGCAGCTGACTTGGCTGCTAAATTGGGTCAAGATGTTGTTTTCCCAGGTGTCACTCGTGGTGCTGAATTGGAAGCAGCTATCAACGCTCTTGAAGATGGACAAGTTCTTTTGGTTGAAAACACTCGTTACGAAGATGTTGATGGCAAGAAAGAATCTAAAAACGATCCTGAACTTGGTAAATACTGGGCATCACTTGGAGATGGTATTTTCGTAAACGATGCATTCGGTACAGCTCACCGTGCACACGCATCTAACGTTGGTATCTCAGCAAACGTTGAAAAAGCAGTTGCTGGTTTCCTTCTTGAAAACGAAATTGCCTACATCCAAGAAGCAGTTGAAGCTCCAGAACGTCCATTCGTGGCTATCCTTGGTGGTTCAAAAGTTTCAGACAAAATCGGTGTTATCGAAAACTTGCTTGAAAAAGCTGATAAAGTCCTTATCGGTGGTGGTATGACTTACACATTCTACAAAGCACAAGGTATCGAAATCGGTAACTCACTTGTAGAAGAAGA
>OIFW01000135.1_pt1 | contig 26753 bp, 24 predicted proteins | sample 1582111 | NCBI WGS metagenome assembly OIFW01 (sample SAMN07501063, study PRJEB24779) | human gut metagenome | isolation source: stool | host: human infant | place: USA: Pittsburgh, PA | reverse complement strand
CGTCAACGTCGCCTTGCCGTACTCAAGTACAGCCTGCGGCTGGTTTCCTAGTTTGCTCTTTGATTTTCATTGAGTATAAAATACTACGCAAAAACTCTCTGTCACGGACAAAGAGTCTTTTTATTTTTCCAAGAGTAAATCTTTCAAAGAAATCAGAGTTACAGCAAACAATATCATTGCCATACCAAGAAAATCAATGGGATAAAATTGTTCATTCATGATTAGAAAGGCAAAGAAAACCGCCGAAATTGGCTCGATCGAAGCCAACAAGCTTGACTTAACTGGTCCAATCAAACTGGCTCCCTTTAAGAAGGCTGTATAAGCAAAGACAGTCCCGATAAGGATAATGCCCGCAAACGCAAGGAGAAAATCAAGACTAGTCGGTATAGTGGTCTGTAGAACCCCTGTAAAAGGAAGGGCGACCAAACCTGCTATGACCATTCCCACACCTATGACCAAACTGCTCCCCCACTTCTTAATCAAGGATATGGGCAAAATGATATACAGAGCATAAGTCAAGGCAGAAAAGAGACCCCAAAATAGGCCAGAAGGTGTAATAGATAACTGGTCCAACTGACCATGGGTTGCAATAAGAAAGGTCCCTCCGATAGCTAATATGATAGAAACTATCTCTCCCAGTGTCGGTGCCACCTTATCTTTGATACAGCTATAAATCAAAATCCCAACAGGACAAACGTACTGAAGCACTGTTGCGGTACCTGCATTGGTTTCCTGAATTGCAGACAAATAGGCAAATTGATTGAGAAAAAGACCAATCAGAGCAAAAACGAGAAGAGACAACAAACTTTTTCTATCCTTTAAAAAGGTCAGCATTTTATCCTTTGCAGTAGCATAAGCCAAGAACATGAGAATCCCGCCAGCGATTAAAAGGCGTAAGTTGGTCAAGACCAACGCCGAAATTCCGTGTGCCATCAGATACTGGCCACTCGTTCCTGACAAGCCCCAAGCAATACCAGCAACAACTGTTAATAGAGTCCCTTTTAAACTATTTGACATGTCTCTCCTTACTCTTCTTTACGAATCAAGTCCATCACTTGATTGCGGTCTAAAATCCATTGAGCCCTCTCATCCTTTTCATAGGTACGATTCGATAGAAAAATAGCCGCTTCTTGCTTCTGACGATTCCACATGATAAAGGTACCTGTATAGCCCGTATGGTCTAGCCAATCTCCTTCCAAATTCCATGCTAAAGAACGCTCCTTATCATCCAAAGGAGAAAAATTTTGACTCAAATCTCTTGCAAAATCATCTGCTAAATAATGTTCTACAAAGATTTGTAAATCCTTTACAGTCGAAAACAAACCAGCACTACCAGCATGTCTGCCCAAGAGACGAGCTTTAGGATCATGCACTATGCCTGCCTCTACACCTCTGACTGTTGGAACAGCAAGCTCAACAGGGCCAAACTTGGTTTCCGTCATTCCCCACGGTTTCCAGACTTGTTCTTGTAAAATTACATCCAGGTCTTGATTAAAGATTCTTTCCAAAATAAAGCCCAAAAGCAAAAAATGGACATCCGAATAAAGAAAGGCTGGCTGACTTCGTCTGTTGAGATGAAACATAGCTTTCTTTAATTCAGGGGCTGTTAAAAGATCACGATTAGGAATAAAAGGATCAAGGTCTGTTGCATGAGTCAAGAGCTGGCGAATAGTGATGTCTAGATAATCACTCTCAGGTAAAAAATCGGTTACTGGTTTGTCAATATCTAATTGACCGTTTTCCCACAAGAAGGTAAAAACAGTACCAACCCCAACAACCTTGCTAACACTAGCTAGGTCATAAACAAGACCTGCCTCAGTATCCAAGCCATGCTCTGGATCACTCTGTCCTAAATAGACCTCCGTCCATTGACGGTCCTTAAAATACGCAAAAGAGGCTCCGGGATAAATCCCTGCCTCGATTTGTTCTTCTATTTTTTTAATAATCTTGGTCCACTTCATACTTCTTCAAACCACAATTCAACATTATTTCGATCTTTTCCAAGGAAGAATTTTTCAGACTTAGGAATAAAATATTCGGTAGACTCAAATTTCTTGCGAAGACTTGCTATATCTAGTTCATTGACCAAGAACTTGAGCATAGATAAGTCCCAAGTAACTGTATTGTCCACAGTCAAATCTTGACCCTGAGCTGGTATAAAATCAAGTGACGCCCCAATTTCAGATACTTCCAAGAAACTTTCGACATCAGTTGGGAGATGTAATTCCATGGAAATCTCAAATTTACTTAAAGAAATTGATTCCAAATCTGTTTGAAATTCAGGGTTTTCTTCTACTTCTACTAGACTTTCTCTATCATCTTCCGCATGAATCAAAATCAAATCATCTTCTGGAGAGTAAATTTCAAAAGCGTAGCCGTTTTGCCCCTTATATAATCGATGAATCGAATCTGTTTTAGCTAATAAGACTTCAATTTCCAAGGGATTTTCCACCTTGACAAGTAATCTAGCCAGCTTCTTTCTTCCTTCCACTTTACGAGAACGCATACTTGGAGCTTCTTCTAAAACAAGTTTTTCAAGGCCTGTTTGATCACCTAGTGATAGAAAGGCTGACTCTTCTAACAAAACTTTCATACCGAGGGTTTCCATATAAAAGGTTTCATTTAAATTTCTATTATTAACTTTTAAAGTAGGAATAATCCGTACAATTTGATTTACATTCATAAATTCCTCCGTCACTTTTTATTTTATAGGATTTTAGAATTTTTTACAAGATATTATACTCAAATTTAACAATTTTAACCTCATTAAACATCTTTTTGAGGAACATGAGTTAAAACTCAATGCTTAGGAGAAATTAAAGTAAATATATCCATAATAAAACACAGAATAGACATTTTCCAATAAATATATCTACTATACACACCCCTATGCCCTATGGAAAAAGTAAACTAATGTAAATCACAAGAGGTCCATTCGGAGATGGTTACCTAAAGAAGCTAGAAAATGACTCCTAAAATAGATCCCTTTATCTAGAATTAAATTCATAACTATCCTAAAAAATCTTAAACTACAAGAGAATTTCTTCTTATTGGCTACTTGAACTTTAACGTCTCCTTAAATATTAACCGCTATAGCTTTGAATATAAAAACAAGAGATGTCTTCTTACCTTGGGTCTAATAAATCTATAATTCTATTCACAAGAACAATTAATATATATACTTATATGTAAACTGCTTATAAAACAAGACACAGAAAAACACCCCAAGAGTTAGAATTTGGACTAACTTTTGGGGTTCAGTTCATTAGTATAACTAATTATTTTTACAAGTGAGAATTAGTTGTTTTCAACTTTTTCATCGTATTTTGGTCTGATTGTTGTACCTGAGTTAATAATTGTACGTTTTTGAACAAGAGGAAGGTCTGTGCGATTATAAACTGTACGCCATGGTTCCCAAACAAGACCTGTTTTTTCTTGAATCTTCACGCGTATATTACGTACATTTCCTTTAAATTGAAGTTCAGTTTGGAAGCCAGCTGTTCTGTTCTTGCCGTTATGCTCCCACTGACGTGAACGAATACTTTCAATTCCATCCTTATCATAAGTTACTTCATCCCAGTAAACATAGTAACGAGCAATATAAGCTCCCTTATGTTGTAAATTGAGGTAACCATTTTTGTATGAAGTCACTTTTGTTTCAATGTAGTCTGTATTACTTTGAATTGTAGCTACTTGATTATCTTTCAAAAATGCAGTTTTGTAAGAAATTGGAACAGCAGGGTTTTGCGTACTGAAAGTAGCTCCTTCTTGAATCAATTTCTTCAAATCTTCTACTGTACCTGTCACAACGCGTGCAGCGCCATCAGCATTTCCACCTACGATTGAAACTGTTACAGTTGTATTCTTCAAGACACGCGCCCATTCAGATTCAGCTTTAATAGGCACACCTTTGATTACAGCATTGATTGCTGCTTTCAACTCGGTACTCTTGCTTGTTGTTTCAAACTTAACATACATTTGACGTCCGTATGACACGCTTGATACATATACAGGAGGAGTATTTTCATCAATTCCACGTGCTTTCAATTGATCAACTGTTACTCCTGGAGCAAATACATCTGATGGATTTTTTGGAGCATCAAAGTTTGCAGTATAGTAAACTTGTTTAAAATCAACTACCTCAATTTGTTTTTCACCTTTATTGACAGCTTCAAAATCAATTTTCAAATTAACACCGACTTTTTCAAAATCACTTCCGAATTTTGCTTTCAATTGATTCATGCTGTAAGCAGAAGTTGATTCGTACTGCATACGTGCTGGAGCAGGATTTTTCGCAGCATATTTTTCATGCCAACGATTTAACAAGGTATTTACACCTTCCTGCATATCACTTGCAGTTGGATTAGCATCTACATAGCTATCTCCGCCTACCATTCCTGGTAAATCAACACTGATTCTACCTTTGCTACGATCTAAACTAATTTGTTGTGGTTTATTTTCTAGAAGGTCTTGATTGGCTTTAAACAAAGCACCTAGGAAGATATCTCCGTTGCCATTAATGGCAACATCAGCCGAACCGTTAGAAAGGCTTTTCTTCACTTTTTCTACGACCACAAATTCATTTCCTTGTTGTTTTGTGCTTGTATTCGTGTAATTTTCTATTGCCTCGCCTCGTCTAGTTAAAATATTTGTTTTATCATAATTCAAACCAAACAAATATTTATTTAGTTCTGCAGTATAATCTGTTTTAGCTTTGTTTTCTGTTTTCTTATCTGCTACTACTTTTTCTTCTTTTACAGCACGATATACTTCAACTTCTGCTAAACTAAGAGGAGTTTTAGATTTATTTAATTCAATTTTTACATATTGTGCATCAACTCCTGAAAATTGAACATCAATTGTTGGTTGATTATTTAAGCTATCAACATGCTGACGAGCCACTTCCTTACCATCTTTATCTAATAAAATAACATCAAAATTAGATAAACGATTCGCTACAACTCCATCTCCACGATTGTAAATACGAACAGTTCCCACACCTTCTTCTTTTGCTAGATCAACTTTCCACCAAGAATGATCTTGAAAATCTGTATGAGTAACTGAACGATTATTCCAGGCATTATTACGATTACCGTCAACTGCTCTAGAAGCCTCACCTTCATAAGCAGTCGAACTCTGACTTGCAGACTTATGAGCAGCAATATTTTCACCAGCAACTGCAGCAACACTTGGCTCTGTTGCTTTTACCACATTTGTTTGAAATACAAGGCCAGAAGCTAGCAAAAATGTTGCAATGGCAACACCACATACTCCAACACTACGTTTACGAATAGAAAAACGAAATCCTTTATCTTGTTTATTTTGAGACATACAAAACTCCTTTTAGATTAATCAAACTACATTTCTTGAACGCGCTTTCTTGAAACAATAAGAGTATAACATAAAAATAATATATGCGCAATCGTTTTCTTAAAAAATTATTATTTTTTATTAATCAAACTTGAATAATTGACTACATATTAATAATTTCACAATTAAATAACAGGCGGTCTATACCAATGAAGACAAGAAAATGAACAGTCTTGAGTCCCTATCAGTTGGGAATCAGCACTGTTCGTTTTTGTATATATAATCAAATTCAACTCTTAAATCTATAGCTTAAGAAATTTCTTAATGAAAAGCTTTTCATTGTTTTTTATCATTTTTTAGATTCAAGTTCTGTATAAGCTTCCTGAAGATAAGCATCAAAAACTTCTTCATCTGAAATGGTATCGGATATAAAGCTACCGTTGCTGGTTCGTTCTGACAGGTTCAAGTCTTGTAATCGGCTTTGATAGATTGTTCCTTTGTTAGATTGAACAAGCAGAGTTTGGTCATTCCTGTCCGCTTCTGTACTAAAGAGATCACCAACAAATCCTTGCTCTGCAACTGCACCAGCCAAGAAGACACGGTGCGGTTTGTTTTTTAACTCACGCAAGACTTGTAGTCCTCGTTTGGCACGGCTGGTTGCCGGAATTTCGTCAGTAGAAACACGTTTTAAACTTCCACGCTGGGTCAAGAGATAGAATGATGAAGTGTTACAGATAAAGGCAGATTGGAGGACATCATCTTCTTTCAGATTCATAGCCTTGACACCTGCTGCCTTGGCACCGACAACCGGAACCTCTTCAATATTGAAACGCAGTGCATAACCATTTTTGCTAATCAAGAGAACATCATCCAGTTTAATTGGAGCTACTGCTACAATCTGGTCTGTCTCGTCTTTAAGCTTAGCATACTTGACTGATTTAGATTTATAGGTCCGCCATGGAGTGAATTCTTTACGTTCTACGCGTTTGATTTGACCGAGACGAGTAGCTACAAAATAAGTTGTCGCATCATCAAACTGATCTACTACTTCCACATAAAGGATTTCTTCGTTAGTTTCAAAGTTTGTAATGGTCTGGCTCAGATGCTCTCCGATGTCCTTCCAGCGAATATCTGCTAATTCATGGATTGGTCTGTAGATGACATTTCCAAGACTTGTGAACATCAAGAGGTGCTGGGTTGTCTTGGCAGATTGAACAAAAATCAAACGATCGTCATCACGTTTGCCAATTTCTTCCAGCGTTGAAGCCGCAAAGGAACGTGGACTAGTACGCTTGATGTAACCTGCCTTGGTCACGCTGACATAGGTATCTTCCTCAGCAATCAGACTAGCTGTATCAATCTCGATTGCTTTCGCAGTATCTTCTAAGCTACTCAAACGAGGAGTCGCAAACTTCTTCTTAACCTCACGAAGCTCTTTCTTCATAAGATTGTACATAGTCCGCTCATCACCGATAATAGCCGCCAGCATAGCAATCTTCTCACGAAGCTCTGCTTCTTCTTCCTGCAAGACAACGACATCCGTATTGGTCAAACGGTAAAGTTGCAAGGTAACGATAGCCTCAGCCTGCTCTTCTGTAAAATCATAGCTGATCTTAAGATTTTCCTTAGCGTTAGCCTTGTTCTCAGAAGCACGGATAAGGGCAATGACTTCGTCCAAAATCGAAATCACGCGAATCAAACCTTCCACAATATGAAGACGTTTCTCAGCCTTTTCCTTGTCAAAGCGTGAACGCGCCAAAATGACTTCACGACGGTGAGCAATATAGCTAGATAAGATTGGGATAATCCCAACCTGGCGAGGTGTGAAATTATCAATCGCCACCATGTTAAAATTGTAGTTGATTTGAAGGTCGGTGTACTTAAATAGGTAGTTGAGAACAAGCTCCGTATTAGCGTCTTTCTTAAGTTCGATAGCGATACGAAGACCATCACGGTCAGATTCATCCCGAATCTCAGCAATACCAGCCACCTTGTTATTGACACGAACATCATCAATCTTCTTGACTAGATTAGCCTTGTTGATTTCATAAGGAATCTCAGTAATAACAATTTGTTCCTTACCACCTTTTAGCTTTTCAATCTCAGTCTTGGAACGAACAACAACGCGCCCTTTCCCAGTTTCGTAGGCTTTCTTGATTTCGTCACGCCCTTGGATAATTCCTCCAGTCGGGAAATCTGGTCCAGGCAAGAATTCCATCAGCTTGTCTACCTTGGCAGTTGGATGATCAATCATATAGATAGTGGCATCAATGACCTCAGCTAAATTATGTGGTGGAATATCTGTCGCATATCCAGCCGAAATACCAGTAGAACCATTGACTAAAAGGTTTGGAAAGGCTGCTGGCAAGACTGTCGGCTCTTTCTCGGTATCGTCAAAGTTCCAAGCAAAAGGAACAGTCTTTTTATCGATATCTTGAAGAAGGTAGCCAGCAATTTCAGACAAACGCGCCTCAGTATAACGCATAGCGGCAGGTGGATCCCCGTCCATAGAACCGTTGTTACCGTGCATTTCGACCAAAATCTCACGGTTTTTCCAGTCCTGTGACATACGAACCATGGCATCATAGATAGAAGAATCCCCGTGTGGATGGAAATTCCCCATGATGTTACCGACAGACTTGGCCGACTTGCGGTAGCTCTTATCAAAGGTATTGCCATCCTTATTCATCGAATAAAGAATACGACGCTGAACCGGCTTCAAGCCATCACGAATATCTGGCAAAGCCCGGTCTTGAATAATGTACTTGGAGTAGCGACCAAAGCGCTCTCCCATGATGTCCTCTAGGGACATATTTTGAATGTTAGACATAGGATACTAAGCCCGTAAAATGCAAAGTGAAAATAGGAAATTCTTAAAGCGAGCGATGCTCGTAAGAGAATTTATCTTTTTCACACAGCATTTAGGGCGTGTTCAACTCCTTTCAAAGAATGTAGAATAGGTTTTTACAGAAAAAGTGTTCAGTTAAGATATAAAGGGACGACTTGAAATGTCTACTTCACAAATCCTCGTTTATACTTGATATGACTGGCGATATTGCTATCTACATCTTTCCTATCCCAAAGTTGGAGTTCCCATGGGTAGTAAAAATTACTTTTATTTTTAAAATAGATATGAATACCGACATAGTCGTCTTTATCACGTAAATACCAGTTTTTTAATCCGTACATCTCTTGCCAATCATCTAATTGATCCATGACTTGAGCTATCTCTTTGGAACTTAAAATCATACGAGCACCAAAAATATCATTAAGAATGGAATTCACAGGATAACCCTCTTGACGCTCAGAAAAACGTGTAATTTTATCTATAATAGACTCAGAAGTTTTGACACGATAAACATAGGCAATATCTTGGACATCCGCTTTCATCAGATAGTCATTAATTGACTCATGTAAATTCAGACGGTAGGACAAAATCGCTTTCGTCGGAACTTTTGAAAAGGTATGCTTGAGATTGATTTTTTCCACCTTACCCGTTTCAAAATAATCTTTAGAATATTCTCGATGAATACGATTAATCTCTGTAATGAGGCGTTCCACTTTTTCAATCATGAGTCTTCTCCTCTCGCTTTTTCATTTTTCTAGTTATTCCCAAACTTCTTCACTCTTTCCTCAGCATACTGAATCATCTTCTCAGCTACTTCTTTATCATAGTCAAATCCCATTTTTTGAGCAAGGTACTGAGCCTCTCGGTGGAAAAGTTGCATCGTAGCATACAAAGATTGAGTGATTTTCTCTTTACTTGAAAAATCAAGCTGATTTGAGAATTCTTTCTCTTTCTCAGCAGGCAAATACTGAAAGAGGTACTTGTAGTTCTTGCCAACATCGACCGTTCCCTTATCACTTGCGACCTGCCAAGCCAAGATCCTCAGGAGTTCTTGTTGGCAAATACCGTAAAGATGGTCAGTTGCGTAGATGAGCTGATTCCGACAAATCCCTTTAACCACGTAGGCTGACACCCACCAAAATTCGTTGCAGGCTTTTTCAAAATCTGTCGGACTAGCTGGACTTGTCCAGTAACGCTGAGGACTTGTGGTATAGGAGTCAAACAAGCCTTTCTCATCTTTCAAAACTGTATAATCAGCCTCACTATCCACCCACTCTTGAATGTGGTCTTTGGGGCAGAGAGTCAAATCTATCCGATTGCCATCTTCAAAAAGCATGAGGTAAAGACGGCGATGTCCTAGAGTAACCTCTTGCTCGATGACGGGTTTACCGAACTGGTCCAACCAAGATAAATCTGAAATTAGTTCTTCAAAGTTCTCAACAAGATAAACAACATCATAGTCTTGAAATTCATCTATTTGAACCTTTTGGTTTGTACGTGAACCAGACATGGCGACAGCTTTGACTTGTAAAGTTTTGGAAGTCTGTAAAATCAGATTTAGCATTTCTACTTCAGTTCTCATGTTGATACCCATTCGTTAAAAATAGACTTAAAACACTGTCGCTTCTTCCAGCGTAAACTTGACATTATCCTCAATCCACTTACGGCGTGGTTCGACCTTGTCTCCCATGAGAACATTGACACGACGTTCGGCGCGGGCTAGGTCTTCGATGGTGACACGTATGAGGGTACGGGTTTCAGGATTCATAGTTGTTTCCCAGAGCTGATCCGCATTCATCTCACCAAGACCTTTGTAGCGTTGGAGAGTAGCGCCTTTACCAAACTGTTTACGGAGTTCTTCTAGCTCACCGTCCGTCCAAGCATAGGCCACTTCTTCTTTCTTGCCTTTTCCTTTTGACATCTTGTAAAGAGGCGGAAGGGCGATATAGACATGTCCTGCCTCGACAAGAGGACGCATATAACGGTAAAAGAAGGTTAAGAGAAGTGTTTGAATGTGGGCACCGTCGGTATCCGCATCGGTCATGATAATGATCTTGTCATAGTTGGCATCTTCAATAGAGAAGTCTGCTCCCACACCCGCACCGATGGTATAAATCATAGTGTTGATTTCCTCATTTTTGAGAATATCCACCATCTTGGCCTTAACTGTATTGATAACCTTACCACGAAGGGGCAAGATTGCCTGGAACTTGCGGTCACGGCCTTGTTTGGCAGAACCACCGGCAGAGTCCCCCTCGACCAAATAGAGCTCATTCTTAGCAGGGTTTTTAGACTGGGCTGGCGTTAATTTCCCAGAAAGCAAGCCCTTGTCTTTTTTGTTTTTCTTGCCATTTCGGCTCTCATCGCGCGCCTTACGTGCTGCTTCACGAGCATCACGAGCCTTGATGGCCTTGCGGATGAGGTTAGAAGCTAATTCCCCATTTTCCATAAGGAAAAAGGTCAACTTATCAGCCACAATTCCATCCACAACAGAACGAGCCAGTGGGCTTCCTAGTTTGTCCTTGGTCTGACCTTCAAACTGCAAATGTTCTTCAGGAACGAGGATAGAAAGAACGGCTGCTAGTCCTTCACGATAGTCGGAACCTTCAAGGTTTTTATCTTTTTCCTTGAGGAGACCTGTCTTACGCGCATAGTCGTTCATAACCTTGGTAATAGCAGACTTGAGTCCTGTCTCGTGCGTTCCACCGTCCTTGGTGCGAACATTATTAACAAAGGACAGAATGTTATCTGAAAATCCATCATTGTACTGGAGGGCTACTTCCACTTGAAAGCCATTATCCTCACCTTCAAAGTATAGGACAGGCATCAAGGTTTCCTTGTCTTCGTTTAAATAAGAAACAAAGTCCTGTACCCCATTTTCATAGTGAAACTCAACAGACTCATCTGTTCGCTTGTCCGTCAAGGACAAGGTCACATTTTTCAAGAGAAAGGCTGATTCATTGAGACGTTCTGAAATGGTACTGTACTTGAAATCTGTCGTAGAAAAGATCGTCGCGTCAGGCATAAAAGTAACCTTTGTACCTGTCTTAGACTTGGGTGCTGTACCGATTTTCTTCAGAGTCGTGACAGGTTTTCCCCCATTTTCAAAACGTTGCTTGTAGATTGCACCATCACGGGTAATTTCTACTTCTAACCAGCTAGAAAGGGCATTAACAACGGAAGAACCCACCCCGTGAAGTCCACCTGATGTCTTGTATCCTCCTTGACCGAATTTCCCTCCTGCGTGTAGAATGGTAAAGATAACCTCAACTGTTGGGATTCCCATAGCGTGCATACCTGTCGGCATCCCACGTCCGTGGTCTTGAACCGTTAAACTGCCATCTTTATTGATTGTCACATCAATACGGTCACCAAATCCAGACAAGGCCTCATCGACAGCATTATCAACGATTTCCCAAACTAGATGATGGAGACCAGCGCCATCAGTCGATCCGATATACATCCCTGGACGTTTACGAACCGCATCCAACCCTTCTAGCACCTGAATGGCATCATCATTATAATTGTTAATATTGATTTCCTTTTTTGACACAAGGAACCTCCTATTCGTTCATCTTTACTATTCTACAGGTTTTCCAAGGATTTTGCAAAATTTTTCTTTCTCCGGTGTGACAATTTCAGAAGAGATTCTCTGCCTTTCTTTTCCATTTCATGATATAATAGGAGTATGATTACAATAGTTTTATTACTCCTAGCCTATCTGCTGGGTTCAATTCCGTCTGGTCTCTGGATTGGACAAGTATTCTTTCAAATCAATCTGCGTGAACACGGTTCTGGTAACACTGGAACAACCAATACTTTCCGCATTTTAGGAAAAAAAGCGGGAATGGCGACCTTTGTGATTGACTTTTTCAAAGGAACCCTAGCAACACTTCTTCCAATTGTTTTTCATCTACAAGGTGTTTCACCCCTCATCTTTGGACTTTTGGCTGTTATTGGCCATACCTTTCCTATCTTTGCAGGATTTAAGGGTGGTAAGGCTGTCGCAACCAGTGCTGGAGTGATTTTCGGATTTGCACCTGTCTTCTGTCTCTACCTAGCAATTGTTTTCTTTGGAACCCTCTATCTTGGTGGTATGATTTCACTATCTAGTGTCACAGCATCTATCGCAGCCGTCATCGGAGTTCTACTCTTTCCACTTTTTGGTTTTATCCTGAGTAATTATGACCCTCTCTTCATCGCTATTATCCTAGCACTTGCTAGTTTGATTATCATTCGGCATAAGGATAATATCACACGTATCAAAAATAAAACTGAAAATTTGGTCCCTTGGGGATTGAACCTAACCCATCAACATCCTAAAAAATAAAACGCCAGTTCATTGTACTGACGTTTTTTGTATACTTATTTTGATTTGATATAGTTAATACCATCTGCTTTTGGTGCAACTGCTTTTCCAAAGAAGGCTGCCAAGACAAGAATGGTCAAAACATAAGGTGCGATTTGAAGATAAACCGTAGGCACTCCTTGTAGGAATGGCAATTGAGAACCAATAACGGCCAAACTTTGTGAAAGCCCAAAGAAGAGACTAGAAAGCATGGCTCCGATTGGGTTCCATTTCCCAAAGATCATCGCAGCAAGAGCGATAAATCCAGGTCCAACAATAGTTGTCACCGAGAAGTTAACTGAGATTGATTGCGCATAAATCGCTCCGCCAATTCCACCTAGGAAACCGGAAATAATAACCCCTAAATATCTCATCTTGTAGACATTGATTCCCAAGGTATCCGCTGCTTGAGGATGTTCACCGACAGAGCGGAGACGAAGACCAAATCTAGTCTTAAAGAGAATAAACCAAGCAAGGAATGAGAAGGCAATCGCCAGATAACCAAGTAAACTAGTTGACTTGAAGAAGATATCACCGATAACTGGGATATTTGCCAAGACTGGGAAGTCAAAGCGTCCAAAAGTTTGACTTAGGTTGTCGGTTTGTCCTTTGTTATAAAGGACTTTCACTAAGAAAACAGCCAAGGCTGGCGCCATCAAGTTCAACACCGTACCGCTGACAACATGGTCTGCACGGAAATGAACTGTTGCTGCTGCGTGGATAATAGAGAAGACACCACCAACCAATCCTGCTACAAGCAAGGATAGCCATGGAGTTGCTGCTCCAAATTGTTCTGCAAATTCAAGGTTAAAGACAACTCCAGAAAAGGCACCCATAACCATAATTCCTTCAAGTCCGACGTTGACCACACCACCACGTTCAGAGAAAACGCCACCGATACTTGTAAAGATGAGGGGAGCTGAGTAAATCAGCATAGAAGACACCAAGAGGGTGAGCAAGGTTGTAATAGACATCTTTACTTACCTCCTTTAACTTGTTTTTTCGGTTTGACAAAGCGTTCGATAAGGTAATGAACACTGACAAAGAAGATAATAGACGCTGTTACAATGCTGACAAGTTCAGACGGTACCTGCGCCGCATTCATACCAGGAGCTCCAACTTGGAGAACACCAAATAAGAAGGCTGCAAAGAGAATACCGATTGGTGAATTTGCCGCAAGCAGACTAACCGCCATTCCGTTAAATCCAACAGCCAATGATGCTCCTTGAACATAAACGTTCTGGAAGGTTCCAAGCCCTTCAACAGCTCCACCAAGACCAGCCAAGGCACCTGATATAATCATTGATAGGATAATCGTTCGTTTGGCAGAAATACCAGCATATTCTGAAGCATGTGGATTAAGACCAACTGCACGGATTTCAAAACCAAGAGTTGTTTTCTTGAGCATGAACCAAATAACTGCAACGGCAATGATGGCAAAGAAAATACCAATATTCATCCGTGAGTTACCAGTCAACTCAGCTAACCAAGGTGTCTGGTAGGTTGCATTAGCCCCAACACGAATGGTCGAATCTGTACTTTGCATGAAGTCTTTAGGGAAGGCATGAATCAAGGCATTTCCTACATACAAGACGATGTAGTTCATCATGATGGTTACGATAACCTCTGACGTCCCTAGATAGGCTCTAAGAATACCCGGAATCGCTCCGACAATCCCACCAGCAATCAAGGCAATCACGATAGTTGCTAGAATCATCAAGGGACGGGGCATATCTGGATGCGACAGGGCAAACCAACCACTGAGAATCCAACCTGCCAAAGCCTGACCAGGAAGTCCGACGTTAAAGAAACCAGCTCGACTGGCAACGGCAAAACCAAGACCAATCAAGACCAGAGGACCCATAGCACGGAAGATTTCACCAATCCCACGCAGACTACCAAAGGCTGTATAGAACAATTCTTCGTAGCCCCAAATAGCATCATAACCGAAGATCCACATGACAATGGCTCCAAGTAAAATTCCTAGGAAGACAGAAATCAAGGGAACCGAAATTTGTTGTAATTTTTTAGACATCACTCTTCTCCTTTCCCAAGTTTCCACCAGCCATCAAGACACCTAGTTCTTGTTTATTGGTTGTTTCTGGTGATACAATACCTTGAATCTTACCATCGTGGATAACGGCAATACGGTCTGAGACGTTTAAAATCTCATCCAACTCAAAGCTGACAACAAGGACAGCTTTCCCATTATCACGCTCTTCAATCAAGCGTTTGTGGATATATTCAATGGCACCGACATCCAACCCACGAGTTGGCTGGCTGACGATAAGGAGATCAGGATCTCGATCAATTTCACGAGCAATAATTGCTTTTTGTTGATTCCCTCCTGAGAGTGCAGCTGCAGGAACAAATTCACTGGCAGCACGAACATCAAACTCTTCCATTAGCTTTTTAGCATAAGAAGTAATATTTGAATAGTTCAAAATTCCATTTTTACTATGTGGTTCTTTGTAGTAGGTTTGAAGGGCAATATTTTCAGAAATCATCATTTCCAAAATCAAGCCATCACGGTGACGGTCTTCTGGAACGTGCCCCACACTCAACTCTGTAATCTGACGTGGGTGCAAGCCTACAATTGAATTTCCTTTTAGCTCAATGCTACCAGATTCAACCTTGCGAAGACCTGTGATGGCTTGAATCAGTTCAGACTGACCATTTCCATCAATCCCCGCAATACCAACAATCTCTCCAGCGCGAACATCCAAGGACAGATTTTTCACAGCTGGGACACCGCGGTTTTCATTGACCACCAAATCTTTGATTGACAAGACCACTTCTTTTGGTTGAGAGGCTTGTTTCTCTGTTTTAAAGGAAACAGAACGACCTACCATCATTTCTGCTAAATCAGCATTGGTAGCCCCTGCAATTTCGACGGTTTCAATTGATTTCCCACGACGGATAACTGTAACGCGGTCAGAAACTGCTCGAATCTCGTCCAACTTGTGGGTAATCAAGATAATTGATTTTCCTTCTTTGACAAGATTTTTCATAATAGCCATCAACTCATCAATTTCTGATGGAGTCAAGACAGCCGTTGGTTCATCAAAGATAAGGATATCAGCCCCCCGATAAAGGGTTTTTAAAATTTCTACACGTTGTTGGGCTCCAACTGAGATGTCTACCACTTTAGCAGAAGGATCAACAGCTAAGCCATAACGTTCAGAAAGAGCCTTAATTTCTTTGCTAGCTCCAGCGATATCTAGCACACCATTTTTAGTCAATTCACTTCCTAAAATGATGTTTTCAGCCACTGTGAAAGCCTCTACTAACATAAAGTGCTGGTGAACCATTCCGATTCCCAAGCTAGCTGCTTTAGATGGTGAGTCGAGGTTAACAACTTGTCCATTGACCGCAATTTCACCACTGGTTGGTTCAAGAAGGCCTGCTAACATGTTCATTAGCGTGGACTTACCAGCCCCATTTTCTCCTAAAAGTGCATGAATTTCACCTTTTCGTAGGTGCAGGTTGATTTTGTCGTTGGCAACAAATTCACCAAACACCTTGGTAATATCACGCATCTCAATGACATTTTCGTGTGCCATGTGCTCTTCCTTTCAGAGTCTTATTTTATTTCAATAAAACTTGCTAATTTCTCTAGTAGCAAGCTTTACTGAGACAAAATGACTTTGTCTCAACTCTTAAAAAGCGGCCGATGGCCGCTTCCTAAGAAATAACTTCCATCCATTATTTTTCAGGAACTTTTACGCTTCCATCAAGGATTTTAGCTTTAGCATCTTCGACAGCTTTTTTACCTTCTTCTGAAAGGTTTGTTACTGCCAAGTCAACCCCTTTATCCTTCAATGAGTAAACGATCACTTGACCGCCAGGGAATTCACCTTTTTCTGCCTTGTTAGAAATATCTTTTACAGTTGTACCAACTTGTTTCAAAGTAGATGCAAGAACAAAGTTTGATTCTTTGCCATCTTTAGAAGTGTATTTACCTTCTGCTTCTTGGTCACGGTCAACACCGATAACCCAAACTTTTTCATTTTCAGGACGGCTCTCGTTGAGTGATTTTGCTTCTGCAAAGACACCTGCACCTGTACCACCAGCTACTTGGTAAACAATATCTGCACCAGCTGCGTATTGTGCTGCTGCAATTGTTTTACCTTTCGCAGCATCACCAAATGAACCAGCGTAGTCAACTTGTACTTTGATAGATGGGTCTACTGACGCAACACCAGCCTTGAATCCTGCTTCAAAACGAGAGATAACTTCTGACTCCATACCACCTACAAAACCAACTTGTTTTGTTTTAGTTGTTTTTGCTGCAGCTACACCTGCAAGGTAACCTGACTCATTATCAGCGAAAGTTACGCTAGCAACATTTTTTTGGTCTTTAATCACATCATCAATCAAGACATAGTTGATATCAGTGTGCTCTTTTGCTGCATCTTTAACTGCATTATTAAGGGCAAAACCAACACCGAAGATTAGGTTGTAACTTCCAGCCGCTTGTTGCAAGTTGTTAGCGTAGTCAGCTTCACTTGTTGATTGGAAGTAAGTAAAACCTTTATCTTTTGAAAGATTATGTTCTTTACCCCAGTCTTGCAAACCTTCCCAAGCTGATTGGTTGAATGATTTGTCATCAACACCACCAGTATCAGTGACGATTGCTGCCTTTGTCTTCACATCAGAAGATGAAGCTGCGTTACGAGAAGAGCGGTTACCACATGCAGCAAGTCCAACTGCTGCCACTGCAACTAGACCAAGGCCTAGCCATTGTTTCTTGTTCATTACTGAACCTCCTAAATAAGATGTGCAACGATGTTGCAAGTATGGATTGGTTGGTCACAAGGACCGTGCCACTCAGAGAGCGACTCAGACTAGTTTAAGTCTGTAAAAGAGTATGGAAGTAATTCCCCGACCGTCATCTCGACCGTCGATTTATCTTTTGCGACTAAGGTCACTTTTAGATCTTGTTCAAAAAATTCAGCCATCACTTGGCGACAAGCACCACATGGTGAAATTGGTTTTTCAGTCTGTCCATAGACAATCAATTCTGAAAATTCTCTTTGACCTTCAGAAACTGCTTTAAAAATGGCTGTACGTTCTCCACAGTTGGTCAAAGAATAACTAGCATTCTCGATATTGACACCAGTATAAATACTACCATCCTTTGCCACTAGAACAGCTCCGACTGGAAAATGAGAATAGGGCACATAGGCATTCTTGCTGGTTTCAATTGCTAGTTCAATCAACTCAGTAGTCGCCATCTACCAATTCTCCTTTTAGAATTGCTACCCCAGCTGAAGTTCCGATACGGGTCGCCCCTGCTTCTACAAAGGCAAGAGCATCTGCATAAGAACGAGCTCCACCAGCAGCCTTGACTCCCATATCAGGTCCAACTGTTTCACGCATTAATGTAACATCTGCTACCGTAGCACCACCAGTTGAAAAGCCAGTAGATGTTTTAACGAAATCAGCTCCTGCTTTTTGAGCTAATTGGCAAGCCACAACTTTTTCTTGGTCGGTCAGCAGGCAAGCTTCAATAATGACTTTTACTAACTTGTCACCACTTGCTTCTACAACAGCACGGATGTCCGATTCAACCAAATCAAGATTACCTGATTTGAGAGCTCCAACATTGATCACCATATCAATCTCATCTGCGCCATTTTGAATAGCTTCTTGGGTTTCAAATGCTTTCACAGCTGAAGTTGTTGCTCCCAGAGGGAAACCAACTACTGTGCAGACCTTAACATCTGTGTCTTCAAGCCCTTTCTTAGCATGTTCAACCCAGGTCGGATTAACGCAAACACTGGCAAAATCATACTCCCTAGCCTCAGACAACAAACAATCAATTTGATTTTCTGTTGCATCTTGTTTTAAAAGCGTATGATCGATATATTTATTTAATTTCATATTCGGATTCTCCTGCGGTTTATGAGATAATTTCTATAATTTCTCGTAAACTTTGCACCCTATCATTTATTTTAACATATTTTTGAAAATCTGTAACTAGCTGAGGAGAAATTTTTCCATTTGTGTATACTTTTGCAACAATTTCTCCCTTTTGAACAGAATCTCCAACCTTCTTTTCAAAAACAATTCCTGTTTCATAGTCCAAGGCATCAGACTTGACTGCACGGCCTGCCCCCAGTCTCATAGCATAAAGCCCAAATTCCATTGCTGGAAGAGCTGAAATGACACCCGTTTCCTGAGCAGGGATTTCCACCACATGGGCTACATTTACAGGACGATAGAGGTCTTCCAAGTCTCCACCTTGGGCTTGGACCATTTCCTCAAACTTAGCCAGCGCTTGGCCATTTTCAAGATGTTGACGAACTTCTTCAACTGTCTTGTTTACATTTGCCAGGCCAAGCATAATTTGAGCCAATTCGCAGATAAAATGGGTAATATCCTGACGGCCTTGACCTTGTAAAATCTCCAGTGCTTCCAGGATTTCAAGGCGATTTCCAATCGCACGCCCTAAAGGCTGGCTCATATCCGTAATCACTGCTACCGTCTTTCGACCAACTGCCTTACCAAGTTCCACCATGGTTTGAGCCAATTCACGCGCCTCATCAACCGTTTTCATGAAGGCCCCCTCACCGACAGTCACGTCTAGCAAAATAGCATCCGCTCCTGCCGCGATTTTCTTGCTCATCACCGAACTCGCAATCAAAGGAATCGTGTCGACAGTTGCGGTCACATCACGAAGAGCATAGAGAAGCTTGTCTGCTTTGACCAACTGGTCTGATTGCCCAATAACAGATACACCAATATCCTGCACTTGTGCAATGAAATCCTCTTGACTGCGCTCTACTTGATAGCCCTTAATGGACTCCAATTTATCGATTGTCCCACCAGTATGGCCGAGACCACGACCACTCATTTTTGCCACAGGCACACCAAAACTAGCAACAAGAGGAGCCAAAATTAAGGTTACCTTATCACCAACACCACCAGTAGAATGCTTGTCAACTTTAATCCCATCAATAGCAGATAAATCAAACTCTTGACCTGTCTGAACCATCTTCATGGTCAAATCAGAGATTTCTCGAGTCGTCATTCCTTTGAAATAAACAGCCATAGCAAAGGCAGACATCTGATAATCAGGAACAGTTCCTGACACATAGCCTTCTACCAGCCATTCAATTTCACTCGAAGTCAGTTCTTGCCCGTCTCGTTTCTTTTGGATTAAATCAACTGCTCTCATTCGTTCACACTTCTAAGGATATAGTATCCCTTATCTTTTTTAACGACTTCACAATTGCCAAACACATCTTCCATCTTGGATTTGGCACTTGGAGCCCCTTGTTTTTTCTGGATAACGATTGTTAAATCCCCACCAGTTTCCAAGAAATCTTTACTTCTCTCAATGATTTCATGAACCACTTGCTTGCCCGCACGGATAGGAGGATTAGAAATGACGTGGTCAAAATTCCCTTCAACTTGTTCATAAATATTGGACTGGAAAATCGTCGCTTCTATTTTATTTCGTTCAGCATTTTGTCGCGCTAAATCCAAGGCACGATTATTAATATCGACCATGGTCGCCTGAACTCCATAAGCCTTAGCTAAGGACAAACCCAAAGGTCCGTAACCACAGCCTACATCAAGGACAGTTTCTCCTTCATCGACCTCTAGACACTTGAGCAAGAGTTGACTTCCAAAATCAACCATTTTCTTGCTAAAAACACCCGCATCCGTCAAAAAGGTCATTTTTTCTCCCAACAACTCCACTCTCAACTCATGAATGTCGTGAGCAGCGTCAGGATTTTCTGCATAATACATTTTACTCATGAAACTATTTTACCATAATTTGACTTAAATTGTAAATCGTTTACAAATTGATAATAAAACGAAAAAGACTGAAGAAAGCTAGTCACGAAGACATTTTCTTCAATCTCTTTCAACACTTATAAATAATAAACCATTTAGAACTATAAATATCACAGTCCAGATAAAAACAAAAAGTTTATCACCTATATTATTTCTTTTGCTTAACCTTAAAATACTTTATTATCAACAAAATTCCCAACAAGATGTTTAGATAAAAGCCCAACTGATAAGTTTGTGTCAGGATTTCCAAACTTGTCCAAAGTCGTATCAAATCTTCCAGTGACATGCGGAAGAAATAACCCTCTGTAGCAATCCATAGGACTAAAAAGACATAACTACCAGCAGCAAGCCATTTCATCCACCGTTTTTTTAGGAAGAAAGCAAGCAAGAGCGAACAGATAAAAACAACTGTTACAATGGCATGTTCCATCAAAAAAGTAAAACCGTAGTAAATTTCCACAAAACGTCTACCATTATCGACATTCGCCCCTTTTATAAAAGGTAGAGCGAAACTTAAAATAAAACAGAGTTCCAATATGTAATGTTTTAAGATTTTCATAGTACACCTCCTATAAGTTGTGAACTAAAATTTCCCTTTATTAGCTTATAAATCAGCAGAAGCTATCTCCTACTTCATCATTCAATTGTTCAGTCTCTATCTACCTATATTATACGATATTAACTTACTATCATCAAGAAACCGCTTTATTTTTTGAGCTTTTTATGGTATGATAGACAAAATATCTAGGGGAAAATAAATGACCAACGAATTTTTACATTTTGAAAAAATCAGCCGCCAGACTTGGCAATCCTTACATCGAAAAACAACACCTCCTTTGACAGAAGAGGAATTAGAATCCATCAAGAGTTTTAATGACCAGATTAGCCTACAAGATGTTACCGATGTCTATCTTCCACTAGCACACCTCATTCAGATTTATAAGCGTACCAAGGATGATTTGGCCTTTTCAAAAGGAATTTTCCTTCAACGTGAAAGCAAATCCCAACCTTTTATCATTGGTGTTTCTGGTAGTGTTGCCGTTGGAAAATCCACAACCAGTCGCCTACTTCAAATCCTACTGTCCCGTACCCTTACAGATGCTACGGTTGAGTTGGTAACAACTGATGGCTTTCTCTATCCTAACCAGACCTTGACTGAGCAAGGGATTTTAAATCGCAAGGGATTTCCTGAAAGCTATGATATGGAAGCCCTTCTCAACTTCTTGGATCGCATTAAAAATGGACAAGATGTGAATATTCCTGTCTACTCTCATGAAGTCTATGACATCGTCCCTGAAGCAAAACAACGAGTAAAAGCTGCTGACTTTGTGATTGTCGAGGGGATTAACGTCTTTCAAAATCCACAAAACGAGCGTCTCTATATTACTGACTTCTTTGACTTTTCCATCTATGTTGATGCTTCAGTTGATGACATCGAGAGTTGGTATCTAGACCGTTTCTTGAAAATCCTGAGCCTAGCCCAAAACGACCCTGATAGCTACTATTATCCTTTTACTCAAATGCCGATTGGGGAAGTGGAATCTTTTGCTCATCAAGTCTGGACTAGTATCAATCTCACAAATCTACAAAATTATATTGAACCAACCAGAAATCGTGCAGAAGTGATTCTGCATAAAACAAAGAACCATGAAATCGATGAAATTTACTTAAAAAAGTAATTTTCCCTTGTCAAAACGTAAGTTTTCAGATATAATGGTATAGTTAGTAAATATGGAGGTAAGAACATTGGCAAACATTAAATCAGCTATCAAACGCGCTGAATTGAACGTTAAACAAAACGAAAAGAACTCAGCTCAAAAATCAGCTATGCGTACTGCTATCAAAGCATTCGAAGCAAACCCATCTGAAGAACTTTTCCGTGCTGCTAGCTCAGCTATCGATAAAGCAGAAACTAAAGGTTTGATTCACAAAAACAAAGCAAGCCGCGACAAAGCTCGTCTTTCAGCTAAACTTGCTAAATAAGAAACAGTCCATAGAGGCTGTTTTTTTGTCTCCAAATAGGAAAGGGTAGAAAATGAAAATCGCAATTATCGGATATTCTGGAGCTGGTAAGTCAACGCTAGCAGAAAAGTTGTCTCACTACTACTCCATCCCAAAACTTCACATGGACACACTCCAATTTCAACCTGGTTGGCAAGACAGTGATCGCGAATGGATGTTGGATGAGATGAAAAAATTTCTCACCAAGCATGAAGCTTGGGTCATCGATGGTAATTATTCTTGGTGCTATTACGAGGAAAGAATGCAGGAAGCTGACCAAATCATCTTTTTAAATTTCTCTGCTTGGAATTGTTTGCTAAGAGCCTTTAAGCGCTATTTAAAATACAGAGGAAAAGAGAGAGAAAGTATGGCTAAGGGATGCCCCGAGCAATTCAACTGGGAATTTATTCGTTGGATTCTCTGGGATGGTCGAACAAAAAATGCTAAGGATAGATACCAATACTTACACAATACTTACCCAGAAAAGATGCATATTCTCCATTCTCAAGCAGAGATTGATTGTTTTTTGCGATCTTTAAAAAGTAAACAATATAGTAGCATTTCATTAAAATCAGCATGTACTGATTGACTAAAAAAGGAAGTTTTTCATCCAGAAAGTCTTCCTTTTTTCCTTTTATTCAACAATTAAAAATAACTCGAGCAATTTATAAATCAACAATAAAATTCCCCTAGAAATGAAGAGAATCTTGTTCATAGTTTCTGAGTTCGTGATACAAAAAAACTGAAGGAAGTATCGTCCTACTTCTTTCAGTTTTTTATTGTCTCAATTTAGAAAAAACTTCTCCAATCTTACCTTCGATAACTAAATCAGCTTGGCTGTCTTGAGGAGTGCTGGACTTATTGATAACGACAAGATTTGACCCTGAAAAATAATTGACTAGACTAGCTGCAGGGTAAACAACTAAGGAAGTTCCACCAATGATCAACAAATCTGCTTGCTGAATGGCTCGAGCTGCGCGACTAAATACATCCATATCTAGCGCTTCCTCATAAAGGGTTACGTCAGGTTTGATCACCTTACCACAATCTAAGCAGTGGGGAACTGGACCTTCAAGTGCCAAAAATGCAGTCAAATCATAAAAGCGATGACAACCCAAACAATAATTACGATCTGCACTACCATGCAGTTTCAAAACTTTCTGAGATCCTGCCATTTCATGGAGGCTATCGATATTTTGCGTCACAATCGCCTTTAATTTACCTGTTTTTTCCAACGACGCTAGATAATCATGTGCTAAATTCGGCTTGGCATCAGGATAGACCAGATACTTTTTGTAGAAATCAAAAAAATCCTCTGGATAGCGCTCAAACATAGTGCGTGAAACAAGTTGCTCAGCAGTAAAATGGCGACTCAGTTTCAGACTATATATACCATCTGAACTACGAAAATCTGGAATATTAGACTCTGTAGAAACCCCTGCACCACCGAAAAAGACAATGCTCTGACTTTGATCAATAATACCTTGTAATTGTTTAATCTTATCCATTTTGTACTCCTAGGAATTTTCAAGTTAAAAAGTTGAAAGTCTTGACTTCTTGTCAACTTGGCTTCCAACTTTATTTGATTATGATTTAGATATTAAACTGATTAGTCTCGGTCCTTTGACACAATTAGGCTTCCTTCAATTTCCTTATTCTTACCTATTTCAGGATTGATTCATTGTTGATAGTTATCATTTTGAGAACAAGAGAAATCATTCTAAATATAGCCTACCTTTAGTCTGCAATCAATGTTTCCAAACCAACCTTCATCATATCGGTAAAGGTATTTTGGCGTTCTTCTGCAGTTGTATCTTCATCTGGATTGACCAAACTATCAGAGATAGTCATGATAGCAAGGGCGTCAACATGGTGTTGAGCAGCAAGATAGTAAAGAGCTGCTGCTTCCATTTCCACAGCCTTGACTCCCCATTTACCAAGCTCAATGTTCTTTTCAAAGTAGTTTGAATAAAAGACATCAGATGACAAAACGTTCCCAACGTGGGTTGTCATACCAAGTTCTTTGGCGATATGGTAGGCCTTATCAAGCAAATCAAAGCTAGCAATTTGTGGAAAATCGTACTGTGGCCAGTCATTACGGACGATGTTTGAGTTAGTTGCAGCTGCCTGCGCCAAAACCAATTCACGAACGTGGACATCTTCATTCAAAGAACCCGCAGTTCCCACACGGATCAATTTTTTCACACCATAGTCAACAATCAACTCGCGCGCATAAATCGAAATAGATGGCATTCCCATCCCAGTGCCCATGACAGATACACGGTGACCCTTGTAAGTACCAGTGTAACCAAACATGTTACGCACTTCGTTAAAACAAACAGCATCTTCAAGAAAATTCTCAGCGATAAATTTCGCACGAAGAGGATCCCCAGGAAGAAGAATTTTATCAGCAATTTCACCCTGCTTAGCAGCAATATGGATAGACATAGTTAAGATATAAAGGGCGACAGAGAACAAAGTAAAAATAGGAAACTGACGAAGCATTTCAGATGCTAGACAGTTTATCTTTTTTACACAGTTCTCCTCCCGTATTCAGTTCGATGAATACAGTTAACCCATCCTTTCTTTTATTGTTATGAAAAGTTTTCCGCTCGTGTTCAAATCAGAACATCTAGCTCTACCTTTCTTTTTTTATTTTTATATTTCATAGCTAGGAAAAATCGGATTCAATCATGACTCCGATAAGCCTACTACATTTTTTAAACAGTTATTGATAAATTGACAATAGTTTTTAATCTTTTAAGATAAATCTTTGATTAGAAGAAACGGTCGTTCTCTATCTTATTACTCCATTCTTTGACTTCTGACACAGTATGTTAGTCCAAGAAAAACGGTCTAATATTTTTGCAAATTCATAAGCTAAAACAGCTGTTATTAAGAGATACGGAAGAGAATCCAAACCTAGCCCAGTGAAGCCTATTACTAATCCAGTTGCAGACCAGGGAGCCCTCAAGGTCACAGACAAAAAGCAAACCGATCCCAAAAGCAAAATACTTGGCTGACTATCCCCACCTAGAATCATTCCAAAGAGAGCAGATCCAGCCATCCCCAAGGCAAAAGATGGCGTAAGTGTACCACCATAGGCCCCTGCCCACAGAGTAATAAGAACGACCAGTGCTTTTAGGATAAACAAGAGGAATACTGTTTTGCCGTTGCTACCATTCAATACTTCCTGAGCCATCATACGTCCATTTCCAAGTAGATGTGGAAAATAACTTGCCAACCCAGCAAGAAAAAGAAAAGCTGTAGGCAATGTAAGAAGTACTCGTTTATCTTTTATCCTGTTTGAAGACACTTCTTTACTCAAGCGACCAAAAAGCCAAGCTAGTGGAGTTAAGAAAAGAAGTAATAAGGGAATAATCCACATTTCCTTTAATGACCATGCGATAGCTGGAATCTGGTAGAGAGCATGATCTGAAATAACCAAGCCTGCTGTATAGGTTGATACATAGGTAGTCAAACAGACTAAGACAACTCGTTTAATAGATAGAGCAATTCCTAGAGTTTCAAAAACAAAGAAGACACTTGTTAATGGAACCTGATAGACAGCTGCTAAACCAGCACCAGCACCACAAGCAAGGAGAAATATTTGATCCTTCTTAGAGAGAGAACATATTTTTCCAATTGGTCCTGCAAATAGAGTCCCAGTCTCTCGTGGCGCAGCTTCTTTACCAATAGGTGCTCCCCCTCCAACTGCAATAATTTGCCAAATTGAATGAAATAGCTGTTTTAAAAAATGAAGTTTGTATTGTGCAGTCTCATCTTTCATCTGTGCTTTAATGGAAAAAATCTGTGATTTTTTTTGCAAGAAATACCATACCACGGATGAGCTGACACCCACGATTATTAAACTTAATCCTATCCGCAACGAGGAAACTCCGTCTGTCAAGAATACAGTTTGATGTTCTGAAAAACCAAAAGCTATCTCCTCTATCACCTTTAAAAGATAATGTAGAAAAATACCAGATAAACCTGAAACTATTCCTTGCAAAATGACTGCTAGGAATAATTTAAGATTATAAGGGATTTTCTGAAAAATACTCCTCAATTCTTTTAACATAGTAATAATTCAGCAAAAACGGCTTTAAGTAAGCCTTTAACACACTCAGTCACTTCTATAACCTCTTCGTGGTTAAGCTCTTCTTTGAAACTAGTAGTATAGTTAGTAATAAATAAAATTCCTAGAAGTTTCAAACCTGAGTAGGCTACAATAATAACTTCAGGAGCAGTTGACATTCCAACCACATCTGTTCCAAGCATCTTATAGGTACGAATTGCTACTCGTGTTCAAATTAGAACACGTTCTCTACCTTTCTGTTTATACTCTTCGAAAATCAAATTCAAACCACGTCAACGTCGCCTTGCCGTACTCAAGTACAGCCTGCGGCTAGTTTCCTAGTTTGCTCTTTGATTTTC
>OIFW01000133.1_pt1 | contig 27040 bp, 24 predicted proteins | sample 1582111 | NCBI WGS metagenome assembly OIFW01 (sample SAMN07501063, study PRJEB24779) | human gut metagenome | isolation source: stool | host: human infant | place: USA: Pittsburgh, PA | reverse complement strand
TTTTATTCTTATTAAGCAAGACTCGCCTCTTACGAAGGCTGTCAGTCTTATTTCACTTCGCCACCTTCAACCACGAGGTCATCAGCTTTAGCTGCATCACCGTAAGTTGGACGAAGTGTTTTTTCATAATCTTTGTGGAAGAAATTCTCTTTACCAAGTTTCTTAATGTCTTTATTGATAAAGTCAAGGAGTTCTTTGTTACCTTTTTGAACGGCTGGGGCAATGGTATCTGGGTTACCAAGTGATGTGATTCCTACTTCATAACCTTTATTTTCTAGAGCCCAAGCAAGAACTTCTGTATTATCAGTTGAGAAGGCATCGCCACGACCATCAAGGAGGGCTTGGTAAGCATCGCTATATTGGTCATACTTTTGCAATTTGATATTTGGGTAGTTCTTTTCAAAGTAAGTTTCAGCAGTTGTTCCCTTAGTAACAATCAAAGTCTTACCTTCAAGCTCTTTAACGTCCTTAATGACCTTGTCTTTAGGTGACACCACACCGATTGAGACTTTCATGTAAGGAAGGGCGAAGTCCACTTGTTTCTTACGTTCATCAGTTACTGTAAAGTTGGCAAGGGTAATATCTACCTTATTTGAAATCAAGAATTCTGCACGGTTGGCCGCATCTACTGAGACGTATTTAGGTTTAACACCCAAATCTTTGGCCAAACGGTTACCAAGTTCAATATCGTAACCTTGGTAAGCACCCTTGTTATCTACATAACCGAAAGGTTTCTTGTCCGCAAAGACGGCGATACGGAGTTCACCACTCTTCTTAATTTCTTCGATGGTACGTGCTTTGGCTGTTGATTTACCAGAGCTACTGTTACTTGAGCAAGCAGTCACTGCCACCAAGGCAAAGACGAGGGCTAATAGGGCAAAAATTTTCTTTGTTAATTTCATAAATATCTCCTAAAATATTATATTTTCACTAAAAACAATGGGTTACAAATAGGCACCAAACTTACTGAAGTCAAAGACATTGAGGAACTCTTGAGCTCGCTGTGTCTTTGGATGATTGAAGAATTCTTCAGCAGTTCCTTCCTCAGCGATGACTCCCTTATCCATAAAGATAATACGGTCAGCGATAGCACGCGCAAACTGAAGCTCATGGGTCACGATCAACATGGTCCGTCCTTCTTGAGCGAGGTCGTTAATCAATTCCAGAACCTCACGAACCATCTCAGGGTCAAGCGAAGCCGTCACCTCGTCAAAGAGGATAACTTCAGGATGCATGAGCAGGGAACGAACAATGGCCACACGCTGCTTTTGACCACCTGACAGTTGTCGTGCGAAGCTATGCTTCTTGTCCAGAAGTCCCACACGATTCAAAAGTTTCTCAGCCTCCGCAATGACTTCTTCCTTATTACGCCCTTGAGCTTTGACCGGCCCCAAAATCAGATTTTGCAGGATGTCCAAGTGTGGAAAGAGGTCATAACTTTGAAAGACCATTCCGATTTTCTGACGAATCAAGTGGAAATCCTTCTTACTGCCAGTGATAGACTTGCCATCCAGGAGAATATCGCCTCCTTGAATCGTCTCCAAGCCATTGATGCAACGTAGCAAGGTCGATTTCCCACAACCTGAGGAACCCAGGATAACAACGACTTCACCTTGTTTAACATCCAAGGAGATGCCTTTGAGAATCTCATTGTCCCCAAAGGACTTTCTCAAATCCTTGATTTGTAAAATGCTTTCTGTCATCTTAATTCCTCCAACGATTTTCAAGATAAGTAGACAGCTTAGATACTGGGTAACAAATGGCAAAATAAAGAATCAAAATCGTGCCATAAATCCAGAAAGAAGCTGTTGGAATAGTCAGGCGGTTACTGTCGATAATCTGCTGACCAACCTTGGTCACCTCAACCACGCCAATCAAAACCACCAAGGACGTCGTCTTAATCATCCGTGTCACCAGGTTAATAGCCTGAGGCAACAAGCGACGCAAGACTTGTGGAATAATCACATAGGTATAGAGTTGCCCATTGGTCAAGCCAAGGGCCCTTCCGCTCTCAAACTGGTGTCTAGGTAGCGACGTGATTGACCCACGCACCAAATCACCCATCTCAGCCGTTCCCCAAAGGGTAAAGACGATAATAGCCGATAGCTCGCCTGAGATATTGATGTTAAAGTTCCTAGCCAGACCAAAATAAACAATAAAGAGCAAGACCAACTGGGGCATGATACGAATAAATTCCAGATAAATACGTGACAAGAAACGAACAATCTTAGACTTCGAAGTCATGACAATCCCAAAAAGGGTTCCTAGTAAAAGGGACAGAAGAACTGAGACAATGGAAATTCCAATAGTTACGCCTAAACCTTGTAAGATACGTAGGAAATTATTCCCCTGAAGAAGAACCTGAAAGCCCGAATCCTGCATAGCGTAACCTCCTTTCAATCCAACTAAAGACTAGAGAAATCGGCAGCAACATCAAGAGATAAGCCACCACCAACATACCTAGAGCTACATCGGTTTCGTAGTAAAGACCAATCAAATCCTTGGCCACATACATCAAATCCGCCAAGGCTACCGCTGAGAATACTGACGTTTCCTTGATAAGGAAGATGACGTTAGCACTAAATGACGGAAGCGCCACAGCCACTGCCTGAGGAAGGACCACATAGCGAAAGACTTGGAATGGCGTCAAACCAATAGACAACCCCACTTCATGCTGGGTCTCACTAACAGCCTCTAGGCCACTTCGGAAGGACTCCGCCATATAGGAACCACCCAAGAAAATCAAACCTACCACAGCACAAGCCTCTGACGATAGAACCAAACCTATACGAGGCAAGCCAAAGTAGAGAAAGAAAAGCTGAATCAAGAGCGGCGTATTACGAGATAACTCAATATAAGCCGTCGAAAGCTGACTCAAAATCGGCACTCGGTAATGACGAATAACACTCACCACCAAGCCCAAAAGGAAGGAACCAAGAATCCCCAGAACGGCAATATGTAAAGTTAAAAAGAATGCCTTCTGATAAAAGGGCAAATACTGTTGAACGATGGACCAGTCCAAAACTTACCTCCTCATTTAAGATACAAAAGGCGTGTAAAATTTCGTCAACACTTGCTGACTGCCATCTACTTCTAGCCCTTTGACCTTCACTCGCCTCTGATAATCATCGCGATACGCAAATCTTCATCAAACACGAACGAATTGCTTTATTTCATTTGAAACGTTAGATTTATTCTACCACCTGTTAGATTATTTGGATAATATGTATTTTTTATCGAGGTGATAAAGAAAAGATATAAATAAAATCTAGATTTCTGTAAAGAAAAAAACACCTCAGTCTCAGAGATTTCTCCAAGACTAAGATGTCTGTGTTCTAAATCATATTTCTTAAATCAAATGGCTTTCACGTTTATCAAACATTTCTTGTCCCAAGGCCACCAATTCCTTGATAAGGTCTGAGTAAGAAAGTCCCATATTTTCCCAAAGAAGTGGGTACATTGACCATTGGGTGAAACCTGGCATGGTGTTGAGCTCGTTAAGGTAGATGGCTCCATCCTCTGTCAGGAAGAAATCACAGCGGGCAAGACCACAACCACCGAGGGCACGGAAGGCCTTGGCCGCATAGGCACGCATTTGCGTCATGACTTCTGCAGGCACGTGAGCTGGGATGTCCATGGTAATCTTATTGTCAATGTACTTGGCTTGATAGTCATAGAAGGCCACATCTTTGACTACTTCACCTGGATCAGTCGTTTTGACATTTGTATTGCCAAGGATACCAACCTCGATTTCTCGGGCAACCACACCTTGCTCAATCAAGATACGACTATCATATTTGAGAGCCAAATCAATCGCTGCACGAAGCTCTGCTTCATTTTCAGCTTTAGAAATCCCAACAGATGACCCCATGTTAGCAGGTTTGACAAACACTGGGAAGGTCAATTTTTCGAGCGTCTCTGCTACTGCTGCTTCCAAATCTTCACCCTCGATGAAGACTGTGTAGGCAACCTGAGGTACACCAGCAACTTCAAGAATGTGTTTGGTCATAATCTTGTCCATAGCCACACTTGATGAAAGAACATTAGTACCCACATATGGCAATTTGAGGGTTTCGAGGAAACCTTGGATAGAACCATCCTCACCCATTGGACCATGAAGAACCGGGAATACTACAGCGCCTTCTTCATAAATATCGCTTGGTTTGATAGCCTGACTAGCCACAACTGTGTCATTAGTCATGAGCTTCTCGTCATCACCTGGTGTTTCTGTAAATTCTTGTGTTTTGATAAAATCACCAGACTGAGTGATAAAGTAGGTTTTAACCTCAAATGCGCTGTAATCCACCGCACGCATAACGCTCTCAGCTGAGAGCACAGACACTTCACGTTCTGCTGAACGTCCACCGTAGAGAAGGATAAGGGTTTGTTTAGACATAGGTATACCGTTTTCTTTTCTTGATTTTCTATTCTCAATTTTGAGAACATAATTACCTTAATCATATCACAAAAGGAAGGGATTTTCAAAAAGATTATAGGCAGAAAAAAACAGCCTAAGAGCTGTTTTTTTCCTGTCTTAAATTTCATCACCAAGTTCGAACTTAGTGCCTTTGAGGGCACGTTTGAGAGACCACTTCCATGGTTTCCCTTCGATAGTGACTTGTTTGTTTTCGAGGTCAACTTGAACCTTGTCTACGCCTTTGACAGCAGAAAGTTTTTCAGTAACAGTGTTGACACAGCCTTGGCATTTCATTCCTGTAATCTTATATGTTTTTGTCATTTTTCTTTCTTCCTTTTCTTTAATTATTTTTGATACACAGCTTAAGTGGCGGGAGTTATAAGTAACTGACGCTTAGACTTTGCGACGTTTGAGGCGTAGAGCATTGAGAACAACTGAGACAGAGCTAAAGCTCATGGCCAGTCCTGCTATCATTGGGTCAAGAAGGGGACCTCCAAAGAGGTGGAGGACACCCATGGCCACTGGGATAGACAAGATATTGTAGATAAAGGCCCAAAAGAGGTTCTCTTTAATCGTTGTGATTGTCGCCTGACTAATTTTCAGAGCCTTAACCACATCCATGAGGCTTGGTTTCATAAGGACCATATCGGCACTTTCCATGGCAATATCTGTCCCTGAACCCATGGCAATACCGATATCAGCAGTCGCAAGGGCTGGGGCATCATTGATACCATCACCAACCATGATGACTGATTTTCCTTCTGCTTGAAGGTCGCTAATCACCCTAGATTTCTCTTGCGGAAGCACTTGACTGATAACACGCTTGATACCAACCTTTTGAGCGATGGCTTGGGCTGTTTGGTCATTATCACCAGTCAACATGATGACTTCCTTGCCCATTTGATGAAGAGCTGCCACCATATCAGCACTATCTGCTTTAACCTGATCAGCTACACCAAAGAGTCCGATTAACTTACCATCTTCAACCAGGAAAATCGGTGTCTGACCATCAGCTGTCAAGTTTTGGAAATCAGCTTGTGCTGAAGTCAAGTCGACTTTTTCCTCAGCCATAAGAGTTTGATTCCCAGCTAGATAAGTTTTGCCTGCATAGCTTGCAGTAAGTCCTCGTCCAGTCAAACTTGAGAAATTGTCCATCTCCAACAAGTCCAAGTTAGCATTTTCTGCTGCCACAAGGATGGCTTGACCCAAAGGGTGTTCAGACTTGGCTTCCAAGGATGCCAAAAGCTGCAAGGCTGCTCCGCTGTCTCCATAAGTATAGCTAGAAACGAGCTGAGGTTTCCCCTGAGTAATGGTTCCTGTCTTGTCAAAAACGAGGACATCAGCCTTGTGAGCTAACTCGAGCACATCCCCACGCTTGTAGAGAATACCGTGTTCAGCACCAAGCCCTGTACCAACCATGATGGCCGTCGGTGTCGCAAGTCCCAATGCACATGGACAAGCAATAACCAAGACGCTGACTGCTACAGTCATAGCGAAGGTAAAGGTTTGTCCCATGACAAAGTACCAGAAGAGGCCTGAAACAAGGGCGATAGCCATGACAACGGGAACAAAGACCGCTGACACCTGATCGGCAATCTTGGCAATCGGTGCCTTAGTTTGTTGGGCATCCTCAACCAATTTGATGATTTGGGAAAGCAAGGTGTCCTTACCAATCTTTTCCGCCTCATAAATCAGACTACCTTGACCATTAATAGAACCTGCAAATACTGGTTTACCAGCTGATTTTTCAATAGGAAGCGACTCACCTGTAAGCATACTCTCATCAATAGCAGAGCTGCCAGAAATCACTTGACCATCCACGGCTATCTTTTCCCCAGGTTTGACCACAATATGGTCACCAAGAACAACCTTATCCACAGGAAGCTTGACTTCCTTACCATCACGAAGGACAGTTGCTTCCTTGGCTGACAAGTGCATGAGTTTCTTGATAGCTTCTGAAGTTCGACCCTTAGAGAGGGTTTCAAAGTACTTACCAAGAGTAATCAGGGTCAAGATAACGGCCACCGACTCGAAATAGAGTTGGTGAACGTGATGGGCATGCCCCAATGAAATGTGGTAAGTACCATAAAGACTATAAAGAAAGGCTGCCGATGTTGCCAAGGCTACCAAGGCATCCATGTTAGGATGACCCTTGGCCAAGGTACGAAAACCATTACTATAGAAGGAACGGCCCAGCCACATGACGGGCACTGTCAAAACTAGCAAAACCAAGGCATAAGTCAAGGCTGCATGATGAGGAGACAAGAAGTTTGGCACAGGTAGACCGACCATTGGACCCATAGCTAGATAAAAGAGGGGAACGGTGAAGATTGATGACCAAATGAGACGCTCACGCACCTTGTGAATCTTGTCTTCTTCACGTTCTTCCTGACTCTTAGCTATATCTGGATTGTAGACTTCAGCCTCATAACCAGCGTCAGCCACAGCTTTTTCAATAGCTTCTGGACTGACCTTATCCCCAGCATAATCCACAGACATTTTTTCGGTGGTTAGGTTAACCACAGCCTTGTCCACACCATCCAACTTATTAACAGCATTTTCAACATTGGCTACACAGGATGCACAGGTCATCCCATTAACCACAAAGGTTTCTTTTGCCATTTCCTATATCACCTCCATATGATGCCCACAAGCACATTGCCCAGGCACACAGTCACAAACCACCTGATCCACAGGTTCTTTTGCTGCAAGCAAGGCCTGTAACTTATCCACATCGGCTTGGGTCATCGGCGTCTTTGCCATGAGTTGACCCAACAAATCGCTATGTTTGGTCAAACAAATCTTGTCAAAAACAGCTTCTAAAGCCTGAAAATTCGCCTCATCTTCCCCCAAGCTAGCTTGATAGATAAACCCTCGTCCTTGACGCTGACTGGTTAGATAACCCTTGTCCGCCAAACGTCCAATCAAGGTCTTTACTGTCGAAGCCGACCAGTCTAGCTTCTTAGATAGAATTGCTATAATCTCTGAAGAAGTCGCCTGCCCCTTAGTCCAGAGCACTCGCATGACTTCCCATTCCGCAGATGAAATTGTCAGCATGATATTTCCTTTCTGAATTTCGTTATTCGTTTACGTTTGTAAATTCATTTTAACGCTATCTTAGAAACGTGTCAAGAGTTTTGTTTACATTTGTAGATTTATTTTTAAAAAAATTTCCAAGATCACTTCAAGGACCTTGGAATGTTTTCATTATCTTTGGATAAAAGTTATGCCTCAGGATTTCTCTTATACAGTTTAGTCATAAGCATTATTCCCAAGACGAGTATAATGACTGGAAGACTGTATCCCAAATAAATCGTAGTGACCTGCAGACCTCTCTTAATAAGCATACCACTGACAAATACAACAATCCCTGTCAAAACCTGATTCAAGACCTCGATTTTCAAATAAAGCTTGTTGAGCTGTAGGGGATTCAACTTCTCTTGCAGGTAAACATTTTGCGAGATTCCAGAAATAGTTTGACCAACTGCTAAAAAGATATAGCTAAGCAAAACAGTCGGTAGGTTAGGTACAAATGGAAAGACGACAACGTAACCCAAATAGACAAGAGACCCCAACAAGTAAACGGTCATAGGGGAGTATTTAGTGAGACTTTTGAAAGATAGAATTGAACTCGTTGCTAGAAAGGCAATGGCCAAGAAGGACAGAGAGAAAGAATAGGCCTGACTAGAAATACCGACATCTTTGGTCAAGAAGATAACCTCATAAGCATCATATAAGACACCCACTGACTGTAAGAGTATAGTCATCATAACCATCTTAAGGACGACACTCTGCCTTCCAAAAATAGGACTACCTTGACTGGAAGAAACCTCCTCTTCTGATTCATTTTCACGGTCAAAAATAATCGGCCCCAGCTTAAACAATAAGAGGGTTGCTAGTAGCGTTAGCACACTGTAGACCAAAAATAAGCTCCCTAAATCAAGGCTACCCCAGAGACCAACTATCATAGGTGCTAAGAAATAGGAGGCCGACCCAATCATGGTATAGGTACTGTTAAATTTTTGTAAGTTGGCTTTTTTAACAAGCACAGGCACCGCTGAGGACAACAAACTGTTAAAGTAAGTCGTCAGCACTTCAGTCAAAACCACCAAAGCAAATACAAAAACACTACCCATGGCAAGATAAATCAAAGCCAGACAGACTGCCTTAAGCAATTCAATACCAATCAAAACATATTTTTTATTTGTGATTTTTCCTACAAATTGATGTCCCACATTGGCAAGAATCCCTCCTAAGAATTTGGCAATCCATAACCCTAAGACATAGTCCACTGAGATTTTAGAGAAAATAATGCTCAGTGCTATCGCATAACCGTACTCGATAATCAGCGACAAAAACCTATTAAGGAAAATAATTCTGGAATTGTTGGTAAACATTAACGATTTCTAAACCTTTTCTTTTTCATTGCCCTTATTGTAACACTGAACATACTAGCCTTCAATAGTTCAGCGCATTAGAAAAACACCTCCTAAGAGGTGCTACACTTTACTAAGATAAGATTGAGTTGACGAGGCTACGTCCAAAATCCCTGCCTTCAAAATACAAAAATTTAAACATGCCAGGGTAAATAACAGCCAAACAAATAATCATAAAGAGTATTGCTAGAGCTTTCTTGTGTGATACAATGAACGAAAAAATACGATCAATCATGTTCAGAGATGCCTTTTCTTCCTTTCTTTTTAGCTCTAAACAAGATATAAAATCATTCTATAGCTTACGAAAAGAAAAAAATAGTGACATAAATGTCACTAAAAAGGCTTATTCATTCGATACGAGATATACAAAAGCTGATTACGAGATTTAACCCTCAGCTTAAGCCCTTGTAGAGATACAAGGCACCAACCAAAAGAAAAATCAGTGCATAGTGATTCTCTCCCCGATAGAAAAAGAGTAAGGCTCCTATTAAGAAACAGACCCCTAGTATTACCCTCAATGATACTTTCATGTGTCTACCTTCTTTCTATAAGTAAGACGAAAATAAAAACAAGAGATAAATTTAATTCGCTACAATCCACCCATATTATAAGCTTGATAACTAAGAAAATCAAATTGTCCCAAAGAATGATTTGATAAAAAATACTCCCCATTTCTGGAGAGTATCATCTGCTATTTTTCAAAGTGTGAACCGAATGTAACAAATTCAGCGACGTCTTCTTCCTTACCGTCGTGAAGGTCACGGACGATTTTTGATCCCACGATAACACCGTCTGACACAGCGTTAAAGCGTTTGATGTCTTCCTCTGTTGACACACCGAAACCTGTGAGGACTGGAATGTCAGCATGAGCAGTCAAGTTAGCCAAGTGTTTATCAAGGTCATCACGGTAATTACCAGTCTTACCAGTAACGCCATTGATGGCAACGGCGTAGATAAAGCCTTCTGCACCATCAATCAACTGTTTCTGACGGTCAATACCTGTAGTCAAGCTTACCAAAGGCACGAGAGCAATATCACTGTCTTTCAAATAAGGGGTGATAAAGTCAGCGTGTTCGTCTGGCAAATCAGGAATAATGAGCCCCTTGACAGATGTATCTGCAAGATCCTTAACAAAGGCTTCGATACCATATTGATAAACTGGGTTGATGTAGGTCATGATAACCAAGGGTACCTGTGTTTTTTGTTCTTGAAGCTTCTTGATGATAGCTGTCAAAGTCACATCTTTAGCCAAACTACGTTGTCCTGCCAGTTCAATAACGGGACCATCGGCCACAGGGTCTGACCATGGAATACCCACCTCAATAGCTGAGACACCACTATTTTCCAAGAGAGCAATGGTCTCAAAGAGTCCGTCTAGACCTTTAGCATGGTCACCCGCCATGATGTAAGGTACGAAAATACCGCGTTTACTGTCTTTGATAGCTTGTAGGTGTTTTGTTAGTGTTTTTGTCATGGTTTATTTCCCTTCTGCTTCAGCTTCGAAACGTTCTTTAACCTGCATAACGTCCTTGTCCCCACGACCTGAGAGGCAGACGATGAGGCTTTGGTCTGGTGACATCTTAGCTGCCACTTTTTGCGCAAGCGCAATGGCATGGCTAGACTCAAGAGCTGGGATAATACCTTCCAAACGTGACAGAACTTTGAAGCCTTCAAGAGCTTCTTCGTCTGTGATAGAGTCGTAAGTCGCACGTCCAATTTCGTTGAAATAACAGTGCTCAGGACCAACCCCTGGGTAGTCCAGACCTGCTGAGATAGAGAAGGCTTCCATGATTTGACCGTGAGCATCTTGGAGGACATCCATAAGCGCTCCATGAAGGATACCTGGACGGCCTTTGGCAAAAGTTGCGGCGTGTTTTTCAGTATCAAGCCCTAAACCAGAAGCCTCAGCACCATACATGGCTACTGATTTATCATTAACAAATGGGTAGAACATACCGATAGCATTTGAACCACCACCGATACAAGCCATTACAGCATCAGGCAATTTACCGCCAGAAATCTCTGCATATTGGCGTTTGGCTTCACGACCGATGACAGATTGGAAGTCACGAACAATTTCTGGGAATGGTGCAGGACCAAGGGCAGATCCCATGATGTAGTGCGTATCCTCGATACCTGCAACCCAAGCACGAAGGGCAGCATTTACAGCATCCTTAAGCACGCGCGAACCATCTGTCACGCTAAATACCTTGGCACCAAGCAATTCCATACGGAAAACGTTAAGCGCCTGACGTTTAACATCTTCTTCACCCATATAGATCGTACAATCCATGTCAAAAAGGGCTGCGGCTGTCGCTGTTGCAACACCGTGTTGACCTGCACCCGTTTCGGCGATGATTTTCTTCTTGCCCATACGTTTGGCAAGCAAGACTTGACCAAGAGCATTGTTAATCTTGTGGGCACCTGTGTGGTTAAGGTCCTCACGTTTAAGATAAATTTGAGCTCCACCAATATGGTCGGTCAAACGTTTGGCGTGGTAAAGAGGCGTTTCACGTCCCACATAGTTTTTGAGGAGGTCATCCAATTCCGCTTGGAAACTTGGATCTTCCTTGGCTTCACGATAGGCCTTGTCCAATTCAATAACGGCTGTCATCAGCGTTTCTGGAACGAACTGACCACCGAATTTTCCGTAAAATCCTTTTGCATCAGGTTGTTGATATGTCATGCTTTCACTCTTTCTATAAATGCTTTAATCTTGTCTAAATCTTTGTGACCATCTGTCTCGACACCTGAGGACACATCTAAGGCATAGGGTTGGAAAGTTTCCTTGGCCTCTGCCACATTGTCCACAGTTAAGCCACCAGCGATGAAATAATCCTGCTCAATCTGCTTGTCAGCCAAGAGTTGCCAGTCAAAGGTCTGGCCACTACCAGCAATAGGAGCATCAAAGAGAAGATAATCCGCCTGGCTCTTAACTTGAGACTCACTATCTGAAATCTGAATAGCTCGAATAACTGGTACTGATATCTCTGGAATCAGAGTCTCATCAAATGTTCCATGAATCTGAACGATATCTAAGGGAACCTGACTAATCGCTTCTTCCAGTTCTTCAAGACTAGGTGAAACAAAGACACCGACGATTTTTGTCTGGCCTGTCACCCCTTTAGCCAGCCCGTGAGCTTGTTCAAGACTCACTTGACGCTTGCTTTTGGCGAACACAAAGCCAATGTAGTCAGCACCTGCTTCAACTGCAGTTGCTACTGCTTCTGGTGTCGACAGTCCACAAATTTTAACCTTTGTCAATTTGCAACTCCTTGACCTTTTCAGCCACATTGTCAGCCGTCATAAGGGCAGTTCCTACCAGAATCCCATTAAAATATGAGGCAACTAAGGCAGCATCCTGACCTGTGAAAATAGCTGACTCAGAAATATAAACAGGCTTGTCCTTGAAATGCGTTGATAACTCAAGACTGGTATTGATATCTGTCCCAAAAGTGACCAAATTACGGTTGTTAACGCCGATGATTTCGGCACCAATACGATGAGCCACTTCCAATTCTGGTAGATTATGCGTTTCAACCAAGACTTCCAAGCCAAGGCTAGTCGCAAAATCATAGAGCTCCTTGAGACGAGCCTCTGGCAAGGCCGCTACAATCAAGAGAATGACTGTCGCTCCCGCATTACGGCTACGCACAATCTGTTTCTCATCAATAATGAAGTCCTTAGCCAAGGTTGGAATAGCCACCTGTGACGAAATTTCTTTCAAATAGGAAATATCCCCCTTGAAGAAAACCTCGTCTGTCAAAACAGAAATCATGGCTGCCCCATTTTCCTCATAGGTCTTGGCCTGAGCCACAATATCCACATCTAGGTTAATATCACCCATACTTGGACTAGCTTTTTTCACTTCAGAAATAATTTGCAGCTTGTTTTGATTTGACTTGAGAAAATCATAAAGACGATAGGTCTGACGTAAGGGCTGCAAGTCTTCCATGACCAACTGGGCCACTTCTTTTTCTTTTTGTTCTAAGATTGTTGGGAGAAAGGCTTTACTCATACTTGTACCTCTTGGAGTTGGCGAAGTTTCTCTAGGGCTGAGCCGTCCGCAATCAATTGACGAGCAAGCTCAACACCTTCCTTAATAGTCTCAACCTTACCATTGGCAAAGAAGCCTAGACCTGCATTAAGCACTGTTGTTTCAAGATAAGGACTAGCTTCATTTTTCAAGACACTAAGGAGAATCTCTGCATTTTCCTTGGCATCGCCACCTGTGATATCAGACAACTCAACCTTTTCCATACCCAAATCTTCATAAGTGAAAGTATGCTGGCTGATGTGACCATCTTCCAAAAGGGTGTAGGTGTTAGTGCCATAGAGGGCAGCTTCGTCCATATTGTCAGGACCTGTGATAATAACCGCACGTTTACGTCCCAACTGTTGAATAGCATTAGCAACAATTTCTTGTAATTCCACACGATAGAGGCCCATGAGTTGTGTCTCAAGGTCAAGCGGATTAGCCAGTGGCCCAACCAAGTTCATAATCGTTGGAATCCCAAGAGCTTGGCGGGCTGGACCGATAAAACGCATAGCTGGATGCATGGTTTGAGCAAAGATAAAGGCCAAACCAACCTCGTCAAGTGCTTTAGACAGGGTTTCTGGTGATGCCGCAACGTTGATTCCAAGGGCTTCAAGGACATCTGCCGAACCAGATTTAGAGGAAATCGAACGGTTACCAGCCTTGGCCATACGAATACCACCTGCTGCTAAGACAAAGCAAACCGTTGTTGAAATGTTAAAGCTATAAGACTGGTCCCCACCAGTTCCACAGTTACACATAGCATCTGTGAAGGTCTCAGGCAAGACCGTCGCATGTGATTTGAGGGCACGCACAATACCTGTGATTTCATCTGCTGTTTCTCCTTTAGTTTTGAGCCCCATAAGGAAGGCAGCGATTTGGCTTTCTGAGACTTCATTTTTGAGAATGCGGTCAAAGACTGCTTGGACTTGGTCTTGAGACAAGTCTTGGCGGTTTGAGATTTGTAGGAATATTTCTTTCATATCTGTTTTCCTTTTAAAAACTGTTCAATGTTTTCTGATGCACGCGAGAGGTTTTGAGCGTAGACAAATCTAGTTCAAAGACTGTCCACCTAGCCTGCAACAATTTTTACGAAATTTTCAACCATCTTAAGCCCATCTGGACTTCCGATACTTTCTGGGTGATATTGCAAACCGTAAATAGGTAGCTCCTTATGTTGAATGGCCATGATTTCTTGATCATCAGTTGTGATAGCTGTCACATCAAAGCCCTCTGGCATTTGGTCAACAACGATGGAATGGTAACGCATGATTGGGACATCATTGTCGATATCCTTGAAAATAGGCGATGGCGTTTCAAAAGTGATGTTACTTTGTTTTCCATGCATGACATTTTTAGCCAAGCCAAGTTTACCACCAAAAGTTTCCGCAATAGCCTGATGCCCCAAGCAAATTCCCATCATCGGTTTTTTACCAGCGAAATCCTTAATCAAGGCTTCCATTTTACCCGCATCAGCTGGCCAACCTGGACCTGGTGAAAAAACTAGCCCGTCAGCTTTTTCCGCCTCTTCATAGAGGGTCTCGTCATCGTTACGCAAGACCTTTACCTCTGTAAATGTCCCTAGGTATTGTGCCAAATTATAGGTAAAAGAGTCATAGTTATCAACTAATAAAATCATTGGGCATCTCCTATTCTTGTCATAGCTTTCGCCTTGTTAATCGTTTCGTAAAATTCATTTTCAGGAACACTATCGTAAACAACACCTGCACCTGCTTGAACATAGGCTTTTTGATTTTTGAGAATCATAGTACGGATGGCAATGGCAAAGTCCATATCCCCTGTCGCAGACAGATAACCAATAGCTCCCGCATAAATACCACGTTTTTCCTGCTCAAGCTCATAGATACGACGCATGGCACGAATCTTAGGTGCTCCTGATACGGTTCCAGCTGGTAGGGTTGATTTTAGCGCATCTAGTGCTGTCAATTCCGGCAAGAGTTGTCCCTTAACCACACTGGTAAGATGCATCACATAGCGGAAATACTCAACCTCCATATACTTGGTCACCTTGACCGTACCATTTTTAGCAATCTTACCAATATCATTACGCCCCAAGTCAACCAACATACGGTGTTCCGCAGTTTCTTTAACATCATGTGAGAGTTCATCCGCCAAGGCAGCATCTTCAGCATCATTGGCACCACGAGGGCGAGTTCCAGCAATCGGATTGGTGACCACCTCTCCATTTTTCACTGAAACCAAGCTCTCTGGGCTAGCACCAATCACCTGATAATCTCCAAAATCATAGAAATAAAGGTAGTTTGATGGGTTGGTCACGCGCAAGTTACGGTAGTAATCCAAAGGATCCCCCTCAAAGTCCGCTGAAAAGCGTTGGCTAAGCACGCATTGGAACATATCTCCCTCACGAATGAATTTCTTAGCCTTAGCTACCATATCCATGAAGACCTCTTTTTCGATATGATTTGAAAATTGCAAGGCTTGTAAGGCTTGAGGTGTAAACTCGTTTGGCGCCTGAGTCTGGAGGTCCGTTACCACCTGACCAAGAGCCTGACGCACCGCATCGTTATCACGACCAGAGTAGATATTGTCCTCAACCACATAAACCTTTTCCTTCTTGTGGTCAAAAATTAAATAAGACTCGTAGATGAAGAAATGCATATCAGGTGTTCCAATCGTATCTTCAGGAATCTCACCGATATTTTCATAGAGACCAATCATGTCATAACCTGCAAACCCGATAGCACCACCTGCGAAAGGTAGGTCAGACTTGATGCCCTTGACTGTTACTTGGTCCAAGTATTCGAAAGGATCCTGATCAATCGCCTTACCATTTTCATAAAGAACACCATCCTTGAAGGTTACTTCAAAGACCGGATTGTAGGCAACAATAGAAAAACGTGCATTTTCCTTCTCACGAGGAATAGATTCAAGGATAACCTTGTGTTCCCCCTGAACACGCATATAAGCCAAGATTGGTGTTAAGGTATCGGCTGGTAAAATTTTTCTCATAATATTTCCTTTCAAACTGGTTTATCGAGAGTAATAAGACTGATACAAGATCCCTTTATAGGATGTATTGGCACCATATTATTCTTTGTTCACTTTCTCTTCCAAAGCAATAAATGCTTTAATCATGCTTCTCCAAACACTTTCAGCCACATCTGGAGATAAGCCAAGCTCTAGTGCCTCCTTACGACGGTTTGCTATCACTTGAGCAACACGATCACTAGCCTGGACAGCAACCTTGTCTCCCTTGGGTTTAAGTCGCCCTGCCTTTTCCACAAGTATTTGACGTTGGGCCAGTAGGCGAAGCAACTGTCTATCAATATTATCAATATCAATTCGAATATCGCTTAATGCATCCATAAATACCCAACCTTTCATTGAATAATGAAATAACACTTCTTTAAAGATAAAAGTAAACAAAAAACCTCACAGAGAAAAACTCTGTGAGGGCATTAAATCTAGTTTAACACGGTACCACCTCAGTTAATGGTCTCCAAAAAAACGACCATCATCTCTATCTCCTCTAACAAGGAGTTGCACGGTAAGGGGTGCCAACCGAGAAGAATATGTATTACCTTCTCATTATCATCCAATCAGCCCAATGTTCGCTCATCTCGATTACCTACTCACAATCACCGCAGGCTCCCTGAAAATCTAAGACCAGTTACTTTCTGATTTACTAACTATTGTACTCCTTTTTAGAGGGATGTCAAGAATTTTCTGTTAATTTTGACAATTCCTCCCTTATAAGATTCGTCTATACCTAATTCAGAGAGTGAGGTAGTCTTATCACCACACTTTACAAAATAAAAAAGCCCCAAAAGGGACTTCTTGGTTTGATAAACAACGGCAGGGTGACAGTCCTGCATCTCTTTCAGACCCGAAGGTGCGGCGGCTGCCTCTTCCGCCCTCGTTGTTATTTCTTATCTATATTATATCACATTTTCTTAGCTCTACCAGCATTTAGATAATTTTTCAGCTTAGAATCTTTAATCACAAACATGGTACGGACATTAAGTTTATCACATAATCTGACCGCTACCAGAACATTACCATCAATACGTTTTATATATTCCAAGGACTGGCCATTAGGATGGCGACCGATATAGTCCGGATGAGCAATAATCTCTGGAATACGTTCATAGGTGGCATCAAAATCACTGAATTCCTGGCGATGTTTTTCCATATGCTTCTTACGTTGTGCAGACAGCGTGATTTCTTCACCAGGCTTGTAGTCCAAATCAAAAGCTTTAATGACTTTTGGCGTCAAGTGCCCTACTGTTTTCATGCCTCTATTGTACCATACCTCATACACATCAAGGCCTTTCCTACTGTTGAGGTATCAAAAAACTCAAGCCTGTTACCAAGCTCGAGTTTTGACTTATGCTTTTTGGAAAGCTCCTTGTTTGTAGCTAATCCAGAAGAAAAGCGGTGTACAGATAGCCATTGCTACCAGATAGATTGGTAAGGTGTAGCTATTAAGTGTCGAAATTTCAATCACATCTCGAAGATAGTAAGAGCTGATTAAGAAACCAAAGACTGAGTAAATAATCAAGGCCACACGTCCCTTATTCAACGGGATACAAGCACGAATAACGGCAAGAACACCCGTTGATCCCATCATATAGTAAGACAGCGTCAGCATGTCCGTATTGCTCATGCCAAGATAGACCTGAGATAGATGGAAAATAAGAACACTGATAACCAGCATCAAGGCATTAGGAATAGACAACTGAAGCGAACGTCTGAGGAAATGTTTCTCAACAGGTCGAATATTACGTTCGAAGGTCAAAATAAATGGTGGAAGACCCTCAATAAATTGCCCCGCTAAAGTCATCTGAACCTGAATGAATGGGAAGACCAAGAGGTACTCTGCCTTTCCAAAAACAATACTGGCAATACAGATAAGTCCCAAAAGGAAGGAATAAACCGTTTTGATGAGGAAAATAGGTGCAATGTGGGCAATATTATTAACCACACGACGTCCCTCAAATAGAATTTCAGGAATATCCTTAAACTCAGAATCCATAAGCACCAAGTTGGCAATCTGACGAGTAGCGGGATCCCCTTCAGCCATAACAATCGAACAGTCCGCTTCACGTAGTGCCAAGATATCGTTGACACCGTCACCAGTCATAGCTGTGGTATGCCCATTAGCATTAAGCGTTTGGATTAACAACTTCTTCTGATGTGGAGATACGCGGCCAAAGATTGCCGTATCTTCAGCCAAAGCCTCCAACTCCTCATCACTGACCTTAGAACAGTCAATATAGCTTTGATAATTCGCAAAACCAGCCTGGTGGGCAATATGAGAAACCGTCACAGGATTGTCACCAGAAATAATCTTAAGCGTCACATCTTCTGAACGTAGGTATTCCAAAGTTTCTGCAGCATCCTCACGAATAGGATCGGCAATTTCAAGCAAGGTCAAGCCTTCAACGTCATTCGGCAAACTCATAGTCTCTGTATCAACCGCTGACTGACTCCATGCCAAAATCAAAACACGAGAACCACGAGCCTGCGCCTGATCGACTGCTTTTGGATTTTCCTTAAGAAGCATCTCAGGTGCTCCCAAAAAGAGAGTTCCGATTCCATCAATGCTCATAGCACCCCATTTACGATCACTTGAAAATGGAATAATATCCCCTACCTGATAGTGATGCTCCAGACCTTCATAGGCATTCCGAATCGCCTGAGCCGTTGCATTGTTATCCTTGCTATGCTGCATGTAGGCCGCAAGCAAGCGCTCCAACTCCTCTTTAGTGAAACGCTCTGACAGTAGTTTCAGACCCTTAACGGTCATCTTTCCTTGCGTAATTGTCCCTGTCTTATCTAAACAAAGCACATCGACACGCGCCAAGGTTTCGACAGAGTACATCTCTTGCACCAGGATATGTTTCATTCCAAGCTTAATAACGGCCGTTAAAAGAGAGGTAATTGTCAAAAGGGCAATCCCCTTAGGCAACATTCCCAAAAGGGCTGTCGAACTGGTAACTACCGACTCTTGAAGAGAGAGCTGTTTAATCAAGTAAGCCTCAAAAAAGAGCGCAAGCCCAAACGGTATCACAATCTTGCCCGTAAACTTAGCAATCTTATCCATATTATAGAGGATACGTGACACGATTGGCTTATGCGTCTTGGCCTCTAGCATGAGCTTATTGGCATAATTGTCCTCGGCTACGTTAATAACCTTAGCATAAACCTGACCACTCACAAGGTAAGAACCCGAGAGCAACTCCTTCCCATCCTTCTTGAGAATAAGGTCACTCTCACCCGTCAGCATAGCCTCATTGAGCTCAGCCATCCCATCAACAACCACGGCATCACTAGGCACCTGTTCACCCGCAGACAAGAGCATGATATCATCCAAGACAATGTCCTGAGGATTAATAGAAGTAACCTCGCCATCACGCACCACACGGATCTGATCCTTATTCATGAGATTGAGCTTATCAATCATGCGACGGGCACGCAACTCTGTCATCATCCCCGTAAAGGCATTAAGCACAATGATTCCGAAGAAAAAGAGATTCGACCAAGCCTGAACAGCAATCAAGGCCACAAAAATAGCAAAATTGAGCATATTAAAGGAGTTAAAGACATTACGCCTAAAAATCTCCCAGTTGCTGGAGCCAGTTTTTGCTTTAAAATGATTTGTTTTACCGGCATCTATCCGCCGCTTGACCTCCACCTGCGTCAAGCCTTGTAACTGTTTTTTCATAACTTTCATAGTAGCATAAAAATGAGGTGTTTTCAAAGGTTAGCCGTCATGGATAGCCAGGAAATAGACCTATTATATCGAACCACTCTCCCAACTATTTCACTCAACCTAAACTACTTTCAAATAGTAAAGGCAAGAGTCCCTACAAAACACTTCTATGCTATCCTTTTCTCTAGTTAAACCTACTTTGATAAATTAAATTAAACAGCCACTGAAGATTGATCAAGGGTTTTGTTTGAACCTTCATAATTGGGGAAAAATCTTCCCTAATCTCTCGTTTAATTTGTGATTCATTAACTTTAGTTCTTTTTGCTTCTTCTGAAAAATAACTGACGTGGTCAAATCTAAACGTACTGTCAAAACCGATAGCCATATTATCCTTATCATATAAAAAGCTTCCTAAGCTTTTTGTTAAAAAAGTTTTGCTTTTAGTATTTATAATAGCATTTGTTCCATCATCGTCGTATCGAATACCATCAATCTCCGGCGTATAAATCCATCCCATATTCTCTACCAACATAACGAGATCTGGCTCTGTCCCCACCTTATGAGGGATGTGCTGAGCATAATAAACAGAGTGGTATTTTAAATTAAAAAAAGTAAATAGGCTCATTCCTAAGACTGTATACAGCCCTATAATTAGTCCTACAAAAATCGCCAAAATATTTCTTTTTTGCATCCTTATCTTCTCTTTCTTTTTTATCTCCAATCGAATTTTGACTGGATTAACAATAAACCATTGTACCGTATTTATCATAAGTCTTACAATTTAATGATTTGCAAGTGCTCTAACATTTGTTATGAATAAGAAAAATCAAGTCTTTACAAATTTCTTCAATACTTCTCCTCACTTTGTCAATCAAGCTAAACATGGTATAATAGTTGAGGTTTTGACTGCCTATTCTACAAGGCTAATTAAGGCATCAAAAAGTAAATAACAAGGGCTGAACCCTTGATATGAAAGGAATCTAGAAAATATTATGATGAACATGCAAGACTCGCCCCTCGGTTTTTTAAGTCTTGCAATCGTTCAAAATGTTGATTTAATAGGGTTTTAGACTTCAATAAATCATACAAAATGTTCTAAAATTTTCAAAAGTGGTCACTTTTTGGTCACCAATTCACTAGCATTTTGGGGTACTAATTGAATACTCTCATTCCTCTAAACTGTCGAAATAGCGAAGTCTTTTCGATTGAGAAGAGGAATTCAAAAGGCAGGTTCACACCTGCCCTTTCTTTATTTTTTCACTTTACCAGCTAGCTCCACTTGTAAGAATGGTTTTATTGAACCAAGAATAATAGCCGTCGCCTTTTTGTCTTGCTTTTCAGTCCTCTTTCTCTTATTGAACATATCCAGCATGAATTTATAATCCTTTTCAGGTCGAAAATCGTTCCATTTTGTAGGTTTGAATGCTCCTATCTCATACAAATAAAGTAATAATTTTCGACTAAAAAACTCTGACGACAATGGAAGAAACTGGTCCTTTTCTACTGCATGTAACAACTTGAACAACTGCTCCTTGACATCAACTTCATGCTTCAAATCATCACGCTCAAATTTCTTAATGCAGGAACTTCCGATAGCGTATAATACCCTACCATTTAATTGATTTTCAATAGTAAAAAGGTAGCGAAGATGCTCTTTCCCACATATACAGGATTCTTCTAGTTGTTCATCTTCTTCTACATCTGAAATTTCCCACTCAGTAACAGCTAGTTCCCAACTGTTAGATTCAGAATTATCCATCACATCTTTAATCAGTGTTTGTAAATATCTACTTTCTGTTACCATATGCGTTAACTCCTTCCTTTTTATCTCTCCCATCATTATTTACTTTTCAATTCATATCTATCAACAACTAACTCTTTAAAACCTTGTTGAACTAATATTTCATTGCACTTATTAACATCAAAGCTCGCACTACCTTGTAAGAAGAAATAATAAAGCGTATGTTTGCGATTTCCTGTTATCAGATTATTCTCCGTTAATCCAATCAATAAGTGGCTCAAAGATGATGGTAATTTCATTCCAACACAAATTGCAATGATACTTTCTAGTTTTGGTTCAGTTTTTCCATTTCTAAGGTTAGAAATAGCTTTGACACCTAGATTTGTTGCATCAGCTAGTTCCTGATTTGTGACATCACGCCATTTCATCACTTCAACTAATGCTGGAGCAAAACTAGTAAAACCTTTAACTTTGGTCATGATTTCAATCATGTCGTCAATGTGAACATCAACTTGCTCAAGAAAGTCATTCTTACCCTCTGGTAAACCAATCGTAAATTGAATATCAGAATCAGCATCTCGATTAAGCAACAAAGTCAAGGAGGTGGAGCTTCCTGTTTGGGTATTAGAAGAAATTTCAAATACAACACAGCATTCATCCATGTGTTGACGTGCATAAGGTGTCAAGAATGGATTCCCTGTAATATCATATGATATATATTTGATATCATTGATACAAAGGTGAGATTCTACATAAAGTAGCTCACCTTTTTCAACACGCTCTTTTAAGGTTTGGTGAGATAATAATTGTAAGCCAAACTGAATCAAACTTACCGAAAATGTTTGAGTATCCTTTAAATAGCCAGACTTCCATCTATGAGTTGGAACATAAGAACCATCTATATAGATAAATGCACCTTTGACTAATTCAAAACCACATTCTGCCAATCGAACCTTTGCAGATAGGCGAGAAGCCCCGAAGAATTGAGCAAGTTCATCTATCCATTTTTCCACAATCTCAAGGTCGTCCTGGGTTTGGCTCGATTCAAGAAGTCGTTGCTGTCTAATCCTTGCTTCCTGAATAAACATTTCTTTTGGCATCAGGATTTTTGGTGCAATTGATTCAGCGTGCCACTCCATCCAACCAATCATATCAGAAGCGTTTTCGTATTTAATATCATTCGTTGTAGAGAGAACAGAAAGATGCTCCTCATCGGCTCGTGCCAACTCTAAAGCATAGCGATGCAGTTCCCAGTGAACACACTCATGAAGAATGGTATTTCTAACAACCCCAAGATTCCGTACCTGAATTAGCTTTTCATCAATGACAACTGTTCCTGCCGAGATACCCTTTTCAGGATTATCTTGAAAATAGATTTGCCCAAAAATGGAAGTATCTTTTGTAATAGAATCATATTTTAATTGAAGCCCCATTTGTTGAACAATATATTCAGGGTCAACCTTTGTGGGTGTCAACAAGGGATTTTTATCATACTTGTTCAAAATGGCTTCTGCCACCTTGTCTAAGTCATCTTTACAAATAACTGGTACAAGTTTATCAGATAGAGGATATTTAAAGGTACTGTACGTTCCCTTTTCATAAGCATCAACCTTGATAATTCTGAAATTTTTGATTCCTGCATCAGGTTTCCCAATAGCAGATACACGAAGCCAACGATTCTTTTCTTTTGTATTCTCATAATGGTTGTTACGCTCAACCACTGTTGCATATACATCCGTCAAAATATCTATATCAATCTCTCCGTCACCACGGTGTCCAGCATAAATCAACTTGAAATCTATATCCATAACTTCTATTTCGTCATCACAATCACAAGTAATACTTAGCTCTTCAAGATGGTCTAGGAAATATTCCTCACTTGCGTTATAGATTTCATTATAAAATGTTTTCTCAATATATCTAGTAAAAGAAATCAAGTTCCCTCCTAAAATCCAAACAATTCATCAATTGGATGCCAATCCACCATGTCGTCTTTCCATTCTCCTTCATTCAAATAGCGAAGAGTTCCAGCAATATCACGAACAAATGCTCCTTTCAGATTATATTTCTCGAGATAGGCTTTCAAAGCTTCAAATTTCAACGGTGCATACTCGTCGATATTCTTGTCCTCACCCTTGGTGTTTTCTCCCCCCTTAGTTTCCACGATATAGACATCACCATTCTTCAATTTAACAATGTAGTCAGGGTAAAAATGGTGAGAAGAGCTTGCTGTATTATAAACTAATGAGAAATATTGAGTCCCCTTATCCCCGTTCTTGTAAACAAACTCAACAGCCTCCTCATTTACTTCAATATAGTCTTCAAAAAGGCGTTCCACCTCACTACCTTTGATGACACTTCTCGTATAACCCTCATAAACATTGGTTACTGTACTAACTTGTTCCATCTTTGGATTATATAAATATCGTTCTGTTATTGGGATATAGAAATCATTCTCTTTAATATCTACAAGTCCCATACTAATGGTTGGTTGAATATCTACTTTTCTAAATACCTCACGAATTTCACGCCAATTATTCAGGATGAAGGCGGTCCATTCATTTGCTTCTAATTTCAAGAGTTTATGCTTATTTTGACGCTTATCATCCATGAAAAATCGTCTCAATAATGATTCAACCTGACTTACTTTTAGATGGGTTACTCGGTCAAGCTCATGATAGGCATGGAGTAAATCGATACGATTTGCTCTAAAATCTGCCTCAACTTTCCTCTCCCTATCTTGTAAAAATTCTGAATGCTCCATCGTATCAAAACGCCCCTGTTTATAGGTGTTCACTATAGTATTACCTAATTGAATTCCACGATTTTTTAGTTTTTGCTTATTCAATTCAACATCATTTGATAAATTCCATTCACGAATCAAGCCTTGATAAAGATTTTCTCGCAGTTTTTTTTCACTTTGCCCTTCGTGTAAATCCAAGGCTCTCTCGCTAGTTAACTTAAAGTCTTTAGCAATTTCCTTACGCTTCAAAAGAGGTGTCGGCGCACCAACTCCTTTCTGAGCAAATGCACCATTTAGAAAATCGCTATCGAAGGTATAAAGATAAGCATTATCTAATACATCAATATCATAGTGACCTTTTAATGGTTCAGGCATACGACGGATACGACCAATGGTTTGAATAGTAAATGCTTCCCCCATGTTTTCTCGGATTTTAATCAGAATTTTGGCACGTGGAGCATCCCACCCCGTAGCAATTGCCTGCTTGATAATGAGGTACTCCACTTCATTATCAAGGTCTTGAACATTGATATAGTTTCTCTTCTGTTCTGATAACCAAATACCAAGTTTCCCATCTTCATAGGTCTTATGGAGTTTTTCTTGAATATAGGATTCAATGCGATTGAGCAATTCAGGCTCTGAATCAGACTTGTCAGGTAATTGCACTAATACTAATGGATTGATGCCTGTCACACCATGTTCAACATAACCCTGAACAATTTCCTTACGCTTTTGTTCCGCGCTTTCAAAAAGCATTTCAAACTCTGCACTAATATCCTGACTCTCACCAAGATAATTTTCAAGACCTTCATTTACGACAACAGATTTTGTAATCAAACCTGATGCGATAACTTCTTCTTCAGTAACTTCGTAGAATTCAACCTTGTCAGGTATTTTAGGGTCTTCAATAGTTGCTGAAACTCTAACAGTCTTGTCAGCCTTAAATTTTGAAATGATTTCTTTAGCTTTATCTGTATCATTACTATGTGCCTCATCAATGATAAGGATAAAGTGACGGTCTGCTTCAAAAGCTTTTTCAATCTTATCTTCAAGATTGTCTTTTTCTGTTTCTGTCAGCATCGCTTTTTTGTTTTTTCCTACAACCGACTCATAATTAATAAATGTCGCTGTCCCTTCGTCAAATCCTTGGTTAAGCGCATCTAGAAGTGATTGTGCCCTGATTGAAGAAAAATTCTTCGCCTTATCTTGACTTTGTTCCTCAAGTTCCCCTGCTCCAGGAGTAAACCATATAAATGCCACGTTGTCATGAGTGCTTTCAAGGTAGGTATTCACCCAATCAAGAAGTGTGATGGTTTTCCCCGATCCTGTAGGTGACTTGATAACCATTTCATTAACACCATACTCAGGTGCAGTAAACTTTAATAATCTATCAACTAGATTTTGTTGGAAACTTTTTAATTCAATCATGACCAAATATCCTTTCCGAAGTAGTAATTTGGAATTTCTTGTATTGTAATATTCTTATCACGTAGAATTCGTTTTTGGTTGGCATCAAAGAAAATATCAGGGTGAATAAAGAGTGTTGAATTGTCAACAAAGTCAGTTTCATCCATTTTATCTAATTGGTCTTCTGACAGTATAACCTGTACTTTCGGATTTGAAATATCCACTCCAAACTCCAATTCGACAAGTGGAGTTACATAGTTAAGCAATTCATATTCGAGTGATACATCAGGAAAATCTTCTTTAACCACAAAATCCGTCTTAAAGTATTTAAGATTATGAGGAATACCTTTCACTGTTTTTCCTTTTTTATTAACACCAATTATTTTTACACTACTATCTTCAAATACTATATCTACCTTATCATAGACTTCTTTGTTCAATTCAACAATTGTATCAATATCTATTTTTAGTGAGTCTAGTCGTTTAAGTATATTTGGAGTTAATTTTTTTTCAAATAATACTTCTTTAAAATCTTTTTTATGTATAAATCCTTCGGAGACTGCCTTCAATCTAGGATATGTAATAGATGAGCAAATCCCATATTTCTCTTCATATACTGAATATTCAACCTCGTACTCTTCAGGAGCTCCTATTGTCTTTTTGAATTCTCGTTCTTTCTTTTCTCCTATAGCGTTATTAGTCGCTAATATATACGTTCTATTACCGCCACATAATTTATTTAGCATCTCGACTGCATGACCAGTAGTACCTGACCCCGCAAAGAAGTCCAGTATTATTGCATCTTCTTTTTCCTTAGTAGTGGCATATAGACATTCATACACATTCCATAGAGACTTTGGAAAATCAAAATCATTATTAGGAACCATACTATTAATTAGCTGAGTTCCGTATTCGTTCGCGTCATATTTCTTATCAGTCCATACAGTTTTATATGGTGCATATGGTTTACCAATTTCTATATCCCAAATACCCTTTTTAAAAGTTGCTCGTAAAATATGCCAAATACTCTCAACGGTCTATCTTGCGTACCTCCATTTTCTTTCTATCCCGGAATTATCTATGGGATAAACAACTACAGTCCCATCCTCAAGAAATCTATTTTTCTGGGGATGCTCGCTATCATCTAAGACCTCTTCAAATCCAACTATTTTTCCATTTTTGATTTTAATTCCATAAAAACAGTTTTTTGCATCTGACCTTAATGATTCACCGCCCCAGTTTCTTAATGAAGACCAAGCAATATCTACTTCATCTACTTCTTTTTCAAAAATAACTTTATAATTCTTCTTATAAACAAATAGTGCAAATTCATTAATATATGAAAAATTATTTCCTTGAATTCCTCTTGGGTTCTGGACAATTGTTACTACATCAACGGTAAATTCATCACCAAAAACTTCTTCAAGTAATAATTTCAAGGTGGCAACTTCATTTTCATCAATTGCACAAACAAGCACTCCGTCTTCTGAACTGCACCCCAAAAGTTAGACAGAAAAAATCTAACTTTTGAGGTGTTTTTATTATGAAATTAACTTATGAGGA
>OIFW01000130.1_pt1 | contig 27574 bp, 21 predicted proteins | sample 1582111 | NCBI WGS metagenome assembly OIFW01 (sample SAMN07501063, study PRJEB24779) | human gut metagenome | isolation source: stool | host: human infant | place: USA: Pittsburgh, PA | reverse complement strand
TGGGACTTTTTTTCTACAACAAAATAGGCTCCATAATATCTATAGGGGATTTACCCACTACAAATATTATAGAGCCTTTTTTACGGTCTTTCATCCTCATGTTTCTTTGCAGTCGTTCACCTCATATTTCTTGCATACGCTTACAACAAGGGTTATAATATAATTGTAGGAAAGAAGGTGTTTTTATGTGGAAAAAATATTTTTCAAAATATAAATGGACTGATTTATTTTGGATTTTATTTGTTATTTTGACCTGCCTCTATATAGGTAACCATGATTTGTTTCCTCTCAATCATCAAGAAATCTCGCTTCGAGGGAGTTTCTGGGGATTTGTACTTGCCTTATATCAATTGCTATTTATTGATAAGTTTGTTATCTCGAATCGAAAATAAATGGAGAGGTCAAAATTTTTTATACTTTTCGGAAAGACAGTTAAAAATCGTGTTTTAAACCCGCATCTCAAGAAGAGGTGCGGGCTTTGTAGTATCTAAAAAATTTATTTACAGTGCTTTTCCGACCAGAATCTCTGCTTCGATGGTAATCTCTGTCAGTTGGCTCCAATCAATCTTGCTTTGGTCAACGTGAAAGAGGAGGGGTGTCATGCTGAGTAAAGCTTGTCTTTGCTCTGCTGTAATGGATTTGCTCAGGGAAGCAGTCTGGATAGATTGGATGCTGAAATGTTCCTGGAAGTGTTCCTTGATATCTTGGTTGGAATAGTCCTTGTTTGTCAGTTGGTCTTGTACCCTTTGGCGAATTTCCTTGAGGTGATTTTCGGTTGGGATGACCTTGATCAAGATACCGTCTTTGGATAAAACGCGACGAAATTCTCCATAGTTGGCAGGTGAGAAGATATCAAGTAGGATATCCATGCTAGCGTCTGTTATAGGAAGTCGTGCCAAGTCGCCAACGAACCAATTGACTGCCCAGTTGGGTTCGCTCTTGGCAGCGATTTGGACAGAATCTTTGGAAATATCAAAGGCATAGAAGGTTTTATCAGGATGACTTTCTTGGAGTTTGCGAGAATAGAAACCTTCGCCACAACCGATATCTAAAATGGTTTTGGCATTTTTTGAGTTTGCAAGTAAATCAGAAACAGCCTCTAGAATAGCTTGATAAAATCCAGCTTCTAGGATTTGTTGACGATTTTGAAAGTTTTCCTTGTCGTAGTTGGCAGATTGCTTGATTTGAGGGGCTAGATTGACATAGCCAAATTTAGCCAAGTCAAAAGAATGGCGATTGTTGCATTTGAGACTGCTCTCTACCAGAGTCAGATTTTCTTGACAGATAGGACAGGCAAAGGCAGTCGCAGAAGCAAAACGCTGAAGTTTGGGTTTGAGATTTGTATTCATAGTTTAAGTCTAGCAAAAAAAGGACTGGCTGGCAAATGCCTCCAGTCGGCGAAACTATAAGTGATCCTTTCCATTCCATTTAAAGGCATATTGAGTAAGAATTATAAGGCAGATAACCCAGAAAATTGTGGCGATCATACTAGAACTAGTTATAGTGAATGAGTCCGGTCTTGTCAAAAATTCTGTATTTGCTCCAATAAAAGAATATTGAGTAATATGGAACAACAAGGAGTTACTATTATCTATTGCAATCATTGGTAAAAAAGTAGCGATAAGTAAAACCAACATACTAAATAAACTAGCATGAACTTGCGTTTTTGCAAAGAGTCCTATAAGGAGATTGATAAGAATAAATATCAATGAAGTCGTCATAACAACAAGACAATAGATAGTAAACTGTTGAATATGTATTCCGAAAAAAATTGGCATAGAAATAGCCGTAAGAGCTGAAAAGAAGAAAGGAAAGGCTAAAGTAGTTAAAATATACTCTGTTCTAGTTACACCCGTTAAAATAAGAGTTCTTAACATTTTCTTCTCTTTTTCTTCGGAAACCATCAAAGAAGTGAAGGAACCTGCCGTTAAACTATAAACTAAATCTAAACCGATATTTAAAAAGAATATTTCTCCATGTATGAAAGGGATTGTCTGTAAGATGAGAAAATCTAAAAAAGGTGTCACAACACAGACAAAGAGTAAAACTTTATTTGTAATTAGATACTGCCAACGAAACCAGAACAGAGATTGTAATCTATTCATGTTTTTCTCCTTTCGCTAGATTGATGAAAATATTCTCTAAAGATTCTTCCAAGGTATGTATACTAATTACATCTGATGAATTAATGTAGTTAGCAACCATTTTTTTAGAAATAATTTTTGTATCTTGATTTTTAAAACGAATTAATACTTTATTACTAGGGCTATACTTATCAATAATATCTTGTGGTGCCCCATACTCTATGAGATGACCAGAGTACAATAAGCCGATTGTATCACAAATTTTTGTGGCTTCATCCATATTGTGGGTAGTTAAAAAAATAGTGCATCCTTCTTCTTTCAGTGTCTGTAAAATATGATGTACTTTATTAGTTAGGATTGGATCGAGTCCAGAGGTTGGTTCATCTAAAAATAAAATTTTTGGGTGATGTAAAATAGAACGAATCAATAGCATACGTTGCCTCATTCCAGTAGATAATCTATCTGATCTAGTATTACGATCTTTGAAAAGATCTAATTCTTTTAACAAAAAATCTAGACGATCTGTTTTTATTTGATGGAATTTAGCAAAAAAGAGTAAATTTTGATAGACTGTCATTTTCTCATAGAAACCAACAGTATCACTCATAATTCCAATCTCCCCAAAATCTAAAGGATTTAATTTGTTGGTATCTATTCCTAAAACTGTTGCTATTCCTTGATCGGGGACAAGTTGTCCTGTTAAAATATGGATTGTCGTAGTTTTACCTGCACCAGAAGGACCTAGGAAACCAAATATTTCCCCGCTTTTTACTTCAAATGATACGTCTTCTAATGCAACTTTTTCTCGAAATTTTTTAAAAATGTGGCTTACTTTAATCATATAAACTCCTTTAATATAATACAGTAGGAATTTTTCAAATTAATCTTACTTTATTGATGGCCTAAAAGAATGAAGTCATTATTTTAAGAACATCATCTAAAAAAATAAAATTATCTATTTATTATTTTATCATAAAAAAACAGCACAAATCATATAGAAATAGTAATAAACACAACAAAAAGTAGTTACCTTTCTCTAGGGTAACTACTTAGTTTATAGGCAAATATTTAATAGGTCAGTAAGTCAATACAAAATATTTTTTCTTCCCACGACGGATAACAGTTAGTTCGTTCTCTAACTTATCTGCGTCACTCAAGACATATTCAAGGTCTTGGATGCGGTCACCGTTTACGTAGATAGCACCGTTTTGGACGTCTTCACGGGCTTGGCGTTTTGAGTTAACTACACCAGATGAGACGAGCAGTTCCACGATATTGTGGTTTTCATCTGTTTGAACTTGGTAGTTTGGTACACCACGAAGTCCTTGTTTGAGCTCTTTAACAGAAAGGTTTTTGATGTTTCCTGCAAAGAGTTGCTCAGTGATGTTGAGGGCTTCTTTGTAAGCTTCTTCTCCGTGAACAAGAGTTACGACTTCACGAGCCAAGACTTTTTGAGCCAAGCGTTCGTGTGGAGCCGCTTCAAACTGTTTGCGGATGTCTTCAATTTCATCAAGTGACAAGAAAGTAAAGATTTTCAAGAAGCGAACAGCGTCAGCGTCCATAACGTTCATCCAGAATTGGTACATTTCATATGGGGAAGTCTTTTCAGGATTGAGCCAGACTGCGTTTCCTTCTGATTTACCAAATTTCTTACCAGTTGCATCGGTAATCAGTGGAACAGTGATTACGTGGCCAGTCTTGTCAGCCTTACGACGAAGCAATTCAGTACCAGCTGTCATATTTCCCCACTGGTCAGAACCACCGATTTGAAGCGTTACGTTGTGGTCTTGGTTAAGAACGAAGAAGTCGTAACCTTGCATGATTTGGTAGGCAAACTCAGTGTATGAAATTCCTGTTTCAATCCGTTTTTTCACAGATTCCTTACTCATCATGTAGTTGACAGTGAAGTATTTTCCGATATCACGGAGGAAATCAATGAAGCTGATGCTGCCAAACCAGTCGTAGTTGTTGACCATGACAGCCTTGTTTTCACCATTTTCAAAGTCAAGAAAACGAGAAAGTTGTCCTTGGATAGACTTGACCCAGCCATCTACTGTGTCTTTTGTTTGGAGACTACGTTCAGCATCTTTGAAGGACGGATCTCCGATGAGACCAGTAGCACCGCCAACGAGCGCATAAGGTTTGTGACCTGCTAGCTGCAAGCGACGACTTGTCAAGATTGCGACAAGATGGCCTAGGTGAAGGCTGTCAGCGGTTGGATCGTAGCCAGTATAATAAGAAACTTGACCTTCTTCTAGGGCTTTACGCAAAGCTTCTTCATCAGTCGTTTGAAAAATCAAACCACGCTCTTTTAGCTCATCAAAAATGTGCATGTGTCTTTTCTCCTTTTTAAAATTATTGTTTCTAACTATTGTATCACAAACTTGGGCAATAGCCTAGTAGAATAGGGAAGAAAGTGCCTATTTTATTGAAAGTTTCCCTTTTGTGGTATAATAAATAGAGTGAGGAAATCCATGCAAAATCAATTAAATGAATTAAAACGAAAAATGCTGGAATTTTTCCAGCAAAAACAAAGAAATAAAAAAACAGATAGGCCGGCCAATAAAGGATCAACTGCTGAAAAATCTAAATCCCTAGATAGGAAAGCCATTTTTCCAGCTATTTTACTGAGTATAAAAGCCCTATTTAACTTACTCTTTGTGCTCGGTTTTCTAGGAGGAATGTTGGGAGCTGGGATTGCTTTGGGGTATGGGGTGGCCTTATTTGACAAGGTTCGGGTGCCTCAGACAGAAGAATTGGTACATCAGGTCAAGGACATTTCTTCTATTTCAGAGATTACCTATGCAGATGGGACGGTGATTGCTTCCGTAGAGAGTGATTTGTTGCGCACTTCTATCTCATCTGAGCAAATTTCGGAAAATCTGAAGAAAGCTATCATTGCGACGGAAGACGAACACTTTAAAGAACATAAGGGTGTAGTGCCCAAGGCGGTGATTCGTGCGACCTTGGGGAAATTTGTAGGTTTGGGTTCCTCTAGTGGGGGGTCAACCTTGACCCAGCAACTGATTAAACAGCAGGTGGTTGGGGATGCACCGACTTTGGCTCGTAAGGCGACAGAGATTGTGGATGCTCTTGCCTTGGAACGTGCCATGAATAAGGATGAGATTTTAACTACCTATCTTAATGTGGCTCCGTTTGGCCGAAATAATAAAGGGCAGAATATTGCAGGAGCTCAGCAGGCAGCTGAGGGGATTTTCGGTGTAGATGCAAGTCAGTTGACTGTTCCTCAAGCAGCATTTTTAGCAGGACTTCCACAGAGTCCCATCACCTATTCTCCTTATGAAAATACTGGGGAGTTGAAGAGTGATGAAGACTTAGAAATGGGCTTGAGACGGGCTAAGGCAGTTCTTTACAGTATGTATCGTACAGGTGCCTTAAGTAAAGACGAGTATTCTCAATATAAGGATTACGATCTTAAACAGGACTTTCTCCCTTCAGCGACAGTCACAGGTGTGTCACGAGGCTATTTATACTTTACAGCCTTGGCAGAAGCTCAGGAACGTATATATGATTATCTAGTTCAGAGAGACAATGTTTCCGCTAAGGAGTTGAAAAATGAGGCAACTCAGAAGTTTTATCGCGATTTGGCAGCCAAGGAAATTGAAAATGGTGGTTATAAGATTACTACTACCATAGACCAAAAAATCCATTCTGCCATGCAAAATGCGGTTGCTGATTATGGCTATCTTTTAGATGATGGAACAGGTCGTGTAGAAGTAGGGAATGTCTTGATGGACAACCAAACAGGTGCTATTCTAGGCTTTGTAGGTGGTCGTAATTATCAAGAAAATCAAAATAATCATGCCTTTGATACCAAGCGCTCACCAGCTTCTACTACCAAGCCTTTGCTGGCCTACGGTATTGCTATTGATCAGGGCTTGATGGGAAGCGAAACGATTCTATCTAACTATCCAACAAACTTTGCTAATGGCAATCCGATTATGTATGCTAATAGTAAGGGAACAGGAATGATGACCTTGGGAGAAGCCTTGAACTATTCATGGAATATCCCGGCTTACTGGACCTATCGCATGCTTCGTGAGAAGGGTGTTGATGTCAAGGGTTATATGGAGAAAATGGGTTATGAGATTCCAGAGTACGGTATTGAGAGCCTGCCGATGGGTGGTGGTATTGAAGTCACAGTTGCCCAGCATACTAATGGCTATCAGACTCTAGCAAATAATGGTCTATATCATAAAAAACATGTAATTTCTAAAATTGAAGCAGCAGATGGTAGAGTGGTGTATGAGTATCAGGATAAACCGGTTCAAGTCTATTCAAAAGCTACTGCGACAATTATGCAGGGCTTGCTGCGAGAAGTTCTATCCTCTCGTGTGACAACAACCTTCAAGACGAATCTGACTTCTTTAAATCCTACTCTGGCTAATGCAGATTGGATTGGGAAAACTGGTACAACCAACCAAGACGAAAATATGTGGCTCATGCTTTCGACACCTAGATTAACCCTAGGTGGCTGGATTGGGCATGATGATAATCATTCACTGTCACGTAGAGCAGGTTATTCTAATAACTCTAATTACATGGCTCATCTGGTAAATGCGATTCAGCAAGCCTCCCCAAGCATTTGGGGGAACGAGCGCTTCGCTTTAGATCCTAGTGTAGTAAAATCAGAAGTCCTGAAATCAACAGGTCAAAAACCAGGGAAGGTTTCTGTTGAAGGGAAAGAGGTAGAGGTCACAGGTTCGACTGTTACCAGCTATTGGGCTAATAAGGCAGGAGCGCCAGCTACCAGTTATCGCTTTGCTATTGGTGGAAGTGATGCGGATTATCAGAATGCTTGGTCTAGCATTGTGGGGAGTCTACCAACTCCATCAAGCTCCAGCAGTTCAAGTAGTAGCTCTAGCGCTACACGACCTTCTTCTTCAAGGACGAGACGATAAGTTCTATGAACTGTGCTAAATGAAGTGGCAAATCAATGGATTGCCACTTTTTTCTTTTGTCCTTTCGTGTTACAATAAAGGTATGAATCAGTATCAGAAAAAGATTGTTAAAGGAACCATTTATTCGCTCCTATCTGGCTTAATATGGGGAATCTGTGGAATTTTAGGAGAGTATTTCTTTACTCATTACCAGGTGTCTTCGGGCTGGATTACCTCTATGCGTTTGACATTAGCAGGGAGTCTTGTGCTCGTTTGGTCTGCAATGCAATTAAAGTCACAAGTGCTAGATATCTGGCGAGACAAGAAAAATTACCTACCCTTTTTAGCCTATGCTATTTTGGGGATTTTTTCAGTCCAGTATTTTTTCTACCTCTGCGTAGAATATTCTAATGCAGCGACTGCAACTATTTTACAGTTTATCAGTCCTGTCTTTATCCTCTTTTACAATCGCTTGGTTTATCAAAAACGAGCGTCAAAAAGCGCTATTTTCTATGTTTTGATTGCCATGCTGGGTGTTTGCTTGATGGCGACAAAGGGAGATCTCTCTCAGTTATCTATGACTCCATTAGCCCTTATAACAGGTCTGTTGAGTGCCATGGGTGTTATGTTTAATGTTATCTTGCCCCAGCCTTTTGCGAAGCGCTATGGTTTTGTACCCACGGTTGGGTGGGGGATGATTTTGGCTGGTTTATTTAGCAATGTCCTTTCGCCGGTTTACAAGCTCTCCTTTACTCCTGATATTTGGAGTATCTTGATTTGCCTCATTATCGCTTTCTTTGGAACGGCTTTTGCCTTCTTTATTTCCATGAAGGCTGTGTCCTTGGTTTCTCCCTTGGTGGTTTCTGTCATTAGTGCCAGTGAACCTCTCTCTTCTGCCCTTTTGAGTGTTTTATTTTTAGGCTTGGTAGTGGATTGGTCCCTTCTTCTAGCTATGACCCTGATTATTTTACCCATGATCTTCCTATCGGTAGAAGAAGCGAAAGAAAGTAAATAAAAAGTCTTTTCTTAATTCTAAAAGTGTGCTATACTAGAATAGTCAATAAAACACGGGGAGATAGTTGTGAAGAGTGTTTTTAGGTTGTATCGGTAGGGGCTTGCTTTTACCGACAGCACGTTTTATCTCACATCCCTAAAAATCATACCTAAAAACAAACAAAAAGGCTTCAAATTTGAGGCCTTTTTTGGTAGAATAGGTATCATTAAAATGAACTAGGAGGCGCCTATGACTGCCACAAAAATGAATGCTCAAGAAATTATCCAATTTATCGCCAATGCCGAAAAGAAAACTAGTGTGAAAGTAACCTTTGAGGGAGAACTTGCAACTGCTGTACCTAGCTCTGTTGTGAAACTAGGAAATGTCCTATTTGGAGACTGGAAGGACGTTGCTCCGCTTCTAGAAGGTTTGGTAGAAAATAAAGACTATGTTGTTGAGCAAGATGCTCGTAATTCTGCAGTTCCCTTGCTAGACAAACGTGCTATCAATGCTCGTATCGAGCCAGGTGCTATTATCCGTGATCAGGTTGAAATTGGTGACAATGCTGTTATCATGATGGGAGCAGTCATCAATATTGGTGCTGAAATTGGTGCAGGAACTATGATTGACATGGGGGCTATCCTTGGTGGACGTGCCATCGTTGGGAAAAACAGTCACGTTGGTGCAGGTGCCGTTTTGGCAGGTGTGATTGAGCCAGCTAGCGCTGAACCAGTCCGTGTAGGAGACAATGTTCTTATCGGGGCCAATGCAGTGGTTATCGAAGGAGTTCAAATCGGTAGTGGTTCAGTTGTCGCAGCAGGAGCTATTGTTACACAAGATGTCCCAGAAAACGTAGTAGTAGCAGGTGTTCCAGCTCGTATTATCAAAGAGATTGATGCCCAAACCCAACAAAAAACAGCGCTAGAGGATGCGCTTCGTACCTTGTAATTGTAAATGAAAAATAGAGGCGGAACTCTTTTTCCAGCCTCTTTCTGCTATATAGGAGGATAGATAGATGTTAGATTTGATTCAGACTAGACGGGATTTGCACCAGATTCCAGAAATTGGCTTGGAGGAGTTCAAGACTCATGCTTATTTGCTGGATGTGATTGAGAAATTGACTGCGGGCAAGGAGTTTGTTCAAGTTCGTACTTGGCGGACAGGTATTTTGGTCTATTTGCAGGGAAGTCAGCCAGAGCGGACCATTGGTTGGCGGACAGATATTGATGGTCTGCCTATCGTTGAACAAACAGGCCTTCCTTTTGCTTCTCAGCACCAAGGTCGCATGCACGCCTGTGGACATGATTTCCACATGACCATTGCCTTGGGCTGTCTAGAGCGAGCACTTGAGGAGCAACCCAAGAATAATCTACTCTTTCTATTTCAGCCTGCTGAAGAAAATGAAGCTGGTGGCATGCTCATGTATGAGGATGGCGCTTTTGGAGATTGGTTGCCAGACCAGTTTTATGGTCTCCATGTTCGACCAGATTTGAAGGTTGGACAGATTGCGACCAATACTCATACACTCTTTGCAGGGACTTGCGAGGTGAAGATTCACTTCAAAGGAAAAGGGGGCCACGCAGCCTTTCCGCATGAAGCAAATGACGCATTGGTAGCTGCTAGTTACTTTGTGACCCAGGTGCAGTCAGTGGTCAGCCGCAATGTCAACCCAATCGAAGGAGCGGTGGTGACCTTTGGAGTTTTCCAAGCTGGAACAACCAACAATGTTATCACAGATACAGCATTTTTGCATGGAACTATTCGAGCCTTGACTCAAGACATGAGTCTCTTGGTGCAAAAGCGGGTCAAAACAGTTGCAGAAGGAGTTGCAGCTGCCTTTGATATGGAAGTCGAAGTGGAACTCAAGCAAGGTGGTTATCTACCTGTTGAGAATAATCCAGCATTGGCGCGTGAACTGATGGACTTCTTTGAAGAAAAAGAGGGAATTGAGTTGATTGATATCGAGCCTGCTATGACAGGTGAAGACTTTGGTTATCTCCTTTCAAAAGTTGATGGCGTTATGTTCTGGCTTGGTATAGATAGTCCCTATGCCCTTCATCACCCTCAGATGAGTCCCAAGGAAGAGGCATTAGCCATTGGGGTGGATGCGGTCTCTAGTTTCCTGAAAAAGAAGGCAGCAGAGTAGAGGGGTTGTCTATGAAATCGGAATTACGTAAGCAAGTCTTGCATGAAATGAAGGCTATATCTCAAGAGCAAAAGCCGGCTATCGACCAAGCTTTAACCGAGTGGCTTTTACACCATCCCTTTTACCAAGAAGCGAAAGTCATCGCAACCTATCTCTCTTTTCCGCACGAATTTCAAACGCAGGAACTGATTGAGCAGGTGCTGAAGGACGGCAAGAAGGTTCTGATACCTAAAACCTATCCCAAGGGGCGTATGGAGTTTGTGGTCTATAATCCGCAGCAATTAGTAAAAACTTCCTTTGGCTTACTGGAGCCACAGGGAGAGTTGGAAGTAGTGGAGGCCTCTCAGATTGATTTGATTCATGTTCCTGGCTTGGCTTTTACAACGGAAGGATGTCGGATTGGATACGGTGGAGGTTATTATGATCGCTATCTGGAACATTTTACTGGCCATACTTTGAGTACGGTTTATCCTTGTCAAGTTCAGGACTTTATCCCTGAAAATCATGATATTCCTGTTCAGGAGGTTTTGATTGATGAAGGAAATATTTGACAGACGTTACCCTGTGACGAGTTTCTTCCTCTTAGTGACGACCTTGGTGTTTTTACTAATGTTGGTTACTACAGGTGGAAATTTTGACAGGGTGGATACCTTATTTCGATTTGGAGCCATGTATGGGCCTGCTATTCGGCTCTTTCCCGAGCAGATTTGGCGTCTCTTTTCTGCCATTTTTGTTCATATTGGGTGGGAGCATTTCATTGTTAATATGCTTTCGCTCTATTATCTTGGTAGGCAAGTAGAGGAAATTTTTGGATCCAAGAAGTTTTTCTTTCTCTATCTCTTATCTGGAATGATGGGCAATCTCTTTGTTTTTGTATTTAGTCCCAAATCCTTAGCCGCAGGAGCCTCTACTTCTCTCTATGGACTATTTGCTGCAATTATCGTTCTTCGCTATGCAACTCGCAATCCTTATATCCAGCAGTTGGGGCAATCCTATCTGACACTTTTTGTGGTTAATATTATTGGAAGTGTTCTGATTCCAGGAATCAGCCTAGCAGGTCATATCGGTGGTGCAGTTGGCGGAGCATTTCTAGCAGTTATCTTTCCAGTTAGAGGAGAAAGACGGATCTATAGTGTCAGTCAGAGGTTAGGAGCGGTAGTGTTGTTTGTAGTACTTGCAGTGTTGCTTTTCTACAAGGGAATGGGAATGTGACGAAGTTGGAAGAGAATTTGTGTAATGAAAAAAGATAAGGCAATTTTTGAACCTTATCTTTTTATTTTATACTCAATGAAAATCAAAGAGCAAACTAGGAAACTAGCCACAGGTTGCTCAAAGCACTGCTTTGAGGTTGTAGATAGAACTGACGAAGTCAGCTCAAAACACTGTTTTGAGGTTGCGGATAGAACTGACGAAGTTAGTAACATATTACGGCAAGGCGACGTTGACGTGGTTTAAAGAGATTTTCGAAGAGTATTATTCCTTCTCAGCCAATTCTTTTCCAAGTTGGATGAGGTATTCTTTCAAGTCATCTTTGACTTGTGGATGTTTGAGGGCGTAGTCAATAGATGTTTTCATAAAGCCAAACTTATCCCCAACGTCGTAACGAGCTCCTGTAAATTCACGGGCGAAAACACGTTGTGTTTTATTAAGCGTATCAATAGCGTCGGTAAGTTGGATTTCATTTCCAGCACCAGGAGTTTGATTTTCTAAGATATCAAAAATTTCAGGTGTGAGTAGATAGCGACCGATGATTGCCAAATCACTTGGTGCATCTTCGGGAGCTGGTTTTTCAACGAAAGTTTCGACACTGTAGAGACCATTGATTCCTTCGCCTTGAGGAGCAATGACTCCATATGATGAAACATCTTCGTGTGGTACAGGCATGACAGCAATGGTTGATGCGTGTGTCTTTTCGTAATCATTCATCAGTTGCTTTGTCAAAGGAACGGCATTCTCATTTGTGATGTCCATAAGGTCATCACCCAGCATAACAACGAAGGGCTCATTCCCTACAAAAGCTTTGGCTTGTAGGACAGCGTCTCCAAGACCGCGAGGGTGAGTTTGGCGAATGAAATGGAGGCGCATACCAGTTGCTTCGTCTACCAATTTCAATAGATCTGTTTTGCCTTTTTCCTTAAGGTTGTATTCAAGCTCAAAGTTTGAGTCAAAGTGGTCTTCAATAGAACGTTTTGACTTACCAGTGACAACCAGAATATCTTCAATGCCTGATTTAAGAGCTTCTTCTACGATAAATTGGATAGTTGGTTTGTCTACAATTGGCAACATTTCTTTGGCAAGGGCCTTGGTTGCTGGTAAGAAACGAGTTCCTAGTCCAGCGGCAGGGATGACAGCTTTTCTAACTTTTGATGTCATAAGAATCCTTTCTTTAGAGGGTTAAGACCACTCATTTTCTGCTTTAAATTCATTGTTCATGATGTCATAAATAGCATCTTTGATGTTGGTTCCGTGGTAAATAACTTGGTAAATGGCTTGTGTAATTGGCATATAGACTCCAAGTTCTTGCGCTAGTTCATAGGCTGCTCGAGTTGTTGAGATTCCTTCAATCACCATGCCCATATTGGCTTCGATATCAGCTAGGGATTCTCCACGACCAAGGGCGTCTCCAGCTCTCCAGTTACGAGAGTGGACGGAGGTTCCAGTTACGATCAAATCTCCCACACCAGATAAGCCACTATAGGTTAATGGACTGGCACCAAGTGCTACTCCTAAGCGGGTAATTTCTGCCAAGCCTCGTGCGATGATGGCTGCCTTGGCATTGTCACCAAATCCTAGACCATGTAAAGCTCCTGCCCCGACAGCGATAATGTTTTTAAGAGCACCAGCAGTTTCAACCCCGATAACATCCGTATTGGTATAAAGTCGGAAGTAGTGATTGCTAAAGAGTTCCTGAACGTATTGAGCTGTTTGCAAATCTTTAGAAGCAGCTGTGATTAAAGTCAGGTCACGCACAATGGTCTCTTCTGCATGGCTAGGCCCTGAGACAACGACAATATCACTGCGGAGCTCTTCAGGAATCTCTTCTTCAAGGATGGTTGATAATCGTTTATGGCTATCAGGCTCCAATCCTTTTGATGCGTGCATGATGATAGCCTTATGATCCAAGGTTTGTGCAACTTGTTGGGCAACAAGTCGTGTCACTTTTGTTGGGACAACAAACAAAATCGCATCCACATCTTTCAGTGCTTCAGCTAAGTCAGTGTAGGCGATAATATTTTCATCTAGAACGACATCTTTAAAGTAGTGCTTGTTAGTATGATAGGTATTAATTTCATTGATTTGCTCGGGAATATTTCCCCAGATACGTACCTCGTGTCCATTGTCATTTAAGACTTGTGAAAGGGCAGTTCCCCAAGAACCAGGCCCCAAGACGGCGATAGTTTGTTTTTCCATGATTTCCTCCTTAATAGAGTCCTTTTCATTATTCTATCATATTCTAGAGGATTTTGCACTTGCATTGCTGGGGGAGTGGTAGCTTTGTTACTTGAAAAATACATAAAAACCGAGACGAAGTATTAAACTCTTAGTCTCGGTTTTGATATTTCTTAAAGAATAGCTAGGTTTATTTCAATTGATCTGTAATGTCTTTTGATAGCAACATTCCCAGATGATAAGTTTTATTGATGTAAGCAATGACATCATTGATATTTTCAGTTGTGTGAATTTTCTCTTTGATGTCATCCCTAAATGTTTCATCCTTTAAAAGTTGTTCTTGGTAGAGTCTTTGAAGTCTCTCCTTCTCGTACTTATTGAGTAGAAAAAGGAATACCAAGCTAATCACAACGAGGATATAAGCATATTGGCTCATAGAAAATCTCCCTGTATGATAAAGAAGTAGTAGTGAGTAGATTGAATTAGTTAATTCACAGATCAAGTCAGCAAAATTTTGATAGGCCTCTAAACCTAATTACGTATAGGATTTGGTCTTAGTTACTTAAACTGCTTTACAATCAAGTAATTAAAAGCTTACGACATGAGTCTAACCAAATCAATATTATTTGGATTGGTGAATTAGTAAAGCGTTTAGGCAAATATCTCTGGTTACGACGTTCTGGGACATAAATCGATAATATTTATGTCCCAGAACTAGTGAAGCGCCTAGCCAAATACCTGATAGGATTTGGTGTTAGTTACTTAGATTGCTTTACAATCAAGTAATTAAAAGATTACGACATGAGCCTAACCAAATCGATATTATTTGGTTAGGTGAATTAGTAAAGCGTTTAGGCAATTCGCCATATAGCGATTGCCGTCAAGAGACTAGGAACTTTAGTTCCAGTCTCTTGTAACGATTTACATCTTCTCTGGCGCTTCTACTCCAAGCAAGCGAAGGGCTTCTTTGAGAACAACTGCAGTTGCGTAGCTGAGAGCTAGACGGCTGTCGCGCTCAGGACTTTCATCTAGGATACGTGTATGTGCATAGTACTTGTTGAAGGCTTGAGCCAGATTAATCGAAAATTTAGCAATGATAGAAGGTTCAAAGTTATCTGCCGCACGGTTGATAATACGTGGGAAGTCTTGGATGAGTTTAATGATTTCCCAGCTTTCAGTATCATTCAAGCTATAGTTGCCAGTTGTTTCTGGTTTGAAATCGGCTTTGCGTAAGATAGATTGGATACGAGCGTAGGCGTATTGAACGTAAGGTCCAGTTTCACCCTCGAAGGATACCATGGCCTCTAGGTCAAAGTCATATCCGTTTGTACGGTCAGTCTTGAGGTCATAGAATTTAATGGCTCCAACCCCAACAGCATGCGCCACCTGGTCTTTATTTTCAAGTTCAGGATTTTTAGCCTCGATTTGGGCTTTGGCACGACTAACAGCCTCTGCAACTGTAGGTTCTAGCAAGATGACATTCCCTTTACGAGTAGAGAGTTTTTTCCCTTCTTTTGTAACCAAACCAAAAGGAACGTGAGTAATGTCTTCACTCCAGTCGTAGCCCATTTCTTGCAAGACAGCTTTGAGCTGTTTAAAGTGGGCAGATTGTTCTTGACCAACTACGTAGATAGATTTAGCAAATTGGTATTCGTTTTTACGGTAAAGGGCTGCAGCCAAGTCACGTGTGATGTAGAGAGTTGCACCATCAGATTTCTTGATGAGGGCTGGATGTTCAATTCCATATTTCTCAAGGTTGACAACTTGGGCACCCTCTGATTCAATAAGAAGCCCTTTTTCAGAAAGAATGTCTACAACTGCATCCATCTTATCGTTGTAGAAAGCTTCTCCATTGTAGCTGTCAAATTCGACTTGCAATTCATTGTAAAGACGGTTAAATTCCACCAAACTTTCATCACGGAACCATTGCCAAAGAGCGAGAGCTTCCTCATCTCCATTTTCAAGTTTACGGAACCATTCGCGCGCTTCTTCATCCAAGCTAGGGTCATTTTCAGCCTCAGCATTGATGCGGACGTAGAGTTTAAGGAGTTCATCAATTGGATGAGCTTTTACAGCTTCTTCGTCACCCCATTTTTTGTAGGCAACAATCAGCATCCCAAACTGCTTACCCCAGTCTCCTAAATGATTGACCTTGACCGTTTGATAACCGATTTTTTGGAAAATATGTGACAAGCTATCTCCGATAACAGTTGAGCGTAGGTGACCAATAGAAAATGGTTTAGCGATATTGGGACTAGACATGTCGATAACAACATTTTCTTGTTTGCCAATAGTTTGGTCAGCATAGTGTTCTTTTTCAGTGATAACAGCTTGTAATACTTGAGCAGAAATGGCAGATTTATCAAGGAAAAAGTTAACGTAAGGTCCCGTTGCAACAACCTTTTCAAAGGCTTGGCTGTTAATCTTTTCAGCTAGTTCAGCCGCAATCATTTGAGGTGCTTTACGTTCGACTTTTGCAAGTGAAAAAGCAGGGAAAGCAATGTCTCCCATTTCTGAGTTTTTAGGGGTTTCCAGTAAATTTAAAATAGCCTCTTGGTCCAGGCTATCAATAACGCTAGCCAACTCGCTAGCAATCAATTCTTTTGTATTCATTAAGAGCTCCTTTTTGGACTTTTCTACTATTTTATCACAATTTTAAAGAAAGAAGAAAAAATTTTTGAAATCTCCTATTTTTTTGGTATAATATAGTTATAAAAATAGTTATAAATATTCACATAAGAGGATTTTATGAGAAAAAGAGATCGTCATCAGTTAATAAAAAAAATGATTACTGAGGAGAAATTAAGTACACAAAAAGAAATTCAAGATCGGTTGGAGGCGCACAATGTTTTTGTGACGCAGACAACCCTGTCTCGTGATTTGCGCGAAATCGGCTTGACCAAGGTCAAGAAAAATGATATGGTGTATTATGTACTAGCAAATGAGACAGAAAAGATTGATTTGGTGGAATTTTTGTCTCATCATTTAGAAGGTGTTGCAAGAGCAGAGTTTACCTTGGTGCTTCATACTAAATTGGGCGAAGCCTCTGTTTTGGCAAATATTGTAGATGCAAACAAGGATGAATGGATTTTAGGAACAGTTGCTGGTGCCAATACCTTATTGGTCATTTGTCGAGACCAGCACGTTGCCAAACTCATGGAAGATCGTTTGCTAGATTTGATGAAAGATAAGTAAGGTCTTGGGAGTTGCTCTCAAGACTTATTTTTGACAAGGAGAGACGGAAAATGGCGACAGAAAAGCTATCACCCGGCATGCAACAGTATGTGGATATTAAAAAGCAATATCCAGATGCTTTTTTGCTCTTTCGGATGGGTGATTTTTATGAATTATTTTATGAGGATGCGGTCAATGCTGCGCAGATTCTGGAAATTTCTTTAACGAGTCGCAACAAGAATGCGGACAATCCGATTCCTATGGCGGGTGTTCCCTATCATTCTGCCCAACAGTATATCGATGTCTTGATTGAGCAAGGTTATAAGGTGGCTATCGCAGAGCAGATGGAAGATCCTAAACAAGCAGTTGGAGTTGTGAAACGAGAGGTTGTTCAGGTCATTACGCCAGGGACAGTGGTCGATAGCAGTAAGCCGGATAGTCAGAATAATTTTTTGGTTGCCATAGACCGCGAAGGCAATCAATTTGGCCTAGCTTATATGGATCTGGTGACGGGTGACTTTTATGTGACAGGTCTTTTGGATTTTACGCTGGTTTGTGGGGAAATCCGCAATCTCAAGGCTCGAGAAGTGGTGCTGGGCTATGATTTGTCTGAGGCAGAAGAACAAATCCTCAGTCGTCAGATGAATCTGGTGCTCTCTTATGAGAAAGAAGGCTTTGAGGATCTTCGTTTACTGGATCCACGACTGGCAATTGTGGAGCAAGCGGCCTCTAGTAAATTGCTTCAGTATGTCCATCGAACTCAGATGAGGGAATTGAACCACCTCAAGCCTGTTATTCGCTATGAAATCAAGGATTTCTTGCAGATGGATTATGCGACCAAGGCTAGTCTGGATTTGGTTGAGAATGCTCGGTCAGGCAAGAAGCAAGGCAGTCTTTTCTGGCTTTTGGATGAAACCAAGACGGCTATGGGTATGCGGCTCTTGCGGTCTTGGATTCATCGCCCCCTGATTGATAAGGAACGAATCGTCCAACGTCAAGAGGTGGTGCAGGTCTTTCTCGACCACTTCTTTGAGCGCAGTGATTTGACAGATAGTCTCAAGGGTGTTTATGATATCGAACGTTTGGCTAGTCGGGTTTCTTTTGGCAAGACCAATCCTAAGGATCTCTTGCAGTTGGCGACTACCTTGTCTAGTGTGCCACGGATTCGTGCGATTTTAGAAGAAATGGAGCAACCTGCTCTAGCTTATCTCATCGAACAACTGGATGGAATCCCTGAGTTAGAGAGTTTGATTAGCGCAGCGATTGCTCCTGAAGCTCCCCATGTGATTACAGAAGGTGGCATTATCCGGACTGGATTTGATGAGACTTTAGACAAGTACCGTCGCGTTCTCAGAGAAGGGACTGGTTGGATTGCTGAAATTGAGGCTAAGGAGCGAGAAAACTCTGGTATTAGTACGCTTAAGATTGACTACAATAAAAAAGATGGCTATTATTTCCATGTGACCAATTCGCAACTAGGAAATGTGCCTGCTCACTTTTTCCGCAAGGCAACGCTGAAAAACTCAGAACGTTTTGGAACCGAAGAATTAGCCCGTATCGAGGGAGATATGCTGGAGGCGCGTGAGAAGTCAGCTAACCTAGAGTACGAAATTTTTATGCGTATTCGTGAAGAGGTCAGCAAGTACATCCAGCGTTTGCAGGCTCTAGCTCAAGGAATTGCGACAGTTGATGTCTTACAGAGTCTGGCGGTTGTGGCTGAAACCCAGCATTTGATTCGACCTGAATTCAGAGATGATTCGCGAATTGATATCCAGAAAGGGCGCCATGCTGTCGTTGAAAAGGTTATGGGGGCTCAGACCTATATTCCCAATACTATTCAGATGGCAGAAGATACCAGTATTCAACTGATTACAGGGCCCAATATGAGCGGAAAGTCAACCTATATGCGTCAGTTAGCCATGACGGCGGTTATGGCTCAGTTGGGTTCTTATGTGCCAGCAGAAAGCGCCCATTTACCGATTTTTGATGCGATTTTTACCCGTATCGGAGCAGCCGATGATTTGGTTTCAGGTCAGTCAACCTTTATGGTGGAGATGATGGAGGCCAACAATGCCATTTCGCATGCGACTAAGAATTCTTTGATTCTCTTTGATGAGTTAGGACGGGGAACCGCGACTTATGATGGGATGGCCTTGGCCCAATCAATCATTGAATATATCCATGAACATATCGGAGCCAAGACTCTCTTTGCGACCCACTACCATGAGTTGACCAGTTTGGAGTCTAGTTTAAAACACTTGGTCAATGTTCATGTGGCAACCTTGGAGCAGGATGGGCAGGTCACTTTCCTTCATAAGATTGAACCAGGACCAGCTGACAAATCCTACGGTATTCATGTTGCTAAGATTGCTGGTTTGCCAGCAGACCTTCTAGTAAGGGCGGATAAGATTTTGACGCAACTAGAGAGCCAGGGCACAGAGAATCCTGCTCCCATGAGACAAACGAGTGCTGTCACTGAACAGATTTCACTCTTTGATACGCCAGAAGAAAATCCTATCCTAGCAGAATTAGCTAAACTAGATATATACAACATGACACCTATGCAGGCTATGAATGTTTTGGTTGAGTTAAAACAAAAATTATAAAGCCAAGAATGACTAGTCATTCTAGCTATATCAAGGAGACTTCTTTGACAAGTTCCCACTTTTTTGCTAGAATAACATCACACAAACAGAATGAGAAGGAGCTGACGCATTGTCGCTCCCTTTTGTCTATTTTTTAAGGAGAAAATATGCTGATTCAGAAAATAAAAACCTACAAGTGGCAGGCACTGGCCTCGCTTCTGATGACAGGCTTGATGGTTGCTAGTTCACTTCTGCAACCGCGTTATCTGCAGGAAGTGTTAGATGCCTTACTTGCTGGGAAATATGAAGCCATTTATAGTATAGGGGTTTGGTTGATTGGTGTAGCCTTAGTCGGTCTAGTTGCTGGTGGGCTCAATGTTGTCCTTGCAGCCTATATTGCCCAAGGAGTTTCATCCGACCTTCGGGAGGATGCCTTCCGTAAAATCCAAACCTTTTCTTATGCCAATATTGAACAATTTAATGCGGGAAATCTAGTTGTTCGAATGACAAATGATATCAACCAGATTCAGAACGTCGTCATGATGACCTTCCAAATTCTGTTCAGACTTCCCCTCTTGTTCATCGGTTCGTTTATCCTTGCGGTTCAAACCCTTCCTTCTCTATGGTGGGTGATTGTTCTCATGGTGGTCTTGATTTTTGGTTTGACTGCTGTCATGATGGGGATGATGGGTCCTCGTTTTGCCAAGTTTCAAACCCTTCTTGAGCGCATCAATGCCATTGCCAAGGAAAATTTGCGTGGCGTTCGTGTGGTCAAGTCCTTTGTCCAAGAAAAAGAGCAATTTGATAAGTTTACGGAGGTTTCAGACGAGTTACTCGGTCAAAACCTTTACATTGGTTATGCCTTTTCAGTAGTGGAACCTTTCATGATGTTGGTCGGTTATGGGGCGGTATTCCTCTCTATTTGGCTAGTTGCAGGGATGGTTCAGTCGGATCCGTCAGTTGTTGGCTCCATTGCTTCCTTTGTCAATTACCTAAGCCAGATTATCTTTACCATTGTTATGGTTGGATTTTTGGGAAATTCTGTCAGTCGTGCCATGATTTCTATGCGTCGTATTCGAGAAATTCTTGACGCAGAGCCAGCCATGACCTTCAAGGATGCACCAGAAGAAGAGTTGGTCGGAAGTCTTAGCTTTGAAAATGTGACCTTTACCTATCCAATGGACAAGGAACCGATGCTGAAAGATGTGAGCTTTACTATTGAACCTGGTCAAATGGTTGGTGTCGTTGGAGCGACTGGTGCAGGAAAGTCAACCTTGGCTCAATTGATTCCACGTCTCTTTGACCCGCAGGAGGGGGCTATCAAAATTGGAGGCAAGGATATTCGAGAAGTGAGTGAAGGGACCCTGCGTAAAACTGTTTCTATCGTTCTCCAACGTGCCATTCTCTTTAGTGGAACCATTGCAGATAACTTGAGACAGGGCAAAGGAGATGCTACTCTATTTGAAATGGAGCGCGCAGCCAATATTGCCCAAGCTAGTGAATTCATTCATCGTATGGAGAAAACCTTTGAAAGTCCAGTTGAGGAACGGGGAACCAATTTCTCAGGTGGGCAAAAACAAAGGATGTCGATTGCGCGTGGGATTGTCAGCAATCCGCGTATTCTGATTTTTGACGATTCGACTTCAGCCTTGGATGCCAAGTCAGAGCGCCTGGTGCAAGAAGCCTTGAATAAGGACTTGAAGGGGACGACAACTATTATCATCGCGCAAAAGATTAGCTCGGTTGTCCATGCAGATAAAATCTTGGTTCTAGATCAAGGACGATTGATTGGTCAAGGTACGCATGCAGACTTGGTTGCCAACAATGCTGTTTACCGTGAAATCTATGAAACACAGAAAGGAAAGGAGGAGTAACATGAAGACAGTTCAATTTTTTTGGAATTATTTTAAAGTCTATAAGTTATCATTTGTAGTTGTTATTCTGATGATTGTTCTAGCGACTCTTGCCCAAGCCCTCTTTCCAGCCTTTTCTGGACAAGCAGTGATGCAGTTAGCTAATTTAGTTCAAGCTTATCAAGATGGTAATCCAGAACTTGTTTGGCAGAGTCTATCAGGAATCATGGTCAATCTTGGTCTGCTGGTTTTGGTTCTCTTTATCTCCAGTGTCATATACATGTGTCTTATGACGCGCGTGATTGCAGAATCGACCAACGAGATGCGCAAAGGCCTCTTTGGTAAGCTTGCGCGATTGACGGTTTCTTTCTTTGACCGCCGACAAGATGGCGATATCCTGTCTCGTTTTACCAGTGATTTGGATAATATCCTCCAAGCCTTTAACGAGAGCTTGATTCAGGTCATGAGCAATATTGTTTTATACATTGGTCTGATTCTTGTTATGTTTTCGAGAAATGTAACGCTGGCTCTCATCACCGTTGCCAGCACACCAGTGGCCTTTCTTATGTTGATTTTCATCGTGAAAATGGCACGCAAATACACCAACCTCCAGCAAAAAGAGGTAGGAAAACTCAACGCCTACATGGATGAGAGTATCTCAGGCCAAAAAGCTGTCATTGTCCAAGGAATTCAAGAGGATATGATGGCAGGATTTCTTGAACAAAATGAGCGCGTGCGCAAGGCAACCTTTAAAGGAAGAATGTTTTCAGGAATTCTGTTCCCTGTCATGAATGGGATGAGTCTGGTCAACACAGCTGTCGTCATCTTTGCTGGTTCAGCTGTACTTTTGAATGATAAGACTATTGAAACAAGTACAGCCCTAGGTTTGATTGTTATGTTTGCCCAATTTTCACAGCAGTATTATCAGCCTATTATTCAAGTTGCGGCTAGTTGGGGAAGTCTTCAGTTAGCCTTTACAGGGGCTGAACGGATTCAGGAAATGTTTGATGCAGAGGAAGAAATCCGACCTGAAAAGGCTCCAATCTTCACTAAGTTGCAAGAAGGTGTTGAAATCAGTCACATTGATTTTTCATATTTGCCTGATAAACCTATTTTGAAAGATGTCAGCATTTCCGCTCCGAAAGGACAGATGACCGCAGTTGTTGGGCCGACGGGTTCAGGAAAAACCACTATTATGAACCTCATCAATCGCTTTTATGATGTTGATGCTGGTGGCATTTATTTTGATGGGAAAGATATTCGTGACTATGATTTAGATAGTCTCAGAAGTAAGGTGGGAATTGTTTTGCAAGATTCCGTTCTTTTTAGCGGAACCATTCGAGACAATATCCGTTTCGGTGTGCCAGATGCCAGTCAGGAAATGGTTGAGGCAGCAGCCAAAGCAACCCATATTCATGACTATATCGAAAGCCTACCTGATAAATACGATACCCTTATAGATGATGACCAGAGCATCTTCTCAACGGGACAGAAACAATTGATTTCTATCGCTCGAACCCTGATGACAGATCCAGAAGTTCTCATTCTCGATGAAGCAACTTCAAACGTAGATACGGTGACAGAAAGCAAGATTCAGCATGCCATGGAGGCGGTTGTAGCAGGCAGAACCAGTTTCGTCATTGCTCACCGTTTGAAGACCATCCTCAATGCAGACCAGATTATTGTCCTCAAAGATGGAGAAGTTATTGAATGTGGTAATCACCATGAACTCTTAAAACTAGGTGGATTCTACTCAGAACTCTATTACAATCAATTTGTCTTTGAATAAGAAAAAAGTTGTCCTATGGGGCAGCTTTTTCTTGTCCATAAAAAATATTTATCACATCCTTAAAAAAAACATATTAGACGAAAGTCATTTTGAGTGATATGATAGGACTATCGTTATACTCAATGAAAATCAAAGAGCAAACTAGGAAGCTAGCCGCAAGCTGTACTTGAGTACGGTGAGGCGATGCTGACGTGGTTTGAATTTGATTTTCGAAGAGTATTAACATTCGAAAGGAGAGACATCATGCCTAGAACGATCGTAGGAGTTGCTGCAAATCTATGTCCCGTAGACGCAGAAGGCAAAAACATTCACTCATCTGTATCTTGTAGATTCGCAGAGAGCATTCGTCAAGTCGGTGGTCTCCCTTTAGTCATTCCTGTTGGTGATGAGTCAGTTGTACGCGATTATGTAGAAATGATTGATAAACTCATCTTGACAGGGGGCCAAAATGTCCATCCTCAATTTTACGGAGAGAAAAAGACTATTGAGAGCGATGATTACAATCTGGTCCGTGATGAATTTGAATTGGCACTCTTGAAAGAAGCGCTTCGTCAGAATAAACCAATTATGGCAATCTGTCGCGGTGTCCAACTTGTCAATGTTGCCTTTGGTGGAACCCTCAATCAAGAAATTGAAGGTCACTGGCAAGGCCTACCTTTCGGAACATCTCACTCTATTGAGACAGTAGAAGGAAGCGTGGTGGCCAAGCTGTTTGGAAAAGAAAGTCAGGTTAACTCGGTCCATCGTCAAAGCATTAAAGATTTGGCACCTAATTTCCGTGTAACTGCTATTGATCCAAGAGACCAAACCATCGAAGCGATTGAGTCTATCGACGAACATCGCATTATCGGTTTACAGTGGCATCCAGAGTTTTTAGTTAATGAAGAAGATGGCAATTTAGAATTATTTGAGTATTTATTGAATGAACTGTAACGACTGGAACATCTAGTCGTTCTTTCTTTTATTTTTTCAAAATTTTTGGAATATGGGATTTTTACGCAAACGTTTGAATTCTGATAAAAATTGGAGAAATTAGACAAAAAAACTTGAAAAAAACGAAGGTAAGCGTTATGATAGAAAAGAAGAAATATTGGAGGAATAACATGTCACATATTAAATTTGATTATTCAAAAGTTTTAGACAAATTTGTTGCACCACATGAAGTGGAATACATGCAATCACAAGTAACAGCAGCAGATGAATTGATTCGTAAAGGAACTGGTGCTGGTAGCGACTTCTTGGGATGGTTGGACCTTCCTGAAAACTATGACCGCGAAGAATTTGACCGCATCTTGAAAGCTGCTGAGCAAATCAAATCAGACAGCGATGTTTTGGTTGTAATCGGTATTGGTGGATCTTACCTTGGTGCCAAAGCAGCAATCGATTTCTTGAACCATCACTTTGCTAACTTGCAAACAAAAGAAGAACGTAAAGCTCCACAAATCCTTTACGCAGGAAACTCAATCTCATCTACTTACCTTGCTGACTTGGTAGAGTATGTTGCAGACAAAGACTTCTCAGTAAACGTAATTTCTAAATCAGGTACAACAACTGAGCCAGCTATCGCTTTCCGTGTCTTCAAAGAACTCTTGGTTAAGAAATACGGACAAGAAGAAGCTAACAAACGTATCTATGCAACAACTGACCGCCAAAAAGGTGCTGTTAAGGTTGAAGCCGACGCTAACGGTTGGGAAACATTTGTGGTTCCAGATGATATCGGTGGACGCTTCTCAGTATTGACAGCAGTTGGTTTGCTTCCAATCGCAGCATCAGGAGCTGATATCAAAGCCCTTATGGAAGGTGCTAACGCAGCTCGCAAAGACTACACTTCAGACAAAATCTCTGAAAACGAAGCTTACCAATACGCAGCAGTTCGTAACATCCTTTACCGTAAAGGCTATGCAACTGAAATCTTGGTAAACTATGAGCCATCACTTCAGTACTTCTCAGAATGGTGGAAACAATTGGCTGGTGAATCAGAAGGAAAAGACCAAAAAGGTATCTACCCAACTTCAGCCAACTTCTCAACTGACTTGCACTCACTTGGTCAATTTATCCAAGAAGGAACTCGTATCATGTTTGAAACAGTTGTCCGTGTTGACAAACCTCGTAAAAACGTGATTATTCCTACATTGGAAGAAGACCTTGATGGACTTGGTTACCTTCAAGGAAAAGACGTTGACTTTGTAAACAAAAAAGCGACTGATGGTGTTCTTCTTGCCCACACAGATGGTGATGTACCAAACATGTACGTGACTCTTCCAGAGCAAGACGCTTTCACTCTTGGTTACACTATTTACTTCTTCGAATTGGCAATTGCCCTTTCTGGTTACTTGAATGCCATCAATCCATTTGACCAACCAGGTGTTGAAGCTTACAAACGTAACATGTTCGCCCTTCTTGGAAAACCAGGATTTGAAGAATTGAGCAAAGAACTTAACGCACGTCTATAATAGAAGAAAAGAGTGGTTTGCCCACTCTTTTTACTATCTTTATTCATAGAAATTGGACTCAGCCAAGACTTGTGATATAATATAGAGAGCAAAAAGGCAGACGCCTAGAGACTTTATAGGAGAAACTATGTCAAAAGATATCCGCGTACGTTACGCACCAAGTCCAACAGGACTACTACACATCGGAAATGCTCGTACAGCATTATTCAACTACCTTTACGCCCGTCATCATGGTGGAACCTTTATCATTCGTATCGAAGATACTGACCGTAAACGTCATGTCGAGGATGGTGAACGTTCACAGCTTGAAAACCTTCGTTGGTTAGGTATGGATTGGGATGAAAGCCCAGAAACACATGAAAACTACCGCCAGTCTGAGCGTTTAGACTTGTATCAAAAATACATTGACCAGCTATTAGCTGAAGGAAAAGCCTACAAATCTTATGTTACAGAAGAAGAGTTGGCAGCTGAACGCGAACGCCAAGAAGCAGCTGGCGAAACACCACGCTACATCAATGAATATCTTGGTATGAGTGAAGAGGAAAAAGCAGCTTACATCGCAGAACGTGAAGCAGCAGGGATCATCCCAACTGTTCGTTTGGCTGTCAATGAGTCAGGTATCTACAAGTGGCATGATATGGTCAAAGGCGATATCGAATTTGAAGGTGGCAATATCGGTGGTGACTGGGTTATTCAAAAGAAAGACGGTTACCCAACTTACAACTTTGCCGTTGTTATCGATGACCACGATATGCAAATCTCCCATGTTATCCGTGGAGATGACCACATTGCTAATACACCAAAACAGCTTATGGTTTATGAAGCGCTTGGTTGGGAAGCGCCAGAGTTTGGTCACATGACCTTGATCATCAACTCTGAAACTGGGAAAAAATTGTCTAAACGTGACACCAATACCCTTCAATTTATCGAAGACTACCGTAAAAAAGGTTATTTACCAGAAGCAGTCTTTAACTTTATTGCTCTTCTTGGTTGGAACCCAGGTGGAGAAGATGAAATCTTCTCTCGTGAAGAACTCATTAAACTTTTCGATGAAAACCGCCTGAGCAAGTCTCCAGCAGCCTTTGATCAGAAGAAACTCGACTGGATGAGCAATGATTATATCAAGAATGCAGACCTAGAAACTATCTTTGAAATGGCAAAACCATTCTTAGAGGAAGCAGGCCGATTGACTGATAAGGCTGAAAAATTAGTTGAACTCTATAAACCACAAATGAAATCAGTAGATGAGATTATTCCATTGACAGATCTCTTCTTCTCAGATTTCCCAGAATTGACAGAAGCAGAGCGCGAAGTCATGGCAGGGGAAACAGTCCCAACAGTTCTTGAAGCCTTCAAAGCAAAACTCGAAGCGATGACAGATGATGAATTTGTAACAGAGAATATCTTCCCACAAATTAAAGCAGTTCAAAAAGAAACAGGTATTAAAGGGAAAAATCTTTTTATGCCTATTCGTATCGCTGTTTCAGGTGAAATGCATGGACCAGAATTACCAGATACTATCTTCTTGTTAGGCCGTGAAAAATCAATCCAGCATATTGAAAATATGTTAAAAGAAATCTCTAAATAAGAAGGGTACAATAATGGACATCTGGGAAAAGATGTACGAAGAAGCACAGAAGCTATACGATCCACACGAAGTATCTGATTTTGTTTACGCTAACCATGTTGTGGCGTCCGTAGAAGCAGAAGATGGACAAATATTTACAGGATTCTGTATGGAGGGAACCTGTGGTGTTTTCCATCTCTGCGCAGAGCGGGCAGCACTCTTCAATATGTACCAATTCTCGGGACAAACTAAGGTTAAAAAAGTATTAGCCTTTCGAGACAAACCACCTTATGGTGGAAGTTCGGGTATGCCTTGTGGCGCTTGCAGAGAGTTCCTCTTAGAGTTGAACGCTGAAAATAAAGATGCAGAATTCATGATGGACTACAATAGAAGAAAGACTGTTAAAGTTGCAGAACTAATGCCCTATTGGTGGGGAGGAGAACGTGCTTCTAAGTTTAATGAGAAATAGAAGAGTCAGTACAATTCTGGCTCTTTTTACTATAATTTGAAAAACGAATTGAAAAATTTATAAAAAGTTTAAAAAAGTAGTTGACAAAAAACAAAAAGGCTGTATAATAGTAAGAGTTGAAAATAACAACTCTGGTCCGTTGGTCAAGGGGTTAAGACACCGCCTTTTC
>OIFW01000128.1_pt1 | contig 27663 bp, 24 predicted proteins | sample 1582111 | NCBI WGS metagenome assembly OIFW01 (sample SAMN07501063, study PRJEB24779) | human gut metagenome | isolation source: stool | host: human infant | place: USA: Pittsburgh, PA | reverse complement strand
TGTTTAGCCAAGTCATAATAAGGACTAAACATATCCATAGTAAGGATTTTCACCTGACAACGAACGGATCTATCGTATCGAAGAAAGTGATTTCGGATGATAGCTTGTGTTCTCCCCCTCAAGAACAGTGATGATATTGAGATTGTCAAAATCTTGCGTAATGAAACTCATCTTCATCTCCCGATTAAAACAGTCACTCCCCTGACTGTTTCAACTTCCCATGACATAATCTTAGGCAGACGAGAAAAATCATACTTAAACCGGAAGCCATTGATCTTGCGAATGACAGTTGAAGTTGAAATAGACAACTGATGAGCAATGTCGGTCATAGAAGTTTTTTCAATCAACTTTTGAGCAATCTTTTGATTGATGATACGAGGGATTTGGTGATTTTTCTTGACGAGAGAAGTCTCAGTGACCATCATTTTCGAGCAATGATAGCACTTGAATCGACGCTTTCTAAGGAGAATTCTAGTAGACATACCAGTCGTTTCAAGATAAGGAATTTTAGAAGGTTTTTGAAAATCATATTTCTTCATTTGACTTCCGCACTCAGGGCAAGACGGGGCATCGTAGTCCAGTTTAGCGATGATTTCCTTGTGTGTATCCTCTATAATCTGGATATTAGGATCTTTAATATTGAGTAGTTTTGTTGTAAAATGTAATTGTTCCATATGATTCTTTCTAATGATGGTTTGGTTGCTTTTCATTATAGGTTATATGGGACTTTTTTTCTACCCTAAAATAGGCTCCATAATATCCATAGGGGATTTACCCACTACAAATATTATATAGCCTTTTAATTAAGCATCTTTTTTTGAATCCCAAAAATACAAATATGTATTTAATAAAAAAATAAAAGGAAAGAACGCTGTGAATATCAATAAGAAAGCGTTTTATACAATTACTTTTGGTGAGTTTATATCAAATGTTGGAGATAGATTTCAGAAAATTGCTTCTCCAATCTTAATTTACCAAGAATTTCATTCGTCTTTTGCAATGGGAGGAATGGTGATTATTGAATTGTTACCTCAATTCTTCTTGGGATTTGTTATGGGTTACTTATTAGATAATTTCAATAAGAAAAAATACTATTATGGTCTACATTAATACCTGCATTACTATGTAGTGTAATACCATTATTTTCTAAATATTCAGTTTCTATATTTTTTTACTATGTCATTGCATTTTTGATACCTTTATTTTCGACACTTTTTCAAGCAGGATTCTCAGTCATTACTCCTGCTTTATTTGAGAAGGAAGAATTACAAAAATATAATTCTCAATTTCAAGGTGTACGAACTATTTCAAAATTAATTTCTCCAGCTCTAGCAGGGGTACTAATGTTAAAGTTTAATATTAATAGCATTTTTTTATTAATAGTGCTTCTTTCTTGTTATTATTTCTTTCAATACTAATTTCATATATTCCAGATCAAGAACACAAGGAGAATGGTAATGATGATATAAAAGAGATTTTTGTAGGTTTTAAAGAGAATTTCACAAATATTAAATTGAGGATTTCTTTACTCGTTACTATTGTTGTGAATATCGCTATGCTAGGATTTAATACAACGATTATTTATTATTTACAGGATCAATTAAAATTATCAAATAGTCTTGTTGGGATTGTTTACTCAATTGCTGGATTTGGAAGTTTGATAGCAGTAACCTTTCTTTCTACTTTTTTGAATAGGAAGGATGCCTTTATCTTGATGAATATATCAATGGCAACCATCCCACTTGTCATTATGGCGAGTGGAATAGTAGAAAATTAGATATTTTTTGGAATTTGTTATTCAATTTTGAGTGGATTAATTACAATAGCTTCTGTTTCGATTACAACAATACAGCAACAAGAAAGTATTGTGTATAATATTGGAAAGATACTTTCTAGTTTTTTTGTAATAGCTACCATTTTTGCACCTTTTGGAGGGATATTGGCTGCTTATTTTAATTGGCTTTTAAACCCGAGATTAAGTCTAGTTATTTTGGGTTTACTAAGTAGTTTATTGGTTATTTTTATAAAGAGTTATGAAAAAAAGCTAACTAAGAAAAGAACTGCAATATTTATAAAGGAAGATTAGTGGATTAATTATCACTTGAAAAAATAATATTAATTCGTAGTAAAATAAAAAATTGAAAAAGGTTTTACATAATGTACTACCTTTTTCAGATTTAATAATTATTAAGGAGATAGAACTAGAAACCAAAAATACTGAATCTTAAACTACCCCCAAAAGTAAGATTTTTCTGTCTAACTTTTGGGGGCAGTACATTATCTCTAACTTTTGGAGTGCTTTTTCTACATTCAAATTATTTTACAGTACCCATGTACGGATGGCATGGGCAACGCCGGATTCGTCATTTGTTTTGGTGATGTATTTGGCGATTTTTTTGATTTCTGGATTTCCATTTTCCATGACAACGGGGCTACCAACGACTTCCATCATAGCACGGTCATTTTCTTCGTCACCGATAGCCATGGTTTCATCTTTGGTCAATCCTAGTTTTTCAGCTAAGTGAGTGATGGCTGAACCTTTGTCCACATTCTTTTTAAGGAGTTCGAGGTAGAAAGGAGCAGATTTGTTGATAGAGTAGCGTTTGTAAAATTCGGCTGGTATCTTTTCAATCGCAGCATCGAGGATTTCTGGTTCATCGATGAACATACACTTGACGATTTCCTTGCCAGCCATTTCTTCAGGTGTACGGTAGAAGATGGGCATGCTGACGAGGGTTGATTCGTGCACTGTGTATTTTCCGATATTGCGATTGGCAGTATAGATACCGTCCTTGGTAATAGCATGCATGTGGACACCGAGCTTGCGACTGAGGAATTCCATATCCAGATAATCCTCATAGGTCAAGGATTCGCTGATAATCTCGTGTCCTGTAGCGGTTTCTTGGACAAGGGCACCATTGAAAGTCACAACATAGTCACCCTCGTCTCTCAACTGCAAGTCGTCTAGAAGCTTGGCAACACCTGCGATAGGGCGGCCAGTTGCAATCACAACTTTGACACCAGCTTCTTTGGCATCTTGGATAGCAGAAAAGACTTCAGGAGTGATTTCCTTTTGGCTGTTGACTAAGGTTCCGTCAATATCGACGGCGATTAGTTTAATACTCATAAATTTCCTCTTCTAGTTTTTATTTGGGGTAAAATGATCGTTCTCAATCAAGTGTAAAAATTGCTGGGTAATGCTAGCAAAGATACTGTTTTGGTCTAACATTTCTTTTGGAAAATAAAAGCGATTATCTCCGTGGCGACTACCTGCAAGGGATTGGACGATAGGAGACAGGCTAGAGAGTTCGGCCAGTTGACAATTCTTTTGTAAAATCTCAATCTGTGTCCGTGGATTTTCAGATTCGGGACGATAGATATCATAAGGGAGGTCAAAGTTCTTATGAATGGCAGTATAGTAATCTGGATCAAAGCCGATATCCTCAACCAATTTTCTCATGCTAGCAAGTTTGTCTTGATCCTCTTGTGAAAAGGTAATGGATTTAAAGACCTTGCGATTGACAAAACGCTGCGACAAGTCTGCTAGTATCTTGTCAGGACTGGTTATCCAGAGCTGGAAGTAGGTATTCATAACTCCATCATCGAGCGCCAGATAGTCAGTCAAGCTAACATTTTTTTCGAAAAATGGCAGTAGATGAGGAGAAGTTCGAGCAAAGAAATCTTTTTCTTCAGGATAGAGTTCCTTGGCGCGTTTGAGGAGATTCTGTAGGAGAACTTCCATGGCACGTGTTGCTGGGTGGAAATAGACCTGCATATACATCTGGTAGCGACTGAGGACGTAGTCTTCGATGGCGTGCATGCCATTGCGCTGAAAGGCAATCCCATTTTCGACAGGACGAATGACTCGGAGGATTCGAGTCAGATCAAATTCCCCATAGGAAGCTCCCGTAAAATAGGAGTCACGCAAGAGATAGTCCATGCGGTCCGCATCAATCTGACTGGAAATGAGTTGCACGACCTGCTTGTTAGGATAGGTATGGTCGATGACACTGGCTACTTTTTCTGGGAAATCGGGCGCTACTTGTAGTAAGACTTGGTGAATCTCTGTCTCAGGACTTTGAATAATCTCCTGAGTAATGGCTTCATGGTCTGTATCAAAGAGATGTTCAAAAGTATGGGAGTAAGCACCATGCCCAAGGTCATGTAGGAGAGCAGCTGTCATGGTCAAGAGGGACTCGGCAGGATTCCATTCTTCAGGATATTTTTCTTCAAAAATCTCCGTGATACGTCGTGCAATTTCATAGACTCCTAGACAGTGAGAGAAGCGGCTGTGCTCCCCACCGTGGAAGGTATAACTGGAAGTTCCCAGTTGCTTGATCCGGCGCAAACGCTGAAATTCTTTTGTATTGATCAAGTCATAGATGATTTGATTATTAACATGGATGTAGTTGTGAACTGGGTCACGGAATACTTTTTCGTTCATATGACCATTATAGCAAAAAGCTAGAGTTTTTGGTAAAATAGTAGGACAAGAGAGAAGAAAGAGGACCTGATGTGAAGATTCGGATGCGAAATACGATTCAGTTTGATGAGCAGTTGGAAGTGATTGACCAACTTTATGACATGGAAGTGCATGAAAAGGGAGATTATAGCTATCTGCTTTTCTATAATGAGGAAAAGGAAAAAGTAGTTATTAAATTTCATGGTCAAGAACTGGTGATGAGCCGTTTTTCAAATCCCAAGACCATTATGCGCTTTCTAAAGGATAGTGATAGTTTAGCCTATATTCCTACACCTATGGGTATGCAGGAGTTTATCATCCAAACGAGTCATTATCAAGTTGATGGGCAAAAGATTGAACTAGATTATCAACTACAAAATCAAGAGGGACATCCCTTTGCTAGCTATCAATTGGAAATTACTTGGGGCTAGGCTCATATCTTTTTCAAATTTATCTGGCTATCTTCTCGGATTAGACTGCTAATGTGGTAGATTAGGCTAATTTTTGGTATAATAAAAGTTATGGAAATCGAAAAAACCAATCGTATGAATGCGCTCTTTGAATTTTATGCGGCGCTTTTGACAGATAAGCAAATGAATTATATAGAGCTCTACTACGCTGATGATTACAGCCTTGCTGAGATTGCTGAAGAGTTCGGCGTCAGTCGTCAGGCTGTCTATGATAATATCAAGCGGACAGAAAAGATTCTGGAAGATTATGAGATGAAATTGCACATGTACTCGGACTACATTGTCCGCAGTCAGATTTTTGATCAGATTTTGGAGCGCTATCCCAAGGATGACTTTCTGCAGGAGCAGATAGAAATTTTAACAAGCATTGATAATAGAGAATAAGAGGAAGAAACATGGCATTTGAAAGTTTAACAGAACGTTTGCAGAACGTCTTTAAAAATCTACGTAAAAAAGGAAAAATCTCAGAGTCTGATGTTCAAGAGGCAACCAAAGAAATTCGCTTGGCCTTGCTCGAAGCTGACGTTGCCTTGCCTGTTGTAAAGGACTTTATTAAGAAAGTTCGTGAGCGTGCAGTCGGACATGAGGTCATTGATACCCTTAACCCAGCGCAACAGATTATTAAAATTGTAGATGAGGAATTGACAGCTGTTTTAGGTTCTGATACAGCAGAGATTATCAAGTCACCTAAGATTCCTACAATCATCATGATGGTTGGTTTGCAGGGGGCTGGTAAAACAACCTTTGCTGGTAAATTGGCCAACAAACTCAAGAAAGAAGAAAATGCTCGTCCTTTGATGATTGCGGCGGATATTTATCGTCCAGCTGCCATTGACCAGCTTAAGACCTTGGGACAACAGATTGATGTGCCGGTTTTCGCTCTTGGGACAGAGGTTCCAGCTGTGGAGATTGTTCGTCAAGGTTTGGAACAAGCCCAAGCCGATCATAACGACTATGTCTTGATTGATACGGCAGGTCGTTTGCAGATTGATGAGCTTTTGATGAATGAGCTTCGTGACGTGAAAGCCTTGGCTCAGCCAAATGAAATCCTGCTTGTCGTTGATGCCATGATTGGTCAGGAAGCGGCCAATGTTGCGCGTGAATTTAACGCTCAATTAGAAGTGACTGGTGTCATCCTTACCAAGATTGATGGTGATACTCGTGGTGGTGCTGCCCTTTCTGTTCGTCACATCACTGGAAAACCAATCAAGTTCACTGGTACTGGTGAAAAGATTACGGACATTGAGACCTTCCACCCAGATCGCATGTCTAGCCGTATCCTTGGTATGGGGGATATGCTCACTTTGATTGAGAAAGCTTCTCAGGAATACGATGAGCAAAAAGCCCTTGAAATGGCTGAGAAGATGCGCGAAAACACCTTTGATTTCAATGATTTCATTGATCAGTTGGATCAGGTGCAAAACATGGGGCCAATGGAAGACTTGCTCAAGATGATTCCAGGTATGGCTAACAATCCAGCCCTTCAAAACATGAAGGTAGATGAACGCCAGATTGCTCGCAAACGTGCTATTGTGTCTTCGATGACACCTGAAGAGCGTGAAAATCCAGATTTGTTAAATCCAAGCCGTCGCCGTCGTATCGCTGCTGGTTCTGGAAATACTTTTGTAGAAGTCAATAAATTCATCAAAGACTTTAACCAGGCTAAACAGCTTATGCAGGGTGTTATGTCTGGGGATATGAACAAGATGATGAAGCAAATGGGAATCAATCCAAACAACCTTCCTAAAAATATGCCAAATATGGGAGGAATGGATATGTCTGCCCTTGAAGGAATGATGGGACAAGGTGGGATGCCTGACTTATCCACTCTCGGAGGAGCAGGACTGCCAGATATGAGCCAGATGTTTGGTGGTGGACTAAAAGGTAAAATCGGTGAATTTGCCATGAAACAGTCCATGAAACGCATGGCGAATAAAATGAAAAAAGCTAAGAAGAAACGCAAGTAAGACAAAGGAAGGCCGCAGGGCTTTCCTTTTTTAGAAAGAAGAAAAAGGTCTATTTTGAATTTGCAAAGAATGATATAATAGTAGAAATAGTCTAACAGGGAGGAATTATGGAAATTGATAATCGATCGATTCGTCTTGGAGATGAGTTAAAGAAAGAGTTGAAATCAGAAAGCCGAGTCAAGATTGCAGCAGCAACCTTTTCTATGTTTGCTTATCAGCAGTTGAAAGAGGAATTGGAGAATATAGAAGAGTTAAAATTTATTTTTACAAATCCGACTTTTATAACAGATGAAACCAAAACAGATTTCCGTGAGTATACGATACCCAAAAAAGAACGAGAACAATCGATTTTTGGTGGAAAGTATGAACTGAAATTGATGAATGAGCTGACCCAAAAAGCGATTGCTCGTGAATGTTCTGATTGGATCCGAAGAAAAGCGCAATTCAAATCGATTAATATTGAAACAGATGAAATGCCAAATGGTATTCGAATTGAAAATTCGGATGATGTAGTAGCAGTAGATCGTTTGAAAAACTTTGATCGCAAAGAATTAGGCTATGAAGCTTCTCTATTTAAAACGAGTAGAAACCTCTATCATGCACCACTTAGTTTAAATTATTTAGATGAATTTGATAATCTCTGGGAAGAAGATGATTATTTTCGTGATGTTACAGAAGAGTTTTTGGAGAATTTAAACCTAGCTCACAAAGAACATTCACCTGAGTTCATTTACTATGTGATGCTATATAATTTATTCAATGAATTTTTAGAAGATATCAATGAAGACTTTTTACCAAATGAAGGGGTTGGCTATAAAGAAAGTAAGATTTGGGGGCTGTTATATGATTTCCAAAAGGATGCAGTAAAATCGATCATTTCTAAATTAGAAAAATTTAATGGATGTATTCTAGCGGATTCGGTTGGTCTAGGGAAGACTTATACAGCTTTAGCGGTCATGACTTATTATGCTTATCGAGGCAAACGTATTTTAGTACTTTGTCCTAAAAAGTTAGAAAATAACTGGAATATGTATCGTCATGATTATGTAAATAATCCAATTTATGATAGACATTTGCTTTATGACGTGCTTTATCATACAGATCTTAGTAGAGACAAAGGACACTCTAATGGAATTGATTTGTCCTTAAATAATTGGCATACTTATGATTTGGTTGTCATTGATGAGTCTCATAATTTTAGAAATGGTGGCTCTAGCGAAAATGACTTATCTGAGGGGAGAGAAAATCGATACAGCCGTTTAATGAATCGAATCATAAAGTCTGGTGTCCCTACCAAGGTACTCATGCTATCAGCCACACCTGTTAATAATCGCTTTAATGATTTGAAAAATCAAATTGCTTTAGCCTATGAAGGAGATACGGATCAAATTGATAGTAAATTAGAAACAAAATCATCTATAAATGATATTTTCAGAAATGCTCAATCTGCTTATAATAAGTGGGCTGACCTACCTGCAGAAGAGAGAACAACAGATAAACTGTTATCTACATTAGATTTTGATTTCTTTAAAGTACTAGATAGTGTAACCATAGCCAGAAGTAGAAAACATATTCGGGAATTTTATGATAGAGAAGCGATTGGAGAATTTCCACAGCGCTTAAAACCACTTAATTTTGAACCTGATTTAACAGTTTCAAATCTTGGAATTACCTATAAAAAATTATATCACTTACTTGATAAACTTCAGTTGACTATCTATCAACCATCGATACATATTTACCCATCAAAGAGAGTTAAATACGATAAAAGTAAAGAAGGAAAAATGGGGAATTTAACTCAGTTTGGTCGTGAGTCTGGTATCAAAAAACTTATGATGATTAACCTGCTTAAACGTTTAGAAAGTTCTGTTGCAGCTTTTCGATATACTTTAATAGATGTTGTTAAAGATTATGTAGAAAAGACCTTAAAGGCTATCGAGGAATATGAATTGACAGGCTTGGATCATTTACCTCTTGATTCTCATCTTGATGAAGATGATTTTGATTTGGAAGATAGTAATTTCGAGTTTTCTATTGGTAAGAAAAATCGTATTGCTTTACAAGATATGGATTATCGTAGTTGGAAGGTCGAGTTAGAACAAGATTTTGCAATTTTGACAGAGCTAGAAGATCTAATCAGTAAAATAACGCCACAAGAAGACCAAAAACTCCAGACTCTTTTTTCATTGATAGATGAGAAACTAACAAATCCAATCAATGTTGGTAATAAAAAGTTGATTATTTTCTCCGCATTTGCGACAACAACGAACTACCTTTATAAACATATTAGTCAGTATGTCTTGGATAAGTATGGTCTCTACACTGCTCAGATTTCAGGTACAAAAGGTTTTGCAACAACTTTGGAAACTAAAAATAAAGACCTCAATTCTTTATTAACTTATTTCTCTCCTAAATCAAAATCTCGTGATGTTCTGTTTCCTGGTGATGAGAGTGAGATTGATCTTTTAATCGCAACAGATGTGATTTCCGAAGGTCAAAACTTGCAAGATGCAGATATGATGGTCAATTATGATATCCACTGGAATCCTGTCCGTATTGTTCAACGATTTGGTCGTGTGGACCGAATTGGTAGTCAAAATAAATACATTCAATTAGTTAACTTTTGGCCAAATCTTGAGTTAGATGAGTATATCGATCTCAAGTCTAGAGTTGAATCTAGGATGAAAATTTCTGTCTTGACTTCAACAGCAGATGATAATGTTTTATCTAGTGAAGAAATAGAGGATAATAATTACCGAAGAAAACAATTAGAACGTCTTAGAGATGAAGTAGTCGATCTAGAGGAGATGAATGATGGTATTTCCATTATGGATTTAGGATTAGAAGATTATCGTATAGACCTTCTTAAGTATTTGGAAGAACATCCTGAGTTAGAAAGAGTTCCAAAAGGATTGCAAACTATTTTACCTGCTTCCAATAAAGAATCAGAAGGTGTCATTTTTGTCCTAAAAAATAAAGATCAGATAAAAGGAAAGAATAATCAAAATCAGCTTCATCCATATTATATTCTCTACATCAATAGAAATGGAGAACTACTGTTATCTCCGTCTGAAAGCAAGAAAATATTGGAGCACCTCAGTAGCATTTGTCGGGGCCAAAGTAAACCATTGAATCATGTAGTAGACAAGTTCAATCGCCAAACAAAAGACGGTAAAGAAATGGTTGTTTATTCGGAATTGCTTCAAGAGGCAATCGATCAACTAATGGAACATGATCAGATTTCAACTATGGATGCCCTATTTAACTTTGGATCTGTTGACTTGATGAATACTAGCATCGAGGGAATGGATGATTTTGAGTTAATTTGTTTCTTTATATTGATGAAAGGGGATTCTGATGATTAGATTTCCATCCTATACAGTCTTATCAAAACCTCACCTTCTATATCGGCCTCATAAAAAGGGAAATAGTGATTTTTTTGATAACCTTAATGTTTCTGTAAAAGAAAAGAAAGATTTAAGAGAGCAGATTAGAGCAATTCAAATTACTCATCAGATTGATACAAGTACCACTAATATTCCTGCTGGAAAAAAAGTGAAGCAAATCATGGTTTTAGAAATAGAACTTGAACAAATGGATGTTTCCTTAACTTTATTAGAACAGCTAGATATAAGATTAGGGATTTATACAGCCTTTGTAGTAAAATATCCACAAGGTAGTGAAGAACTACTTATTCATTATAAAGAGCCATTAAGTCAAGAAAAGGATGGCAAGCACTTTAAAATTATTCGACGCTTTCAGACGAATGATGATCTAAGCATTGACTTTGAGGGAAATGATTTAGATGATGTTTATGAGAGTCTTGTAAAAGAAACTGGTAAGAAAGAATTACAAGTTTTAGAAACAAGTAATCTTAGAAACTCTATTGAACTCAGTGACCAATTAGATAAATTAGATAAAAAGGCACAACAGCTAAAGAAAAAGATGTATTCTGAAAAATCAATGAGAAAACAAATGGAAATAAAAAGAGACTATCAGGCTACATTGAAAGAAATAGAAGCATTAAAGAAGCAAAATTGATTGTAAATTTTGACAAAGGAAAATCAGAAATTGAGATTAGAGAACTCTTTTGATTTCAACCCCTATTTTTGATAGAATGAAGCTGTAATTTGTTAAAAATTAAGCATTACAAAGATAGGGTAACTCAACTTAATTTTTTATAAAATTAAAATTACAAAAGCTTGACAAAGCTAAGAAAGGATACTACCATGAGCACAGCACAGCACAGCACAGCACAGCACAGCACAGCACAGCACAGCACAGCACAGCACAGCACAGCACAGCACAGCACACAGGTGAAAACTCTGGACTTGAGAAATTAACTCTCACTTCAAAAGATGTTTTTACAGATAATATTTCAAAAATTGGTCAACTTTTTCCTGAAGTTCTGACGGAAAAGAGGGATGAACACGGCAGATTATGTCCTGCGATTGACTTTGAGAAACTTAAACAGTTTTTGTCAGAGGAAATTGTGGATGGTCGAGAATCCTATGAGTTTACTTGGGTTGGCAAGCGTGAAGCTATTGCAGAAGCTGGGCGACCAACTACCAAAACCCTAAGACCAGATCTTGATGAAAGTGTTGACTTTGAAAATAGTGAAAATGTCTTTATTACTGGAGATAATTTAGAAGTCTTAAAAATCTTACAAGAATCCTATCTAGGAAAAATCGATATGATTTATATCGATCCACCCTATAATACAGGGAAAGACTTTGTATACTCTGATAAGTTCCAAAAAACAGATGAAGTATTGAAGAAAGAGATGGAACTTTTGGATGAAGAAGGACGCCAAGTTATTGGTTTACGACCAAATGAAAAGACTTCGGCTCGCTACCACTCAGACTGGCTCAATATGATGTATCCACGCCTCCGTCTAGCGCGTAATCTATTAAAAGATAATGGAGCCATTTTTATTTCTATAGATGAAAATGAATACTCTAATCTTAAGCAAATGCTTGATGAAATATTTGGTGAGGGCACTTTTATAGAAAATATAGTTTGGGATAAAAAATCATCAGCTAAAGGAGTCCCTCCTACAACTATGATGGCTGGAGTTCATGAATATATCTTAGTATTTCAGAAGAAAAAAGATTTCAAATTTTTAGGAGAAAAGCGAAAAGAAAGTGATTTTTCTAATCCAGATAATGATCCTAGAGGTTTATGGAGAAATACTAATATCAAATCGACAACAAGTTCTAAAGAATTTACAATTATTGATCCAGAAACTGGAATATCGTACACAGATACTTGGGCATTTAGTGAAAAAGAATTAAATCGTCTTATATCAGAAAGATATATAATATTTCCCAAAAATCCAAATGGTCAAGTAAGACGAAAAGAGTTTATGAATGAATTGCAGAATGAAAATAAAGCTATAAAATCTAGTTTTGGCTTATTTGATGGACAAACTAATACGGAATATGTAAAAAAATTATTTGGTATTGATAAACTATTTAGTAATCCTAAGCCTATAAATTTATTAAAGTATTTAATAAGTGTAACCTTGTCCAAAGATAATAGTTCAGTATTGGATTTCTTCGGTGGTTCTGGTACTACGGCAGACGCAGTTATGCAATTGAATGCGGAAGATGGTGGAAATCGTAAGTTTATCCTGTGTACTCTGGATGAAGAAGTAGCTGATAAGTCTGCTGCTAAAGAAGCAGGTTATGAAACCATTGACCAACTTTCACGTGAACGGATACGTCGTGCTGCTGCTAAGATTCAGAAGGAACATCCAGAATTGGTTGGCAAGCAAGACTTTGGATTTAAAGCTTACAAGCTAGATTCTTCTAATTTTAAGGATGTTTCAGCTCATCCTGGTCAATTTGTCCAAGCCGACTTGTTCGATAGTATATCCAATATCAAGGAAGGACGTACTGGCCTTGATTTACTCTTCCAAGTTATGCTGACCTGGGGAATGGAACTGTCACTAGCCATTGATATGGAGAAAGTAGCAGGATCAGAAATCTATGACGTAGATCAAGGTTCGCTCATGGCTTATTTTGAAGATGAAATATCAGAAGAAGTTATCCGTCATATCGCTCAAGCACAACCACTCCGTGCCGTCTTCCGTGATAGCTCATTTGCCAATTCAGCAGATAAGATTAACGTAAGTGAAATCTTCAAAGAATTGTCACCTCATACAAAAGTGAAGGTGGTGTAGACTATGAGTGAATACAATGTAAAACATTTAGAGATGATACAAGCTATTATTGAACGGATGGGTAATAATTCTTTTGTCATTAAAGGATGGTCGTTTACTTCCATAGGTGCCTTGTTCGCATTTTGGTTTAGTAATACCAGTATGTGGTATATACTACTTTTAAATTTTTGTGTGACTATCTTATTCTGGTTTCATGATGCTTATTATTTGTCATTAGAACGACAATTTAGACGTTTATACGATGAGGTAAGATTAAGTGATATAGAAACAGATTTTAGAATGACTCCAAAACAAGAAGAGGGGGATTTTCTGATAGCTCTATTTCGTCCCATTTTAAAGTATACCTATGGTTTAATAGTTATTGCTACATTGATTCTTTTAATTGTTTTTAGATAAGTGAGGAAAGTATGAAGAGACAAGTATTTTTTAGCTTTCACTATAGTAATGATAACTGGCGAGCATCACAAGTTAGAAATATGGGGAGAGTATCAGGTGAATCTACTTTTTCAGATAATGAATGGGAAGAAGTAAAATTAAAATCTGATGCAATGATAGAATTATGGATAGATAAACAAATGGCAAAGCGTTCATGTGTGGTTGTTTTGATTGGTGAGAACACCGCTGGACGTAAATGGATTAACTATGAGATTAAAAAAGCAATTGAGCTGGATAAAGGAATCGTAGGGATATATATTCATAATTTAAAGGATATATTTGGAAATCAAAATAATCAAGGACGAAATCCATTTGACGATTTTAAATTTTCACGAACTGGCAGATCGTTATCCAGTTATATCCGTTGTTATAAATCTCCATTCTCTACTTCAAAGTATGTTTATGAAGATATTCAAAGTAACATGGAGGAATTGATAGAGTATGCTATTTCTCATAGACCATCAACATGGTAGCTAATGTTCTTAGTAATAGACCAAATAGTAGATATCAAAGGTATATAATATTGAAATTTTGTGACATTTGTAAACAGTTAACAAAGTGTTGATTATATATAATTACTCTAAAAAGATAAGAATTTAAGAAAATAAATTATGAAACTACAATTTAAAAAACAACAATTCCAGTTGGATGCGGTTAGTGCCATTGCAGATTTATTTCAAGGGCAAGCCAAACATACTGGAGTTCAGTATATGGCGGATCCAGGTCGTCTCAAGTCAGATGAGGTAGATTTGGTTTTAGATGCTTATCGAAATGCACCGATTCAATTGAGTCAAGCAAGTATACGAGAAAATGTTCATACAATGCAAACTCGTTATGGTTTAAGTCCCTCTGATAAACTTTCGATTGATATGATCGCTGGACGAGAAGCTTACAATTTTTCCATAGAAATGGAGACGGGAACAGGGAAGACCTACACGTATATCCGTACAATTATGGAGTTGAATAAACGGTATGGCTGGCTTAAATTTGTCATTGTCGTTCCAAGTGTAGCCATTCGTGAAGGAGTTCTCAAATCTCTACAGATCATGTCAAGTCATTTTCAGATGGAGTACGGCAAACAACCACGCTATTTTGTCTACTATTCTTCACGTTTAGGTGATTTGGATAGTTTTGCCAATTCGTCAGACCTTCAAATCATGGTCATCAACTCTCAAGCTTTCAATAAAAAAGAAAAAGATCTGATTCATTCAGAACGTGAGAACTTCCGTTGGCGTCGTCCAATTGATGTACTGGCAGCTATGAATCCGATTATGATTATTGATGAACCTCAGTCTGTTGAAGGGAAACAGACAAAGGAAAGACTAAAAGATTTCAAACCATTGTTTACATTACGTTATTCGGCTACCCATAAAGAAAAGCATGATATGGTTTATAGATTGGATGCCATGGATGCTTACAATCAAAAATTGGTGAAGAAGATTGCGGTTAAAGCTATTGAGCAAACTGGGACGACAGGAACACAAGGCTATCTTTATCTACAAGAAATCATTCCACAAAAAACAGGAGCACCCAAAGCAAAAATTGAGTTTGAAGTAAAAACGCAGTCAGGTGTCAAAAGGAAATTGAAAGTAGTGGAAGAACCCTTTGATTTGTACGCTGAATCAGGGAATTTATCTGCTTATAAAGGAATGACCCTTAGTCACTTTGATGCAAGAGAGAACAAACTTCAAGTTGGTGTGACGCAAGAACTTCATGTCGGTGAAGTGATAGGGGAAGTGGATGAGTCGAGCATCAGAAGAATTCAAATCCGAGAGACCATAAAAAGTCATATCGAAAAGGAAAGTAAACTGTACAATCGAAGAATTAAAGTATTATCCCTCTTTTTCATCGATGAAGTGGCCAAGTATAAGCAATATGATGAACATAATGATGCCTATAATGGTGAATATGCTCAGATTTTTGAAGAAGAATACCGAAATCAAGTAAACCAGTTTATCCAAACACAGGAACCAACTCCTTATCGTAGGTATTTGGAGGCTAATCTTGAAGGAAATTCAGTTCATGCTGGTTACTTTTCGGTAGATAAAGTGAAGAAGTCAGATAAGACCATTTTTGTGGATTATAAATCTGCTAGTGAAAAGAAGAACAATCTTTCAAATGACATTGATGCCTATGACTTGATTATGAAGGACAAGGAGAGTTTATTGAGCTTTGAAGAGCCAGTTCGTTTCCTCTTTTCTCACTCAGCTCTAAAAGAGGGATGGGATAATCCTAATGTCTTTCAAATTTGTACGCTGAAGCAATCTTCAGCGGAGACTCGTAAACGTCAAGAAATTGGTCGTGGTATGCGTTTAGCAGTTGACCAAAACGGAATTCGTCAGGATTTTGAACTCTTAGGAAATGATGTACATGAAATCAATAAACTGACAGTAATTGCAAATGAAAGTTATGATCAATTTGCTCGAAGTCTACAAGAAGAAATCAAAGAACTCTTAGCAGATCGTCCTGTAAAAGTGGACGCTACTCTTTTTGCGAATAAAGTTCTAACAAATCAAGAAGGTCAAACAATACGTATTACCAAGGAACAAGCAGATTCGATTCACTTTGATTTGATTCGACAAGGCTATATAGACCGTGAAGGACAATTGACTACAGAATATTTTACTGCAAAAGAAAATCATCAGTTACAGCTGTCTGAAACACTAGCAGGTTATGAGGATAAGCTGGTAGAGATATTGGAGAGCGTTTATCATGCTGGACAGTATGAAATTGAAAATGCCAATCATTCAGTCATTCAGTTCTCAAATGAGGTCAATCAAGAAAATATTGCTCGAAAAGAATTCTTAAATCTCTGGAAGCAAATCAATCGTAAGACGAGTTACCAAGTAGAGTTTGATGATGCGGAATTGGTAAAACATTCGGTTGACTATATCAATGAGAAATTAGTCGTTAGTAAACCAAGCTTCCAAATAACTCAGGCAAGTGCAGCAGATATGAGTAAAGAAGAGGGACTGAACTTTACGGTAGCTGAAAATGATCGCCAACAAGAATATCTAACGGATTCGCAGATTATGACCAAATATGATTTACTAGGGGAGATTGCTGATCAGACTGGTTTAACTCGTAAGCTGGTTGCGGAAATATTAAGTAAAATCTACGTCTACCAATTTGACAAGTTTAAACAGAATCCAGAAGAGTTTATTCTTAAGGTTTCAAAACTCATTAATGAACAAAAAGCAAGTCAAATTATCAAGCATATTCAGTATAATGTGTTAAATGAAGAGTATGATATGGACTTGTTTTATGACAATCCTGAAACTGCTAACAGATCAGATGATCACTTACTTGAATCCAAAAAAGGGATTTACAATTTTGTTAAAGTTGATTCAAATACGGAGAAGACCTTTAAAGAATCTTTGGAACAATACGAGGATGTTCGTGTTTATGTGAAGTTACCAGGGAAGTTCAGTATTGCTACTCCGCTTGGGAACTATAACCCTGACTGGGCAATTGCCTTCCGTGAAGGAAGTGTCAAGCATATCTATTTTGTTGCAGAAACGAAAGGCTCTATGTCTAGTCTTCAATTAAAACAAGCTGAGCAAGCAAAAATTGCATGTGCGCGTGCTCACTTTAAAGCGTTAGCTCAAGCTGGATTGATTAATGATCAGCACATCTATGATGTGGTTTCTAGCTATGAGGAATTATTAAATATTGTAAGATAGAGAGGAAAAAGAAATGGAATTTGTTGTATATCGTAAGGGAAGAGAAGTAGCTGTTTTTCAACGTAGGAGTGATGCAGAGAGATATGTGCGCTCTAAAACTGGATTTTTTGGTGAACCAGATGCTTACTATCAGATTGAACAAAGAGGTTGTTACCTGACAGAAGCAGCTGTAACTTACAAGGGATTGGCAGATGACTGTGATGAATTGATGACTTTGCGAAAATTCAGGGATTCTTATCTAGCTTTTCAAGAGGGTGGTCAGGAGGAAATTGAATCCTACTATAAGATGGCTCCTCAGATTGTTGCCAAGTTAGAGGAACATCCAAATCGTGAGAAAATACTAGAGTCTATCTGGGCAGAACTCGTATTACCTTGTGTTTCCTTGATTAAAACAGGAGAGAACCAAGCTTGCCATCAATTATATAAAACATATACACTGGAACTGTCACAAAAAGTGATCCAATAAAACGAGTAGAGTATAGGAAAAGAGTTCGGCTCCTCGCTAACTTATATAGTACATAGGAGCCCGTATTCTATTTTAGATCTCCAATACCAAAATAAACGTATCAAGCTAATCGCAAACTCATCTTATATTGAAGATTTTATCTGGGATAATGACGAATCAAGGGAAACAAATTTTCAAAATTGGCTTGCTGAGATGGTAGGAGTGTGAGGGGGTATTTTTACCCCTTGGGATTTAAGAGAACATAAGAGAGAAAGAGAGATAAAAAGATAACATGAAAAGAGATAATGGCGATTATAATTTGTTTAAATTTGTAGGGTTTGGGGCTGTAGTGTTTTGCTTATTTATTATTATAGGGTCAAGTTTTGTAACTGTTGGGTTAGATAGTAAAGAGTCTAAAATAGCACAAACAGAAAGCGCAGTAAGTCAAGAAGGCAAGTTACGTACTAATTTAAATGATGGTACAATTTTAGGTAAATTTTGGAATAGTGAAGGGCATTTTGTCGTAGTGTATGATGAGGAAACAAAAGTTGCTAAGATTTACCCAGTGAAGGAAAAGGAATGGGTTGAGTATAGAGTAGGGGAACTATATTAAACAGCGTTAGAGGGGATACACTCACTTCTAAGTATCAAAAAAATGAGCACTTCCGTAATTGGAAATGCTCGTTTTTTGATATGTTTAGACTCTTAGTCTTTATTTTCGTATGGCAAGATTAAGTTCAAGATGATTCCTGTCATGGCTGATAGGGCAGTACCTGAAAGTGTAACTGGACCAAGTTTAAGGATAGCTCCTCCAAGTCCAAGGACCAACATAGCACTTGCGATGATTAGGTTACGCATTTGACCAAAATCAACACGTTCTTTGATCAAAACTTTCAAACCGTTGCTGGCGATAACCCCATAGAGAAGGATTGACATACCACCAAGTACAGCATTTGGAATAGTTGAAATCAAGGCAGTAAATTTGCCAAGGAAGCTAAGGGCAATTGCGATAAGGGCAGCATTACGGATAACTGAGACAGAAGCGATACGAGTCATACCGATAACCCCTGTATTTTCTCCGTAAGTTGTATTGGCTGGTCCACCAAGGAAGGCAGAAACAGAAGTTGCGATACCGTCACCAAGAAGAGTACGGTGAAGACCTGGTTCTTTCAAGAATTGACGGCCACAGATTTGACCCAAAACAGTATGGTCTCCGATGTGTTCAGAAATTGTTACGATAGCGATTGGCAAGATAGCGATGGTTTCTGGACCAAAGTAAAGATTGTATTCTTTAAAGGCACCACCTGTGCTAAATGGCAAGTAGAAACCAGGAATCTCAAACCAGTTGGCTTTAAGAACTGGTGTAAAGTCAACCAAGCCAAGAGTTAGTGCGAAGAGGTAACCACCGATAATGGCAAAGAGGAATGGAATGATTCGTAGGAATCCTTTTCCTTTTGTATTGATAAAGGCAGCAATCAAGAAAGTCACAACTGCTACAAGAGCATTTTTCCAATTTCCATCAGCTACAAGACCAGCATTGGTAACAGCTGAACCTGCAAGTCCAAGACCGATAACGATGATCATAGGACCGATGATGATTGGTGGCAAGAGTTTATCAATCCATTTTGTACCCGCAAAACGAACACTTGTAGCCACAAGGACATAGACCAAACCAGTCAAGATAACCCCTGTTTGTGCAGCAGATACATCACCACCCATTTCTTTCATAGCAAGTGACATTGCTGTGATAAAGGCAAATGAAGAACCTAGATAAACTGGAACTTTAAAACCAGTTGAAATCATGTAGATGAGTGTTCCAACACCTGAAGCAAAAAGAGCAACAGATACAGGCATTCCCAAAATCAATGGTACTAAGATGGTCGCTCCGAACATGGCGAAAACGTGTTGGAAACTAAGGAGAATTCCTTTTCCAGCCGAAGGACGTTGGTCAACGTCTAGTAACAAATCAACAGTTGATTCTTGTTTCATATAAACCTCACTTTTGGGCATCAAAAAAGAGCCCATTATTTTACAGCAATAGGCCCTCAGAGTAAGACTTCTTTAAAATCTAGACTTTAAAGAGTTTCAAATATTTCTGCGTCTTCGTCACCTCACGGGATGACATTAAAAACCTTTGCTTGTGATAGTATAGCAGAAATTACAAACTTTGTAAATATTTTTTTACTAAAAAATTTAAAGCGGGCGTTTATTTGGCATGCCAGCCTTTCTTGGGTATTTGTTGGGCGTTTCTTTTTTCTTTTCTACCACTGTGATATAACGCGGATCTCCATTTGGTAGGGCGTAGCTGAGATTGTCTTCGACTTTACTAAAAAGGAGGTTGAGGGCATTCTTAGCTTCAAATAACTCCTCAGGCGCATTGCTGGCCTTGAGTGCCAATAGTTTTCCGCCAACCTTAAGGTAGGGAATAGTCAATTCAGACAAAACCTGCATGCGGGCAACCGCACGAGCCGTTACAAAATCATACTGAGCACGGAAGTTCTTGTCTTGGGCAAAGTCTTCTGCACGTCCATGGTAGAAGTGGACACCGTCTAAATCCAGTTCTTGAGCCAACAGTTGGAGGAAGTTGATGCGCTTGTTGAGAGAATCAATGATGGTCACATCTAACTGAGGATAGAGGATTTTCATTGGTAGACTAGGAAATCCTGCCCCAGCACCGATGTCAAGAAGTTTGATAGTTTCATTGGGAATCAAGCCTTGCAGAATGGGTGCAATCGAATCGTAAAAATGTTTGAGATAAACTTCATCCTTGTCCGTAATGGCTGTTAAATTAATCTTTTCATTCCACTCGACCAAGAGCTCAAAATAACGTTCAAATTGTTCTTTTTGCTTGTCCGAAAGTGGAAGGTTCTGCACGGCAAGCAAGTTGTAAAATGTTTCTGGTTTCATAGTTATTTCCTTCTTTAGTATCATCTTATTTTACCACAATCATAAAAAATTTGATATACTGGTACTAACCTAAAAGTAGAAAGGACTTATATCATGACTTGGATTATTCTTGGAGTTTTGGCTCTTGTTGTTATTTTTGTGATTGTTAGCTATAACGGTTTGGTTAAGAATCGTATGCAAACAAAGGAGGCTTGGAGTCAGATTGATGTTCAGTTGAAACGTCGAAATGACCTCTTGCCAAACTTGATTGAAACTGTAAAAGGTTATACTAAATATGAAGGTTCTACCCTTGAAAAGGTGGCAGAACTACGTAATCAAGTGGCGGCAGCGACTTCACCAGCAGAAGCTATGAAAGCTAGTGATGCCCTCACTCGTCAGGTTTCAGGTATTTTTGCAGTTGCAGAAAGCTATCCAGATTTGAAAGCTAGTGCCAACTTTGTTAAATTGCAAGAGGAGTTGACAAACACAGAAAATAAAATTTCTTACTCTCGTCAACTCTATAACAGTGTTGTCAGCAACTACAATGTAAAATTAGAAACTTTCCCAAGCAATATCATCGCTGGAATGTTTGGATTTAAAGCAGCAGATTTCCTTCAAACACCAGAAGAGGAAAAGGCAGTTCCTAAGGTTGATTTTAGCGGTTTAGGTGACTAAGATGTTGTTTGATCAAATTGCAAGCAATAAACGAAAAACCTGGATTTTGTTGCTGGTATTTTTCCTACTCTTAGCTCTGGTTGGCTATGCGGTTGGTTACCTCTTTATGCGGTCTGGACTTGGTGGTTTGGTTATCGCACTGATTATCGGCTTTATCTATGCCTTGTCCATGATTTTTCAATCGACAGAGATTGTTATGTCCATGAATGGAGCGCGTGAGGTGGATGAACAAACGGCACCAGATCTCTACCATGTAGTGGAAGATATGGCTATGGTGGCTCAGATTCCTATGCCACGTGTTTTCATTATTGAGGATCCAGCCTTAAATGCCTTTGCGACAGGTTCTAATCCTCAAAATGCGGCTGTTGCTGCGACGTCAGGTCTTCTAGCTATTATGAATCGTGAAGAACTAGAAGCTGTTATGGGACATGAAGTCAGTCATATTCGTAATTACGATATCCGTATTTCGACTATTGCTGTTGCCCTGGCCAGTGCTATCACTATGCTTTCTAGTATAGCAGGTCGTATGATGTGGTGGGGTGGCGCAGGTCGCAGACGAAGTGATGATGATCGGGATGGAAATGGCTTAGAAATCATTATGCTCGTGGTGTCTCTACTAGCTATTGTGCTGGCGCCTCTCGCTGCAACCTTAGTGCAACTAGCTATTTCTCGTCAGAGGGAATTCCTAGCTGATGCTTCTAGTGTTGAGTTGACTCGCAATCCTCAAGGGATGATTAATGCTCTACGTAAGTTAGACAATAGTAAACCCATGAGTCGTCCTGTCGATGATGCCAGCAGTGCACTTTATATCAATGATCCTAAGAAAGGTGGAGGGTTCCAAAAACTCTTTTATACCCACCCACCTATCTCAGAACGGATTGAACGTTTGAAACAGATGTAAAAATGTGCCTATACAATAAAAAATGAGCATTCTCATAGTTGGAGATGCTTGTTTTCTTATATAAGAAACTCAGAAATCAATTGGTTACGATACAACTTATAATTTCTTTAGGAAACTTCGTTCAGAACACATGATATATCGAAGAAGGATCTAGCATCTATGTCAAATGGAGGAAGTAATTGATTGCACTTTTAGCAGATTAGAGAATATTTTTGGTGTGCTCAGAGTGTGTGTTAGAGACAAGTAGGCCAGCGTAGTAGAGATAGAACTCATTTTCATGAGCATGGATTTTACAAAATTGTTCAAGAATTCAATCTACAAATTAGCTATGCAAAAACCGCACAGTGATTTCAGCTTTATTGTGAGCAAAGCTGAAATCACTGTGCGGTTTTATTTAGAAGTAAGTTTTTGTCCAGCCTCTTTTATAGGCGATTTCGGAAAACTTCATACATAAGAATGGCCGCAGCAACACTGGCATTAAGGCTTTGAACATGTCCATTCATCGGAATGGTAATCATTTCATCTACCTGTTTTTTGATGTTGCTAGAGATACCTTTTCCTTCATTTCCGATGATGAGGGCAATTTTCCCTTTTGTATTCCACTTGTGACAAGGAGTCCCATTCATATCTGTTCCAAAGGTCCAGAAACCTTCATCCTTAAGTTTATCTAAGGTTTGACTGAGATTGGTTACTCGGGCAATCGGTACGTGCTCAATAGCACCTGTGGCCGTTTTGGCAACGACAGGTGTAACTCCCACAGCACGGTGCTTGGGAATGATGACACCTGAAACGTTGGTCGCATCGGCTGTTCGCAAGATAGAACCCAGATTATGGGGGTCGGTTAACCCATCCAGAATCAATAGAAGTGGATTTTCTTCTTGACGTGTTTTTGCTAGGATGTGTTCTAATTCGCTATAGGCAAATTCAGATACTCGTAGAACAAAACCTTGGTGGACAGCACCTTCAGTCATCTCAGAGAGGGATTTTTTTGAAGTCCAAGAAATGGATACCTTCTTTTCTGTAGCAAGTTCCTTGACTTTCTCAACGTTCTTACCTCGGAGATCTTCTTGGAGGTAGAGTTTGTTTCCAGTATTTGCATGGAGGGCTTCGGTAACGGCGTGGACGCCATAGACAATATCATTTGTTTTCATGCCTCTATTATAACACAAAACCCCGTCTTGCAACGGGATTTTCTTTATTCAAGAATCAGTAAACCATCTTTAACTTCAAATGGGTCTTTTTCATTGATACGATCGTAAAACATGATTCCGTTGATGTGGTCAATTTCATGCTGAACAACGATGGAGTTGTAACCTTTGAGCTTGATACGGTGTTTTTCTCCGTCTTTGTCAAAGTAGTCAACAGTAACGCGAGCATGGCGAACAACATAGCCAGGTACGTTGCGGTCAACAGACAGGCAACCTTCTCCTTCACCAAGAGCAGCATCTTGAACAGAGTGAGAGACGATTTTTGGATTGTACATAATGGCTTGCAAGTCGTAGGCATCCTGTGGAGTTTCACCTTCTTCGACAATATTAGGTACCAAAACAGCGATAATGCGTTTTGAGATATCCAATTGAGGAGCAGCCAGTCCAACCCCACCGCGGAGTCCCAATTTTTCAGCCATGACAGGATCTTGGGAATGTTTGAGGAATTGCATCATCTTTTCACCAAGGATGATTTCCTGATCAGATAGGGGGAAAGTAACTTCCTCAGCAACTGCGCGTAGAGTTGGGTTCCCCTCGCGGATAATATCGTTCATATCAATCAAGTGAGCAGCTTTTGTAATACGTTCTATAGCAGACATTTTCTCTCCTTTCATTACCTCTACATGATATCACAAAATGACAAGGATTGAAAGCATTACGGCATTAAGCTTATATAGAAAATACCTAGCAGGTTCGATTCAGTTGTGAAAGAATTTCTTATCTGTGATATAATAAAAAGAAAAGGCTTGCATAAGAAAGTAGGGAGAATGAAGATGCAAAGAAGACAAGATAGAAATCAGAGTGGTTCAGCTTTTCGTTTTATGAGGGGGTTTGTAAACTTTTTTAGGAGTTATCGTAAGTGGAGTAATAAGGGATTTGTGGCGATACTTTTGCTAGCAGTTGCTTTATCAATGGGCTTGGTCTTGTTGTTTGAAAGTTTCCAAGGCCTGCCTCTGACCAGTCAAAAACGAGATACTATTTATCAAGAAGGAACTAAGAAAGAGTCTCAGGAGCAGGAAGAGGAAAAAACTGCTAGAATTATGGCTCATGGTGATTTGCTTTATCATGATATTCTTTACTTTTCAGCAAAAAAGGATGATGGAACCTATGATTTTCATGAGAATTTTGAGTATGTGACACCTTGGCTTAAGCAAGCAGACTTAGCTATTGGTGACTTTGAAGGGACCATTAATAAGGATCATTATTTAGCAGGTTATCCTCTCTTTAATGCTCCTGCTGAAGTTATGGATGCTATTAAGGATGCAGGTTATCATGTTCTAGATTTGGCTCATAATCATATTTTGGATTCGCAAATTGAGGGAGTTATTTCAACGGCCGATATTATTGAGAAGGCTGGAATCACTCCAATTGGAGTTTATACACACGAGCCACGTGATCAGGCTCCGCTGGTCATTAAGGAAGTGAATGGTATCAAGGTTGCACTTTTGGCTTATTCTTATGGATTTAATGGAATTGAGCAAAATATTTCTCAGGAGGATTATAATCACTATCTTTCAGATTTGGATGAGAATAAAATGAAGTCTGAAATTGAACGGGCGGAAAAGGAAGCAGATATTACCATTATCATGCCACAAATGGGTGTTGAGTATCGCATAGAACCGACTGAAGAGCAAAAAGCTTTATATCACAAGATGATTGATTGGGGAGCAGATATTATATTTGGAGGTCACCCTCACGTAGTTGAACCATCTGAAACGGTTGAAAAGGATGGGGACAAGAAACTCATTATCTATTCAATGGGGAACTTCATTTCAAATCAACGAATTGAGACCATGGAAGGGGTAGAAAATGCTAAGTGGACTGAACGTGGCGTGCTCATGGATGTGACCATTAAGAAAAAAGCCGGTAAGACGACAATCGAAACTGCCAAAGCGCATCCTTCTTGGGTAAACCGTACACCAAAAGGAACCTATTCTCCAGAAGGTTATCCACTCTTCCTTTACCAAACTTATATCTTAGAAGATTTTATCGAGGGTGGTAGTCATCGTGATCAGTTAGATGAAGCGACTAAGGAACGAATTGATACAGCCTATAAAGAAATGAACGAACATGTGGGATTGAAGTGGGACTAGCTTGAATCCAGAGGAAAGAAAATGACGATTAAAGTAATTGCGACAGATATGGATGGGACCTTGCTGGATGCTAGAGGTCAGCTTGATCTCCCACGCTTGGAAAAGCTTTTAGATCAGTTGGATCAAAGGGGTATTCGTTTTGTCATCGCGACGGGCAATGAAATTCACCGCATGAGGCAACTACTGGAGCACTTGGTGAATCGAGTGGTTCTGGTGGTTGCTAATGGTGCTCGTATTTTTGAAAACAATGAACTAATTCAGGCTCAGACTTGGGATGACGGCATTGTTGATAAGGCTTTGGCTCATTTCAAGGATCGAGCGTGTCAGGACCAGTTTGTTGTAACGGGGATGAAGGGTGGTTTCGTCAAAGAAGGTACGATTTTTACAGATCTTGAAAGTTTTATGACTCCAGAAATGATTGAAAAATTCTACCAACGGATGCAGTTTGTGGATGAATTAACCTCTGACCTCTTTGGTGGTGTGCTCAAAATGAGTATGGTTGTTGGTGAGGAACGTTTGAATTCGGTATTGGCAGAGATTAATGACCTCTTTGATGGCCGTGTTCGGGCTGTATCCAGTGGCTATGGTTGCATTGATATCCTTCAAGCTGGAATTCATAAAGCATGGGGCTTGGAAGAATTACTCAAGCGCTGGGACTTGAACCCCCAACAAATCATGGCTTTTGGCGATAGTGAAAATGATGTTGAAATGCTTGAAATAGCTGGAATTGCCTATGCGATGGAAAATGCTGATGACAAGGCCAAAGCTGTGGCGACTGATTTAGCGCCAGCCAACAGCCAAGGAGGAGTTTATCAAGTCTTGGAAAACTGGTTAGAAAAAGGAGAATGAAGTGGCAGTACAGTTATTAGAAAATTGGTTACTAAAGGAACAAGAAAAAATCCAAACCAAGTATCGTCACTTAAATCAGGTTTCTGTTCTAGAGCCAGACATTCTCTTTATTGGGGATTCCATTGTTGAGTATTACCCTCTGCAGGAGTTGTTTGGGACTTCAAAGACCATTGTCAACCGAGGAATTCGAGGTTATCAAACAGGGCTTTTACTAGAGAATCTAGATGCGCATCTTTACGGTGGAGCGGTAGATAAAATTGTCCTTCTGATTGGGACAAATGATATCGGAAAAGATGTACCTGTGAATGAGGCTCTCAATAATCTTGAAGCTATCATTCAATCCATTGCTCACGATTATCCACTGACAGAGATGAAATTGCTTTCCATTTTGCCAGTCAATGAGAGCGAGGAGTACAAGCAGACAGTCTATATCCGTACGAATGAAAAAATTCAGAAATGGAATCAAGCCTATCAAGAGCTTGCTTCTGCCTATATGCAGGTAGAATTTGTGCCAGTTTTTGATAGTTTGACAGACCAGGCAGGCCAACTCAAAAAAGAATATACAACTGATGGGTTGCACCTTAGTATTACTGGTTACCAGGTTTTGACCAAATCCTTGAAAGCCTATCTTTTGTAGTTAGTTGATTTCTTTTTTGCATTTTTGAGTTAGATAAGGTATAATGGTTTTATTGTCTTTTGGGGTCGTTACGGATTCGACAGGCATTATGAGGCATATTTTGCGACTCGTGTGGCGACGTAAACGCTCAGTTAAATATAACTGCAAAAAATAATACTTCTTACGCTCTAGCTGCCTAAAAACCAGCAGGCGTGACCCGATTTGGATTGCTCGTGTTCAATGACAGGTCTTATTATTAGCGAGATACGATCAAGTCTTGTCTAGTGGCTTGATAAGAGATTGATAGACTCGCAGTTTCTAGGCTTGAGTTATGTGTCGAGGGACTGTTAAACTAATACATAACCTATGGTTGTAGACAAATATGTTGGCAGGTGTTTGGACGTGGGTTCGACTCCCACCGGCTCCATTATTCCTTTGCATTCCTTGGTAAAACGTTGTTAAATCAACGTTTTTTCTTATGCGACTATTAGTCCGTCTCGCACCGCTAGGTGCGAGACAAAAAAACCACCCGCTATGCGGGTGCGCGTCGAAGGTTATACCCAAAAAACTCCAAACGCGATACAATAAAGGTGTTCAAGCCAATTGTAAAGCGAAAGGAGAAAAATATGGCACAAAAGGCTCATAGTTTATCGCACACAAAGTAGCACTGTTCTATCACATTGTGTTCACCCCTAAGTATAGACGAAAAGTCATCTATAATCAATATCGAAGTAGTTTAGGCGAAATATTTCATCGCTTGTGTAGTTATAAAGGAGTTGAAATTATCGA
>OIFW01000119.1_pt1 | contig 30003 bp, 30 predicted proteins | sample 1582111 | NCBI WGS metagenome assembly OIFW01 (sample SAMN07501063, study PRJEB24779) | human gut metagenome | isolation source: stool | host: human infant | place: USA: Pittsburgh, PA | reverse complement strand
GTAGCTGATAATGGTCCTGGGATATCAGATAGTGATAAGAAAAAAATCTTTGATCGATTTTATCGCGTAGATAAGGCTAGAACCAGACAAAAAGGTGGGTTTGGACTTGGCTTATCCCTAGCGCAACAAATTGTTTTAGCCCTAAAAGGAACAATTGTTGTTAAAGATAATCAACCAAAGGGAACGATTTTTGAAGTTAAGATCACTGGAGTTTAATTAACAAAGAAAACCTGCTAGACGATAAGCTAGCAGGTTTTTTAGGTTTAGGTAATAAAAAAACTCCTAAATGGAGCTTTCAATTAGTTAGCCAATTTAGCTGCAAGACGTGATTTATCGCGGCTTGCTTTGTTTTTATGAATCAAACCTTTAGAAGCGGCTTTATCGATGCTAGCTGATGCAGCACGGTAAGCTTCTTCAGTTGGGTTAGCGTTGAATGCTTTAATAGCAGTACGCAAAGCTGATTTTTGAGCTGAGTTTTTTTCGTTTTGTTTAACGTTAAGTTCAGCGCGTTTGATAGCTGATTTAATATTTGCCAATGTTTTCACCTCCAAAATTTATCTAACTATGTCATTATACGTTATTTTAGGCCCCTTGGCAAGCTTTTTCTATTTTTTTAAGTGGATGAAGTCGATTTTATGATTGTCTCCCTTGTGAAGAATCAGTTCAGCTCGACTTCGTGTAGGTTCGATATAATTTTCCAGGTTAACCAAATTGATATCACGCCAGGTTTTTTGTGCTAAAGATAAAGCTTCATCCTTACTAAATTTAGTGAAACGATGGTAGTAGTTATTTTCATCTTTTTTGGCGAGCTCAAGAAGGGTTTGAAAACGTTCGAGATACCACGATTCGATATTATTAACTTCAGCGTCAATGTAGAGAGAAAAATCGAAATAATCACTCATGTAGAGTCGTTGGTTAATAGGGTTCTGGAAAACGTTAATCCCTTCGACAATTAAAAAATTGGGCTGTCTGATTTCTTGTGTAAGACCTGGTACAATATCATAAATTTCATGGGAGTAAACAGGAATATTGACATCACCACCATTTTTTATAGTATCTAAAAAATTGAGAAGAAGCGGCATATCGTAGGATTCAGGGAAACCCTTACGGTTAAGGATACCTTTTTCTTTCAAGACTTGGTTAGGATAGAGAAAGCCATCAGTTGTCACAAGTTCAACTTTAGATTGGGGGAAGGTACGCTGCAACAAGAGTTGAAGCAAACGACTGGTTGTGGATTTGCCAACAGCAACAGAACCAGATACCCCGATAATAAATGGACGATTAGTCTGTGATTTTTGTAAAAAGATACTCTTAGAAAAGGTCAGATCATTGGCAGTTTTCTGATAGATACGAATGAGATTGATAAGAGGAAGATAAATGTCACTAACTTCTTGCACATCAATCTTATCATTAAGGCTGCGAATGGAATCCAGTTCTTCTGCAGTCAATGGGGCATTGTCCTCTTTATGAAGGCGTTGCCATTCCTTGCGTGATATCGTTTCAAAATTGATAAATTCATTTAACATAGCTAACATTATAGCAGAAAAAAAGCCTGAATGTAAGCCTTGTCATATTACTAGCCTTACTTTGGTATTTATGATACGATAAAGAAAAAGTACTATCTAGAAGGAAAAAATAATGTCAAAAATGTATTATGCTGAGACGCCAGATGCGGCTCACGATATTCACGATTTAAAGGTAAATTTATTAGGAGAAAGTTTTCAGTTTTATACGGATGCTGGGGTTTTCTCTAAAAAAATGATTGATTTTGGAAGTCAAGTGCTTTTGAGTGCATTAGATTTGGAAGCTGGCAAAACGCTTTTAGATGTGGGCTGTGGCTATGGTCCTCTCGGTATCAGTTTAGCCAAGGTTCAAGGCGTCAGAGTCACTATGATTGACATCAATAGTAGGGCGATTGATTTAGCTAAACAAAATGCTCAACGAAACAAGGTTGAAGCTACTATCTTCCAATCAAATATCTATGAAAATGTCACTGGAAGTTTTGACTATATTATTTCCAATCCACCTATCCGTGCTGGGAAGAAGGTGGTTCATCAAGTTATTGAGGAGGCATATGATTATCTCAATCAGGGTGGTAACCTAACTATTGTTATTCAGAAAAAACAAGGAGCTCCGTCAGCTAAAGCTAAGATGGAGGATGTGTTTGGTAATGCTGAAGTCGTTAAAAAGGATAAAGGATACTATATCCTTAGAAGTGAGAAAATATGAGAACCGTTGATTTAATTGAAAAGAAAAGAGATGGTGGCGAGTTAAGCACAGAGGAAATTTCATATCTCATTAATGGCTATGTGTCTGGGAAAATTCCAGACTATCAGATAGCTGCACTGGCGATGGCAATTTATTATCAAGGAATGTCTATTCGTGAAATCCATGATTTGACCACTGATATGGTTGCTTCAGGTGAACAATATGATTTGTCGGAAATTCCAGGTGTTAAGGTAGATAAACATTCGACCGGTGGTGTTGGCGATAAGGTAACCATCATCCTTATGCCACTTGTAGCTAGCTTTGGTGTTCCAGTAGCTAAGATGAGTGGTCGTGGTCTTGGACATACAGGTGGAACGATTGACAAATTAGAGTCTATCAAAGGCTATCAGGTTGAGCGTAGCAAGGAAGAGTTCATTCAGCAAGTTAAAGACATTGGAATTTCCCTCATTGGTCAGTCTGAGCATTTAGTTAAGGCTGATAAACTTCTTTATGCCTTGCGTGATGTTACTGCAACAGTAGATTCCATTCCTCTAATCGCAAGCTCTGTTATGTCCAAAAAAATTGCAGCAGGTGCTGATAAGATTTTACTGGATGTTACTGTTGGTCAAGGTGCTTTCATGAAAAACATGTCTGATGCTGAAAAATTGTCAGAGACCATGGTTGCATTAGGACATGAGGTTAATCGTGAAACAATTGCAGTTATTACAGATATGAGCCAGCCACTAGGTAAAGCTATTGGTAACCGCTTAGAAATCACTGAGGCTATTGAAATTATGCAAGGTAAGGGACGTGAAGACATCACTGACTTTATCTGTGAGTTAGCTGAGATACTATTAGATTTAGCCCAAGTTGAAGCTAGTCAGGAAGAGATTCGTCAGCACTTAGTGGGTGGAAAAGCCCTTGCTAAGTTTGAAGAACTCATTCAAGCTCAAGGTGGTGATTTGATTGATCTTTATCGTCATAGCAGTGCTCCTGTCGTGACAGATATTCATGCTCATGAAACAGGTTACATTAAAGAGTTACCTGCTATGGCATTTGGAAAATTCGCTATGCAATTAGGAGCAGGTCGAGCTACGAAGTCAGATAGTCTTAATTATGAAACAGGAGTTGTATTTGAAAAGAAAGTTGGCGATTCTGTGACTCAGGGAGACCTTATTGCCAAGGTCTATAGCCAAGAAATTTTATCTGAAAAAATGCTGACTGAATTCGAAAAAAATGTTATTATGGGTAGTGAATGTAAAGAAACGACAGAAATATTAAAAATAATTCGCTAACACTTAATTTAATCCTAATCAAGGAGTTTGTTTATGTCTGTTAATAGCTATATTGACCATACCTTACTAAAAGCTGATGCTAATAAAGAACAGATTCTTGCCCTAATTGATGAGGCTAAGAAGTATGAGTTTGCCAGTGTCTGTGTTAATCCAACTTGGGTCAAAACGGCAGCTGAATTGCTAAAAGATAGTTCTGTTAAAGTTTGTACGGTTATTGGTTTTCCTTTGGGAGCATCGACCTCCGCAGTTAAGGCTTTTGAAGCTAAGGATGCTATTGCCAATGGAGCGGATGAAATTGATATGGTAATCAATATCGGTGCTCTTAAATCTAGAAATCTTAAATTAGTTGAAGACGATATTAAAGCTGTTGTTGAAGCTAGTGGAAGTAAACTTGTAAAGGTTATCATTGAAACTTGTCTATTGACTGATGAAGAAAAGGTCGAAGCTTGCCAATTAGCAAAACTGGCAGGTGCAGATTTTGTGAAGACATCTACAGGGTTTTCTACTGGTGGCGCTACCATTGAAGATATTGAACTCATGCGAGAAGCTGTTGGTCCTACTATGGGAGTCAAGGCATCTGGTGGAGCACGTACACTTGAGGCAGCTCAAGCCTTTATCAGAGCTGGTGCAACCCGTATTGGTACTTCGTCAGGAGTGGCCATTATGAAAGGGCAAGAAAGTCATGATAGCTACTAAAAAAGAGCAAGTAATAAAAGCAGCACAAGAAGCAGTTGAAAATGCCTATGTTCCCTATTCTAGTTTTAGAGTTGGAGCAGCATTGCTTACAAAGGATGGGCACATCTTTCAAGGATGTAACATTGAGAATGCCTCATTCGGATTGACCAATTGTGCAGAAAGAACAGCCATTTTTAAGGCAGTATCCGAAGGTCATAGAGACTTTGAATGTCTCGCAGTATACGGAGACACCAAAGAGCCCATCTCACCGTGTGGTGCTTGTCGCCAAGTGATGGTCGAATTTTTAAAATCAGATTCTAAAGTGATTCTTATCGCTGAAGATAAATCGACAGTCGAGATGACAGTCGGAGAGTTGTTACCATACTCTTTTACGGACTTACAATAGTCTAGTTGTTTTATTCTTTATTAAGCAAGTTTTCTTGCAAGTTATAGGAGGAGTGTTCAAGATGAAATTGAACAAGAAAATTATCGGACTTGGCCTTGTTGCTGTAGCAGCACTTGGTCTTGCAGCATGTGCACGTGGCGGACGCGGTGGATCATCAGCTGATTCAAAAGTTAAAGCTGCTATCGTTACAGATACTGGTGGGGTAGATGATAAATCATTTAACCAATCAGCATGGGAAGGACTCCAAGAGTGGGGTAAAGCTAACAAACTTAAAAAAGATTCTGGCTTTACTTACTTCCAATCAAACTCAGAGTCTGACTTTGCAAACAATATGTCAGCTGCTCAAAGCCAAGGTTACAACCTCATCTTTGGTGTTGGTTTTGCCCTTCATGATGCTGTTTCAGATGCTGCTAAGGAACATGAAGATGTTAACTACGTAATCATTGATGATGTCATCAAAGACCAAAAGAATGTTGAGAGCGTTTTGTTTGCTGATAACGAAGGTGCTTACCTTGCAGGTATCGCAGCAGCAATGCAATCAAAAACAAATAAAGTTGGTTTCATTGGTGGTCAAACATCAGATACAATTACACGTTTTGAAGCTGGTTTCACAGCAGGTGCTAAATCTGTAAAACCAGACATCGATGTACAAGTTCAATATGCTGAATCATTCTCAGACGCTGCTAAAGGTACAACAATTGCTTCAACTATGTACGCTTCAGGCGTTGACGTAATCTATCAAGCTGCTGGTGGTACTGGTACTGGTGTCTTCACAGCTGCTAAAGAAGTTAACGAAAAACTTGATGCTGACAGCGATAAGAAAGTATGGGTAATCGGTGTTGACCGTGACCAAACAGCAGAAGGTAATTACACATCTTCAGACAAGAAAAAATCTAACTTTGTTTTGACTTCAACAATCAAAAAAGTTGGTACAGTTGTTAAAGATATCGCTAACGGACAACTTAAAGGCGATAAATTTGAAGGTGGTTCTACTAAGACTTATGGTATCAAAGATGGTGGTGTTGACATCGTAACATCTAAGCTTCCTTCTGATATCAAGGATGCAGTAGAAAAAGCTAAAGAACAAATCAAGAATGGTGAATTGAAACCAACTGATGGTCTTAGCAAATAATCCATAATATCTAAACTGGGACAATTTTTGTCTCAGCAAAGGGAAGCAGTTTATATTTCCCTTTGCTGATATAAAAATAATTCTTGAAAGGAGATTGTATGACGAAGCCGAATGTCATTGAGATGCACGATATTACCAAAAAATTTGGTGAATTTGTGGCAAATGATCATATCAATCTTGATGTGAGACCAGGAGAAATCCATGCCCTCCTCGGTGAAAATGGTGCTGGTAAGTCAACCTTAATGAACATGCTTGCAGGTCTTTTACAGCCAACAAGCGGGATTATTAAGGTTAATGGACAAGAGGTGACGATTGATTCACCTTCGAAAGCAACGAAATTGGGGATTGGGATGGTTCACCAACACTTTATGTTGGTTGAAGCTTTTACAGTTGCTGAGAATATCATCCTGGGTAGTGAGGTAACCAAAGCCGGTGGTGTCCTTGATATGAAGAAGGCTATTAAGGAAATTACTGAGCTCTCTGAAAGATATGGTCTTGCGGTAGATCCAACAGCTAAGGTAGCAGATATCTCTGTTGGTGCTCAACAGCGTGTTGAAATCCTTAAGACTCTGTATCGTGGTGCTGATATTTTGATTTTCGATGAACCGACTGCGGTATTGACTCCGTCTGAAATTACTGAACTTCTAAACATCATGAAAACCTTGGTCAAAGAAGGCAAGTCGATTATCCTTATCACCCATAAATTGGATGAGATTCGTGCGGTTTCTGACCGTGTCACAGTTATCCGTCGTGGTAAATCAATTGATACAGTGACAATTGAAGGATCAACAAATGCTGACTTGGCTGAAATGATGGTTGGTCGTCATGTCTCCTTTAAAACAGAAAAAATTCCTTCAAATCCAAAAGAAGTTGTTCTTTCTATTAAAGATTTGGTGGTTAATGAGAACCGTGGTGTTCTTGCCGTTAAGAACTTATCTTTAGATGTTCGTGCGGGTGAAATCATCGGTATTGCTGGTATTGATGGAAACGGTCAAACAGAACTTGTTCAAGCGATTACTGGACTACGCAAAGTTAAGTCTGGTGACATTACTATCAAGGGTGAATCTATTATTCATAAGACAACTCGTCAGATTACAGAGATGAGTGTTGGCCATATTCCTGAAGACCGTCACCGTGATGGAATGGTTCTTGAAATGACAGTAGCTGAAAATATTGCCCTTCAAACCTACTACAAAGAGCCAAATTCAAAAAATGGTATCTTGAACTATAATGTTATCAATGCTAAAGCTCGAGAATTGATGGAAGAATTTGACGTTCGTGGTGCTGGAGAGTTGATTGCTGGTGGTGACCTGTCTGGTGGTAACCAACAAAAAGCTGTTATCGCCCGTGAAATTGACCGTGACCCAGAGCTTCTTATTGTCAGTCAACCAACTCGTGGTCTTGACGTAGGTGCCATTGAATACATCCGTAAACGTATTATCGCTGAACGTGATAAAGGTAAGGCTGTTATTGTTGTCAGCTTTGAATTGGATGAAATTCTTGATATGTCAGACAGAATTGCAGTTATCTATGATGGTGCAATTCAAGGTATCTTAGATCCTGCTGAAACGAATAAGCAAGATCTTGGTATCCTAATGGCTGGTGGACAATTGAATAAGGAGGAAGCAAATGTCTAAGAAAACACAAAATTGGGCAGTTCCTTTGATTGCTGTCCTCTTGGGAATGTTGATCGGGGCCGTATTGATGTTAATCTTTGGTTACGATCCATTCTGGGCTTACTATGATCTCTTCAGTACAGCCTTCGGTTCTTTGAAAAATATTGGTGAAATTCTTCGTGCCATGAGTCCCTTGATTCTTATCGCACTCGGATTTTCTGTAGCATCTAAAGCTGGTTTCTTTAACGTTGGTTTGCCTGGTCAGGCTTTAGCAGGTTGGACTTCGGCTGTATGGTTTGCATTATCGTTTCCAGAATTACCAAAAGTAGTTTCAGTTTTCTGTACAGTAATCATCGGTCTAGTAGCTGGTGGTATCGCTGGTGCAATTCCGGGTATTCTTCGTGCTTACTTGGGAACTAGTGAGGTCATTGTTACCATCATGATGAACTACATCATTTTGTATGTAGCAAACAATATTGTTCGATTTGGTTTTACAGCCGACATGTTACGTTCATCAGAAGCATCTAATAAGGTCGCAGCCTCTGCAAGCTATCAAACAGAATTCTTATCCTCTCTAACCGGTGGCTCACGTTTTAATATTGGTTTCTTCCTTGCTCTTGCAGCAGTTTTCCTTGTTTGGTTCATGCTCAAGAAAACAACAACTGGTTTTGAAATTACATCTGTAGGTCTTAACCCTCATGCATCTGAATATGCAGGGATGTCATCAAAACGTGTTATTATCATGTCTATGATTATTTCAGGTGCCCTTTGTGGACTTGGAGGAACAGTAGAAGGACTTGGTACCTTCCAAAATGCCTTTGTTCAAAACTCTTCATTGGCAATTGGTTGGAACGGTATGGCGGTTGCTCTTTTGGCTACTAATTCACCTATTGGTATTCCGTTTGCTGCCCTTCTTTATGGTGTCTTGTCTGTAGGTAAGAGTGGTATGATTGGTGTGCCTCCTGAAGTTATCGACGTTGTATCTGCTTTGATTATCTTCTTTGTCGGTGCTAACTATATTATTAGATATTGGGTTCGCCCTCGTCAAAAGTCAGTGAAAGCTAAAGGAGGACAAAACTAATATGGACTTCATTACAATTTTAGCCTTGATTGTTGCCTCTATGCTGAAATACTCAGCACCATTGATTTTCACAAGTATCGGTGGTACTTTCTCTGAACGAGGCGGTATCGTAAATGTCGGTCTTGAGGGAATCATGGTTATTGGAGCCTTCGCAGGTGTTCTCTTTAACTTGAATTTTGCAGATAGTTTTGGTGATGCAACTCCTTGGATTGCCGCAATTGTAGCAGGTCTTATTGGTCTTGTTTACTCATTGCTCCACGCGGTTGCGACCATTAATTTCCGTGCGGATCATGTTGTCTCTGGTACGGTATTGAACTTGATTGCTCCATCTTTAGCAGTCTTTCTGACACGTGTTATCTTTGGTGCCGGCCAAACACCAGCTATTAGCCATAACTTTAAAACTGTATCATTTCCAATTTTGAGCCACATTCCAGTCTTGGGTAAAGTCTTCTTTACGAACGTTTCCTTGATTGCATATGTAGCGATTTTGGTTTCAGTTGTGTCTTGGTGGGTTATCTTCAAGACTCGCTTTGGTTTGCGTCTTCGCTCAGTTGGTGAACACCCACAGGCAGCAGATACACTTGGTATTAACGTTTATCGTATGCGCTACTATGGCGTTATGATTTCAGGTTTCCTTGGTGGTGTTGGTGGTGCGGTTTATGCACAATCCATCTCAAACAACTTTGCTGTTACAACAATTGCAGGTCCTGGTTTCATCGCCTTGGCTGCTATGATTTTTGGTCGTTGGAATCCAGTTGGAGCTATGCTCTCAAGTTTGTTCTTTGGATTGTCACAATCATTGGCAATCATTGGAAAACAGCTTCCACTTATTTCACATGTACCAAATGTGTATTTGCAAATCGCACCATATATCTTGACAATTATTGTCTTGGCTGCTTTCTTCGGTAAAGCCGTTGCACCTAAAGCAGATGGTGTTAACTACATCAAATCTAAATAAATACACTACAGTGTTTCAGATAAGAAGGTCTATCGGCCTTCTTTTTTATTCGAGAAAAAAGCTTGTCAATACTTACTAAAGTTGGTGTCGACAAGCTTTTGTTTTTTTATGAAAAATGTGGGTTAAAGACCTTCTCATGACCAATAGTGGTGTCCCATCCATGACCTGGGAAAACTCTGTAGTGGTTAGGAAGTGTAAAGAGTTGCTCTTTAATACTAGTGAGTAATTGTTCGTGGTTCCCTGTTGGAAGGTCCCAGCGTCCAATTGTTTCTTTAAAGAGGGCATCACCAGAAAATACAGTTTCTTCTTTATCAAAGATAAAAGAAACACCTCCAATAGAGTGTCCTGGGGTTGGAACAACTTTAAACTGGAAATCCTCGATGTTATAGTTCTGAGTGAAATCGAAGTAATATTCTGCCGGATTGACAATAACGTCTTCCATATCGTCATGACGTGGAAGTCCAGATAAATTATCAATAGGATTCAGCAACCAGTCTTTTTCAGCTTCGGCAACGTAAACAGGAGGATGATTGAATGCCTGACGGACTGCCTCAACACTCATAATGTGGTCGTAGTGTGTATGTGTCAAAAGGATAGCAGCAACTGGTTTGTCGATTGCTTTAAGTTCAGCTAAGATGCTAGAAGTATCACTTCCTGGATCAATGACTAGACAGGCTGTATCGTTTTCTAAAATATAGGTGTTTTCCTGAGCAACAGGATTTAAAATTCGTCTTATTTTCATAGCTCTAGTGTAGCACGAATTTCAGGCTTTTTCCAATATCAGAATGATGGCTTTGTCTTTTTTTGGGGCTTTGGATATGCTATAATAAGGTCACTATGAGTGAAAAAAACACGAATAAATATGCCATTGTTGACTTGGAAGCAACCTCCGCTTCGTCAACGGCTAGTATTATACAGGTGGGAATTGTCATCATGCAAAATGGTCAGGTGATTGACGAATTTGCGAGCGATGTCAACCCACACCAAGAACTCGATGATCACATTATTCATTTAACAGGGATTACCGATCAGCAGTTGGCTCAAGCCCCAGATTTCTCAGAAATTGCTAGAACCATTTTTGAACTGATTGAGGACTGTATTTTTGTTGCCCATAATGTTAAATTTGATGCCAATTTGCTTGCAGAGGCTCTTTTCATGGAGGGCTTCGAACTAAGGACTCCTCGTGTGGATACTGTCGAATTGGCTCAAGTCTTTTATCCGACGTTAGAACAATATAAGCTATCTCATTTATCCAAGGTTCTTAATCTTGACCTAGCTCAGGCCCATACGGCAATTGAAGATGCGAGAGCGACCGGACAGCTTTTGTTTCATTTGATGGATAAGATTGCCAGCTTACCTAGACAGACCATTGAGATGCTTTTGACCTTTTCAGATAATCTTCTTTTTGAGACTGAGTTGGTTATTCGTGATGCTATAAGAGGTCAAAATTTAGGCCTTTCAAAAGAATATGTCATGCTTGAAGAATCTGGAATTGTTCTTCGTAGACCTTTGACTTATAAGGCAGAACGAAAACTGTCTCAAGATTTTGATACCAATATTGCTCTCTTAGATTTGGAATCAAGATCTAAACAAAGAGAGTTTGCTGAGGCAGTAAGAAGGGAGCTTGATAATACTGATATTTCCATGATTCAGGCTCAGACTGGAATCGGGAAAACCTATGGCTATTTGCTTCCCTTGTTGGCACAGTCTGATGTAGATAAAGTGGTGGTGGCTGTTCCGACCAAGCTCCTTCAAAATCAGATTATGAATCAGGAAGCCAAAGCCTTATCGGATGTCTTTAATATTAACTTCCATAGTCTCAAAGGACCTCAGAATTATATCAAGTTAGATGCCTTCTACCAAACCTTACTTCGTCAGGATAGTAACCGTTTGGTTAATCGTTACAAAATGCAACTTTTGGTGTGGTTGACTGAAACAGAGACAGGGGATCTTGACGAAATCAGACAAAAACAGCGCTATATGGCTTATTTTGATGAGATTAAGCACGATGGTAAGTTAAAAGCTGACAGTCTTTTTGCTGAATATGATTTTTGGCAACAGTCCTATCAAAAAGCCCAAGAAGCAAGGGTAGTTGTGACCAACCATGCTTATCTTTTGACGCGTATGGAAGATGATCATGATTTTGTCCGAGGAAAGACTCTTGTGATTGATGAGGGACAAAAGATGGTCCTGGCTTTAGAACAATTTTCACGTTATCAAGTCAATCTTACTGTCCTGTTGCAACATATTCATCGAATTCTTGATAGTGGTAGTCAAAGCTTGCTTCAACAACGCTTGCTCGAAAATCTGCAGTTTGAAGTTAGCCATCTAATCCAAGAACATCAACAATTTCCTCAGAAGCAGTATAATCGCCAGCAATTAGATTGTTTGCTACAAACCATTTCTGAACTGGAGGGTGAAAGTGATTTGATGGAGATGTTGTCTCCCTTGAAGACACCCCTTTACAGCCATTTCTGGCTTGAAACAGATTATTATCAGGAACATCGTGTGACTTATTTAAAGGCGTCACGCAAAGAGCTCTTAGAGCTTTCTGCTTATCTACCAAGTGCCCAAAAAGTGATAATTGTTTCAGCAACTATTGATGTGGGACCTGATGTAGATGTGGCTGATTTGTTGGGCTTAGATCAAGTACGCAAGGTTAGCCTCCCAATGGATACTTTACCCAATCAAGCTATTTGGATTGATCAAAGCATGCCTATGATTGGTATTGCTTCTGAGGAAGAGTATGAAGTTGCTCTTGCAAAGCGTCTCCAGAAGCTATCTGGAATGGAATATCCAATTTTAGTACTATTTACATCTCGAAAGAGTATGATGGCTGTTTCAGATTTATTGGATCATAGGGAAGTTCGTCACCTAACTCAAGAGAAAAATGGGACAGCTTTTAATGTCAAAAAACGTTTTGATAGAGGTGAGACCAATCTCCTTCTTGGTATGGGGTCATTCTGGGAAGGTGTTGACTTTGCTCAACAAGATAGGGTAATCGAGGTTATTGCACGTCTGCCGTTTGACAATCCTAAGGATCCATTCTATCAAAAGATTGAATCTTGGTTTTCTAAGCAAGGAAAGAGCACCTTTGATAGTTACAGTCTTCCCATGACGGTTTTACGTTTCAAACAAGCTATCGGGCGTGCTCAAAGACGTCCAGAACAGCGCTCGGCTATTCTTCTTATGGATAATCGCCCGCTCGTTAAGAGTTATGGAAAACTATTTCTAAAAGAAGTGACACAAGAAGTTGCGCTTAAGCACGCTAAGTTCGAGGAAGTCAAAGAGGATATTCAGGATTTCTTAGAACAAGAAAGTTAACTTTTTAAAACCAACCTTTTCTAAGATTACTTAGGTTTTATAAATTTTACTGACTTATAAAAAAGATAGACTTAATTGCTCAATACTAGCTATATTGCTATGTAAAGATTTATCATTTTCTGATATAATAAATTCAGAAACTTTTTTAGGAGGCATTATGCGTAAACAACGTTCACCCTGGACCAAAAAGCAACAGTTCATTTTTGGAATAATTGTAATCGTTGTGACCTTAATTGCCTCTGTGACTGCTATTCTTATTGTAGCGACTAAGCCTTACGTAGACGCTGAAAAGAAGGTTATTGCCATAGCAGAGAGCAAAGCAGATATTAAGACTGTTACTGAATTTGATATCTACCATGGTGAGGCTACCTATTACGGACTTCTTGGAAAGTCTGGTCAAGGTGAGAAACTGGCCGTTATCGTGAGTCATGATTCAGGTGAGGTTGATATCTACAAGCAATCTGATGGTATAAGTAAGTCAGTGGCCAAGAAAGCTGCTAAGGCCTATGGTGCTAAGGATATATCCTATGTCCACCTAGGAAAATATGGCAAAACTCCTATTTGGGAAGTGAAGTCAGGAACCCAGTATTATCTGGTTGATTTTATCTCAGGTCAGGTTATTAAAGTGGAAGGACTATAATGAAATGACAAAATTATCAAATCGTGTATTACAAATGGAAGAAAGTGTCACTTTAGCTGCCAGTGCGCGTGCTAAAGCTCTTAAAGCTCAAGGACGTGATATCTTGAGTTTGACACTTGGTGAACCAGATTTTGTAACACCTAAGAACATTCAAGATGCTGCTATTACCTCTATTGAAAATGGTAAGGCAAGTTTCTATACCGTAGCTTCTGGACTTCCAGAACTTAAGGATGCGATTAGCACTTACATGGAAAACTTCTATGGCTATGCTGTAAATCCAAATGAGGTTGTTGTTGGCACTGGTGCGAAGTTTATCTTATATGCTTTCTTTGCTACGGTCATTAATCCTGGTGATGAAGTCATTATTCCAACACCTTGCTGGGTTTCTTACGTAGACCAAGTTAAAATGGTTGAGGGTGTACCGGTTACTTTCCAAACGACTGAAGCTAATCACTTTAAAGCAACGGTTGAACAACTTGAAGCGGCCCGTACTGAAAAAACTAAAGTTGTCTTGCTTAATTCTCCATCAAATCCAACAGGAATGATTTACAGCAAGGAAGAATTGCAAGCAATCGGTGACTGGGCGGTTGATCACGATATCTTGATTTTAGCAGATGATATCTATGGCCGTTTGGTTTACAATGGCAACACCTTTACTCCAATTTCTAGTCTTTCAGATACCATTCGTAAGCAAACAATTGTGATTAATGGTGTTTCTAAGACCTATGCTATGACAGGTTGGCGTGTTGGTTTTGCTGTCGGAGATCCAGAAATTATTTCAGGTATGGCTAAGATTATCAGTCAAACGACATCAAATCTTACAGCAGTTTCTCAATATGCTGCTATTGAAGCCTTAACTGGTGATCAGTCTTCTATCGAAGAAATGCGTCAGGCCTTTGAGGAACGTTTGAATACAATTTATCCACTCCTAGCTGAAGTGCCTGGCTTTGAAGTCATCAAACCTCAAGGTGCCTTTTACCTCTTCCCTAATGTTAAAAAAGCGATGGAAATCAAAGGCTACACAAATGTTAATGATTTTACAAACGCTATTCTTGAGGAGGCTGAAGTCGCTTTGGTAACAGGTGCAGGATTCGGCGCACCTGAAAATATTCGTCTTAGCTATGCAACAGACTTAGATACTTTGAAAGAAGCAGTCCGCCGAATCAAAGCCTTTATGGAAAAATAGAATTAATATAGATCAAAAGAAAAGAGAAGTAATTACATGTCTAAACAATTAGTTTCAATTATTGATGTGCCTAAACACGTGGGCGAAGAAATCACTATCGGTGCATGGGTAGCTAACAAATCAGGTAAAGGGAAATTGGCCTTTCTTCAATTGCGTGATGGAACTGCCTTCTTCCAAGCGGTAGCTTTCAAACCTAACTTCATCGAAAAATACGGTGAAGAAGAAGGTACTGAAAAATTTGATACTGTTAAACGCCTTAGCCAAGAAACATCAGTTTATGTGACTGGTGTGGTTAAAGAAGACGAACGTTCAAAATTTGGTTACGAGTTGGATGTGACAGCAGTAGAAGTCATCGGTGAATCACATGATTACCCAATCACACCAAAAGAACACGGAACTGACTTCTTGATGGATAATCGTCACCTTTGGTTGCGTTCACGTAAACAAATGGCTGTCCAACAAATTCGTAATGCGATTATTTACGCAACTTACGAATTCTTTGATAAAAATGGTTTCATCAAATTTGATAGTCCAATTTTGTCAGGAAATGCAGCTGAAGATTCAACGGAATTGTTTGAAACGGATTACTTTGGTACACCTGCTTACCTAAGCCAATCTGGTCAGCTTTACCTTGAAGCTGGTGCCATGGCTCTTGGTCGTGTATTTGACTTTGGTCCTGTTTTCCGTGCCGAAAAATCAAAAACACGTCGTCACTTGACTGAGTTCTGGATGATGGATGCTGAGTATTCATTCTTGTCACATGATGAGTCACTTGATTTGCAAGAAGCTTATGTTAAAGCGCTTATTCAAGGTGTTATTGATCGTGCGCCACAAGCTCTTGAAATCCTTGAACGTGATGTAGATCTTCTTAAGAAATACATTGCTGAGCCATTCAAGCGCGTGTCATATGATGAAGCTATCGACCTTCTTCAAGCACATGAAAATGATGAAGATACAGACTACGAGCACCTCGAACATGGAGATGACTTTGGTTCTCCACACGAAACTTGGATTTCTAACTATTTTGGTGTTCCAACATTCGTTGTTAATTATCCAGCAAGCTTCAAGGCCTTCTACATGAAGCCAGTTCCTGGTAATCCTGAACGCGTTCTTTGTGCAGACCTTTTGGCTCCAGAAGGTTATGGTGAAATCATCGGTGGTTCAATGCGTGAAGATGACTACGATGCTCTTGTAGCTAAAATGGATGAACTCGGAATGGACCGTTCAGAATACGAATTCTACCTTGACCTTCGTAAATATGGTTCAGTACCACACGGTGGTTTTGGTATCGGTATTGAACGTATGGTTACTTTCGTAGCTGGAACAAAACACATTCGTGAAGCTATTCCATTCCCACGTATGTTGCACCGTATCAAACCATAAGTAAAATTCTTTAGGAGTGCAAAAGTATGAAAAGATGGTTACTTGGTCTTTTGACCTTACTTTGTATGGTTTCGATGGTAGCTTGTAGCAAGACTACTCCCTCACTAGAGGGTGAATGGCAGGCACAAGATGCCTTAAAGAAGGATTATACGATTGTCTTCAAGAAAGATAAGGTCAAGATTGGTGAGCAGGATTATAACTATACAGTGGATGGTCCCAAGTCTAAAGATGACTTTACCTATTATTCGCTAAAAGTAAAAGATCAGGGAAAAGAAACGTCTTATACAGTATTTTTCCCAACTAAATCCAAAGAGGTTGCTCTTTTTCTACAACCAAATGATGAGAAAGAACCCATTAAGGGTCAAATGCTCTTTGCACTTAATAAAAAAGAAAAACCAGACTACTATAGCTATGTCAAAAAGTATCTGAAATAGTAGGAGAAGGATTAGCCTAGCGCTGATTCTTTTCTTTTTGGAATTATATGTTTCAATTTTCAGAATATTTTGTTATAATAGCAACATATTAGTCAAAGGAGAACTATCATGGCAAAAACTATTCATACTGATAAAGCACCAGCAGCAATCGGACCTTATGTTCAAGGTAAAATCGTAGGCAACCTTTTGTTTGCTTCTGGTCAAGTACCATTGTCACCAGAAACAGGTGAAATCATTGGTGAAACAATTCAAGAACAGACAGAACAAGTTCTTAAAAATGTTGGTGCTATTTTGGCAGAAGCAGGAACAGACTTTGATCACGTTGTTAAAACAACTTGCTTCCTAAGTGACATTAACGATTTCGTTCCATTTAACGAAGTGTATGCAACTGCCTTTACATCTGATTTTCCAGCACGTTCTGCGGTAGAAGTGGCACGTTTACCAAAAGATGTTAAAATTGAAATCGAAGTTATCGCTGAGATTGATTAATGAAGAGAGCCTTGGCTCTTTTCTTTTTTTCTCAACTATGATAGACTATTAAAGATAAATCATTTTCGATGTTTGGGAGACACCATCGCTAAAAAAAACCATTACTGGCGTTTTTTGGCTCCCCCAAGGGGCCTTTTTATGTGTCTCAGACATCACGAATTAAGAGGAATATTATGAAACGTCAATCAGCTTTGGTCGTCTTTAGTGGCGGTCAAGATTCTACTACTTGCCTATTTTGGGCTCTAAAACATTATGAAACAGTTGAATTAGTTACTTTTGCTTATGGCCAACGTCATAGCTTGGAAATTGAAGTAGCTAAAGAGATTGCGCAAGAACAAGAGCTTAAACACCATGTTTTGGACATGTCTTTGCTTGGTCAAATCACTGAAAATGCCTTAACATCTGATATTGAGATTGAGGCAGAAGAAGGTGAAGTTCCTAATACTTTTGTGGACGGGCGTAATCATCTTTTCCTTTCTTTTGCAGCTGTTCTAGCTAAGCAACGTGGTATTACTGATATTGTTACGGGTGTTTGTGAGACAGACTTTTCTGGTTATCCAGACTGTCGTGATGTTTTTGTCAAATCGCTTAATGTTACACTTAATCTAGCCATGGCCTATGATTTCGTTATCCAAACCCCTCTCATGTGGTTAGATAAGGCTGAGACTTGGGCTTTGGCTGACCAACTAGGAGCTTTTGACTATGTTCGTGAAAAAACGCTAACTTGCTATAACGGTATTATTGGAACTGGTTGTGGGGAATGCCCTGCCTGTCACTTGCGTCAAAAAGGCCTTGAAAAATATCTAGCGGAAAGAGGAGAAGCTTAATGTTCTTTGCACCGAAAGAAATCAAAAAAGAAACAGGTGAGTCCTTGGTTTACAATCCTCACCGTACAATGGTTTCTAAAGAGTTTACTTTTGATGCTGCCCACCATCTCTTTAATTATGAAGGCAAATGCAAATCACTTCATGGTCATACCTACCATCTTCAGATTGCAGTAAGTGGATACTTGGATGAGCGTGGCATGACCTTCGATTTTGGTGATCTAAAGAGCATTTATAAGGACCATTTGGAACCACAGTTAGATCACCGTTATCTCAATGAGACTTTGCCTTATATGAACACAACTGCGGAAAATATGGTTTTCTGGATTTTCCAGATAACGAGTCAACATCTGCCTGAGGAGAGAGGACTTCGTTTGGAATATGTGCGTCTTTATGAAACACCAACAGCCTTTGCAGAGTTTAGACGGGAGTGGTTGGATGACTAGAGAACGTGTACTCAAACTACCTGTGCTTGAAATTTTTGGACCGACCTTTCAAGGGGAAGGGCGAGCTATCGGTCAAAAGACCATGTTTGTAAGGACAGCAGGATGTGATTACCATTGTGATTGGTGTGATTCTGCTTTCACTTGGGACGGGTCAGAGAAGCCAACGCGTATGACAGCTGATGAAGTTATTGAAGCTTTGGATGCGCTAGGAACTTACGACTATGTTACTCTTTCTGGAGGGAACCCAGCTCTTTTAGCGGCAAATATGGCTGAACTCGTTTCAAAACTCAAGGCTAGAGGAGTGACTTTGGCCGTTGAAACTCAGGGTTCTCGCTGGCAGGAGTGGCTCAAGGATATTGATCAAGTAACCTTAAGTCCTAAACCACCATCATCCAAGATGGAAGTCAATATGGAAACCCTTGACTTTATTGTTTCACAACTTGATCCTGACAAAGTTACCTTCAAGGTTCCTGTTTTTGACGATGATGATTTAGCCTTTGCTAAAATGATTCAGGAACGTTATCAGCCAGATGTCATGTTTCTTTCAGCTGGTAATCCAGAACCGAAAGCTGAAGGTAATATCGTCCAACATCAATTAGATCGCCTCAAAGAGCTCTGGGAGACAATAGCTGCTGATGACTCGTGGGGAAATGTGCGTGTTCTCCCTCAGCTTCATACCCTACTCTATGATAATGAGCGCGGAGTCTAATCTTCACATTCTATAAGCTTAGAATTGATAGTATTTTTACTTTATAGATGATTAACATTAGAAACTTAGATTAAAATAAGGCCATTGAAAGGCCTAGGAAATTAACAACAAAGGAATAAAAATGTCACAACAAGAAGAAATGAAAAACCTTACTCTCCTTGGTAATAAGGAGACACCTTATATTTTTGAATACTCTCCACAAGTCTTGGAGTCTTTTGATAATCGTCACACTGATAATGATTACTTTATCAAATTCAACTGTCCAGAATTTACGTCACTTTGTCCTATTACTGGGCAACCTGATTTTGCAAGCATCTACATTTCTTATATTCCAGACCAGCTCTGCGTTGAGTCGAAATCTCTAAAGCTTTACCTATTTAGTTACCGTAATCACGGAGACTTCCATGAAAACTGTATTAATACCATTGGTAAAGATTTGGTGGAGCTTTTGAACCCTCGTTACTTGGAAGTTTGGGGTAAATTTACACCTCGTGGTGGTATCTCGATTGACCCTTATTATAATTACGGTCGTCCAGAAACTAAGTATGAAAAGATGGCAGAGCAACGTCTCTTTAATCACGATCTTTACCCAGAAAATATTGATAATCGTTAATGTCAAGCTAAAAGTCCTTATGCAAATAGTGGGCTTTTTTTCTTGGTTAGACACCTGTCTTTAAGCCGTAAAGGAAACCTGTTTATTTATTTTTTATAGTTGAAAGTAAGGGTATTGTTAGTTTTTCATTGGTCTGTTCTTAGAAACTTCTATTATTAAAATAATTTGACAATAGAAGTTTTATTTCTTACAATTAAGGTGTAAATGGAAATGTAAGCGATTGCTTATGAAAGGTATACTTGTTTTTAAAAAGGGGATGAAGACAATGAGAAAAAGTTTACGTCTATTTTCGTGTGCTGTTTTAGGGGCAGCCATATTAGCGCCAACGGTAGTTGGTAATAATCATGCACAGGCCGATAGTTATTATGGTCGAGGTTACTATAACAACTATTATCCAAACTATGGTTATAACTACGGCTACAATGGTTATTATCCAGGCTATAATTACAATTATGGCTATAACTACGGTTACAATGGCTATTATCCAGGCTATAATTACAATTATGGCTATAACTACGGTTACAATAATTACTATCCAAACTATAACTATGGCTATAATTATGGCTATAACAACTATAATCCTGGTTACAACAACTACAACGAAACAGGTACTTACCGCTATAGCAATGGTTACTTGTACTACATCTTGAGTGATGGTAGCTACTATGTTAACTATAACGGTCGTTGGGTTCGTGGTGGTGACTATAATAACAACAATAGTGGTTCTAACAATACACCAACGACAGGTTATGAGGTTTTGAGAAATGACCCTCACTACCGTTATGAAAATGGTACTCACTATTATTTGAAAGATAATGGCGATTATTACTATTATTCAAATGGTAAGTGGGTACTTGTTAAGGCTTCAAACGCAGATTCAGAAGCTCCAGCAACTTCAGAGACAACTTCAACTGTAGATTCAACTTCATCAGCAAGTTCAGAAGCAGCGTCAACTGTAGATTCAACGTCATCTGCAACCTCAGAAGCACCATCAACTGTTGACTCAACTTCATCAGCAAGTTCAGAAGTAGCGTCAACTGTAGATTCAACTTCGTCTGCAACTTCAGAAGCACCATCAACCGTTGATTCAACCTCTGCCACAACTTCAGATGCTGCTTCAACAGGTAATTCAACTTCAGAAGCGGCTTCAACTGGTAACTCAAGTTCTGCTGTAACGTCTGACTCTTCTTCAGCAGCAACTTCAGAGACAGGTTCAACATCAGAAACAAGTTCTGAAGCTCCTGAACTTGAAAAACCACCATATGCGCCTGAAACAAACATTGACTATGATAAGTTGCCAAAACCAACATTGCCACCAACAGATTATCGCATGTACTCAGATCCACGATTTGTAGATGACAACGGTACCTATTACTACCGTGTGGCTATGACTGATGAAGAAAATGCTCGCGGTATCGATGGTTACTACAAATGGGTTGATGGTAAGTGGAAACTCTACAATGGTACTGCCAATGATGACCCTGAGCTTGACCCAGACTTCCATAAACCAGCAGGAAACGATGAATACATGTACGATGACAACGCATCAAGTGTTAAATTGTATTCTGAAAATGTTGTTGGTACTGGTAAAGCAGGTGAAGCTTTGCCATTCCAAAATGTGGATGAATTCAAAGATTATGTTATTAAGAATTTTGCTCCAAAATTCTTAGATAATGCTGGCTGGGATTGTAATGTAACTTGGGAAATTGAAGATGTTGACAACTTCAACGCTTCTAAAGGCAGTGCTTGGGCACGTGACTATGTTATTACAGCTAATCTCAAGAGCGGTGTTGACGACAAAAAATATAGTGATGTTGAATTTGGTTATGTAAAATTTGTTTATCATGTAGAACCAACTGAAAATTCTGATTATGTTGAAGTTGATTCAGCTAAGGCTGCCTTTAATGAAATCAATGCGCAACGTACATCAGCTGGTTTACCAGCACTTACATGGTCTGATGATCTATACAATAGCACAACCCTTCCACATGCCAAAGATATTTCACACACTTACAGCAGTGATGGTATTGTTTATCGTCGTGAATCTGATGGTTCAGTTGTAGCCAATAAATGGTTGAGTAGTGGTATTCGTGAACTTCTCATGAGTCCAGATGCTACTCAAGCAGCAGTAGCTTGTGTTGTCGCTGGTGACGGTACTTACTACTGGACTTTAAATTACCAATAAGAAGAGTTTAAATTAATTGTCCCAACAATGGAGGAGTCTGAGGTTAGTCTTGGACTCTTTTCCTTTATCTATTGAACGTTTAAGCTTTCAATATGGTATAATAGAGCCTAGAAAGAAGGCGAAAATATGCAGGTTAAGAGAGTTCAGGATTATATCTCAAAAGAGTGGTTCGATGAAACCGATGGCTCCTATTTCGAACGTCTAAATAGTCGTTTGCAGGTGCTTTTGAAAAAAGATTACCCTGATTTACGAGGAAATGATTTTATTAGTAATATCAGCCTTTTAGACTATAGGTTAGTTTTTCTTGATGAAGTTATTTCTAATGCTAATGAGAAAAACGAACACGTTCGGGAAACTGTTCACGATGTCACCAAAAGTTTGTTGTACGAGGATCAGGATATCCAGGAACAATTGGATAGTAGAATTACTTTTGGCCAAAAAGTAGCGGATGAAGTGGCCCGGTTTGGTGGATCTTGGACTTTTATCTTGTCATTTGTTGCTTTTATGGCTATTTGGATGGGGCTGAATGTTGTTCAACCCTTTGGAATTGCCTTTGATAAATATCCATTTATTCTGTTGAATCTGGCCTTGTCTACTCTAGCGGCCGTTCAGGCACCATTGATTATGATGAGTCAGAATCGAGCATCGGATTACGACCGTTTACAAGCGCGTAACGACTATCACGTCAATACCCAGTCTAAGGAAGAAATCCGACTTTTGCATGAAAAAATTGACCACTTGGTTCAACAAGACCAATCAGATCTTCTGACAATTCAAAAATTGCAGACAGAAATGATTATGGGGGTTAGCCAACAAGTTGAGAAGATGTCAGACGATATTCGTGCCTTGAAAGAAGAAAGACTAGAAAGGGAGTCTCATGGGAACGAAAAAAATTAATTTAGTTGTTGTAACAGGGATGAGTGGTGCAGGTAAGACTGTAGCAATTCAATCTTTTGAGGATATTGGATACTTCACCATTGATAATATGCCACCCTCTTTGGTACCTAAGGTTATCGAATTGGTAAAACATAGTGAAGAGACAGATAAGATTGCTCTTGTCGTTGATATGCGTAGTCGCTTGTTCTTCGATGAGATCAACGATATTCTGGATAAATTGGAAAGTAATGAGGAACTTAATTTCAAGATTCTATTCTTGGATGCCACGGATGGTGAATTGGTTTCTCGTTATAAAGAGACACGTCGTAGCCACCCATTAGCGGCAGATGGCCGTGTTTTGGATGGCATCAAGTTAGAGCGTGAGCTTTTGTCACCGCTTAAGAGTTTGAGTCAAAACGTGGTAGATACGACAGAATTGACTCCACGCCAACTGCGTAAGGCTATTTCTGAACAGTTCTCATCTGAACAAGACCAATCTTCTTTCCGTATTGAAGTTTTGAGTTTTGGTTTTAAATATGGATTGCCATTGGATGCAGACCTGGTTTTTGATGTCCGTTTCTTGCCAAACCCTTATTATGATCCTGCACTTCGCAACCTCACAGGTTTGAATAAAGAGGTTTTTGATTACGTCATGAACCATAAGGAATCAGAAGAGTTTTACAATCATTTGACACAGCTTATCAAACCAATCTTGCCTGGCTACAAGAAAGAAGGTAAGTCTGTTCTTACCATTGCTGTTGGCTGTACAGGTGGTCAACACCGTAGTGTAGCCTTTGCACATCGTCTGGCCCAAGACCTAAAAAATGATTGGACAGTCAATGAAACTCATCGTGATAAGGATCGACGTAAGGAGACAGTGAATCGTTCATGAAAAAACCAAGAATTACAGTAATAGGTGGGGGAACTGGTATCCCAGTCATTCTTCGTAGTTTGCGTCATAAGGATGTTGATATCACTGCTGTGGTAACTGTAGCTGATGATGGCGGTTCTTCGGGAGATTTGCGTGATATCATGCAACTGACACCTCCAGGGGATTTGCGTAATGTTTTGGTAGCTATGAGTGATATGCCTAAACTTTATGAAAGAGTTTTCCAATATCGTTTTGATAAAACCGATGGTGCTTTGGCTGGTCATCCACTCGGAAACCTAATCATCGCTGGAATTTCAGAAATGCAGGGATCTACCTATAATGCCATGCAGCTTCTGACGAAGTTCTTCCACGTTACAGGAAAGATTTATCCAGCTAGTGAGACAGCCTTGACGCTTCATGCCGTTTTTCAGGATGGTCATGAAGTAGTAGGGGAGAGTAGTATTGCCCAGTACGATGGCATGATTGAACGCGTTTATGTGACCAATACCTATAATGATGAAGAGCCTAAGGCCAGTCGTAAGGTTGTTGATGCTATTATGAATAGTGATATGATTGTTTTAGGTCCTGGATCTCTTTATACGTCGATTTTGCCCAACCTTGTGATACCAGAGATTCGTCAGGCTCTTATCGAGACCAAGGCTGATGTGACTTACATTTGTAATATTATGACTCAGTACGGAGAAACGGAGCAATTCTCAGATGCCGACCATGTGGCTGTTCTTAATCGTCATCTTGGCTCCGATGTGATTGACAATGTCTTAGTTAACATCAAGAAAGTGCCTAAGGAATACATGGCTAGTAATAAATTTGATGAATACCTTGTTCAGGTTGAGCATGATTTTGAGGGCTTACGTCGTGAAGCAAAAACAGTTGTGTCTTCTAATTTTCTGCGACTTGAAAATGGTGGTGCCTTCCACCATGGTGATTTGGTAGTGGATGAGCTCATGCACCTAGTGAGGAACAAGTCATGAGTTTCACGATTAAGGTTAAAGAAGAGATAATTGCTGCTTCAAGCAAAGACAAGGCTGAATTGTCAGCATTGATTAAGATGTCCGGTTCGGTTGGATTGACCAATCAAGGATTGACTCTTTCCATCCCAACAGAAAATGCAAAGATTGCGCGACATATCTACCAATTAATGGAAAGTCGTTATCAAAGTAATCCTGAATTGAGACATCACAACAAGACCAATCTCAAGAAAAATCGTGTTTACACGGTTTTTGTTGCTGACCATGTCAATGATATTTTGTCCGATTTACAATTGGCGGATTCTTTCTTTGGCTTTGAAACAGGCATTGAAACATCAGTAATGGAAGATGACGAAGCTGGAAGATCCTATTTACGAGGCGCTTTTTTGGCAACCGGAACGGTACGTGATCCTGAAAAGGGTCGTTATCAATTAGAAATTTTTTCCGTTTACCAAGACCACGCAGAAGACTTAGCTTCTCTCATGAAAAAATTTATGCTCGATGCTAAGGTTTTGAGTCATAAAAATGGGTTTGTGACCTATCTTCAAAAAGCTGAGGACATTATGGATTTTCTCCTTGTTATCGGCGCAATGAACTCTAAGGATACCTTCGAAGAGGTCAAAATTATGCGAGAAACCAGAAATGATCTGAATCGTGCCAATAATGCGGAAACAGCCAATATTGCTAGAACGATTAGTGCTAGCATGAAAACAATTAATAATATTATCAAGATTATGGATACGGTTGGCTTGGAGATTTTACCGGTGGAGCTGCGCCAAATTGCCCAACTTCGTATTGCCAACCCAGATTACTCTATCCAGCAGATTGCAGATAGTATAGAACCTCCTCTGACCAAGAGTGGTGTTAACCATCGTCTCAGAAAAATCAATAAGATTGCGGACGATTTGTAAGTAGAAAGGAAGCTTTTATGGCTTGTACAACGATTTTAGTAGGTAAGAAAGCCTCATATGACGGCTCTACCATGATTGCACGTACTGAGGATTCTCAATCAGGCGTTTTTACGCCCAAAGAATTTCTCGTCGTGACCCCAGAAGACCAACCACGTCATTACCAGTCTGTGCTTAGCAATTTTTCAATTGATTTGCCAGATAATCCTCTACGTTATACTTCTGTCCCAGATGCGCTTGGGAAAGACGGTATTTGGGGTGAAGCTGGTATTAACTCAGCTAATGTTGCCATGAGTGCAACAGAAACAATCACGACCAATGCGCGTGTTCTCGGCGCTGATCCTCTTGTTAAAGATGGTTTTGGAGAAGAGGATATGTTGACTTTGGTCTTGCCATATATCAAGACGGCGCGTGAAGGTGTCCTTCGTTTGGGGCAACTTCTTGAAACTTACGGAACTTACGAATCTAATGGTATTGCTTTCTCAGATACTGAAGAAATTTGGTGGCTAGAGACCATTGGTGGTCACCATTGGATTGCAAGACGTGTTCCAGATGATGCCTATGTCACTAACCCAAACCAACTTGGCATCGATCACTATGAGTTTGAAAATCCAGACGACTATTTAGCCTCACCAGACATTCGAGATTTTATTAATAAACATCACTTGGATTTGACTTATTCTAATGAACACTTTAATCCACGTTATGCTTTTGGTAGCCAACGAGATAAGGATCGTCATTATAATACACCACGTGCCTGGGCAATGCAGAAATTCTTGAATCCAGAAAAAGATTATGATCCAAAATCATTCTTTATTCCATGGTGTCAAAAACCATACCGCAAAATTACAGTTGAAGATGTTAAATATGTCTTGAGTCTTCATTACCAAGATACACCTTACGATCCTTATGGACCTCAAGGAGATGCGGTGAGTCAACGCCAATTCCGTCCAATCGGTATCAACCGTACTAGTCAAACAGCTCTCTTGCAAATGCGTCCTAACAAACCATCAGAAACGACAGGAATTCAGTGGTTAGCCTATGGATCAATGCCATTTGGTACAATGGTGCCATTCTGGACTCAGGTCGAAACAACACCTGCTTATTTCCGTCAAACAACAGATAAGGTTGATACAGGTAATTTCTACTGGAGTAATCGCTTGATTGCCGCTATCTGTGATCCTCATTTCCAACAGCATGAAGCTGATTTGGATGCTTATGTAGAAACAACTATGGCTCTTGGCCATGCTATGATTAATCATGTAGATACTGCTTTAGCAAATGATGAGAGTATTGATTTTGAAGCTGAAAATCAAAAAATTAGTGATAAGATTCAGTCAGAAACAGATAATCTATTGGCAAAAGTCTTAGATGATGCAAGTAATTTGATGACCAATCGTTTTTCTATGAGTGATTAAAGTCATCAAAAAAGCCTTTCCATAAAATTGGAAAGGTTTTTTAGTATTGTAAACATTACTTGTTTTCTTTATCCAGTTTCGAGAGGAGCTGATAAAGCGTAATAAAGAAGAAAAGATTGAGTGAAATGAGAAGGCCTGATGCCCATGGCAAATCGCTTTCTAAATTTCGAAGAGGTGAATTCCAAGCAAAGTGTGCAGCAAAAGCACCGCAAGCATAAAGTATACCAATAAGACTGTATTTAGAATTAATGAGTTTTTGACGGGAACGCCATATAAGGACTAGTCCCATAGCAAGGAAGGATGTGTAAAGCCAGTGAGACGATACAGCACCAATAGTTCGACCAAGAATACCTGAAATCGTATAAGAAAAACCATCAGGCAAATCTGAAAGAATATAGGAGAAGTCTTCACTAATCTGGAAGCCAAGACCTACCGTAATAGCAACAAGCAAGATCCCCCTGTAACTTTTCGTTGGTACCATATAGATAGCAAAGAGAAAAGCTGCTAGTTTTAGGGGTTCTTCAACTAGGGGAGCCATAAGGGCATCCTCAAAGCGGTAGAAGAAACTCTTTGAAGAAAGATGAGCAGTCACCCAGTCGTGAGAAATGGTATTGGCATAACCAGCTATCCATCCTGTGATAAAGACTCCACCAATTAGAGCAAATATGAGAACAAGTGGTTTCACCTGCCATCTCTTGCTTAAGTACTGAATCAGAAATATTGCTGGTACGATATAACATAAGGCAATCAGTGTTGATAGTCCAATAATACCGTATGCCGAACCAGACAAAGCGCCTGAAGTGTATGATTGTGTATCATAAGTCAGGCCTATGGCTGAAAGCAATAAAAAAAGATATAGGATTAATTTTCGAAACATGTATAACCTACTTTCCAAATGATATTTCCAGTATATCAAATAATTCTTTCTCGCCGAAATATTTCAATTTTTTTATTTATGGGCTTGCAAAATAAATGAAATGTGATATACTTAACCAGTAAACTATTAACTGGTTAAGTATTTTGAAAGGAATAACATGAAAAAGAAACGCATTTTTGGCCTAGCAGGATTAGCAGCAGTTGTTTTAGCTGCTGGTGCAGGTATTTATTATACGACTAGTCACCACGGTTCAAAAGGAAATGGTGACTTGAAGGTTGTGACCAGCTTTTACCCTGTTTATGAATTTACCAAGCAGGTTGTAGGAGATGAGGGAGAGGTGTCTTATCTCATTCCTGCTGGAAGTGAAGCTCACGATTTTCAACCATCTACTAAGAATGTCGCTGACATTGAAAAAGCAGACACTTTTGTCTACCTAAATGAAAATATGGAAACCTGGGTTCCAAAAGTTGAAAAGTCTATCAACACAAAAAATACAAAAGTCATTAAGGCAAGTCAAGGCATGGTTCTCTTACCTGGAACAGAGGAAGAAGATCATGATCACGGTGGAGAAGAACATCACCACGAATATGATCCTCATGTTTGGCTCTCACCTAAACGTTCTCAAAAATTAGTTGAAACTATTAGGGACGGTTTGATTGCTCAACATCCAGATAAAAAAGCAGTCTTTACAACCAATGCCGAGAAATACCTTAAAAAATTAAAGACTTTGGATAAGGAGTATACTGAAGCCTTTAGTCAAGCAAAACAGAAAAGTTTTGTTACTCAGCACGCAGCTTTTGCCTACCTTGCCTTAGATTACGGTTTGACACAGGTACCAATTTTAGGTGTTTCAGCTGAGTCCGACCCTTCTGCAAAACGTATCGCTAGCCTCTCTAAGTATGTCAAAGAATATGATATTAACTATATCTATTTTGAGGAAAATGCTTCAAGTAGTGTTGCTAAAACCTTAGCTAACGAAGTAGGAGTTAAGACAGCAGTTTTAAATCCAATTGAATCACTAACTAAGGAACAGTTGAAAAAAGGTGAAGACTATGTCAGTGTTATGACTGAGAACCTAAAAAATCTTCGTTTAACAACGGACGTTGAAGGTAAAGCTATCCAACCTGAAACGGGAAGTGATGACAAGAAAACGGTTCAAAATGGTTACTTCGATGACAAAGATGTTAAAGATAGAGAACTTTCGGATTGGTCTGGTGAGTGGCAATCGGTCTATCCTTATCTTCAAGATGGTACTTTAGATCAAGTATTTGAATACAAATCTCTATTGAATAAGGACAAAACAGCACAAGAGTATAAAGAATACTACACTAAGGGCTATCAAACAGATGTTTCTAAAATTGCTATTGACGGTAAAAAGATGACCATGACTTTCACAAAGAATGATGGAAGTAGTGTGACACACACTTATCGTTATGATGGTTATAAGATTCTAACCTATGCTTCTGGTAAAAAAGGTGTTCGTTATCTCTTTACAGCAACTGATAGTCAAGCAGCAGATAACCCTTACCAGTATGTCCAATTTTCAGATCATCAAATAGATCCAACAACTTCAGCACATTTCCATATTTTCTTTGGAAATAGTAGCCAAGATGAGATTCTAAAAGAAATGGATAATTGGCCAACTTACTATCCTGGAAAACTTAGTGGCTTTGAAATTGCACAAGAAATGGTTAGCCATTAATACTAGAAATGCACTCATTCATGAGTGTTTTTCTTTTTTTAAAAAATCTTTCATTTCTTAAACTCTTAGAAAATTGCTAATGTCATTAGTTTTAAACAAAAATTTAAAGCATCGTATTTTTTCTAAAAAAATCCTGTAAAAAATTAAATAATTACTACATTTTTTCATTCTTTAGTGGTACAATAATAGTACGATTTTCAGATGACCAGGAGAGACCCATGAACCAGTATTTAGTAGCGATACATTATATTCAACTGCTTCAAGCAGAACTCGATATTCTAAATCATGATGCACGCTTGCTTTTTGATTTAAAGATTGAACCAAATCTTGCTAAAAGAGAGCTTGCTGACTTGAAAGTATCCCTATCTAAATTATCTGACAAAAACCTTTATATCGAAGGTACAATCTGGTATCAGCCAAGTTTGTTTGCAATCATTGATCAAAATTTAGGGGTTATTGATGACTGGCTCAAGGAATTAGATGACTTCTTTGAATTTACCTATAGTACAACAGTTTTCACTGTTTTGAAAGAAAATGAAAATCGAAGTTACGACTTATTACTTGGTCTCTATAGCCGTCTTGAATACGTTATTTCAGAAATAAAAAATTGCCGTTAGATGACTAACGGCTTTTAGTATATGATAAATTGTAAAATATAGTGCAACAAAAAAACTCACAGCCTTTCATTGGTGTAAACTGTAAGTAACCACACAAACAGAACCCGAGGAAAAACTATGAGCTACTCCCATCTTACCATA
>OIFW01000117.1_pt1 | contig 30283 bp, 31 predicted proteins | sample 1582111 | NCBI WGS metagenome assembly OIFW01 (sample SAMN07501063, study PRJEB24779) | human gut metagenome | isolation source: stool | host: human infant | place: USA: Pittsburgh, PA | reverse complement strand
CATCCGGGCATCAGCCCGACCAATGACTTAGTTGCTAAGAAAATCTTTAGCAATCCAGAAATCACTTGTCAATTTATCCGCGATATGCTGGATTTACCAGCAAAAAATGTGACCATTTTGGAGGGAAGCAATATTCACGTATTACCCTCCATACCTTATTCAGCGCAGGATTTCTATACCAGTATAGATGTCTTGGCGGAGTTGGATAATGGCACGCAGGTTATTATCGAAATCCAAGTTCATCATCAGAATTTTTTCATCAATCGCCTGTGGGCTTACCTATGCAGTCAGGTCAATCAAAATCTTGAAAAAATTCGCCAACGAGAAGGTGATACCCACCAGAGCTATAAACATATTGCACCCGTTTATGCTATAGCTATCGTGGATAGCAACTACTTCCAAGATGACTTAGCCTTTCACAGTTTTAGTATGCGAGAGGACACGACAGGTGAGGTCTTAACCATCACAAATAACGGTCAAGAAAACCATCTAGTCAAGATGGCATTCTTAGAATTAAGAAAATACAGAGAAACCAGCAAAGACAAGGTTCGCAAACCGTGGTTGGAGTTTTTCGGCAACAAGCCCTTTACCCAGCACCCCCAGCGAGCCATCAGCCAAGCAGACCAACTGCTGGACTACAAGAGCTGGTCCGAGGAGGACAGGAAAATGTTTAGTCAACTACGTATGCGCGAAGAACAAGCATTATTGGCTCAGGATTATGCCTTGGAACAAGCCGAAGAAAAAGGATTAGAGCGTGGGAAAGTTGAAGGAAGTTTGTCTATGCTACTAAATCTAGTCCATCAAGGTCTTTTGATTTCCGAGGTTGCCAGTCAGCAGTTAGGTATGACTGTCTCTGAGTTTGAAGAACTATTGAAAGAGCATCACAAATAAGAACTTAAAAAATACAGAGAAACCAGCAAAGACGAGGTTCGCAAACCGTGGTTAGAGTTTTTCGGGAATAAGCCCTTTACTCAAGAACCCGAGCGAGCCATCATCCAGGCAGATCAACTACTGGACTACAAGAGCTGGTCCGAGGAGGACAGAAAAATGTTTAGTCAACTACGTATGCGTGAAGAACAAGCATTGTTAGCACAGGACTATGCCTTGGAACAAGCTGAGGAAAAGGGCTTAGAACGTGGAAAACTGCTTGCTTTTTTAGATATGGTTCGCCAACATCTTTTAACCGTTGAGGTTGCAAGTGAGCAATTGGGCATGAGCGTCGCTGAGTTTGAGGCGTTGTTGTAAAACCAGCACTAACGGTCAAGAAAACCATCTGGTCAAGATGGCGTTCTTGGAATTAAAAAAATACAGAGAAACCAGCAAAGACGAGGTTCACAAACCGTGGTTGGAGTTTTTTGGGAATAAGCCATTTACCCAGAATCCCCAGCGAGCCATTAGCAAAGCAGACCAATTGCTGGACTACAAGAGCTGGTCTGAGGAGGACAGGAAGATGTTTAGTCAACTACGGATGCGTGAAGAACAAGCATTATTGGCTCATGACTATGCCTTGGAACAAGCAGAGGAAAAGGGCTTAGAGCGTGGTCGAGCCGAGGGGATGGAAAAGGGATTAAAAGTAGGTTTAGTAAATCTAGTCCGTCAACAGCTACTGTCATCTGAGGTTGCCAGCCAGCAGCTGAGAATGACCGTCGCTGAGTTTGAGGCACTACTATAAGACCCTAGAATAATGAATAACATAAAAGTGAACAGGACTGAAATATTATCCTGTTCACTTCTTTCATTTACCCGAGACAATTCAGATTCATCCCAACCTCAAAAGAGAAGGCCAAAAATCCTTCTCTTTCATATCTTTTAACTAATTAGATTGTACATTTCACAAATGGGAGAGTACCTAGAGATACTAATTATTTAACTGCAGTATCATCTTAGTAAGTATCTGCTATAAAAATTAAGCTAAAAATCTCCTAGTGACATAAACTAATTCAAACTACACCCACTCACCATTAGCGTTTACTGTGTAACCATCGATGGTTGTGTTCACAGCCAAAGCACCTGAGCTATAAGCATAGTACCACTTACCATCTACTTTGAACCAGCCAGTCTTCATAGCGCCTGAACCATCTAGATAATACCATGTACCACCTTGTTTCAACCAGCCAGTTTTCATGGCACCTGAATTATTGAGATAATACCACTTACCATCTACAAGTTTCCAACCTGTCTGCATAGCACCTGAGCCATCTAGATAATACCATGTACCATTTTCTTTTATCCATCTAGTACTCATTTTACCTAAACTGTCGAGATGGTACCAACTACCATTTATAAGTTTCCAACCAGTTTGCATGGCACCTAAATCATTTAAATAATACCAATTACCATCAACTTGTTTCCAACCAGTTCTCATCACACCAGTTTCATCCAAGTAATACCATGAACCATCTTTCAGCCAACCTGTCTTCATTCCATCTTCTTTAGAGAAATAATACCAGTCACCGTCAATTTTCTTCCATCCAACATGACGATTTCCCTCATCATCAATGAAGAATTTTTTACCATCAATTAAAACAATACCTGGTTTAAGGACACCTTCCTCATCTAAGAGGTAATGTTTCCCATCTACTGTAATATTCCCTGTTAAACGAACACCATCTTTTAGATAGTAAGTTTTATCATCAATTTTGATAAAACCAGTTTTCTTTTCACCATTTTCAACAAAATAGTAAACCTTATCAGCAACTTTTACAAAACCTAACTTTTTAACACCATCTTTTTCATCTAGATAGTATTGCTTATCACCTGCAGTCAATAGACCTTTCTTCATAGCCCCATCAGCTCCAAAGTAGTAAGTCTTATTATCGATTTTTTGCCAACCAGTAACTTTTTTACCGTCCTTGATATAATAGATTTTACCACCTTCGGTTTTGAACTGACCACTACTTATGCTATTGTTAGTAGTAGCACTACCATTGTTTTGATTAGCATTACTACCATTCGTTTGGTTATTATCTCTTTGATATGGATTTGTTTGTGAGGTATTGCCTGTATTACCTGTAGTATTAGTTGGAGCATACATATGGTAAAGAATACCATCTTCTACTCTACTAGTAGTATACACATAGTTATCAATAGCTGGATGACTTGTATCAGATGTTGCCGCTCCTGTAACCGCTGCTTTGATAGCAACTGGTCTACCATTTTGAAATGTCACAAAGCGAATTTCCTTAAATGATGAAGTAGTAGAAGTCGTTGTTGCTCCTGAGTCGGTAGCCTGTACTTGTTGGATCGTAGCTACAGTTAATACTGATGTAGCTAGCAAGATAGCTGTAAGTGTTTTCTTCATAAGAAAAATCTCCTTTATTAACCTATTAAATTTATTTCATTATATCCCTTTTCTATAATTAGTGCAATAAAAAACATAAAAAGTATAGAAAAGTAAAAGAAAAATAAGAATATTAAGATCATTTATATTATGTTGAAATAGAATCTGAACAAATTGATTAAGGAATTTAAAGCAATGTCTACAAATGCTTGAAAAGCGATATTGTATGATTCTAGATTCAATCTACTATACTTTATTATTTTATTGCCAAAACTCAATATACCGCAGTTGACAAAGAACAAAAAAGCAGGAGATTCATCTCCTGCGATATTAAATAATTACTTATTTAACCCATTCACCGTTTCCGTTTACAGTGTAACCATCTACAGTAGTATTAACTGCAAGGGCACCTGAACCGTTTACGTAGTACCATTTACCACCAACTTCAAACCATTGGCTAGCTTTCATAGCACCTGAGTTTTCAAGGTAGTACCAAGTTCCGTTGTCTTTAACCCAACCAGTTGCCATCCAACCAGCTTGGTCGAAGTAGTACCAAGTTCCGTTGATTTTTTCCCAACCGTTAGTTGTGTAAGAACCATCAGCGTGTTTGTACCACCAGCGAGAACCTGATTGAATCCATTCTGCTTTTTTAGCAGGTGTTTCAGTTGATTGAGCAGTAGCAGATTGTCCTTGGAATGTTACATCTGTACGAGTAGCAACAACGATCTTTGCATTAGTATACAAATCTTTAGAAACTTTTAATTCACCTTTTAATTCTACATCTTTCCCATCTGTAGCAAGAGATTTTACTAGACGATATTTTACTACTGTTCCTTCAGCGAAACTTACTGGGAGTTCAGCGTCTACTTCAGTTCCAGCTGCATCAGCTTTAACTTTAGCTGTTGTTGTAACGATAGCTGATCCTGTTGCATCTGTAGTAACCGATACATATTTGACACCTTTAGAAGTAGGATATTCAAAATCAATAGCTACACCTGGGATTGGGTTTCCTTTACCATCTACAACATTTACACGAGCATGGTGTTTATCTTGTTCTTTAGCAGCTTGAGTAACCAATTTACCTGTTGCTGGATCTACCATACCAGGTTTAAGAACTACATTATCTGCTGAAACAGCTTGTACAGCACCAAATGCTGCAAGAGCGACTGCGCTTGTCAATAAAACTTTTTTCATCGTTTTATCTCCTTTATTTTTCATTATATTATTTTTCGTAAGACTACCTTACAGTATATAAATATTTGCAGGATTTGTCAAGGGTTTTCTTCTAGTTGAGTGTGTCTGTTTTTGGGAGAAAATGAAAAATCACCAAGAGAACGGAAATAAAAGACCGAAACTTTCAACTTTTTCCTGTTCCAGTCTTGATTTATTGTTCTTTTGATGATACAATAGCTTTAAACTGATTGAACAAGTAACGGTTGTTTAATCGGTAGGCGTTTGAGTGTTAGTAGCACTCAGCGCCTTTTCTTCGTGTTTTTAACTAACTTTATTATACCATATTTCAGATATTAATCAAGCATTTTCCCAAACTTTTTTTCTAAAAGGCTTGACAAAATAAGGTTTCATCTGATTTTCAACCCCTTTCATCGGTAAGAGCTCCCCAATACTTCGTTTTTCAGTTTGAGCGATTGACCTGTGGTAGTGTATAATCTGATTTTTGAGTATGTTGAAAGTGACCAGGATAATCTTTTTCCTGATCTTTTATTGTTTGGTAGGATTTCCTCCACTCTCCGAAAAAGAGGTCTCTCAATTCTCCTGTATGGTTTAAAAGAATGGTTTGGCTCATAGTATCAGCGCCTTTCTCACTCCAATACATACCTCTATTTTTCATTCGATACGTCACTTTGCGATGCTGAGATTCCATGATACCAATACCCTTGCTACTGAGTCCAAAGTTCTCAGGATGGTCAGTATATTTAAAGTTTTTCAGAAGTTGTCTTCTGAAGCGTTGAAAAGACTCTAATTTTTTGTCTGATTTAATCAAAGATTCAGCTGTATCAAGTACCGTTTCTAGTAAACCCTTATCTCGGCTCTTGACCGCTTTAAAGGCTTGTTTGGTCAGCTCTAAAGGAAAAGTACGTAAATTCTTTTTCAGGGATTGATTCACGTGAAAAGCATCCCAAAAGTGCAAATGCTCTTTAGGCTTAAAAGCACTAACTAAGTCCTTAAAGTCCGTAGGAGAATAGCCTTTACCACCATCAGAATTAGTCACAATGACCGTTTCGGGAGTAATTTCAAAATGCCTAGTCAACAAATCTATTAGTCTATCTTTGGCTTTATGACAGCGTGTAGAGATAACTTCTATCTTGTCTTTTAAGATATTCCTCTTCCCCTTCTTGCTTCCAGTATGGACAACAAAATGACTTAACTCAATAGACTTCTTTTTCCTGTCAGGCATTGCCTGTTTGACCCAAACCCCATCACCTTCAATATAGACTTTCTTTGCTCTCACTTTGTCCTGGTTATCTTCAGACCAGTCTGAAGCTGACAAGGAGTCGTACTCCTCTTTTTCAGCTAGGAGTTCACCTGCCACGTCTAAAGCGTGCTGAACTGTATTCTTGGTGATATAGATTTCCTTTAACATTTCCATCACCGATACAACTTTACGATAGGGCATAAAATTAGCAAGCTTAGTCACCTGGTAAAGTAGCTCCTGAGAAAACCTCGACCTTGGTTCTAGTCCTAGTTTTTCATCAACAGGGATTCGGATGGTGTCATCTTTCTTCCATCTGCTACGTGAAAAGGTCATTTCTCCAAAAGAAAAAATAACTGTCCGCTCTTTTTGATTGATTCTTTTGTACCCCTGCGCTCGCATACTAGGGGCAATGAATTTTTCATAGTTTTCAATCATCTTCAGAAAAGCCCGTTGATTATTTTGTTTCAACTGCCTTGAAAATTCTCTTTCGTCTAACACGGTTATATCCATTTTTGTCACCTCAATCATCGCTACCGCCTATTATACCCCAAAAACAAGAAAAGAAAAAAGACCTCTCCGAACGGAAGAGGCTATATTTTTATATTGATTTTAATAGTGATAAAAATCAATATCTAAAGTGATAAACCTTGATCTTTTTGGTTCTTTGGAGCGGATGTAGTTGGTAAAACCTCTTGATACATTTTCTTTAGAGATAGCTCATGTTGACCACCTAACAATAGATTTTCAAAAAATCTATCCAGGTATTCAGGATTTTTCTTCAGCAATTTTGCATTGTCCAAAACCAGGGCATCCCTGAAGTAACGTGCATTCTCTTTGAACGGGCTATTATCAACTTCAAAGCCTAGTGAACGTAGGTACTTAATCATGAAGACCGTAACAGTTCGGGTGTTGCCCTCTCCAAACGGATGGATTTGCCAAATTCCCGATACAAACTTTTTCAAGTGCTTGACCATTTCTTCAGGTGTCTTCCCTCGATAGTCAAATTGTGACTCCTGGTCAAAATCATAGGTTAAGCTAGCCGAGATAGTTTGATAATGGTCATAGATAACGCTATCTCCCTCTAAAATCGGCTCTTTTTTAGTGATGTTATAATGGCGATATTCTCCTAAAGGGATACCTTGACTTAGAACGCCAAAGAATAGCTCTTTATGGATTGATTTTAGAGTGGTTGGGGCAAACTTGAAGGCGTTGCTTGATAACAGCTCTACAATCCTTAAAGAGACAATATCAGCTTCTTTCGTGCTATCATCGGTCTCTTCATGGTATTTGGTAATTTGGTCATAAATTTGTTGATACTCAATCTTACCTTCAATCTGCTCTTTAGCCAATTCAACCATATAGCGTGATGGCTCAAGACCGTCCACTTGCTGAAGACCAAAGCCAGTCTGCCATAAGTCAAGTTTAGTCTGATAGGAAAGGTTGGGGTTATCAATTTCATAGGTTGGTTGCATAGGTCACCTGCGTAAATAATATTATAGTGATTTTTATCATGATTTTAATAGTGATAAAAATATTGACGATTATTCTTCTTCATAACTCTCAATCCAATTATCAAGGAAAGTTGATGCTCCGCTATATCCTGCTTGCTCCGCAATCCTATCTAGCTTTTCTCGATTTTGGGGCTTCAAGGTGAACTGATAAGGATGTTTGGTCTTCCCTGATGGGCGACCTGCTCTTCGCCCTTGTGATTTTGCCTTAGGGACTGACGGTATTGTCTCGCCTAACGCTTTACTAATTTTGTCCTTTTTGATTTCAAAAGCCATTGCATACCTCTTTTTAAATAGCTATTTATATCATGATTTTAATAGTGATAAAATATTTATTAAAATCATGATTTCTATATTGATTGATATTAGGAGTTATCCGACACGGTCTGAATTTGGATCAGTGTTTCTTCCAAAGCTGAAAAGAAAGCCTTGTGTTCGTTTCGTGATATTTGGTCAGCCATGATGTCAATAACAGTATTGTCTTTTGATGCACGGTTAAACAATTCCTTTTGAGGAATTTGACCAACAACATTGTCATCATTTTCAAGGACAGATAACAACTCTTTCGATTTTGCCGTATTATGCTTTATCATGTTAGGCAAAAAGTAGAGTTTAGCAGTAATTAGAGACTCACGGCTTGGACGGACAATTTCTGTTTTTCTGTACTCGTCAAGACGGACTTCAAGATTTTGTTTCGCTTCATAAGCAAAATCGCTTGGCGTAATAGGGCTGAAAAGAGCATGACTAACAGCGATAGCATTTCTTGTAGCAATCCCGAAGTCAGGTCTGCAATCTAAAATCACATAGTCGTATTGTGCCAGGTTCTTTGCTTCCAGGTTTTCACCTAGCCAGTCATACAGAAACATATTCTGATTAGGATTGGTTTCAAGTCTTCTTTCAGCTTCATCTAGTCTCATAGAACCTGCAATTAAATCAATGTTAGGCGCAACCGATAAAATGGTCACGTCTCCTGAACCAGTAAAGACATTAGCAACTGTTCCTGAATCCTCGTAAACGTCATAAAAGTGTGTTAGGTTGCTTTGATGGTCTAGATCAATAAATAAAACTCTATGACCTTGACTAGCTAAATACTGACCTGTTAGAAGGGCTAAAGTTGTTTTTCCGACTCCACCCTTGATGGCAACAAAGCTGAGTAATTTCATTTATTTCTTTTCTCCTCCCTTTTTCTATACTTCTATTATAATATACATCATGATAAAAATCAATATAAAAATCATGATTTTAATAAATATTTTTATCACTATTAAAATCATGATATAAATCACTATCTTTTTATCTGATATTTTTCACGGTAGCGCCTAAACGTTCGCTCGTTTATGCCTGTTAAGCCTGCCACGTCTTTATCAGACATTCCTGAAAGGTAAAGCTCGAAGGCGTGTTTTAGTCTGCTATCGTCTTCAGTAAAGAGTGCCTTTCTGCCCTGGTATTTGCCCTGAGTTTTTGCAATAGCTATCCCTTGGGCTTGACGTTCCTTGATTCGTTCCCTTTCAGCTTGTGCCTGGTACTTGTATAGCTCTAAAATTAAGTTGTTTAGAAGCCGTCTCAAGTTATCATCTTCAATCCCTCGAAGGGTTGGAAGGTTTAACACTTCCAAGGTAGCCCCTTTAGTTTGTATCTGATTCATGACTTCAGTTAGCTCCTGGTTATTTCTTCCAAGTCGTTCTAGCTCTGTCACAACGACTATATCCCCTTCACGGATATAGTCAAGCATGGCTTTCAACTGTGGGCGGTCTTTGCTGACACCGCTGACTGCTTCCTGAAAGAGCCTGTCAACGTGCTTCAGTTGATCCAGTTGCCTATCCAAGTTTTGGTCAGTCGTGCTGACCCTTGCATACCCAATTTTTGTCATATTTCCCCTTTCTATTTTGCCTAATCCTATTGTCCGCCTCCTCATCCCTTTAAAATCAAGAAAACGGCAAGCGGTCAATAGGCTATACTTTATTGTCCTTATTAAATTTCAATTTTGAAATATGTTTTTGATTATTATATAATTACCTTATACTACAAACAAAGGAGTCAACCATGTCTCAAAAAGAAACATTCCAATCCAATCTTGCTGAAATTGATGAAATCATTATTAAATGCGAAAAGAACGGAAACAAAGAATTTGCAGATAAGATAAAAGAAAAACTTAACAACATTTTCAGGAGCTATGCATCTGAGGTTTACTTTGATGATGGTCTTGATACCATTTATTCCAACTATGATGTCAGCAAAGTCTTTAATCTTGCCAAAGCACTATATTCAGGAAATGAAGTTCAACAAGAATATAGCTATGCTGTATTTAGAGAGATTGCAAAACTTTATAACGATATAGATACAAATTTACCTAAGTAGTTTTCAGATGAAAACTACTTTTCTTTATTTCTCTAGCTCTTCTTTTTTTGTTTCAGCTTGTCTTCTTGCTTGAGCGTTTTTCTCAAGGCGTTCATACTGAGTAAAGTCTTTAACAATACTGTCAAATTTTTCCTTCAGGGCTTTTCGCTCGATGGAGACCTCGACCACCTGCTTCTCAATTTCTTTAGGATTGACTGAAGGTGAAATGTTCAATTCTTCCAAAATTTGATAAGCTACTTTGGCATCAATCGGATTGTCTGCGTGAATATCTTCAAGCGCTGAAGCAATTTTATTGAGTCGCTCGACCTTCTCATCCAATCTATCAAGTGACTCTTGTGTTTCTTCAATCTGTCCCAGGAAGCGGTCATGTAACTCATGGAATTGATCTGAATCGGATACCCCGTGACTAACCAAGTAATTATATTCTTTGACCAACAAATCCAACTTAGAAATGTTAGGGTTCTTGGTTAAGATATATTCTCCGCTTTCGTAGGCAAGTTGATTGATAAGCGTTGACCCTTTCATGAATTTATTGCTTGCTGAATTGTCAGGATTGATGAAATAGAAAAAATCTGACTTCTTGATAAAAACATTAAAACTTCCATCCTCTTGTCTATCAACAAGGCGACTAGGAATTTTGACTGTACCTTTGTTGGCAATACCGTATTGCATTTGAAGATAGATACCTGTGTCCGTCTCATGCTCGACCTGCCACGGTTCAATCTTGACCCGTATTTCAAAATCTTCTTCCTTTTCAGCTTGTAACTTGTCATACTCACTCTTGATACTTTCCAACGGATAGACGATTTCATTTTTAGCCAGGCGCTCCTCAATCTGTTCTAAAGAGTACCGTCCCTTTTTAGATAAAGTGCTGTCACGAGTATTTCGTTTTTGGTCTTTATCCAATAATTTATATTTGGCATATTTCCCCGTAAAATCAACTGCAAGATTTAACACCTTTGCCTTTTCCTGAAAATCTGAAAGGTTGGTTGAATGCTTCAGGAGAAACTCAAGCCGTGATTTAATTTCTAACTTGAAAACATTTTCTTTTTGGTAAGCTGAATATTCTTTATGTCCGAATTGATTTTGACGGTCAAGAATTTTTGCACCTGCCAGGTCTGCATACTTGTCAGAAATTTGTTCAAGGGCTTTCTTTGTTCCTTTTTGCCATCTGAATTTATTGAGTGTGACCGAGTTAGTGGAATTGATATAAATGTGATTGTGTAGATGCCCCTTATCCATGTGAGTTGCAATGACAAATTGATGACTGCCACCTGTCAATTCAAGAGCTGTCTTCCGTCCTATCTCATGTACTTGCTCAGGTGTCAAATTGTCTTCAGGGGAAAAGGACTGAATGATATGGTGTGCCAAAACATCATTTTTGACCAACTCTTCATTATTGATTGGTCTTCCTTTTTCCAAATTTGCAAGTTGCTTTAACATCATAAATTCTGAATAAGCAGACTCAACATCAATCACCAAATTTCCTGAAACTAACTGAGAAACTATCTTACCATCTACAACCTTTACAGGAAAGTTCAAATCAGAATCAATCAATTCTGTTCCAATAGTCTTAGCACCATCTTCAATATACTTGATACCATCAGCTAACTTGTTGACCGATTTTATCTGCTTAACTTTTGTAACAACCAAGTCAATTTACTCCCTTCTGTCTCTCATCATTTTTTCAATCATAGCCACTTCTTTATCAAAACTGCTATCCATCAACCGCTTAACTTCTGCAAGTGAAGCCTGCAAATTTTGAAAGTTTTCAAGTGTAATTTCTTCAGTTGTATTGACGTACTTTGCAAGCTGATTGATATTTGTACCAATACGATTTATCTCCGTTCTTAATTTTATCAGCTCCGAATAATCAACGGTTACGACCTCGCCTGTCAAAAGCATATAACGAGCGTAGGTATTGAAATTTTTAAATCCGTGAAGTTCCATCCGTTCTTTAATCAATTCATTTTCTCTTGGCGTAACTCTCATTTTTCGCTGAATTTCACGATACCGTTTTTCTTCTGTCATTGATTTTTACCTCATTCATTTTTCTTGACATCTTTGCCGTAGCCCTCTATACTTTTCAAACTGGCAAGCATAGCATTTGGGTACCCAATTGCGAAATTTAAAAGATTTTCCCAACCCCAAATACTGGCAATTCTGCCAATTTGGGGTCGGTTAATCTTTCAAAGTTTTGGGGAAAATCCCCAAACCCCTTAGTCGTTCAGACCTTAGTTGACTTCAATTTGTTGAAGCAACTCCTCTTTTAAGGACTGGTAGTCCTCATCTGAAAGAGAGTCAAGATAGGAAATTGTTTCTTGATATTCTTCAGCTAAGTCAGGGTCAATGCTTTTGAGTTCGTCCGCATCTTCATCTAAAAGGGCGATGGCTTTTCTGCGCTTGGCTTCAATAAAGCTTTCATTTCTTGTGTACGTTCCATTCTCTAAATAGAACAAGTTAAGAAGTAATGTTGTTTCAATAGTGTCATTCATGTTTTAGTCCTCCGTTTGTTTTCTGCGACTCATAAAGCCTGCGGATAATTGAGCGACAAGGTCTTTTACAGGCTCATCTCGTTGTCGCTCTTCTGCTCTTTTTTTGGAGCATCTTTCGCCTGCTCTTTCTCTTTAGGGTCAACCGCTTTTTCTTTAGATTGGTTTTTCAAGCGGTCAAGTTTTTCTTGAAAGGCATCCTTGGTCAGTTCTTTAGTTTGATACTTTTCAAGGGTTTTATCAATTCTTGAAATCAAGCTATCTGCTTCTTTTTGTACAATTTTAATTTGACCTTCTAGGTCAGATAGTCCGTTAGGGTCATCTGTCCATGTTGCCAAATAGCCAAAACTGTACTCACTTGTATCTAGCCCATAATGACTAGCTACCACAAAAGCAACTGACTCAGCTTGTAATTCTGCAGTACTTCTTTTAAGAGGAGTTTCTTGTAATTTCTCCATATTGTGTAGATCAGAATGTGCCATTTCATGAAAGATTGTTTTTAGTGTTTGTTGCTCAGACATCCCTTGCTTAATCACAATTTCATTGTTATTTACGGAATAAAAACCGTTAGAGCCTTTGGTGTCTTTGCTAAATGAAAGGGGAACACCATTAGCTTCAGATACCTCTTTAGCTGACTTGTAAAGATTGCCATAATCTTCATAAGTCCCCTCAAGTTCATAGATTGGTTTTGGTAATTCTTTTCCATTTGTCTGTGAGACATCAAAGACTGGGACAAGTTTGAAAGACATGAATGTTTGTTCATTTCCATTCTCATCTAAGAGTGGTTCATTAGTTTTAGGGTCTCGTCTTTTTAGTGTTATAGGGGCAAAAATCCGTAATGACTTTTCTCCCTTATTGACACTTCTCTCAAATTCATCCTTCCACTTTTTGAAGGATGCCACGTGAGAAGCTTCAGGGTTTTGCATTAAAATCAACTGAATATTTCTCGGTGAGTAATTGTGAAATTTACTCATTGTGGTCAAGTATTGTTTGTAAGTATCAGACTGAAAATAGTCTTTAACGCCATCCTTCAAAAGTTGAGAAAGCCCCTTACTGTCTTTTGCCTGAATCAGTTCAGCAACGCTTTTTTGTGGTTCAGGTGAAGGTTGATTTTGATTATTTGGATGATTGCTGTCAATCGGGTTTGACCCATAACTGACCTCTTCCTGGTCTGACTTTCCGTCACCGTCTGTGTCAGCATTAAAAGGACTTGTCCCTTGAGCTTTTTCAACTTCATCAGGAATACCATCACCATCTGAATCACGTTCAAGCTCTTCTTTTCGTGCTTCAGCTTGTTTTTTCTCTTCATCTTCTCTGAGAATTTGCTCAAAGCGATTTCTCAAATTTGGTTCATTATTGTCTGCCATAGCTAGACCTCCATTTTGTAAATTTGGTTCATCTTTAAAGGGTTCAAAATCTTTATTTTGTCGCAATATATCAAGCATTGCTTGTCCATTATCTTTAACAAATTCAGGATTGATTGACATTGTTTTGATGCTGTCGTCTTTCTCAACAAAGACCCCTAATATCGTTTTTTCTTGATTTAAAGTATCCAGTTCAATGTTGAGCGTTCGGCTAGGCTTCAGCAATGTTGCAGGGAAGGTTGAGTTATCATCCGTCCGAAAAGCTAAAAGAATATCTTTATCGTCTGAACGAATAGCACTTGAAACATCTAACCGCCCCATCTTCTCAACGGAAGATAAATCATCAAAGACAAAAGAATCTGACTCAAAGATTTCAGGGAGCATAGGGAGTAATTTTGCCTTATCTCTAAAGCCAATCCCAACTGTTAAATTTGCAAAATCGCCTTTTCCTGAAGCTACGTCTTCAATGAATTGCTCTGATAAATTTTCAGCCCACTCATGATAAACAGGAGCAATCCCTGTCAAGTGCATCCAATGCCTTTTTTCAAAATCCACCTGAAGCATCTGAACGTCTTCTTTATCCTGGTAAAAATACGTGACCTTACTATCAGCCAACTCATTAAGATACCAGTCAGCCGATTTTTGAAATTCTTCAGCGTAACGATTGAGATACCTCAAATCTTTATCAGTCGCATAATGATAGCCATTTCTAAGCCCAACACTTGACTCTTTTGACCTATCAATGTTAAAATATAATTGAACATTGGCAGGAAAATCAGGTTGAGTCTTTGACTCTTCAGGCTGTGGTGCTGTCCTTGAAGGTTCGCCTTCTAAATAACCGGAATTGCGATTGATTAGTTCGCCCCCAATGTTATTAAGTGGCTCTTGACTTCGGTCAAGGGCTTTTTCTTTGCTCTCCTTCAGGTAATCATTCCAGTCCATCTTGTCCTGACTTTCCAATCTCGGGGGGAGATCTGGAGTCAATCCAATTTCTTTATTGGTCAACCGCTCAATAAAGGCGTGACCTGCTTCATCATTATCAACTGCAAGGGTAATTAAGTCCTGGTGCTTTCCATCCTTAAAAAAAGTGCTTAATTTAGCTGTTTTAGCGAGGAAGGAAGATTTTTTCTCCTGGTCAACCTCATCATCAAGTTCACCAACTTCAGACAAGAGTTCTGCCACGTGACGACTCACCGTTGATTCTTTTAAGCCATCCATCGCAACCAGGCGGACATCTTCAAGACTATCCTTGTGAAGCTCATAATAGCTCATCAAATCAATAGGAGCTTCCGCAAAGACTAATCGTTTAGGTGTTCCAATATCAACGTGCATTCCCGTCATACCATCAGAAGCCCTCATAATCTGTTTTAAGCGCCCTCTCTCGTAAAGGTCATGATTTTCCTTAATACCTTGAAGAGAAGCGCCTATAACCTCTCCTTGGTTGTCTAAACTCTTGAAAACAATGACAGGTTCATAGTAGTCCCCTGTCTTTTTAGTTGCTTGTGATAAGACGTTTTTTTCTACGAAAAAATCGATCGTCTCATCAGACAAGCCCCTGACATCCTTCAGATATTCCCTGGCTTCTATGAACTTAGTTTCATAAGGCTCAAGGTAATAGCTGAAGGGTTCTTTTTCAGGAACGTTGATCACATCGACCACGTCAAAACTACCTTCTTCCAAGAAGTGTTTTGCTTGCTTAAAAGAAAGCTTCTCCCCTGTCAATTCTTCCTGAACGACTTGAACCATTTTAATCACATCACCGCCATTGCTACGGGCAAACCAATTGAAATAGTTTTCCCTAACATTGATAGTGAAAGAGTCATGTTCTTCCCAAGTGTAAGTATAGCTTCCTGTTCGCTGTAAACTCATGCCCAGGCTTTCTGCCACTTTTAGAATTGACAGGGCTTTGAGTTCTTCAATACTCGCCATCTATCCTGCTCCTTACCTCTATTTCTTCCTGAAGCAAGCTATCAATATTAGCTTTTAAGTAAATCAGCTTTTCCTTAGAAGGTTCAATCTCCTCAACTTCAAGCACTCCTCTATACCGTTTAGGGTAGCTAAAAAGCTGTGTAGAGACTGCTTGAAAATCTTCAACGTCTAACGTCTTAATCAAGATGCTGACAAAGTCATTTAAGACCTCCCCCTGGTTGCTCTTTCCAGTCACTTGATGCTCAAGTGCAAACTGTTTGAGTGCTTCCGCCATCGTTGGCATCTCAACGACTGAAAAGAGGGTATCAAAGTAACCTATCCCCCTCATATTAGTTGTTTGTGTCATGTTTTCCTCCTTTTCCTCAAAATACAAAAGAAACCTGGTAGGCAATCCTAACAGGTTTTCTTTTGGTTAAGCCACTTCCTCAAATGGTAATTTTACTTCTAGCACCTTCGCGCTAGTTGTTTCTATCACCCTATCATGGTTGACGTTGGCATCCCAGTCATCCATATCAGACATGGAACGGGTATAACGATACCAGTTCGTATCACTTGGACTATTCGCCAGTTCTTTAGCACGTGGATGCTGAAGAACGTTAGTTTTCTTATCTCTGAAGACATTTTGTTTAGAGATAAAGATTAAGGCTTCATCAACACCAATACGAGCCACCTCATCAGGTGTGAGAAGGTCACGCTGAATGGTCTGAATAGACTGACTGCTTGACCCTTGCGTTCCTCTTGTTTGCGACTGATTCTTAACATTGATAGTCTGCTTACCGCTTCGCATTGAGAAATAGTTCATTGTTTCCTTATCATTCGTCCCCAAGTAAACCAGGGTAGCACAGTTATTGAATATGATCTCCCATTGGTCTTTATAGAGTGCCTTCAATTGACTGATGGCTTGAATGATAATATCAATTGAAATTTCACGGGAACGAACTGAAGAGAGTGTTTCCGTGAAGTTCGGGAAACGTCCAAAGTTGGCAAACTCATCTAATATAAACCTGATATGAAGCAGGTCTTCAGGTTTGCATGTTGGATGGTCTCCCTGAAGAATTTCATCTGCTGTCTTAGGCAACTGCCTGAACATCATGGTGAACATGACTGTCGCAATAAAGTTAAAAGACTTATCCGTTTCAGGAATAGCAATAAAGACTGCTGTTTTCTCAGTCTGCCACTTTTCCATCTCCATTGAATCACGAGCAGTCAGTTTCCTCACAGCATCATGGTCAAAGGCTGCAAATACAGTTGAAGCAATGAATCGGACAGAACTTGCTGTTTTTCCTTCAGCATTCTCATTAAAGAGCTCCCATTGACGACCTGCATAGTTACCAGGCAGTTCTTTTTCTAACTCTTCAAACAGCCTTTCAACCACGCTAGGCGTGTCCTCGTCTTCACGTTTGATATTTCTTAAAAGGTCTGCAACCTGAGCGATATTTGGCTCATACTTTTTCAGAACTTTACCGTCAAAGTAGAGGTAGCCAACTAGAGCCCTCATCAGAAGAATCTCTGCCTTATTCCAAAAGTCCTCACCAATATTTGAAGAAATCTTAGTCCCTTCTTTTATGGCCGTAACAACCCTATCAATGTCCAACTCATCGTGCATATAGTGAAAGACGTTGAACTGATTAGAGTTGGCCAGAGTGACCAGGTCAAAGATTTTGATTTTATAGCCGTGGTCTTCAAGCATTTTTCCTGTCTCACGGACAAGAAGACCTTTCGGGTCAGTGATAACAAATGAACTATTCATTTGCATCAGGTTAGGTTTCACAAAGGTGAAAGTTTTCCCGTCCCCTGGTAAACCGACTGTCAGCGTGTTTTTGTTTAATTGACGGTTGAAAGGAAGGCGTTTATTGAAAAGCCCCATTCGTCCATTTTGGCTGAAAATCATATCATTTTCAGGCTCTTTATCCCGAAAAGAAGCTATTTCCTTGTTCGTGGCGTACCGTGCCGACCCATATTCCTCCCCGTAGCGGTAGCGCCCTTTGTCGCCAACTCGAAAGTAAAACATAAGGACAACAAAGAGAGCTAAACCTCCACCATATAGACTAGCTTGAGTGAAGTTAAAGTCAATAAAAGACTTACTTGTCCAATTCTCCATCATCCAATCCAAACGGGCATTATCTATAAAGGTAACTCCTTCAGTTGCAGGTGCTATGGCATAAAGCTTGACCAACCAATGCACAGCATAGAAAAGGATAAGACCCACAATCAAATAAGGGAGAAAGCGACGTTTTTTCTGTTCTGTAACCATCTATAACCCCTTTTCATCTTTTGCGATAGCCTTCTTAGGCGTTGGTGTTTTAACCTTATCTTTAGCTTTGATTTCTGCGGTAACCTTTTTCTTGTAGTAAATCAATTTTTCCTTTAAAGTCATGGTCTTTGGTGTTTTGATAAGATTTTTAGTAAGCTTTTCTGCCTTTTCAGGTTCGGTTAAATCATTGATGACCCCTTTGAAACTTGCTTCCAAGGCTTGCACGTTCTTTGCATCGATGGCAACTGTACTTGTACCGTCCTTGTTATCCATAATGGAAAATCCCACATTGTAACCTTTTAAGTATTCTTCCAAACGTTCTGAGTTCAGTTCAGAGTTCAGAAACGTTTCAAAATGTTTTGTATCCTTTGTTGCCATAAACTGATTCCAGTTGGTTTTATCCGTATATGTCTTATTTTCAAGATAATGATTAAGTTTATGATACGATTCTTCAAGTGCATAATACATTGATTTTAGAAGCATTTCGCCTGTTAATTTATATATATCGGCTACTTTCATTCCTATTCTCTCCTGATCCAATTTTATCCTCCTTTCTAAAAAAGCACTCAAAAGAGTGCTTTTATCTTATTCCTTAATTTGAACGTTTCTTTAAGAAAAAACTCATGACTATAGCCAATAGTCCAAAACCTGCAAATGTTAGTAATATACTTTCTTTAAGACCAGTATTTGGAAGTGTTTTGAGCTTCCCATCTTTGTCAGTAACCGAGATAGTCTTATCTTCATTAACTGTTCCCCCAACTGCTTCAGGAGCTACAACAGATCCATCAGAAAGAACCACGTTACCATCTTTGGTGCTAACAATTGAGTCACCTGTATTTGTTTGAACTGGTGCTTGAGGAGTTACTTCTTCAACGACTTGACCTGTGATTTGTGAAGTTGTCCCAACTTGAGAAGCTCCTGCATCAGCTGCTGTTTGAGCTGATACATTGGGATTATTTGTTGGAACTGTCACGTCAGGAGTAAGAGAAGTTGTTCCTCCATCAATAGTTGGAACCTCTACCTTCTTGTCCTTATCAGTATCTTCTTTTTTTTCAGGTGTAGTTGTTTGTGTACCCACTTTATCCTTGTCTGATGGATTTGTTGTTGCATTAGTTAATGGATTTGTTGTTGTTCCGTTCTCTAAAGATGGTTTAACCTCATTTGAGTCTGACGAAGTAGAGGGAACATTTGAACTAGGATCAGATGGTGCAATTGGAGATGGAGTCTCTTGTTCTGAGGTGGTTTCTGACGGTGTAGTTGATACAGCAGGTACATCAGTATCACTAGATGGAACTGTTGAAGGTTCTGAATTTGGGGCTACTACAGCAGGTACATCAGTATTACTAGATGGTACTGTTGAAGGTTCTGAATTTGGGGCTACTACAGCAGGTACGTCTGTTGATACAGGAACTGTTGTATCTGCAAATGTTAATTGAGGACTTACTGATGCAAGTAGTACTACTGATGAAAGAGTGATTAGTTTATTAAATTTAGTCATTTTATTTCTCCTTTTAATGTTGTTTTTATATTTATTTTTATATTGATTATAATGTGTATTATTCGGTGAAATTAGATATTTTTGGTTGATCCACTAGAACATAACCATAGGTAGAACCATCTGCGACCTGAAAAGGAAGAGTTAGGCGAACTGTTTTAATCTTTGAATTTTCTTCTAGTGTTGTCACAACAAATGTAACATAAATTGTGTTATCAACTTCAGATAAAGATTCATAAATGGTTGATTGCACCTGGGAACCTTTTGGGGCCTCAAGTCCTTTTAATTTTGAATCCTTATTTAGAAAATTAACCAGGTTATCTGATTTTCCTGAATAATAGTTTGCAATAAAAAACCTTCCAACTACTTCAATTTCCCCTTGTTTCTCTTCAAGACTGATTCGGTTTTCAAGTTCCACAATTTTCCTGTTTTGCTTTTGTAACAACATAAAAGTTGTTATAGAAAAGGCTATTGTACATATAACTAAGAACAAGGAAATAAGCGAGACTAGAGATAGTTTTTTATTTTTAACTTGCTTCTCTACTTTTTTTTGAGAAACCTTCTTAGTTTTTTGAATCTTGTTTGTTTTCTGGGAAACTTGAAATTCTTCTGACGAAGTAGAGGAAACATTTAAACTAGAATCAGGTGGTGCAATTGGAGATGGAGTCTCTTGTTCTGAGGTGGTTTCTGTAGTTTGCTGATCTGTCAAGACTTTCTCTTTTGATTTTTTCCCTTTACCACGATTCAGAAAACTAAAAGACTTTTTCTCTTTTTTAAAACCAAATCCTGAAAAAGCTTCCTCAACAATTGACTCGAGAGGGAGTGTCAAATTTAGACTATCTAAAATTTTAGATTCTTCACCTAAGTGTTCAACTTGTAGTTTTAGAAACTCTCCTCTGTCTTCAGCCCAAACTGATTTTTCATTAATTAAAGAGAGAAGTTCATCCCTATTTTGACACAATTCTTGTTGCTGAGTTTGTGTGTTAGTAATTTTGAACATTGCTATCACCACCAGTCTTAGAAACTATATTTGTTTCTTTTGCAAATCTTTCTAATTCTTCTATTGATTTGCCTGATTCATTCATTAAAGCAACAATATAATCAGCCTGAGCGGTGTTTAAATTTTGGGTAAGTTTTCTCTCTTTTCCTAAAAGTTTAGTTTTCTGATCCTGAATTTTTTCAAGTTCTAGTTGGTATTTTTCAATTTTACCCTTTAATATTTCACTTTGAGATTTTCTAGTAACCATTCTTTTTTTACTCCTTTTCGGTATCTAGTTAGATTCTTTTTTCTGTTCACTTGTTTCTTTAGATTGTTCTTCAGATGACTTAGAACTATCTAAGATTCCATAATCGCCTGTTTGGTCAGTTAAAATGATTGACTCAATCTTATTAACTTTTAATGTACCTTTATCATTAATATAACTCAAGCGTAATGTCTTTTTGTTTAAAATATCTCGTTGTGCAGTCTCTAGGTTTTTTTTATCATCAAGTAAAGTATTTACATAATTAACTTGAGTGATAACTTGTAATTTTTCCTGATTAATAAAAATTTCTGCACTCTTAAATTTAAAGTCAATAACAAAACCTTTGTAAGTTTGATTAACAGGCTCTTCTTCTTTAGCAATCTGTTGTTTATAGAGACCATCTGTCATGAAGTCTTTATAACGATTTCTATTTTCGCCAAGATCCTTTTTAGTATAGTAGTTTAACAAAAACTCCTTAACCTGTTCCTGTGTAAGAACTTGCTCGGATTTTTCTTCTTGGTTTTTTGCATTTTCCTTTTTCTGTTCACTTGTTGTCATTGATTGTCCAACTCCTACTCCAATCACTACTGCAACAATCAGAAGTAGAATGTAACCAATAATTTTTAGTGCTTTAATTTTTGCTAAATCTAACATAATTCTCCAATCTTATTTTATTTTGGTGGTATTGCAAATGTTAAATAACTTTGGTTAGTCCAAACTGTCCAATGAATTTGATCTTGAACCCCTCTAATATTACACTCTGATACTAGAAAAGTACCATCATCATTTACATGTTCAACATATGCTACATGGCCATTCTCTTCAGGAGTATTCCAAAAACCACCTTGAATTGACATAACTGCTCCTGCTACAGGAGTTGAACTGTATTTCCATCCCCTGGCAACCAATCCTCTAACCCAGTTCTGTCCATCTCCTAACCAATTATAATGAGGAGCTCCTGCTTCTACTAATCGATTATACACGTACCAGGTACATTGGCCAATAGGATAAGTGTTACCATCAAGACTAGCCGAAACGGTAGCTCCTGAAGGATAACTAGATATTTTAGATGAATACTCTGAAGGGAAACCCCAGGAACTTTCAAGAACTGAGCTTCCACCTCTAGTGTGACCTCTAGGATTTTTGAGATACGATAAAACTTGTTGAGCATTATGTTGCCGTTCTTTTACTTTGTCTCCTTCGTTCCCTTCCCAATTAACCAGGAATTTATTAGTTAAATAATCTACATCATCGTTTGAATGAAGGATATTCTTTAAATGTTCAATATAGTAAGGAGAATCACCATTTAGCATGAAGTCAAGTTGAAGTTCAAGATCATACCATTTTTTTCCTTTTTCCTTTGCATAGTTCAATAACATTGTATGTCTAATCGAACCATCACGGGTATCAGTCCATTGTCCAAGTCCAATTCCTCTATGAACAATATTTGGATATTTTCCTCCATAGATTTCAATATTCCCCATATTCAACCAGTTAGGATCATCCCAAGAGCTAGCTGAAGCTCCCACGGGAGGATTCAGATAATCTCCTTCAGCCCGTTTTGCTGTTATTGAAGATTCTGTCCAAAAGTTTCCTAAAATTGCTGAAATACCATTTAAAGTTACGCTACTATCTTGTTTTTTGAAGAAGTTGTATATATCATTTATTTTTTTACCAATATCACCGTCTAGGTTCATATCTGAAATTACTGAAGTAGTCTGATTGTATTCAACTTTTGGAAGATAGAAACCAACATTTACCCAAACCCATTCTTTCTTTTTCTTGTTTTTGAGTTTTCTATAGTAAACTTCTTGCCCTCCTACATCACTTACCTCACCAATTTCACTCCCGACTTTAATCTTATCACCATCATTAACACGAACACGAGTCACATTCTTATAAGTAAACTCTGCCGTTTCTGATGATATAATCACATCTTGCTCTTTTATAGAAATTGTACCATCCATTACAGCATAAAGTTTTGACCCTTGATTCGCTTGCAAAACAGAACCATTATATATCTCTGTTTTTGAAACATAGCCAAACCGTTTATCAATCCGTATTGGATCTAATTTTTCATCATTTGCTTCAGCATTAAAGGGGTTCGATAAATCGTTGTAGGTTACATAATAACCAACTTGTTTAGCTTGCTCTAAAACTTCATTATACTCTTTCAACTCAGATTCGCTTAATTTAAGATATTTATTATCTGAAGAAGTATAAATATCAGCCATTGTTTTAAGGTTGTCTTTATCCTTGTTTAAATCATCCCAAATTGTTGATAAAAGATCTTTATAAGGTTTATTTAATTCCCACCACTTCTTATCAGTATTATAGGGTGACTCTAGCTTGTAATCTTCATATTTGTAACCCATGAACATCATTATTTCATCAATATTTGTCCAATAATCAACCTTATCTGTTGATTTTTCTCTATCAATTTTTGAAATATGAGTCCAAGCTTCTGTAAGATCAAACTCGTTTTGTGCTACAGTTGAAGTTCCTCCACCTGTCACGACTCCTAACAAGGCAATAATCAGAACTCCTAAAAACATAATCAAGTAGGCTTTAGCTGATAAGGGATTTTTAAGAACTGCCAAGATAGGCTTCCCAACTTTTACGGCTACTTTTTTAGTAGCACTAGCGGTCTTACCTGCCTTTGAAGTTCTTAATTTCGCCCGTAAACGTTGGTATTTATTAGTAACTTTCGTTTCCCATCGATTGGCAACAGGAGTCCTGGTAAAACTACGACCACGGACAAGGTTATAGGTGCGATTTCCTGCACCATATACGACCCTAGTTGCCCCTTTACCAATCTTGACGGTATAATTGCCTAGCTTCTTAGCTTGTCTTACTTCAGCGTGTGTTCTACGGATAGTCTGACGTGCTGAAGCAATATCTTCAAGCACATCATTATCCTGAAAAGCTGAATCCACAAAATGAGAAGCCTGGTGATGAGTAACTCGCCCCAGCTTTTGAGCCTTTGTCCCACCGTTACGCTGAATGGCTTGGCGTTTCTTTGCTTTAGCGGTCTTCTTACGCTCTTTGAGCGTTTCAATCTCTTTACTAGCGACCGTCCGTCTTGCCTTTTGTTTCTGCCCCAGGTAACGCTTTTCGGCATCTGTCTTGGGGTTTAAGAGCCGAGCTTCTCTCTTTTCAGCTTGTTTATAGCTGTTTTTCGTTGTCTTGAGGTCAGACTTGGCTTCCTTGTACTCACGTTTGGCATCACGGAGATCACGTCTTGTTTTTCTCGACAACGTAACACCTCCTAAGCATCTGTAGTGACAAGCTCATAGAGTCTTGTGTGTCTTGGGATAGGATTTTCAAAAGGTACAACCACTTGACCTGCGACAATCAAGCCCGTTCCTTTTGCTTTTGGTTTTTCAATGTATCTTACTAAAGTTGGAGTTAAAGAAATGGCTTTAGAAAGAGCCAATAAGTCTGATTTCTTGTGTTTCAAGAGAATCATGAACTCACTATTAGATACCAACTTGCGCCCTTCTTCTTTGTTCATCAGGGTTTCAATATTTTGTGTGATGGCTGTGGCAATCGCCCCATATTTACGAACCCGTGAATACAACTCTGTAAAGAAGATAGCCTGGGCTTCTTCTTTGAAGAAGAGCTGTACCTCGTCAAAATAAATGCGAGTAGTGAGTTTCCCTTGGGAAGCGACAACTTGATTCCAAATATAGTCCTGAATAACCATCATCGCAAACGGCTTGAGTTTTCCTGACAAGCGTTTCAAGTTGAAGACCACAAAGCGGTTTGTAATATCAACGTTGGTCTCGTGTGCAAAGATACTTTGTGACCCTTTGGCATAGATTTCAGACTTGAGCGCCAATTCCTGGGCTTCAGGTTCTTCTTGTTCAAGCAAAACATCGTGCCAATCTGCAAGCGTTGGCGTTCTATCTTCATCCGCAAACCGTTTATAAGTTTCACGGGTGACACGGTCAATAATGGTATATTCCACGTCACCGACTTCATCAAGAATAGACTCAAAGAGCCCCATGAGAAGGTTTGACTTATCCCCGATAGGGTCATTATCTTCATCCTTCAGTTGACTCGAATCAGGTAAATCCATCAAGTTTAGGTGTGACTTAGAACCGATATAAATATCAACCAACTGCGCCCCGAACTCACGTCCAATATCGGAATATTCATCTTCAGGGTCAACAATGATGATACGGTCTTCAGGGTTCTTCAGATAAGTTGGTATGATTTCCATGGTCTTTACAGTAACAGACTTTCCTGAACCTGAAGAGCCAAGAACTACGCCCGAACCAGTGTTCAGGTCTGCTTTACGGTCAACCGTAATCACATTGTTAGATAGTTGATTTTGACCGTAATAGAGTGCCCTCTCACTATCTGACTTCAGGTCAACGTTCATAAAAGGAACTTGTGTAGCCAAGTTAGCTGTGGTCATATCACGGATAAAGCGACGTTTCACATTTAAGAAGGTGTGACCAATAGGAAGGATGGTATTGAGTCCTTCTTCCTGGTAATAGTAACACTCTTGAAAATCAACGCCAACCTTACGTGAAGCGGTCAAGACTTTATCTGTGATACTTGCCAGCTCCTCCTCATCCTCAGCCTTGAAGTAAAGAGCAATCAAACCTGAAAAGGCTTTTTGGTCATTGTCGTCAATCTCTTCTTTCCATCGTCTCGTTGACTCAGAAATTTCACGTGCTCGACCTGAGACAGCCAGCTCCTGGTCAACCCCTTCTTGAGCGCCTGATCGTTGAGCCTTGACCATTTCGGCTTTGATAGTTGTATCCGTATTGTTAATCTTACGCATAAAGCTAGATGGCTCATAAGGATCGGCATGAATCGTGATAGCCAGCTCAACGCCTATATCCGTTAAACTCTTAATCAGTCGGTCTGTTAAGAAAGTTGGAAAGTTTCTAGCATACATGACCTTTGCGACTCCTTCATTGATACGGAAACGATTTTCCAAGAAATGAAGCCTGTTAGGGGCGATAAAATCTTTTGTATGTAATTCTGAAAGGGCAATATCCCTGAAGTTATAAGGGAGCTTGTGTTTGCCAAGGAGTAACTCCGCAAACACGTCAAGACGTTCTTTCCCGTCCATTTCTTCAAAGGTAATATCCATTTGAGAGTATTGATTTTCAAGTGAGTTGCCTAGCTCGCTTAAGTTGGCATCCGCTTGCCCTCGATTATAGGCTTCTGTCTTCAAGGTCACATATTTTTCAACCTTGAAATTCTTTGAGTCACTTGAAAAACGACTTTCAATCATTTCATTGTATTCCTTACGGAAATTATCAAAGCCGTCACCAATCTCATCATACTTAATTTGCTCAACAGCGTTGTCTTCGACTCTCCGATTGATAACCAGGAGCTGATAAGTAGAGCCTGCATCAAGTGAATTGAGCGCTTCAGCGTGTGTATCAATCACGTCAATCTTTTCTTCCTGATTAGCGGATAGATAGGCGACATCACCCAAGCGATAGGTTCTTGACCATTCGTTTTTGGCAATGTGCATCAGCCCATTTTCAAATAGGCTATTGTATTTAATGGTATTTTGTGTTGAAGCCTTCAAGGAGCGTTTTAAGCGTGCCTTACGTTCCTTTTCAGCCTTCGTCAACTTCTTTGACTTTCTTCCAAGATTTAAAATCATCTTTTGTGAACTCCTCTCCTTCCTCAAATTCTGTAATAAAAGCTCGCTTCTGAACTTTTAGATTAAACATGACCTTGTCTTTGACTGCTTCATCAAAGCCTAGCCCGTAAATGATAAAGGGAGGGGCAATGAGGAGCGCCACAAGGTACATAAAAATATCTGATAGTCCCATTATGGAAATGGTGATAGTGAGTGACACCACTATCCCAATCCCAAGCATCATGACTAAAAGACGTTTGGTCATCCCAAAGGCGACGGGTCTTTCATAGTTGTCAAACTGCTTGAGGAACTCACTTCCTAATTTGTTCATACAACCTCTTTCTAGCTACAATAAAAACACCTTGCTCTGGCAAAGTGTTTGTTCAACAGTTTCAATTTTGTTAGTCTCTCATGCGTCCAATCGTTGACATGATAGCACCAATTAAAGCCACAATCAAAAGAATTGGTATCGAAGTATTATTAAATATAAGGTTGGTATTAACTTCGTAATCTAAAATCGTCCCATAGTAAATAACTCCTGCAATACTCCAAAAAATAGATAGACCAATAAACATGATTATCCAATTCCAAAGGACACTTAAAAGGAAAAATGGAGTTGCAATCAGAAATCCAATAATCATAATCAGACCTGATAAAATCAGACTAAAGAAGTTGCCAATCATTGACCAAATGGAGCGTTTCACTCGTTTAGGGGCGTTTGATTGAACTGGTGTAGGGATTTCTACTGGTTCTTCTTGCGGTTGAGGAGACAATTTGAAATGGTTTCCTTCTCGCTTGATATAGTATCGTTTTTCTGACATGAACTCACCTCCTTATAGAACTATTTTACCAAATTTATTGCTTTTTTACATGGCATTTAAAAGTGTTTTTGCCAAGCGCTGACTACCAAACAAGGCGACAATATAGACAATACTTTTTGCGATAGATGCAAAAGCAGTCGCCCAATCTCCTGATGATGCTTTAAATAAGTCATCCGTTACCAAAGCTGGGTAAAGTCTGACAATAATGACAAGCAATAACCCTTGTAAGGCGTAAGCTGAAAAGTGTTTTAAGAAGTTGATGGCTACTGGCTTTGTCTGTTCAGACATGAAGAAAGCCACAATTAGCGGAGCGACTGCCTTCAAGAGATACATTTGGAAAAATCTCATAAAGACAAGTAATTTCGCACATACATCAGCTATTAGCTCAGTAAAGTTGCCTACGATATTGACAATCTGTTTGGCTATCCATCCACTTACACCTGAAGTATCCATATCAGACTTAAATGTTTTATTCGGTAACACGCCATCGACAAGAGCAATCCCCCTGTTAAAGACAAATACGATAAAATCAAAGATTTCTGAAATGTTATAAACCAATAGAAATGCAATAGCATATCCAAGGGCTACTTCCATCCAAAGCTGAACCGTTAAGCCACCGCCCTCTTGTCCTAACCGTCTATTCCATGAAAAAACATCGAAGAGAAAGAAGGTGAGAATCAAGATTGAAGCGACTGGCAATAAAGCCCCGTTAATCTTATCAGCGTATTGATTGACTGTTGAACTATACTCAGCTAGAGAATTTGTGATATTATCCATTCACTCTAGCTCCTTTCAGGTTTAGCTGATGGCTTGAAGCGCTGCAATAATTGCTTGGCAGACCGCCGCCCCGATAACACCGATAGCGCCACCGTTAATCATGGCATTTGCCCCTTTTTCCTGGCGCATAGAGTCATTGTTGTTACGTCCACCAAAGAAGTCAATAATTCCTGCAAGAACCCATACAAGTCCTGTAATACCAACGACTGCTTGAACAATTTGAAAAACTTTAACTGCTGTATCCATAAGATTTAATCCTCTTTCTTTTTTGTAATTTGTAAATGTTTAATTGCATCTGCAAGGACGACCATTTCGTCCTCAAAAAGTGTGACACCCTTGCCAACTCGTGAATGGTCATCTTTCCATGACCGTATATCATATTTTGACTCGGCATCATTCCATGAAATAATGTTTAGTTCCTTTTGCCACCCTCTGTCATTCTTTGATAAGACGGCAATCGTCTCAATGATTTTAAAGCGTATAGGCTCATTATTATCTTTTGTTGGTTGACGGTTGGACTGGATTTTCTTTTGTTGGTCTTCAAAACTGTCTTTCCAACCTTTGTCATTTTCCCAATCCGTCATAAATTTCCTCCTGTGGTTCGTTTTCTAGTGCGGTGATAGCCCGTACCTGTAAGTCTAAGCACGTTGATCATTCCAAATCGACATCTTCTCGCAACCAAAATTCCATTTCGTTCTATTGTGCGAATTGCGGAAAAAACGTCTTTGTATTCAATCTTTAGATCAACGTACATATGCTTTCCTGCGACATAGGCTTTTCTTGATACTGTGCCATACTTTGGTTTTAACTTCAGTATTTCACCACTATCAAGATAAGCAGAAGCACCACCTTCACGTCCTAATTGTTTTAAGTCTCTGATGCAAACGTCATTGTTTGCAAGGTCTTCAAATTTATTCATTCTTTCTCTCCTACTCGAATAAATTTAGGTTGATTTACACCCATGCTGTATAACCTCCTTTTGGTTATATCCGTGTTTTATGCGCACCGTTTATGGTCAAAACGACAAACCCGCGAAATGCGAATTGTGACTGAGGCTAGATTACTAGCTTTACACTCCGCCCCCAATTTTTTTATCTCATAGTCACGCTGTATCAGGGCGGAGGGGGTATTCAGTTGTCAAAGAACTTTAAGTAGTTTCATGACTTGCTTAGGTCAAGATTTTCTATTGCTTAAGAAAAGATACTTTTAAATTACTCCTTTTTGGTTCTGTTTTCTTATGTTCTGATTCCATTCTGCGACAATACCATTAAAGACATATTCAGCAACCATTTCAGATGAACGTGCATAGAGCATATTCTCTAAAGCGTATTGGTAGCGGTCATCAAAATGTACCATCGCATAATCAGCGGTAGCCTGTGAGAAGTTTTCTTTTAGTAACTGGTCATGAACCAAGTTCCAAATATAATCTCGGTCGTACTTAGTCGCCTTATCAACTTTTCGGGAAAGGTTGACTCTATTTTTTCCTTCAGGATTTTGAGGGGCTTTCTCTTCTTCCTCCTCTAAACTAAAATCAGGATCACTAAACTCAGGCTCACTATAATCAGTATCATTAGGTTCTGAAATTCCGAAGTCTTGACTTCTGTTTTCCAGAGTTCTTGAATTCTGATTTTCAGAATTCTGGAAGTCGGAATTTCCGACTTCCGCTGGTATCAAGGGTTTAGCCTCATTTTCAACCTTTAAAGAACCAAGATAAATCAAATTGGGTTTGTTTAAACCTTGGCGAACTTCTTCGAGTAGGTCATATTTTTTCAGCTCTTTTTTCAGCTTAATAACCTTATCTTTTCCGTAACCTAACATCTCTCCAATTTCTTCAACGGTAAAGATAAAATAGATATTTCCATCAGCATCAATCCAGTTGTTTTTTACTGATAGCTCAAATCTATCCTTTAGGATGGCATAAAGCAATTTAGACTCAGCAGACATCTTTTTATAGAGTTCAGACTCAAAAAGCAACTTTGGTACACGGAAGAATCTTTCTCCGTTATTAACCTGTGCAAGTGAAATTCTTTCCATACCTAAACCTCCCTAAATCTAAGGTCACCTTTTGAGTTAAAAGCAATCAATCCAAAAGATTCTAGTTCTTTAATGTTGTCTATTAATTCTTGACGGGTTATCCCTGTCTGTTTCATCAAGAATGAAATAATCAATTCACGTGTTTCTTTTTCTTTTGATGTCATTTGTGACCTCCTGAGATTAAATTGAGAAAACAAAAGAGAACGCTATTCACGTTCTCTCAATATTATTTATTCAATTCTCCCAATTTAGGACACATACCTTCTAGTTTTTAAAGTTTTTACCTATTTTTAGAAAAAAAGGTGAAAAAACATCTTTGTGAGAAAAATACCCGTCAAATACTGTATTTTTGAGTGAAAATCTCACAAACTAATCATCCTTGAGTAAAATCATTCATATCTAACCCACATAGACAGTTGGATAGAACTCACTTCCTTGGTATTATCTTATAAACCCTCATAAAAGTCAAGTAAAAACGGCAAGTATTCAGATAAAACTTACCATTTCATAAACTTTCTACTATATAAAGATTGAACTCATAATAAAGCCTCAAACTCAGCGAGAGTCATCCCCAGCTGCTCACTCGCAACCTCAGATATCAAAAGACCTTGGCGAACCATATCTAGAAAGGCAAAAAGTTTCCCACGTTCTAGTCCCTGTTCAATACCTTGCTCAATAC
>OIFW01000112.1_pt1 | contig 31140 bp, 30 predicted proteins | sample 1582111 | NCBI WGS metagenome assembly OIFW01 (sample SAMN07501063, study PRJEB24779) | human gut metagenome | isolation source: stool | host: human infant | place: USA: Pittsburgh, PA | reverse complement strand
AAGAGCAAACTAGGAAGCTAGCCGCAGGTTGCTCAAAGCACTGCTTTGAGGTTGTAGATAGAACTGACAAAGTCAGTTCAAAACATGTTTTTGAGGTTGCGGATGAAACTGACAAAGTCAGTAACCATATATACGGCAAGGTGAAGCTGACGTGGTTTTGAGAGATTTTCGAAGAGTATAACCAGATAAAAACTACTTCTAACTATCAAAAAACGAGCACCTCCTCAGTTGGAAATGCTCGTTTTCTTATGTTGCCATGGTTTATAATTACAATGAGAAATGGGAAACAGCCTTGAATAGCAAAATCTCCTAAATCTCCGACTACCAACTTTTTTACTCTACTGGTTTTTCTTGATTTCCAGTAGTTGTTGTAGATTCTGTTGTTTCCTTTTCTGGAACTGATTCAGCAGGTTTAGAATCTGTTGTGTTGCTTGGTTTGTTTTCGTCATTTGCAGTTTCACTGTTAGATTCCGCAGCTGCTGATGTTTCAGTTTCAGTACTGGTCTTCTCAGACTTTGCTGCTGGAGTTGCTTCTTCAGTTACGCTTGATTTTGACTTGATTTCTTGATTCAAGACCAGAATAGCTTTTGTCAATTCAAGTAAAGCAGCCTTATCTTTACTCTTGGCAGAAAGTTGATCTAGTAAAGCATCTACCTTATCAAAGTCCTCATCAGAACCCTTATTGTTTTCTAAGTAAGCGTGAAGCGACATGAGGATATCATAGAGTTTTTGATAGAGTACAAGTGTCTGAGGATCTTGCTCAGTATTTTCCTTCTCTTGTTGAAGGGCGCTAGCGATACGAGTCAAGACATCTTTCACCTGACTGTTTACTTCATCCAAGTCTGCATCAGCCTTGTTTGTAGCAGCTTTAAGATTTTCTACTTCTTCTGCCAAGGATTGTCTGATTCCTTCTTCTTGGATTTGTTCCAAGAGTTGAGTTGCCTTGCTCAAGAGGCTTTCTACTTCTTCCTTGCTAACATGATTGACATGTTCTTCAGGCATAAAGTCTCCGTACAATTCTTTCAAGAAGCCATAAATAGCTGTCTTAGCAGTTTGGTTATCTACTTTTTCAGTATCTAGAACTGTATGAGTCGATTTAGCAGTAGTTGGCTGAGCTTTCAACGCTTCTTCCACTTCTTGTTTTGCCTGATAGATACTTGGGAATAATTTGTTCAATTCTGCTGCCTTAAGGAAGGATTGAGATTGATACAAGGTCCAAGTCAACTGAGCCACTTTGTTTCGTAGTTCATCATTTAAACGACCGTCATTTACGTGTTCGTAGAAGTACTTGATGTATTCTACAGTTGTAACACCTGTTCGGTCATTAAAGTCTTGCAAGGCTTGAAGTTGTGATTCAACCGCTGCTAAAGCAGCCTCATCTTTAGCCAACTTAGCTTCCTGGAGTCGAACGAGAAGGTCTTTCTTAGGAAGTCCATAAGAATCTGTATCTAGTGTATTGATTTTATCAATCAAGGCCTGATATTTCTTATCTAAAGCGCTTGTTTTAACAGGCTTGACACTTTCATCAATATGGATATATTGCTTATCAAAGATATCCAGTGTTGCAAGATAACCTGCTGTAGAGTTAGTTGCCAGTTTCTTCATATTTTCAGTAAACTGACCTAAGGCTAACTCAATCTGTCTTTGTTCGATAGGTTTGTCTTTATAGATGTTTCTGCTTTCAGCTAGAAGTTGGTCTACTTTTGCCAAAACTACCTTCTCATCAAAAGCTCCAGGTTGGTAGTTGGATTGTAGAGCTGGAATTTTATTTTTCAAAGCCACTTCATAGCCCTTAGTTTGAACCTTGATGTAGTGATTATGGTCGCCATGAGGAATCACAAAACTACCATTTTCTACCTGCAAGCTATAAGGAGACACACCATCTCGCAAAGCAGTGGTATAAAGTTCATTTAGGAAATCAAGTTCTGGATTTCCAGTTTGAAGAGGAATACGAACGTGTTCTTTACGAACAGCATAGGGATGGATATGAGTTGGATCGTAGGCTTGGTCTGGATTTCCAAAGACAAAGAATCCGTTTGAAATCCTAATAGCTTCAAGTGGAACTCCGTATGTTTTAGAAATATAAGCAATTTTTTCTTCATCACTAGCATCTCTTGAGAAAGACTCTACCGTTTTAGCAAGAGATTTTACAGGCTCTGCATCATGATGTGTTTTCAAATGATCCTGAGCTGCCTTAATTTGTTCAGCTGTCAAATCTTTCTTGAAGAAGTAATGATTGTGATCTCCGTGTGACATGACAAAGCCTTGTTCATCCTCACTGATGACACGATTAGCATCAAAACCGTGATCATGGTCTTCATCATGATGGTGTCCATGATGGTGTCCATGATGATCTTCATCATGATCGTCATCGTCATCATGTGCTGGACTTGGTGTTGCTGGTGTTTTACCTCTCAAATGATCTTGTGCTGCCTTGATTTGTTCAGGGGTCAAATCTTTCTTAAAGAAATAATGATTGTGGTCGCCATGGGTCATGACAAAGCCTGCCGCATCTTCGCTTATAATTCGATTTGCATCAAAGCCGTGTCCACCTTCTTCATGTTCCTCATGTGAAACACTAGGATTGACTGGAAGAGATGGCGAAGGTGTTGTTAGACCATTGTTTGGAAGAGTCGGTTGACCAATTTGATTCGTCTTAGGAATGTAATGGAAATGATCACCATGTCTGACGATATAAGCTGTAGCTGTTTCTTCAACGATATCTTTTGGATTAAAGATATAACCATCAGATGTTGAAGGAATTTCCTTATTTAACGTTGAAGAAGCATTATTCAATATAGATGGATTACTTGGAAGACTTCCTAGACTAGACGCTACTTCATGAGGTTTTTCATTTGTAGAGACCGTAGAATCAGTTCCACCGATAGGCACCATTCTAGCAATCTTTTCTTCTAAAGGAGAGAGCTTGCTGTAAGGAATAAAGTGATAATGGTCGCCATGCGGAATCGCAACTCCATTTGGTGTACGACTGATAATCTTAGCAGGGTCAAAGACCAAACCATCTGATTCACTGTAACGTTGGTCACTAGGTGAATCATAGAGTTCCTTCAAAAGACTTTGGAGATTTTCAGCTTTGCTTTCTGGCTTGCTAGTTGATTCTTTCTCTATAGCTTGATTAGTATTATCACTAGCTGTTGAAGAATAGCTTAGCTGACTTGGTTGCGTATTTTTGCCAGCTAAATGAGCTTTAGCTGCTGCTAACTCACTAGCAGACAAATCACTTTTTGGAATATAGTGATAGTGACCTCCATGAGGAACGATATAAGCATCACCCGTATCTTCGATAATATCAGCTGGATTAAAGACATAACCATCATCTGTCGTATAGCGTCCCTGAGATCTTGCTACAGCAACATCTGAGCTGACCTTCTCATTATCTTTGACATGTTCTTGTTTTTGACGATTGATTTCATCCTTGGTTCGAACATTATCAGCATGAGCTGCATCTTTCAGGTAGACATAATATTTTCCATCGACCTTGATGATATAGCCACCCTTAACCTCGTTGACAATATCTCCATCCTTAAGTTGGTAGTTTGGATCCTTCATCAGAAGTTCTTCACTAAAGAGGGCATCATAAGGAACTTTCCCGTTATAGTAATGATAGTGATCACCGTGTGACGTCACATATCCCTGATCTGTAATCTTAATAACAATTTGCTCGGCCTGAATTCCTTCTTTTTGGCTGACCTGATCTGGTGTCAGGTTTTCAGTTTTCTGACTTGACTGACTGCCATCCACATAAGAGACACGATTATTGTCCTTATCTTCCTGCGAGCGATGCTGATTTAGCGCATAAGCACATAGACTCAAGGACACGATAACAGCTGATCCGACTGCTATATACTTTTTACTGAATTTCATAAATTCCTCATTTCAATAAATGATGAAGCTTTTTCTTAACTTCTTTTTCTCGGTTAAACAGTTTTTTCTAAACTGGTTATTTAACCAATTAATTAACCAGTAAATAGTTTACCTTTTTTAAGCTTATCTGTCAAGATTTTTATATCATTTTAAAAAATAAAAGCCAGTATTGCTACTGACTCTTACATCATTTTGATTTAATAGGATAAACTTATGCTTCTGGTTTCGTCGTTACTGACTCACTCCCTTTTAACAAAGCAAGTAATTTTTCTACTTCTACCATGATACCATTATTATCCATGGTTTGGAGACTCAAGTTATTTCGTAAACCAGCTAGGGTTTCAGTCGCATTGGCTTTCAAACTAGCATCCGTTACTTTAGCAAGTAAAGCTTCTGCTTCTTTGAGTTTGGCTTCTACTTTCTCAGTCTCTACTTGAGGGACTTCTGGCTCAGCAGGTGTTTCCTCTACTGGCTCTTCATCTGCTTTGAAGTTCTTATTTGGATCTTCACTGTGGTCTTTCTTACCTAAGACATGCTCGCTGGCATTACCCCATCCATCATTAGAATGTGGACGTTCGTCAGGATGTTCAACATAATACTTAATCGTCGCAAATAAGTCTTCCAAGGTATAACCATTTGGAGCCTTGTATGAATGATCATCAAACCAAGCGAATTTAATATTATGGTAATGATCCTTATGAGGAATGATTAAATTACCATTTTTTATCTCAACTGTATGCTCAACCATGTATGGAAGTCGAACAAGTGGAATTCGTTTCTCCCCTTTTACACGATTGTAAATAGCGGCTGCACTATCTCCAGTTGGATTTGCTTGAGCATCTGCATCTGGAGATGGAGGTAGGATTCCTTTTTCTTTAGTATAGGCTTGAGCGGCTGCTTTTTCCTTATCAGAAAGACTGTCTTTTCCAATCCAGTGACTATGACCCATATGAGGCGTTACATAGGCATCTCCTTCATCACTGATAATATCATGTTCGTCAAAAATGTAGCCATCTGAGGTTGTATACTTATCAGCTAATTGTGCAATACGGACTTCGTTTTCGGTATATTCAATTTGAGAATTTGGCTTACCAAGACGTTCTGGATGGGTAATTGGTGCTAGGAATGCCAATAAATCATCTACTAATTTTCCTTTATTAGAAGATTCATCATTCAAGCGCTCTGCTAATTTGTCTAAGGCTTGGAAATCAGAAGTACGACCCTTATTTTCATACAAGGCTTTATGAGCCTCGGCCAATAAATTATATGCTTTATCATAAAATTCTTGGTCACGAGGAGCGACATTTTCTTTCTTCGCAACTAGAGCGTGTGTCTCTTGAGTTTTCTTAGACAAGAGATTTTCAATAGCGTCAATCTTATCCTTAGCCAAGTCTTTAGCTAGAACATAACGACTGACTCCCTTATCGTCGAAAATATAACCGTCACCAACTTTTCTAACAACCTGGTTGACATCAAGTTCAGTCGGTTTATTTTCCACTGGTGCTAGAGGTTTGGTAGTAGGAGCTGGCTTCAGAGGAGTAACACTTGGCAAGACACCGCCATTTTGTCCCTTAACAACTATCATACGAGCCAATTTTTCTTCCAGCGGTGACATTTGTGAATAAGGAATAAAGTGATAATGGTCTCCATGAGGCACTGCAACACCGTTAGCTGTACGTTTGATAATTTGTGCCGGATCAAAGACTAAGCCATCCGATTCCACATGTCGTTCTGACAAAGGTTTGGCATACAATTCACGTAAAAGTGTTGGAATATCTTCCCCTTGATTTTGATGATAAGTTGGAGTGACAGTCAGATTTGGAGTCTCTGGCAAACTTGGTTGAGTTGGTTTAGCATTATCACTACTTGGTTTACTTGAACTTATAGCAGAATGTGAGCCCTGTTTACCATTCCAATAAGCTTGAGCAGCAGCTAATTCTCCTGCTGACAAATCACTCTTAGGTATATAGTGGAAATGATTGCCGTGAGGGACAACAAAAGCATCACCTGTATCTTCAATCACATCTGTCGGATTAAAGACATACCCATCATCCGTTGTATAAGCGCCTCCAGTTCCTCGATTCGGTGCCGGCGTATTGAGATTAAAGTTTGGTTTAATGGTTGAACTTGGTGTTGAACTTGTTTTCTCAGGACTGCTTGGTTTCGTATTATCAGCATGACCTTGAACTGGCTGACCTCCAATTGGCAGATTTCGAGCCAATTTTTCTTCCAAAGCAGACATTTGTGAATAAGGGATAAAATGGAAATGATCTCCGTGAGGCACTGCCACACCATTTGCAGTACGTTTGGTAATCTGTGCTGGATCAAATACTAATCCATCAGACTCCACGTGTCGTTGGCTAAGTGGCAAAGCGTATAATTCTTGAAGGAGACTATCCAAGTCCTCATTTTGACTTTCAGAATCTGTTGCAGGATTTTGAGGTGTCTCAGCTTGACTCGTTCTGGCACTAAATCTTGTTTCAGCTCTGCTTGAACGGTATTCAACCGTACTTAATTGACCGCCTTTTCCAGATAAGAAGGCTTGGGCAGCGGCTAATTCACTAGCAGACAAGTCACTCTTAGGAATATAGTGGAAGTGATTGCCATGAGGTACGATATAGGCATCACCCGTATCTTCGATGATATCAGATGCATTGAAGATATACCCATCATCCGTTGTATAACGTCCTTGGGCTCTGGCTGCAGCAACAGCATTATCTGTGCTTGCATTATGATTATGACTATGTTCCTGCTTCTGACGTTTAATCTCTTCTTTTGTCCGAATATTGTCCGCATGGGCCGCATCTTTAAGGTAAACATAGTATTTCCCGTCTACTTTAATCACATAGCCACCCTTAATTTCATTGACAATATCTGAATTCTTCAACTGATAATTCGGATCTTTCATGAGGAGTTCTTCACTGATGATGGCATCATAAGGAACCTTCCCATTATAGTAATGATAATGGTCTCCATGAGAGGTCACATAGCCTTGATCCGTAATCTTGATAACAATTTGTTCGGCGTTGATTCCCTCTCTCTTACTGACTTCGTCTGGTGTCAAATTTTCTGCCTTTTGACCAGCCTGATCACCATCTATATAAGCAATTCGATTAGACTCTTTCTTAACTTGACCAGCTTGATACCGTCCAAGCTCATAGGAACAAACACTTAGGGCAAGGACTGCCACTGAACCTGCTACATATTTTTTATTGATTTTCATTCTTTCCTCATTTCAATTCTTCTGCTAGAACACTCATATTTTCTTCAAGGTTTTCTAGATAAGTCTTGTCATTTTGTGGGTCTGCTTCTAAAGGATTTAGAGTTTTAAGACCCACACCTGTTGATTTGACAAGAGTTCCAGCTACTTTTGAAGAAGCGTTACTTTCTGTAAAAATTGTCTTAACCTTATAAGTTTTAACAAATTCCTGAATTTCAGTTAGTTGTCTTGGACTTGGTTCTTGTTCAGGAGAGATACCTGCAATACCCAATTGATTAAGTCCAAATCGCTTAGCTAGATAAGAAAAGGCTGTATGTTGTGTTACAAAGGTTTTCTGACTCGCTTTTTCAAATTTAGGTTGGAATTTCTTAGTCAATTCCTGAGCTTTTTTGATAAAGACTTGCGCATTTTTCTGGTAAGTTTCTTTATGCTCACTATCCACCTCTGAAAGTTTGTCAGCGATAATTTGCGCTTCTTCGCCAGCTTTTTCTGGATCTAGCCATGTGTGAGGGTCATAGAGCGTTTTTTCATCAACACCATCTCCTGCTTCCACATCTTCTAACCCTGGGACGCGGTCTAATGTCATTCCTTCAGAAGCCTCTAAAACCTTAACTTTGGATTTTTTAAGATTGGGATCCAGACTTCCTGCCCAAGATTCGAGCGTATGAGAATGATAAACAAAGACGTCTGCATCATAGATGGCCGCTATATCATTTGCTGAAGGTTCAAAGGAGTGAATACCGCTACTTGACTGAATCATTCGAACATCATTCAAGTCACCAGATACTTCCTTTACCATAGCGTATATAGGATAGAAACTAGTCACAATTTTCATCCCTTTCCCTGTCTGGCTTTCCTTTTGACCACAAGCCCCTAAACACAAAAGAAAGACACTTAACAATACTAAAAATAAACTTTGTTTTTTCATGGATAACCCCTTAACTATTTAATTAACTGGTAAACATTCTACTCCTAAAAATTTAATCTGTCAAGCTATTTTTAGAAAAATTTTGAAATTTCTTTCACATATAAAAATCTGCTGAGTTTCAAAAACTCAACAGATTCTCACTTTATACTTATACTCAATGAAAATCAAAGAGCAAATTAGGAAGCTAGCCGTAGGTTGCTCAAAACACTGTTTTGAGGTTGTAGATAAGACTGACGAAGTCAGCTCAAAACATGTTTTTGAGGTTGTAGATGAAACTGACGAAGTCAGTAACAATACATACGGCAAGGCAAAGCTGACGTGGTTTGAAGAGATTTTCGAAGAGTATTATTCTTCTATGGTAGAATGCTTATAGCCATAAGTGAAGTAAATAATACTTCCTACTAACAACGCAACTAGGAAAGCAATCCAAGTTTCCATATTATACTGCAACATAAAGGATAAACAAATGATGATTGATAAAATCGGTAACAAAGGTACAAATGGTGTTTTAAATTCGCCCGCTTTGGGCATTCCTTTTTCTTTCCGTAAACGAATCAAGCCGTAAGCAAGCATCATCAAGTAGGCCAAGGTACAAATGTTTAAGAAGGCTGCGATACTGGCTAGTGGGAATATTCCTGCTGCTACTGCTGAAGCTAGACCTGTTAAAATAGTAGCATTTTTGGGTACCTTACTTGTCTTTGTTAGTTCTTTAAATACAGCAGGCATTAAGCCATCACGCGCTAAACTGTAAATCATACGCGATAGGGCATAGGTCATCGAGATACAAACCGTAATCAAGGTCAAGATAGCCACCAATGACACATAGTTGGCTGCCCAACTAATTCCAATGCTACGAAGAGCAAAGGCAACGGCATCGTCGACATTTAGATGACTATAGTGAACCACACCAGTCAAGACAAGCGTCACCAAGGCATAGAGAATAGTTACGATTGAAAGCGATAAGACAATCCCTCTAGGAATATTTTTTTGAGGAGTCTTGACTTCATCTACAGCCATAGAGATGGATTCAAATCCCAAAAAACCGAAGAACATCAAGGATGCACCAGCCATAATACCAGTACTAGCACCATAGATTTGTCCAAAACCATACGGAGCAAAATTACTCCAGTTATCAAGTTTGATATGCCAGATTCCTACTAAAACAAAGAGAGCCAAAGCGGAAAATTTCAAAATAACTAGAATTGAATTAAAGCGTAAGGCTGCTTTAGCATTGAGTAAAACAAGTGAGGTCACCAAGACCAAGACAAGAATAGGCAATAAATCAACAAATGTCCCTGCTTGAGGATTAAAGGTCCCATTTAAAGCCTGAGGAAGGGCTATCCCGTATTGAGAGAGCAAGCCTTTAAAATAAGCTGCCCACCCCGAAGCTACGCCTGATATGGCTGTCATGAACTCCATCATGGTTAACCAACCAGCCAACCAAGCAGGGAATTCTCCTAATATAGCATAGAGATAGCTGTAGGCACCACCTGTAGCAGGTACTCGCGAAGCAAATTCTGCAAAAAAGAGGGCTGATAATCCCACACACAAGGCAGAAATGACGATTGAAATCACTAGGGCTGGACCAGCAAGCGTTGCAGCTGCAGTACCTGTAATTGTAAAAACACCTGTACCAACCATGGCTCCGATACCCAGCAAAATCAAATCCCATAACTTCAAATGCCTGTGCATCTCTGTTTTATCCAAACTAACATTCTTTGTTCTAAATATATTCATCTTTCTTCTCCAAATAAAATGATGATTCTATTTTACCATAAATATAGGATATTTGTGAATATTTATAAAATGTTTTTCTAAAAAAATCTGACTACATATTGTAATCAGATTTTTATCGATTCTAGTTCATTTCTTTAAAGGCTGCTTCCGCATCCGCATTGCTGATAACACCAAATTGAATCTTTCCAATCTTGCCTTGGCTATCAATTAGGTATTCTGTAGGAATGCTTCGAATTTGATAAGCTTGGAAGGTAGTTGCTTTAGTATCATAAAGAACGGGAATATCCTTATAACCTTGATCTTGGAACCATTGTGGGAATTGCTCAACAGTTTTTTCACCTTGAATTCCTGGTGCAATGACACTAAGAATTTCGAAATCGCGATCTGGTTTCGCAGCTAATTCCATCAACTCAGGCATACTTTTCTTACATGGACCACACCATGAAGCCCAAAATTTCAAGTAGACTTTTTTACCCTTATAATCAGATAACTTAACTTCTTTACCATCCATAGATTGCAAGGTAAAGTCTGGAGCCTCTTTTCCAACAGCAATTTGTTGTACAGTAGTTTGTTGTTTTGGCTGTTGTGCTGCTTGAGGCTTTTTAGTCTCTTCCTCACCACAGGCCATCAATACGACTAATGACAAGAGGCTTAAGCCAGCAAACATTACTTTTTTCATCTTTTTCTCCTTTATTCAAAAATTCCAGCTAGAACATTTACTTGTCCTAGTATTAACAAAATTCCCATTAAAATAATGAGGAAACCACCAATTTTCTTTAGTAGCATCATATGACGCTTTATTTTACTAAAATAAGGCATGACTACACCTGAAGCTAGTGCCAAGACTAAGAAGGGAATAGCCATCCCTAGAGTGTAAATAAGAGTATAGATAGCACCTTGCCAAGCGCCATTGCCTCCAGAAGCCGCAAGCGCTAAAACCGAACTCAAAACTGGACCAATACAAGGCGTCCAACCGAAGCTAAAGGTAATACCGAGTAAAAAGGCTGACCAATAACGATTGGCTTCTGATTTCTTAAAAGTTAAGCTTTTTTGAACCTCTAATTTCTTAAAATGAAAAATTTCCATCTGGTGAAGGCCTAAAATGATAATAATCGTACCCATGGTATAGCGAAACCAATTGGCATAGAGAATATTACCAAAGTAACCAGCTCCAAATCCTAGAATAAAGAAAATGAGTGAAATACCTGCGATAAAGCAAAGCGTTCGAATCAAACCTGACCAAGCAACTTTTCTACCAAATAAAGAAAAGCTTTTTGCACTTTCTTGATCATCCAGCAAAATTCCAGTATAAACTGGTAACAGAGGAAAAATACAAGGGGAAAAGAAAGACAAGACCCCTGCTAAAAAAACTGAGATTGAAAATACTAGCGTTTCCAATAAAGAACCAACTTTCTTAAGAATTTAAACCTATTGTACTATAAATATTAAAATTTGTATCAAGTTTGCTACGGTTAACTGTTTTTGTCATTATATTATATGAAACAAACTCTTTAATAGTACACTATATTTTCTAAAACATTGTTAGAAATTGATTTGAATTTCTCAATCAAGTTGTTCAGTTTTTTCATTTCACTATAGATAAAAGAAAAAATTGAAGAAAATTGTCCAAAGAGCCACTTTTTCTTCAATCTGTTTTTTATTATTTTAATAAGTTCCTTCTTCACCTTGGCTAGTCAAGATAACAGGACCATCTTTCGTAATCACGAATTGGTGTTCATACTGGCATGACAATCCACCGTCGATGGTCTTGTGCGCCCAACCAGTCTTCATATCTGTATCGATTTCCCAATCGCCTGTATTGATCATTGGTTCAATTGTCAAGACCATTCCTTCACGGAGACGGAGTCCACGACCTGCAATACCATAGTTAGGAACCATTGGTTCTTCGTGCATAGTTGGTCCAACACCATGACCAACCAAATCACGCACTACCCCGTAACCACGATTTTCAGCGTATTCTTGAATAGCCGCACCGATATCACCGATACGATTTCCAACGACAGCTTGCTCGATCCCCTTATACATGGCTTCTTTGGTTACATCCATCAAATTTTTCACTTCTTCGGATGGTGTACCTACAGCGTAAGCCCAACATGAGTCTGCTAGACCACCAGAATAGCTCTGAGTGTATTTTTTCATTTGTTCAACATTGTTAAAGTTTAATTTTGAGACATTCAGGTCAGATTTAGCAATGGGACCTCCCAAAACCATATCAACTTTGAGCAAATCACCATCTTTCAAGATATAGTGACGAGGGAAAGCATGAGCCACTTCATCATTAAGAGAGCAGCAGGTAGCATAAGGATAGTCCATCATTGCACCGTCAACTCCAATCTGAAGCGGAAGGAAATTTTCTTCCTTACAACGACGGCGAACATACTCTTCTACTTCCCACATATCTAGGCCAGGCTTAATCAAATCACGTAAGCCGATATGAATACTTGCTAGAAAATCACCAGCCTTGTCCATAGCTTCGATTTCACGAGCTGATTTTAATGTTATCATTTTTTCTCCTAGTTTCTAATTAATTTTAACGGTTACATTTGCTTTTGAAACAATCTGATGACCATGATAAATATCATAATCAATAATAGCTGATCGTCTAGTATGGTGGATAATGCGTGCTTGAATGCGCAGTATATCATCTATCTGAACAGCCTGCAAAAAGTAGATTAGCATCTGCTCGATGATGAGATTGCGCCCACTATTCACAACTAAATCTTGGGTCATGTGGGTCAGAATTTCTGCCAATACACCATTAGCCAAGACACCGTTCTTCTCCAGCATAAAGGGTTCAACTGTGATGACTACTTCATCATGATGATAAGAAAGTTTTTGACCAATCTGCTCAGAAAAAGTCGGTAGAGCCGAAACTTGGGAACGACTCATCTTCTCCATGACATCGCGTCGTGTCACAACTCCAAGCAAGGTTTGATTGCTTCGAATAACTGGTACCATTTCAAAATCTTCAGCAATCATTCGTTGACTGACATTGGCAATATTTGTCGATAATCCGACTAAAAAGAGGCTACGAGACATGACCTTATCAATTGTGGTACTTGGTGACTTATCACCTGCATCCCTCATGGTTACCACTCCCACCACAACATGATGTTGGTTAATAACTGGAAAACGACTGCTTCGATTCTTACGTACTAAGTCCAAATAATCTTTGACTGTGTCAGTCTCTCTCAGAAAACCATATTCATGACTCGGACGGTAAAGTTTCTCAACTGTCAAAATGTCTGTCTTGATTTGGACATTTGACAAGGCTTTATTGATCATGGTCGCGACAGTGAAAGTATCATGCTTGCTTCTCAGAACAGGAATCCCTTTTTGATTAGCCAGTTTAAGCACATCATCATGGACCTGAAATCCACCTGTAACTAGAACTGCATTTTCATTTTCAAGTGCTAACAGTTGGATACGGGTACGGTCCCCGACAATCAAGAGTCCCCCATCATGAAGATAGGATAAGATGTTTTGTTCAGTCATGGCACCGATAGAGAACTTACTAAATTCTCTATCTAAACCTTCTTGCCCAGCCAAAACCTCAGAAGAAGTCACTTCTGCAATTTCAGCAAAAGTTAATCTTTCAATAGCAACTTTCTGGGATTTAACACGGATAGTACCACTTCTAGGACGGGTCTCCACAAGTCCACGATTTTCAGCTTCTTTAATGGCCCGATAGGCCGTTCCATCACTGACCCCCAGATGGTTAGAAATACTACGAACACTAACCCTCTTTCCGACAGGCAATTCTTCCAAATAGCTTAGAATTTCCTGATGCTTACTCATTGAATTCTCCTTTTACATACCGAAATTCAAGATAATCCCGCATTTTTCTTGTGTAGCGATCACTTCCCTTAAACTGACGAGTCAAACGGAATCCAGACTTTAGAGCAACCTTTTGACTCGCTTCATTTTCAAGGTGGGTAATGATGGATAATTGTTTTAAACCAAATTCTTCAAAAGAAAGTTGACAAATTTTTCTAACAACCTCTGTCATAAATCCTTGCGACCAAGCATCTTTTCTCAAAAAATAGCCAAGCTCAGCTTCTTTTTTGATTTCATCTAACTTCTCAAATTTAATAGAACCAATCATTTGTTGATTTTTCTGGTCACAAATTGCCCACACTCCCAAAGGGGACTTCATAAAGTAATTGGCCAGTGCATATTGACTTTCTTCCAGACTTGCCTGAGTTGGGAAAATAAATTGAAGATTTTCTGGATTTGAAGCTATCTGGTGGAAGTCCTGACTATCACTAAAAAAGAAAGGACGCAAATACAAGCGATCCGTTTCAAAAAAAGAAAACATTGCTAATTTGGTCCAAATATTCATAAACACCTCTACGGTTTAATCCTCAACAAGTGTAATATCCGCTCCTAGATTACGTAATTTTTCAATAATATCAGAATAACCACGTAAGATAAACTCTATATTTGTAATTTCAGTTTTACCTTGAGCCATGAGCCCAGCAATGACTAGTGCAGCACCAGCTCGTAGGTCAGTCGCTTTAACACTTGCCCCACGCAAATCACGTCCACCTGTGTACAAAATATGACCATTTGTTGTCGAAATGTCTGCATCCATCTTTGCTAGTTCAAAAACATGATTTACACGTTTTTCGTAAATCGTATCAACAATTGTACCACGACCATTAGCTGTTAGTAAAAGAGGGGTAATCGGTTGTTGCAAATCGGTAGCAAAGCCTGGGTAAGGAGCTGTCTTAATATTGATTGCTTTCAAATTAGACTGTTCCTCGACAAAAATGCTGTCTTCAGATACAGTCATTCGAACTCCCATTTCTTCCAACTTAGCGATGAATCCTTCTAAGTGTTCATAAAGAACATTATTTATACGAATTCCCTTACCAACTGCAGCAGCTAAAGAAATATATGTTCCAGCTTCAATACGGTCTGGAATCACCTGATGACGTGTACCATGTAATCTTTCAACACCATCAATAATGATGATATTAGTTCCTGCCCCACGGATATGGGCACCCATATTATTCAAGAGAGTTGCAACATCAATAATCTCAGGTTCACGGGCTGCATTTTCAATAATAGTACGACCATTCGCTTTAACCGCAGCAATCATCGTATTAATCGTTGCACCGACACTAACTGTATCCATGTAAATACTTGCGCCATGAAGTCCTGTATCTTTAGCAGATAACTTCATGTTATCTCCCTCGTAGCTAACAGTAGCCCCCATAGCTTCAAAAGCCTTAAGGTGTAGGTCAATCGGGCGAGGACCAAGGTCACACCCTCCAGGCAAGCCAACTGTGGCTTCACCAAAGCGACCTAAAAGACTTCCATAAAAATAATAAGATGCACGAAGACTATTGATTTTCCCATAAGGCATTGGAATATTTTGAACACCTCTTGGGTCAATCTCCAATACATCGTCATAACGCTTAACAGTAGCTCCCATCAATTCCATGATTTCAACAAGACTGGCTACATCCGAAATATCCGGAACACAATCCAAAGTTACAACATCATCTGCTAAAATAATAGCTGGAATTAAGGCCACAACGCTATTTTTAGCACCACTAATAGTGATTTCACCTTGTAGTGGTAATCCACCATTGATAACAATTTTTCTCATTCTAAGTTTTTAATACTCTTTCAAGATTTCTAATAAGGTCTTTAAAATAAATTATATCATAAATGCAACCTTTTTTCCATCCTTTTCAATTTTATAGTTGCTTAGTTTTAAACAAAAGCTATGATATATAGTACTGATTTTAAACAAGGAGCATTAGATTACATCAAAGAGGGACACAGCCATGTCGAAGCAGCTAAAGTTTTTGATGTTGGCATCAGAACTCTCTTCACGTGGGAAAAGAAAGACGTGAACAAGGACACTTAGAGCGGAAAAAACGAGTCGTCAAAAAGCGGAAAATTCCTTTAGAGGAATTAAAAGCCTTTGTAGAGGCTCAGCCAGATGCTTTTTGACGGGAAATTGCGGCACATTTTGATTGTGCTGTTCCTTCAGTATAGGCAGATTTAAAGCAGATTCATGTCACTTTAAAAAAGACGACTAGCTTTAAGGAACAAAATCCAGAGAAAGTCGTTGAGTTTCTTTATATTTTGAATATCCTAAAAGATTTACCAGTCGTATATATTGATGAAACAGGAATCGACCGCTACCTCTATCGTCCTTATGCACTGGCTCCTAGAGGGGAGAAAGCCTATGAAAAGATTAGTAGACGGCGTTTTGAGCGGACTTCAATTGTTGCAGGACAAGTAGACGGAGAGTTTATAGCTCCTATGATTTACAAGGAAAGTATGACGAGTGACTTCTTTGTGAAGTGGTTCAAAACGCAACTCCTGCCTGCTTTGAAGACCCCTCATATCATTGTCATGGACAATGCTAGTTTTCATCCCAAGAACATTTTAGATGAACTTTGCATTCAAGATAAGAACTTTTTCTTACCTCTACCACCTTATTAAGCAGATTTGAATCCTATTGAGCAAGCTTGGGTTATCTTGAAAAAGAAAATGACGGATTTATTAAGGGAAGTTCCAAATATTTTTGAATGTTTGAAACGCTTTTTTAAAACTAAATGACTATAAAAGTAAAAAAGCTTTAAATCAAGCAGTTTAGACTATTGATTTAAAGCTTTTTGCTTATTCCCAATCTTTTGTAGAATACTATTAGCCATGTACAAAAAAATCCTATTTCTATAAAAAATGTGTAAGAAACTATTACCTTATTAGCTAAGTAGCTCACCAAAACCAACCTTCACTATCGTCAATGGCTTGGGCTTCTTTGCGTTTTCGTGGGCCTGTTCCGTACATTTCTGCTTCGATCTCTTCCTTGGTTGGCATGATAGAAGCTAGAATGATATAGATAATCACCCCAAGTCCAAAGTTTGCGACTGTAAAAATGGCAAACAGAAAACGAACAAGGGTAACATCAAAGTTCCACTTATCTGACAGACCTGCCAGAACTCCTGAAATCATGCGATTTCTTCTCATTTTATAAAATTTACTGTTCATGGTATTACCTCTTTCTACTAGGTTGGACATAGTATAGCACGGATAGGCTCGGCTTTCATCAGTCCTCAGGCTGATTTATTAGTAGCAATTTACCTCGACAAAGTCCACAGCGATAGCGTTTGGTATCAATCCTTCGCTTGCGCTGATACCTTTGCTGGCAGGATTGACAACGATAAAACTTGATTGGCTTGGAGTTGCTATTTGGCAAGGTTGGCACAAAGCGTAATCCATCCACCGCTTTCAAAAGTTCCTTAAAATCCCGATCCTTGTGTTGATAGCCCTTCCCTTGAAAATAGAGGTGATAATGACAGAGTTCATGGCGGACAATTTTCCTAAAAACGTCCAACCCCAGTTCCTGATAAACCTTAGGATTAAAATCCAAATGCCCATCTTTTGGGAAAAACCGCCCACCTGTCGAACGTAGACGAGAATTCCACTGGGCTTGATGGATAAAAGGTCTGCCGAAGTCTTCTAGTGAAACCTGCTTGACGTAATCAGTCAGTTTCATTTGGAGCTAGAAGCGACAGATTAACTTTTTCCCGTTCAGTATCGATTTTCTTGACCCAAACGGTCACCAAATCACCAACGGATACCACTTGGCTAGGGTGTTTGATAAATTTGCGACTCATGTGGGAAATATGAATCAATCCGTCGTCATGAATCCCAATGTCAACGAAGGCACCAAAGTCAACGACGTTACGCACCACACCTTCTAGCTTCTGACCGACAACAAGATCCTTGATATCCAGTACATCTTGGCGAAGCACAGGTGCGTCAAAGGAATCACGGAAATCTCGACCTGGTTTGAGAAGGTCTGCAATGATATCTTTAAGGGTTTCTGGACCAAGGTCTAGCTCTTGCGCCATATCTTTGATTGAAAGGGACTTGAGTTTACTTTGGGCTTCTTCATTCAAGTCTGTAATGTCCAAACGTTTGAAAAGTTCCTTAACGGCAGCGTAATTTTCTGGGTGAACTCCTGTATTATCAAGAATATTGTTACTTTCAGGGATACGGAGGAAACCAGCTGCCTGTTCAAAAGCCTTGGCACCCAGACGAGGAACTTTCTTAATTTGAGCGCGCGAAGTGATTTTTCCTTCTTCCTCACGGTATTTGACGATATTTTCAGAAATGGTTTTATTGAGTCCAGCGACATGGGAAAGAAGAGCTGGGCTGGCCGTATTAATATTAACACCGACTTGGTTTACCACCGTATCCACGACAAAGTCCAAACTTTCAGACAGTTTCTTCTGGCTGACATCGTGCTGGTACTGACCAACACCAATTGACTTAGGATCGATTTTGACCAATTCCGCAAGGGGATCTTGCAAACGACGGGCGATAGAAATAGCAGAGCGTTTTTCAACAGTCAAGTCTGGAAACTCCTGACGAGCAAGTTCGCTGGCAGAGTAAACCGAGGCACCACTTTCATTGACGATAACATAGCTGGCTTCTGGGAAATCTTTCAGAACTTCCGCCACAAAGGCTTCACTTTCACGACTGGCAGTTCCATTTCCGATAGCAATAATTTCCACGCTATATTGACCAATCAAATCTGCCAAATCTTTCTTGGCTTCTTCTATTTGACGAGCTGATGCTGGTTTGACAGGATAGATGACTTGAGTCGTTAACATTTTCCCCGTCGCATCAACGACAGCTAGCTTGGCACCTGTCCGAAAGGCAGGGTCAAATCCAAGAACCACGCGCCCTTTCAATGGAGCAACTAAGAGGAGATTGCGCAGATTATCAGAAAAGAGTTGGATAGCTCCTTCTTCTGCTTTTTCAGTTAATTCGGTCCGAATGCGGCGCTCGATAGCAGGCAAGACTTTTTTCTTAACTGACTGCTGAACTACTTCATCTATATAGGTGTTTTTGACCTTGAAACGAGTAGCAAAGAAAGCAAGAATACGGTCCGTTGCATGTTCAAAACCGACCTTCAAGACACCTAGCTTCTCCCCACGATTGAGGGCTAAGGTACGATAACCTTGCATATTTCCAACCGTCTCTGAAAAATCATAATAGATCTGAAAAACTTGTTTTTCATCAAGACTTTCGTCCTTGACTTGCGAAGTAAGTTTAGAGTGTCTCAGTACCTCCTGATAAGTCATGGCGCGCAGTGTCACATCTTCCGATAAGGCTTCGACTAGGATATCAACTGCACCAGCTAAAGCTTCCTTGCCAGTCGCAAATCCTTCACAGACAAACTTCTCAGCTTCTTTCTCTAAGTCAGCTACATTCTGCAAAATCAAGCGAGCAAGAGGAAAAAGTCCAGCTTCACGAGCAATGGTTGCCTTGGTCCGACGTTTTTCCTTATATGGAAGATAGAGTTCTTCTACGTCTGCTAATTTTTCGGCAGCTAAGATAGCTTCTTCCAACTCCTTGGTCAGCTTGCCTTGTTCTTGAATCTTAGCCAAGACAGCTTCTTTACGATCATTGAGGTTAGTCAGGCTTTTATCAAGATCAATAATAGCCTTAATCGCCACCTCATCCAGACTACCAGTCATGTCCTTGCGATATCGCGCGATAAAGGGAATAGTCGCCCCTTCTGCTGTCAAACTTAGAACAGTATCAATTTGCTTTAACGTCACTCCCAAATCCTGAGAGATTTTTTCATATTTTTTATCCATAAACCTATTATACCACAAGCTAAAAGGCTTTCTCCAATCCTTTTCAATTATCGAAAACAAATTAAAAAACGCCCTTTTCCTTAAAATAATAGTATAATAGAGGTAGAATTTAGAATCGAGGTACACCTATGGCTGTAAAATTTACAAAACGAGACGACTTGGACAAGATGTTTGAAGAGTTTGCTAAACTCCCAGATTTGAAACAAGTTACTTTCCCTGATGACAAAGAGAAGAAATCCAAAGCAGAAAAGAAAAACTAGATGACTGCTTTCCAACAACTCCCATCTAGTGTGCTTCAGACTGGGGCTATTTTCCTCTCCATTATCATTGAAGCCCTTCCCTTCGTTCTGATAGGAAGTATTCTTTCAGGACTGATTGAGGTTTATATCACACCTGACAAAGTTTATCATTTTCTCCCTCGAAATCGTTGGGGGAGGATCTTTTTTGGGACCTTCGTTGGGATACTTTTCCCTTCTTGTGAATGTGGAATCGTCCCCATTATCAATCGTTTTCTGGAAAAGAAGGTCCCCAGTTACACGGCTGTTCCTTTTCTTGTAACAGCACCTGTTATCAATCCCATTGTTCTTTTTGCGACCTATTCTGCCTTTGGCAACTCCTTCCATGTCGCCCTATTACGAGCTCTGGGGTCCATTCTTGTGGCTGTGATACTTGGGATTTTTCTAGGATTTTTCTGGCAAGAACCGATTCAAAAAGAAAATCGGTTGGCCTGTCATGAGCACGATTTTTCTCACTTGAGCCCTGCAAAAAAAGTTTTTCAAGTCTTTGTGCAAGCAATTGATGAATTTTTTGATACGGGACGTTATTTAGTATTTGGCTGTCTCTTTGCTTCTATAATACAGGTCTACGTTCCGACTCGGATTCTGACCTCTATCAGTGCGACCCCTCTTTTTGCCATCCTGCTCTTGATGATTCTGGCCTTTCTTCTTTCGCTCTGTAGTGAGGCGGATGCCTTTATCGGTGCTTCTCTACTCTCTAGTTTCGGATTGGCACCAGTTCTAGCCTTTCTGGTGATTGGTCCAATGCTGGATATCAAAAATATTCTCATGATGAAAAATTACTTGAAAGCACGATTTATCAGTCACTTCATAATGATTGTGACTCTTGTCGTCTTAGTTTATTCTCTCTTAATTGGAGTCATCCTATGATGCGATTTTTAGTTTTAGCTGGCTATTTTGAACTGACCATTTATCTCCATCTGTCGGGCAAATTAAACCAGTACATCAATATGCACTATTCCTATCTGGCCTATATTTCCATGGTGCTTTCCTTTATCTTGGCAGTCGTTCAATTGTATATCTGGATGAAGCAAGTCAAAACCCACAGTCATTTGAATGGTCGATTGGCCAAGGTGACAAGTGTTGCTCTTCTGGCTATTCCGATTGTCGTCGGTTTAACTTTCCCAACTGTTAGCTTGGATTCTCAGACTGTTTCTGCCAAAGGATATCATTTCCCTTTATCAGAAGGCACGGATCAAGCCATTCAGACAAGTGAAGGGACGACAAGCCAATATTTGAAACCAGATACTAGTTCTTATTTCTCAAAAACAGCCTATGAAACGGAAATGCGAACTGCGGCGGATCAATACTTGTCCCAAGATAGCATTCACATCACGAATGAAAACTATATGGAAGTCATGGAAGCTATCTACGACTATCCAGATGAGTTTGAGGGCAAGACAGTCCAGTTCACAGGCTTTGTCTATAACGACCCCAGTCATGCCAATAGTCAATTTCTGTTCCGCTTCGGCATTATTCACTGTATCGCAGATTCTGGTGTCTATGGATTACTGACCAAGGGAAATACCCGGCAGTATGAGAACAACACCTGGATAACAGCCAAAGGAAAACTGGTCAATCACTATCATAAAGAACTCAAACAAAACCTCCCAACCTTGGAAATCGAAAGCTTTACCAAAGTCGATAAACCAGAAAATCCCTATGTGTATCGAGCTTTTTAAGGAAAGTAAGATAAAACGAACAAGTTCTATTCTGAATGACAGAAAAAGAGCCTGTTCGTTTTTTGTTATCTAAGTATTAATGATTTGTAGATTTAAATTTTAAAACATTTTAAGTAATACAAGTAGCTCATAGAGAATAAGAGAACCACTCATTAATCATACTAGCGATTTCTTTGGGGGCTTCAGTATAAAGCTCATGACCAAAGTTCTCTAGAAAAATAGTATCAAAATAGTCTGGCAATTCTTTTATGTTTTCCTCTCTCCATGTAGCTTCATTAGGATAACGAGGACTAATAAACAAGGTATCTCCCACTTCTCTCTTAAAAGCTTGTATTTTCCTCCGTAGACGGAGGATCGCTTCTATATTTTCATAATTTATAGCTAACTCATAATCTATTATACTCCGCATTCCAGTGATAAGACTGCCTTACGGCTTTCTCCATATTTTCTGACCAATGCTTTGCTTCGGATTTTTCTTTAGAAATAAGAAGATTTAAGTCCGAAACGACTTGAGATTCAATATAGTTTTTAGTTTCCTCTAACTCTGTATCTAAAGGTAAAATCTTATCTAAATCTAGATAGCCACCATCCAAAAGAATCAGTTTTGTCACTTCATAAAATTCCGATGCAAGATAACGCGCCAAATCTCCTCCAAGAGAATGACCTATCAGACATATAGATTCTTCCTCTACAATCTCATTTTTAAACCATGATTTCAATTCTGTTTCATCTCGAAGATGCTTTTCATATGGATTTAGAAAATAGACCTGTGAATTTAGTTCTTGAAGAAAATCCTTGCTATGATAGACATTGCTTCCCAAACCGCCAATAAAATATTTTTTCATTCTCTACTTAATACTATGCTTATTCATCTTTTGTTCAAAGATAGTTGTGATAATCTGACGCAATTCTTCGCGTTCTTTTTCTGGAATTTCACCACTTGTTTGAGCTGCAGCGTAGAGTTCAGGGTGTTCAATTGAAATGCGTTTAATCGTACGTGTCGTAGCATGTTTTCTGACGAAAAATGGGATTCGCTTAATCAAGTCTTGTGGTACTAGTGAAAGAATTTTCTCAGCAGTTTCCTTGTCACTAATCTTAGACGTCGTAAGCCCCTTCTTAATCATTTCTTCTTCTTTTTCTGTAAAATCTTTTAATTTCATTCGATTAGTCCTCCTATTCTCTTTAAGTTAAATTATATACCAATTGTAGCAAGACGACAAATAATCAGTTTGTAAAATGCTCTCTATACTACAATTTTCCTGTCACTCTTAATTGCTCTTTAATGAAAAATCACAAATCCTTTTGGAGAGATGACAAGCTGATTCTCCGATTCTTGGCAATTGCTTGCTAGTGCTACTGCTTCTTTCTCTAAAAGATAATCATCTTTTGATTGGTTAAAAATGGCTTTTAGGACCCGGCCTTCGTATGTCCATTCCATAGTTACTAGATCTGGTTTGATTTCTTTTAGGCTATACTTACCATGCTGAATGGTTGATGACGCTTGTTTTCTAATATTAATCAGCCACTTCATGAAATTCAGCATATCATTGTCACTTGATACGCGTTCCCAAGGCATACAACGACGACAATCTGGATCTTGACCGCCAGTCAAGGCAAGCTCGGTTCCATAATAGATGCAGGGTGTTCCTTTTTGTAAAAAGAGAAAGGCTAGGGCTGATTTAACCAGTTGAACATCTTCATCTGCCGTCCACAAGATTCGTTCTGTATCATGAGAATCCAAGAGATTAAACATAACCTCTGAAATCTGCTGTTTGTAATGCATAGATTGGCCATTGATTTCATCGATAAACTGATTCGTCTTCTTAACACCACGCAAAAAATACTCCTTGATGCTATCAGATAAAGGATAATTCATGACAGCATGGAACTCATCTCCATTTAGCCAAGGCTGAGACGTATGCCAGACTTCTCCTAAAATATAAAGATCAGGTTTTTTAGCTAAAACTGCTTTTCGAAAATCCTTCCAAAACTGATGGTCAATCTCATTAGCCACATCCAAACGCCAAGCATCGATATCAAACTCTTCAATCCAATAAGTCGCAACCTTTAAAAGATAGTCCTTGACCTCTGGATTGGCTGTATTTAGCTTGGGCATATAGTCCTCAAAACCAAAAGCATGATAGGGTAACTCTCTCTTATTAGTAAGCTTATCAGTCGTCACTGGGAATTGTTGAATATGAAACCAATCCTTATAAGCAGATTGCTCACCATTTTTGACAACATCTTGCCATTGAGGCGATTGCGAACCAATATGGTTAAAGACAGCATCCAGCATGATTTTCATACCACGCTGATGGGCTTGCTCGACCAGCTCCCGAAAGGTCTCCTTGTCTCCAAAATGACGGTCAATTTCAAAGTAATCTATCGTATTGTACTTATGATTACTCGTAGATTCAAAGATAGGACAAAGATAAAGTCCAGTAATGCCCAAGTCTTGCAAATAATCCAGATGGTCTATAATCCCCTGTAAATCACCACCAAAGAAATCATCACTATAAGGTGTGATAGAGGAATCCCAGTCTAAAGTCCCTTCTGGGTTTAATCGAGCATTTCCATTAGCAAATCTCTCAGGAAATATCTGATACCATACCGTATTTGAAACCCAGTCAGGAACCAGGCATGCATCAATCTCATGAAGATAAGGCAACTTAAATCCATTTCCAATAGCATGAAGATTTTCTAGAGAATTTTCCACGCAGCCTTTATCGCCATACAAAATGCTCTGGCCTTCTGTATCCGTGACTTCAAAGAGATACTGGATACGTGCAAAGTCAACGGACACTTCAACCTGCCAATAATCAAAGATGCCATCAGAAGCTATCTTGGCCATTTCTTTTGTATCCTGATAAAATTCCTCCATAAAGATAAAAGGGTCCCCATAATGCAAGATGATGCTTTCGATGTCCCCTTTCTTAGTTCGAATCCGAATATGAAGTTTCTTATCCTTATAAAGATAGGCATACTCCGACTCTGGCCTGTGGTAAATAGCACTTAATTCCATCAATTTGTCTCCTTAAGTTCCAATTTAAATTTTACGCAAACGTTTTCAAAATCAATAAATCCAGTATACTATTTTTGTAAACTATTTGCAAGGAATGTCCGTTCTTAAAAGAACTATCTTTTAAAGTATACAAAAAGCCTTAAAAAAGGCTTTTTGTATATACTAATCCTCTTTCGGTTTTGAAAATACTTCTACTCGCTGAGCTAGGACTTTGATTTCTACAGGTAGGTTATCTGATTTATCGCCGTCAACGTCTGACTCCAATTCACTATCAGAGGAGATTTTAATATTGCGAGCTTTAATATATTCGATATTATCATTTGCGACAACATCGCCTTTCCATAAATCAGGAATAACGGATAATTTGGAGAACAGAGACGCATCTTTTAAAATCAAAATATTGGCATAGCCGTCTTTATTCTCTTCAAAAATTTTCTTATCAGCAAAGTAATTTGTCAAGAGAACCAAAACATGGCTCGCTTCACCAACATAATTTCCATTTTCTGTTTCAACCTTAATATTAAAGACCTGATCCGTCATGACAGACTTCATGGTATTTACAGCATAGGCTAAAATACCAAATTTTGTCTTATCCTCGATTTCAACATTATGAATCGCCTCAGGCAGAGAACCGATACTAAAAATATAACCAAAATAATTGTCATTCGCTTTTCCGATATCAATCTTATTGGTTAAGTTGAAATCCAGTTCATCAATTGCGCCATCGATGTCTTGATTGATTTCCAACAGTTTCGTAATGAGGTTACCCGTACCGCCTGGGATAATCCCTAACTTAGGAATGTAGTCTCTCTCAGCAATACCCGAAATGACTTCGTTGACAGTCCCATCTCCACCAAACACAACCACTGCATCGTACTGCTCACGAGAAGCTTCTTCAGCAAAATGTGTTGCATCAAGCGCTTTTTCAGTAATTTTAGTTTCTACGTGCTCAAAATATTCTTTGGCTTTATTCTCCAGTTTTTCTTTGTAATCCAAAGCCTTTTCCCCACCAGAGGTGGGGTTGATAATTACCATTGCCTTTTTCATTAATTTCTCCTTAATTTTAAATAGAAATGTTTACATTTCGTCGTATGCAAGTAAATGTAATCCTATTATACAATGAAAATATAGAAAAGAGAAATCTGACGTACTGGAGATTAATACGCTTTTATTCTATTTTCCCATCGTCTAACTACATCCTTTAAGGGTTCATCCAAGTAAGAATAGGCCTTTTCCTTGATTAAATCAGGGATACCGTAAGCTGCCTCTGCTATGCTGCCAGTGATTGCTGCGAGTGTATCACTGTCGCCACCAAGTGAGATGGCATTTCTTATCGCATCTTCGAAGTCTCTACTCTCAAGAAAGGCGATAATGGCTTGAGGGACAGTTTCCTGACATGTTTCGTTAAAACGATAGTTAGGGCGGATTTCATCTAAAGTTTGAGATAGATTGTAGCCGTATGTCTGCTCTATATAATCCTTAATCCGTCTTTTACACTCTGCTGGATTGTCCTTAATTGGTTGCTCGTATTCGCTACAATAACCACCAAAGTAAAAACGACAAAGAAAGATAGCATCAGCTGTAGCCATAGCGCCTTTGACACCTTCTAGATGATTATGAGTTACCTCTGCAGAAAGACTCGCAAGTTCTCTAGATGATGGCCATATTCCGGTTCTAGCATAAAAACCACAGTCCATAGACCAAGCGCATGGAGAAACACGCATATCCGAACCATTCCCAAAGCTATTGTAAGGCTCACGGTTATCGCTATTTAGCCATGCATTAAACCGAGCACCGTAATCAGCATTCGGATACATTCTGCCATATTTCTTCATCGCGTCAATGAAGTCGTCTTTTTGTCCCCCATTCATAATTGCTTCTGCAATAGCACAGGTCATAACCGTATCATCCGTGAAAAAACAGTCCTTCCGAAATAAAGGAAAGTCCTTTGTTTTGATATTGTTCCATTCGTAAACAGAACCGACAATATCTCCAACGATTGCTCCGAGCATGAGATACCTCCTTGTGAACTATTGGCTTAGACTGATTTTTCTATTTCCCATACTCGTTTATTTTATCAGCATATTCAGTCAAAAGATTCTTTGAATAAATTTTTTCAGCCTTTGAATTTCTAACTTCTTTCCAAAGAATAGAAGCTACTTTTAACTTGTTTGAGTAGTTAAGACTATTTTCATCTGCACAGAAATTCTTTAGAAATTGGTTCCATTGACAAACCGAATGATCATACTTGGCATAATCTGAATTTCCATAATAAACTTTTAGCATATCTTGGATTGTAAAACTCAAATCATTTTCTCTTTTTACTTTTCTCCAAGCAGTCGCCATATCAGCAGTAAATTTAAAGGGTGAAACATCTGTTAAAGTTGAGAAATATTCTCTAAAGTGTGTATTAAAGGAAAATCCACATTCAAGTAAGGGCGTACTTAAGGTAACGACTTCTACTCGTTTCTTTTTCCTTTTTAGTGATGATTTTTTAATCAAATTACCCTTAAAGTACTGCTCAATAATATCATTTAGTTCCTGTTTTGTCCCTCTATATTCAAGTCCTAATGACTTACATAGTTGTGAAAGTTCATCACGATACCAATAGTATTTATTAAACTCATCGAATGATACGATTTTATCAAACTCAGGTCTGCTTTCTATCAATATAACACCTCCTTAAAACCAATTTAGGTTGTCATCTCAAAATAATGAAGTTTTAGTTTCCTTATTTTGAGGATTAGCTACGTTTCACTAACAAGCTTACACATTCAACGGTTCGGACTTACCGTATCATCCGTGAAAAAACAATCCTCAAGAAATAAAGGAAAATTCTTCGTTTTGATATTGTTCCATTCGTAAACAGAACCTACAATATCTCCAACAATTGCTCCAAGCATCAGATTTCTCCTTGTTCATTTTGATGCTTTCTATTTGGGCTAACTAACATATTTTTTTAGAAAATAATGTCATGTTTTATTTTAAAAACATCATTTTTTTCAAAATAGGGTTTTACCATTTCTTTCCATCTAGCTCTATGAAAATTGATTGAGTTTAAAGGAGAGAGGCCATAATTTCCCAATGCATAACCATCATTCACTTCAACAACAAGTGTTCTGCCATCAAATGAATTTTAGAACTTCACTAATATTATATCTATAACAGAAAATCTTTTCCTTATTACTCTTTGTTCAAAGATTCCAGAATTTCTCTATAACCTTCGTAGAAACGATCTCTCGTAACTACCTCACCAGGATATTTTTTTTCAAGAAGTAAGAATATATCATATGGATTAATTCCTTCATCAAAGAATCTTGATACAGTGGGCTACATAACCTCATTTCACCTTTACTTGAAAATTTTAAAAATGTTCCATATATTGAAATATTTGACAATAGATTGTATAGACTTTTTTCATTGTTTTCTATTTATCTAAGTTTATTAATTTAATCAAATATAACTAACCTATCATTACTGAAGTTATTAAAGGTAAGATTTACTTTTTCATAAACTTCCTGAGTTTCCTTATAAATCTTATCCGAAACATATGAAGCTCTCAATTCGGATTTCTCAATGAGAACCCACTTTAACTGAGAATATGAATATTTTGCAAAAGTAATCCATTGTGCGTAATTTATTGTCATAGGATTTTTTGTAAAGTAGATTTTCCCTGCATTAGCAGATGCGGCTATAGAATGTCCAATAAATAGCATCGTATGTAATTTGGGGTGTTTCTCTCTATCCAACGAAAAAGGAATAGAATTTTTTATTGAATGTCCTTCGTTGATTTTCTTAAGTGCGTACCCAATTCTGATTATAACTTCAATAATCATTGTGGAAATAGCCATACTACTAAAATGAATGAAATCATAGCCTTCGTAATACATTCCTTGTACTATTTCTGCTATTGTTTGATCCTCGTCACCAATTTTTCCAAACTGAAGCAAATTAAATAATCCCATCAATGGTGCAGGTAATCCCATTGATGTCGTTATATCAGATTTAAAATGAATTATCTGTTTTGCTATTGCAGCAAAAATATCACTTTCTTTTCTATCTGTGTAATTATCCATAAATTGAGAAACTATTTTCCCAGTTTTATCAATAGTAGTCATCTTACCATTTAGAATATCACATACACCAATTACTAAACCAAGAAGTGGATCATGTCCAAGAGATAACAATCTATGATAATATGCAGATAGTCCATTAACATTTACTTTAGTATGACGATTATCTTGAGCATCAAAAGGGACTTTACTGACCTTTGAATTAGCCAACTTTTCCATTTCTTCTTCAGGAAATCGTTGATTAAACCAGTCTCTTACATAATTAGATAAAGGGCCACCTTTTAAACCATTCGGAGTTTTCTCAGGTATTCCAATTAAAAGAATATCAACAATCGCTGCTAATATACCAGCTCCTGCACAAATCGATATATCAATTTTATCAAGTTTATGAATGTTGTTAAAATCATCCAGCAATGATTGAATAACTGTCTGATTAAGTTCCAATTCTTCATTTGTGAAGAGTGCATCTAGTTCATTCATTGAACCCACTTCGCACTCCGCTTTTATTACTAAGTCTTCCCATTTAGGTACAACGATAGTTTGTTTTTTAGTTTCGGTATCTAGTATTGGTAAATCAGACAGAGTATAGCCTAGCTCTCTCAATAATTTTTCACTTTCCTCTATACGTTCTTCTGCAATAGACATATCGGGTCTGTTTATTAAATCTAACTCTTTGGTTTGATGAGTTAAAATATTATTGAATTTTTGTTCTTCATCAGAATAAATGAATTTACTCATTGTTAATCCCCTAAATCGTTTTTCAAATCTTTAATTGCTTGAGTTAGGAGGATATTTAAACTCTGTAAATAATCTAGGCGTTCCTTATCAGCATCTGCCTCAGTTTTCAGAGCTTGTATAATAGCTTCATGTTTTTGCAATGCTTCTTTATATAACCGTTCTTTTTCCTGTTTAAGTTATTTATTTTTTAGATTAGAAGCTAATAATATACCGCCTCCGGCTAATACAACGACTGGAGCAGCCATTACAAACACTCCAGCTACCATACCACCTCCAACGACACCGCCAATAGCTGCAAGACCTGAAGTAATGCCAGCCGCTGATAACCCTACAGTACCTAAACCATAAAGAGCTGCGAATGAACCTATCCCACCAATACCTGCCCCCAATGCACCAGCTAACACTTCTGGAATTGGACTCTCTCTTATTGTACGTGTTTTATCATTAAGAGCTGCCGCTGCTTCATTAATTATGTTTACAACTTGTTGTAGTGATTCAACACTTTGAAAAACTAATTCTTTACTCATAAAATAATCCTCTATATTTTGTTTTCTTAATTATACCATGATGTGATTAAAAAACTGCAACACAAAAGTTAGACAGAAAAAATCTAACTTTTGGGGTGTTTTATTATGAAATTGAGTTATGAGTATATAGTTCAAATCTATGAACTTAGAAAGCTAGGTCAAAGATTCAAGCAGCTTTCAAAAAGATTTGATTTAGATGTTTCTGAGTTAAGATACATGATGAAATTAATTGACCGTTATGGGATAAAAATCGTCAAGAAAGGTAAGAATTGTTATTATTCTCCAGAACTAAAAAAAGAAATGATTGATAAGGTCTTACTTGAAGGAGGAAAAAGAAAAACGGAAATTGTTCAAGGATTTGTAACAGAGTTTTCTTTAGATATTCTTCTAAAGATTATTAAGCTTTCCCGTTCGACCTATTATTACCACTTAAAATATCTAGGGCAAACGGATAAGAATCAGGAACTTGAAGCTGTAATTCAGGCCATTTATTGTTAGCATAAGGACAAATATGGCTATCGTCGGATCCACTTAGAACTAAGAAATCGTGGCTTTGTGATGAATCATAAGAAGGTCCAACGTATGATGAAAATCCTTGGTTTAAGTGCTCGAATTCGCCGGAAACGGAAGTATTCCTCTTACCAAGGAGAGATTGGCAAGAAAGCAGAGAATCTCATTCAACGCCAGTTTGAAGCATCTAGACCAAGGAAAAAGTGTTATACGGATGTGACAGAGTTTGACATTCCAAATAGCACGCAGAAATTGTATTTATCGCCTGTTTTAGATGGCTTTAACAGCGAAATTATTGCTTTTAATCTTTCTTGTTCTCCTAATTTAGAACAAGTAAAAACGATGTTGGAACAGGCCTTCACAGAGAAGCACTACGAGAATACGATTCTCCATAGTGACCAAGGTTGGCAATACCAACATGATTCTTATCATCGGTTCCTAGAGAGTAAGGGAATTCAAGCATCCATGTCACGTAAAGGTAACAGCCCAGACAACGGTATGATGGAGTCCTTCTTTGGCATTCTGAAATCGGAGATGTTTTATGGTTATGAGAAGAATTTTAGGTCTTTAGAAGACCTTGAAGAAGCTATTGTAGACTATATTGATTACTACAACAATAAACGAATTAAGGTAAAACTAAAACATACTAAGATTAGTAGTGAGGAAATCTCCGACGGGAGAAAGTACTCACTACTTTTTCGTTATGTTAAAGTAGTGGTGTCTTGTTAAGTCGATAAGTCCTTTGGCGCTAGACGTCGTAACTAAAACTGACAAGACACCTGTTTTAGGAAGAATGTTATCAAAGTATGTGGGACGAAAAACGTCGAGTATTGAAAATGACATCACTAAAGCAAGGAATCATT
>OIFW01000102.1_pt1 | contig 34734 bp, 39 predicted proteins | sample 1582111 | NCBI WGS metagenome assembly OIFW01 (sample SAMN07501063, study PRJEB24779) | human gut metagenome | isolation source: stool | host: human infant | place: USA: Pittsburgh, PA | reverse complement strand
ATCTGATAGGATTTCTCTGCGTTTATTCGTTAACGGGTTATTGAAGTAGGTTCTAAATTTTACTTCAATATATCCAGTTTTATCAGCAGGTCTTGTTGTCTTTTGAGTAATATTAGCTATTTTAACTTGCTCCATTATCCCACCTCTTTAAATCGTTTATTTTGCCTATAGCGTAAGAAATTTAAAAAACCCTCGAAGTTAATCCAAACAGTTCTGTGACCGGAATTAATCACATAGTCTTTGAATTGAGGATTCATTCTCATCTCAGTTAGCAGATTGTTTAAGGTCTTCAATTTTAATCCTTCAAATCTTTTCATTAAGGCTAACTTATCACCCCATTCGGCTTTGCAGTTTTCAACTGGTACGTATTTAAGCTTTAGCATAAATAACTCCTTTCTATTTTCCAATAACATAAGTAAATTGTTTTGCTGTTTCTGCATCAAAAGTGCGGTAGCTAACGACTCCTAAACCCTTGACGTTTGATTCAGAGATAAGAATGGAGCCATCTGATTTGACTTGCTCCACAAAGGCAACGTGTCCATAGGTTGGATCTGCACCAGCTTGTCCCGGGCTAAAAGATAGTGCGGAGTGTTCGGTAGGGGTATGAGTTGTTTGGTAACCAGGGGCATTCATCCATTGACCCCCATTTCCCATATATTCTCCGAAGCTAACACCGACTTCTTTTCCTCGGTTGTAGACATACCATGTACATTGTCCCCAGGGATAAGACAGACCTGTATAGCTTGAGGTATTGATTTCTTTGGTGAGGCTGTAGCCTTGTGGGACGTCCCCAGTTGTGACACCACCTCCGTCTCTGGTTTTTCCTGTCGTTTGTTCAGGGGCCTTGGGTGTGCCTCCATGCTCATCGATATAAGTATCGAGTTTTTGCATGGTTTCAGCACGCCTTTTTCCTGAGCCAGAAGTATCAGTGAAGTAGACCCCACCATCTGTTGACGTATTGAGAGAACCACTCGCAAATTTTTGAGCTTTGTCATCTTGGACCTTGAAGGTTTCATTTTTATTGCCAATGATGGTCTGATTGGTGAGTCCAACAACTGCAACCTCATCGTTAAAATTATTGGCGTTTTCTGGATTAGAGTCGAATGCCCCAAAACCAAACATGTTGGAACCAGGATTTGTAGCGACTCCAGCTGTTCCAAGTGAACTTTCATTTAAGGCAATCGCGACAATGGCACGAACATCTAGATTAGATTTAGCCTCCCAGTCTAAGAGCTTTTTCCCATTAATGCGCTTTTTGTCATAGGAGATTCCTAAAGTATCTAAAAAGCCGTCTAGTTGCTCTGCCTTAATACCATAGCGATGGACAAGTAAATTATGGGTATAGGAATCACCATTTGACCAGTGGTCTGTGTAGGTTGCCCCATTTAGTGATTGAGAAGAGCCACCAGTGCTACCTCCCCCGACTGCTCCCATAATGATGATAATGATAAAAACAGGAAAGAAAAGCGGAATGAGGCTAGACAATAAATACCATTTTAGTTTTTTCATCGGCTCTCCTTTCTACTTAATGTCTGATATAGGCTGTAAATAGAACAGTCCCAAAGCGCCATTTGGCATCTAAGACGACGGAATGAGCTTTTGTTTGTGCAATGATCTGGTCTTTGTCTTTTTCTGAGACTGGAAATAAAAGAAGGAAATCGACGGAGCGTTTCCCTTCTTGGTAAGCCTTAAAAAGTGTCTCTTCAAGCATTCTTGGAAAGGCTGTTTTTGAGCGTATTTTAGTATTCATTCTATTCTCCTCTCAATTGGTTTAGGCGTTGAGTTAAACGATCTCGTCGCTCGATATTGGCTCTTATTTTATCGTCTCGTGTCATAGTCTGACGATAAGCACGGGTGAAGGCATTAGATCCTTGAGCTTTATACATGGCTTGAGGGTCCTTATAAGCATCCAATCTCCTTTCCAGAGTATTGATACGGTGTTGTTTGAATGGTGACATCCACTCTTCTCTGAGCGTTTGGAATTCGTCCTCTGGACTAGGTGTTCCTTCTGACATGATTGGTGAGTCACTTGGAGGTGTTGTGCTCTCTTCTTCAATTGGCTTGAAGTTATCAGGTGGTGTCTGAGTTGGAGGAATGATTGGTTCTGGAGCTTCTGGCGTTATTGGAGCCTCTGTTGGACCTGATGGCATGGCAGTTTCCGGTTGACTTGGTTCCTTACGAGTAAAGAAGGAACCAGCATTTTGGAAATGGCTCTTGGCATTCATCATCACCCCAGTCCCAAAACCAGCCCCAGCCAATGCAAAGTTTCCCAGGTGTTGGGCCGTCGCAAGGCTTCGTGTTGGAACTTGTGAAGCAACCTCTTTGCTTTTTGTGACGCCATGTTCAACTTTAGTACCAATATCTGTCGCAACCATTCGAGCTTTGGAGCCAAGAATGAATTGGAGGAGTTGGCCTTTGAATCTCCAGATGAGGAAATAGATGACACCTTTAGAAACCACCGATACTAAGAGTTTGAAGACAAGACCAAATAAGAGAAGTGACGGTAAGGTTTTTAGAACACCATCAAACCCATTTGTGACAATGTTTTCTATCATTTTTTCAATATAGAAAATAAGGAGTGTTAAGAGAGTTGTAATCGCTGGAAAAATCAAGCCCCCGAACATAACTTTTAGCACTCCAAAGACTAACTCTTGCATCCTTGGAACGAATGACATGAGAAGGACTACTGGAAAAAGTAGAATCATGGTGAGGACAAGGATTTGAGCCACCACATTTAAGAGCTGGATAAGGATAATGGGGACGGCTAATACAAAGGCTTCTACAATTTTAAAAATCACATAGAACATCCGAGTGAAGATGAAGTCTGGCATAGCTGACACCCAACGGTTCTTTTCACCATCATCGTTGGCACCATCGCCTAAATCGTCTAAATACTTGGAACGGTCTTTCGCTTTGACTGCCTTAAAGTTGCCATTCTTATCACTCGTTCCAAGAACTTTACTGTCGTCAAAGGCTTCTTCTTTGCCATCTTGGCTGTTCTTGTATTTTCCATTTTCTTGGCCAGTATTGACAAAGACATAGGCCTTATAGGACGTTTCTGCAATGTAGCTATCTGACATCGATTTTCCAATTTTAATAGACTTGTCTTTGGCATAGTCCACCTTAATGCCTGCAATCTTTTTGGTAACGTCTTTAGAGACGTTATTGACAGTATCAAGGAGATAGAGTCCACCAGAGGTTCCAGCGACTGTCCCAAAGTACCCCAGAGCTAATAGGAGTACTAGACAGACATGAAGGAGTGTTCTTGAAAAAGAGCCTTTTGAAAAGAAATATTGGTAGAACAGGTAGAAAGCTAAAACCAAAAGCAAGGTGCCTACAAGTGATTTGTTGGTAATGTTGCCAGAATTAGAGCCCGTAAATCCGTGCCAAATACTGCTTGCCCCATGAAAGACATAGGTTTTATAGGTGGCGTAGAGATCAATCTTTTCTAAAATGCGAATGAGAAGGGAAAAGAAGCCAACGACGGCATTGAGAATGAAAAAGAAGAGGTTAACGAAGAGTTCATTAATCAGAACCCAGGCCCCATTAAAGGAGCCAAAGTTGGTTGGTTCCATGTAGGACTTTAGGGAGAAGATATCCACTCCCTTTAGCTTGGCAAAAGCTTCTTGCATCGGTTCACCTCCTAACTAGCGTATTTATTTTCGAGACTTGAAGACACTGTTGCTTTCATTGGTTTTAGAAGCATATCAATATCTTCAAAGAGATTGTGGACGGAAATCACATTAAGATTACCGTAGACATCGTAGTAAAGGCACTGACCAGAGATCATATTATCAATCCATTCGAGGTTACTTTCAGTGACTTCGAGATTGACGTGTCTGAGAATATCTTCACGTTCAGATTTTTCATAGAAGGCAAAGATGGTCCCAAATCCAGTCGTGTCATCGTCATTTTCTGCATCATGCACAGATTGTGTAATCAGTGCCAAGGTATTGTTTTTAGAGCGTCCAATACGCCTCATATTTTTGATTACGGCCTTTCCTTCTGCGGACTTCATCAGAATCCAAGCTTCGTCAAAGAACTCAATGGTATCTTCATTTTCATTGCGTTCGCCAAAGTGGGTACAGAAGGCTCCAAGTGCAAACATGAGGGCTATGGAGTTTTGTTCGTGGTCGGAGATCTTTGTGGAGTCATCTTTTGGGAGCTTGAGGTTATTGACTTCTAGGATAGTGACTCGAGACTCATAGTTAAGCCCTGGAGTTGTGCCATCTGAGAAGGCGAGTTCCAAGATGGAGTTTGTCACAATGGACGTTAGATAGCGACCAACGGAGGCAATCTCAGAAGAGGAAGCCTGTCTTAGGGCTTCTAGGACATGTTTAAACCCGACGTTCTCACCAGCTACTCGACGTTCCACGATAGCGTTGATGGCTTCTGTGATGGCTGTTTTTTGGTCCATCGTCACGTCATCGACAGCTTGTAGGAGAAACTCGAGCATGTTCTTTGCGACCTCTACAGCTTGTTCCTTATCAAGAACTACAATGGGGTCTAGGACTCCGTGGTTTGATGGCAGTGAGCTGTCTAGTGTCACAAAGTTAAAGTGTTCAATCTGTTTTTTGCGTTCAGGGTAGCGTTGTGCAAATTCAGGGGAATTGATTACCTCTTGATAGTGATTTCTGAGTTCTCGTTTGGGGTCAATATAGAGGGTTTTGACATTTTGTAAAGCCACACTTAAAAATATAATCTGAGCGAGGAAAGACTTTCCTTGTCCTGTCGCACCCGTAATAATGATATGTGGGTTCTTGGTAATCTTTCCAGCGATGTCTTCTTTGTTTCCGACTGTGGCATTGTAGAGGACGATATTTTTAGAGGAATCAATAGCTTTAGCGATAGTGTCCCAACGGCCAGTCCAGTTGTCCACTCGTCCGATATACCAACCGATACGGTTCCCTGAGGATGTATTGGTAAAGGGCATAAGTTCTGAAAATCCACGAGCTGTGACCATATGTGTCCAGGTGCGAGTTTTCTTTTGGAGGTTTTCCCCGTAGAGTAGGGCTTGAAAGAGGTAAGGACCATCTTGCGAAGCTTCACTGATTTCAACGCCCATATCATCAAAATAGTTAAGCACGACTTGTCGTCTTTGACGAAGTTGATTGACACTAGAAGCAGAGACAATCAGATAGGCTCCATATTCGATGATATCTTCCTTGTTTCCGACTTTCTTCATCAGGTCTTTTAGGGATATAGAGCCCATGATGATTTCATCTTGTTGGACGGTGTCTGTGTTTTCAGCTTCTTCCATGATGTTTCGATAACGGGTATTAGAACGCCCCATTCTCCCCTTGATTTTGTTGGTATCAATGAATTCTGCCTTGATGCGTAGTTCCACGGGAAAGTTCAAGCGTTGGACAAATTCTCCTAAGTGAAAGCCGTTGAATTGCACAGGAAACTTCCCAACAGGAAGAATAGTTACAAAGGAAGAACCATAGGGACTTTCGAGTTTGAGGAAGCCTCCTTTTAGGACTTTAATTAGGGTGTCTGTGATATTAAATTGGGAGCGATTAGCGAGGACCTCCTTCTTGTAGTGGGGAATGTAGCGGAGGTATTGCATCCGCTGGTAGTAGAAGAGTTCTTCATTGGTCAGACGTTTAGCACGTAGGACAGAGAAGGCTTGGAAAATAGTGAATTCATCACTTCTGTAATCGTCATACCAGGTGGGACTCAATGCATATTCGTAGCCCAGACCTTTTGCGATTTTCTCCGAGAACTCGTTAAAGCTCTCGTAGGCCAAGTCTTTCACCGTTGCCCCGTGATTTTGTTTGCGTAAGCTCACTCCTACGACCCAATCAAACTGATAAGGAATTTCCATTTCATCCGTGAGACGGTCAACCGTGTAAAGAAGGAGTTCTTCTCCCAGTTCACGGCTATCATCTGCCAATGCTTCTGAAAAGTCCCTCATTTTTTCTTCTAAGAGATAGTCTTTGGGAATGAGTGAAATCTCAAAGGATTTGTTTTTCTGGAGTTTCTTCATCATCTGGGCAACTGTAATCTTGTGTTTGCCCTTTTTCTCTTCGTCTGTAATGGTGATGGGAGTATTGGGGATACGGTAATAAGCCACCACCGTTCGATCTTTTTTGAGGGCTAGATTTTCATGGATTTCCCTAATAGGATAGGTTAAGGTAATACTCATAGGACCTCCTTTTCTATAGTTTTGTTTTTTCAAAGACAATCTCTTCTACAGGCTCTATTCTGTCTTCATGGTAGATGGCTTTTTTATTGAGCTTGAAATCCCAGAAGTAAATCAGGTAGTCTCCGATGAAAACGTGCATCTTCTTACCGTGTGGCTCGTATTCGGTGTAGAATTTAGCGAGTTTATAGGGTAGGTACCAATAGAGCAGTAGTGAAATAGAGTGTGTGAATTTTGCGAGCGGAACCAGGATGAATCCTCCAAAGAGCAACATGGCCACAAAAACGAAGGTAAAGACAATAAAAAAGGACAATTGCATTGGTGTCGCAAAGTACCAGAGGCGAGTCCCTTTTTTTGTCTTGATTTCCTGGATCCAATAAGGGGCGTTCAAGCCCTTACTGTAGTCATAGAGTCTTTCGTCAGTCATACTTAAAGTCCTGAATCAATACCAAAGAGTCGTAGGAACCAGCCGACCACTTTTAGGATATCTTGTCCTTTTGCGATAGAGACAATGACGGCATAGAAACCAACGACTGAGAAAAGTTGAAGCCAAGAACTGTTTCGCCAAGCTTTAATGGCCAACAAAACAGCGATAGCGGTGAGAATCCAAATCCCATCGCCTTGGAGGAAGGTACGTAGATTGTCTGTATTCATAGAGTTCTCCTAATCTTTATCGTTTGCGTAGTTGAGAGGAATGGTGTGTTCTAGTTTTGTGACATAGTAGCTCTTGTCTTTTTCAGAGAGCGTGAAGGTGAAGTTTTCAGAGTGTGTCGTTCCTCCCACCTCAAAGGTTGCTTGGACATAGGCAATAAGACTAGCCCCATCTTTCTTAAGATAGGTGTAGTCAATCGTTTTAAAGGTTGTATTGGCTACAATAGCAACGTTCTTGGCAATGAGGTTGAGGTTGTCTTGGTTAGTGGTGTAGTTGGTAAAGAAAACCTTGAGGAACTTTTCAACCTTCTTGTGTTGACTGTCTGAGACGTGATCGTTAGCTGTGAGTTGGAGTTGATCATCTTCGCTAAAGTGTCCTGCTTGTGAAGACTCAATCGCTGAGAACCAAGGGAGTCCAGATACATAGTATTTCCCTTCTTTCTCATCAAAGGGAATATTAAATCCCGTCACCAATTCTTTTTCCTCAGTGTCTTTGTCATGTTGGATTATTTCCTTGTATTTGACCTTGTAGGTGGCTACCTTACCTTCTACCGTGACTAATTGTGAGTAGAGCAAGGTACTTGGGTTACGCACTTGACCTTGTGCTTTGACGTCTGGGACGAAATTATAAAAGCTGTTAAGGTGTTCGACTTGTGCTTGTTGTTTATCCCCTTCTTGTGGGAGGGTGAAGTAGGCGTAGACATAGTCATTGAGGTAATACTGGAGCTTGTAGTCATACTTGCGATTAGCGTCTATAGGCTGTGCTTTTTGTTTTTTAGTCGCTTCCACTTGAGCTTGTAGTGTTCCCACTTTATTTGAGAGTGTGATGGCACGGATGGCACCCATAAGACCAACAAAAAGGAGGAAAACAATTCCTCCGATAACAGCTAAATTGACAGTTTTTTTAGTGGTGACTTTTAGCTTTGGCGGGCCACCTTTTTTCTCTACCTTTTTAAAGTTTGAGAGGTATTCTCTTGCTTTTAGTAAGTATTGTTTCGCTTTTATCATAGGTCCTCCTTCTAGAGACTAGAGAGTTCAATGAGTTTGGAACCTTTAGCGTAAAGTCGCTTATTGGCTTTTTCAATCTCACTGTTAATGTAGTAGTAGCCTCGTAACTCATTATGCAGTTGTTCGACTAATTCAGGCTTTAGGTCTTTGGCTTCTTCTTTTTTAAGAAGAGCATTTAGTTCTCCAGCTTTAGTCCAAGCTTGTTTGTGGTCTTTCTTTTTGAGTAATTCTCCGAGTTCGTTGGTAACTTGTCCAACTTTGGTTTCAAACATCGTTTTAGTAGCCATATCAATTTCCTTTCTAAAGGTTTCGTGATTATTTTTGATGGTCTGTTGAATATAAGCAATGAGAGAGGGACGCATTCGTTTATTGAGACTCATAACTTGACCATCTAGGGTGAAACAGGCATGTTCATAGTCGTAGAATCCTCTATCATCTGGTGGCTTTTCGGTACACCTTCCAGCACATTCATAGTAGAAGTCCTTTCCTTTTCTAAGGAGGATATACATGTTCCAAAACTCTTGATCAGGAAGAAGGAGGAAGTCTGCTTGATAGATTTTCTTGAGCATGGATTAGCCCTCTAGAAGGTCCTCGTAGCCTAGCGCCTGGTAAATAAAGTCTGTATCAAACCAAAGCCAGTCATTGATTTGAGTGTCGGTAGGGGTATCTCCAGAAAAGAGGTCTTCACAGATGGTGGTTAGGGTATCTATACCACCACGTTCACGGACAGTGTTTAAGGTACTAAGGCCACCAGACCAGGCTTTAAAGTTGTTTAGTGAATTGATTTCGACTTTGTATTCCATAAGAGATTTCCTTTCTAGTGTTCATAGTGTTTGTTGGTTTTGAGGAGTCTTAAGATAGCCTCCCCACGATCAGTAATTTCACCGCTATTTTGAATCATCTTCATGTATTCTGTTTGCATGATTTTGTCTGCTTCAGAAACGAGTGCAAGAGAATTTGCGACTTGATAGGTTAACCAGCGAATGGTCCGTTCGATACTGTAAGGTTGTGGACTGGTTGAGAGTTTTAGGGGTTCAACCCCTCCAAAGAGCCTTTGCCATTTTTCATCGGGCTTATAGGCTCCAAAACGGGTGACACCATCATAGACTTGGATTTCCTTGTTCACGATGCCTCTTGCGATTTCTCCGAGGTCCACACCGTTGATGTATTCCTCCACAACCCCTTGGGCTTTCTGGTCTGAAAAGCGTAGCTCGTAGCGGTTCCAGATACCAAAAATCTCCAAGGATTCTTCCAAGGAGATATTTTCCATACGAGCGATTTCGTATCGCTTTTCATAAAAGTTGAAGTAGAGCTGACTTTGTCGGCTCCCAAAGTAAAGGGAAAGCCCGTGATTGGCTTCCATATCGTCGTTATCGGTGAAGGAGCCCCCACCTGTGATGTTCCATTTTCGAATGGTATCTAGGACAATTTCTTTGGCATAGAGCTTATCAATGAGCTTGGGGATCTGGATGTGTTCCTCCTCGTGACCATAGCCTTTATAGAGTTCGTCTAGGGCGATATCAAGGCGTTTTACCCTGACATCTTCGTAGGCATAGAGAATATTCTGAAGAAAGTTCTGCCAAGAAGTCCCCTTGTGCTCTAAGAGGAGCTCCATCTCCCGACAGCCTTGACCAGAGAGTTGGAGACACGTTTGGTAGTTATTGGTCGCAGACTTATCAAAGAAATCGAAAATCCAAATGTTTCCTCGTTGCCACAAGTGGGTATAATTCATGAGCCGTGTTTCTTGGTCAGTAAATTCGCTTAAGTGACAAAAAAGAAAGTTTTCACAGAAAGCTTCTAAATCTCGCAGACTAGGGAAGGTTAGTCGCAAATAGTCGATGTGAGCTCTAAGATTATTTCTGTGACACTCCTGATAATAACCGAGTTTTTCTTTGAGTTCTCGGAACTTGTCAATGGTGAGGCCTCTTTCCCCTGATTCATAGGAGCGGTAGGTTCTTATCGGTAAGTCAACGGCTTGTGCAAAGGCTTTTTGGCTGAGGCCTGTTTGTTTTCTGAAGTTTTTGATCTGAAAGGGACTCATTTTAGTCATTCATGGGAATACCTCCTTCTGATTAAGTGACACACTTTTTGGACCAAAGTGACACACTTTCTAAATTTTGAAATCCCAACTCCCACAAGGAATGAGGAGGGGTGGACGTGGCACTTTGGCCAAATGTAACCCCCCTATTAGAAATCAGGGGTTGAAGTCTCATCATGGCCTAGGAACTTCGGGCTACGGTCTGCGCCTGACCGGTGGTCAGGCTTGCCCTTGCCCTTGTCCTAGCCCATGATGACTAAGCGTCGCTTCAACGGCTTTTGGATAAGATTTGCGTCCACCCTCCTCAAAGTGGATAAGACTTTCAAGAAGAAGTTCTTCTTGAAAAGGGTCGACTAGAATGGCAGATTCCGTCCGTTCAAAAACAATGCCTTGTTCTTGTAAGAGATAGATGATCTTTCGAAGCGTCGCCATTTTAAGGTCCTGTTCCTCCGCAAATTCTTTGAGAGGCCGTCGGTTAGTTTCAGTGTTTAGAACTTCTTCCTCCTCTATTAATTCAGTTTTTTTAGTTTGTGGGTGGTTCTCTCCAAAAACTTCAAATTCTTCACCATTAAATTCCATAATAGGGATTTTTGAGTAGGCATCATAGAAAGAGAAGCCTTGGTCGAGTGGGACGTAAGGGGAGAAGAATTCGCCAGCCAAGTCTCCGTTATTAGCAATATAGCCTCGACCTTTAACCTTGACGCCATTGATTTCATCGAGCTTTTTGAACTCTTTGGTTTTGTTGGCATCTCCAAACATCATGTCGTAACCCGTTGATTCCAAGTGGCCAACGGAGAGACGCTTCATAAAGTTATCTCGAAGAGCTGTCTTGATAAATTCACCGTCAGGTCGTTGCATGGCAAAGATGATAAAGACACCAGCTTGACGGCCCTCTAGGACGAGTTGAGAGAGGTATTCCATGAGTTCCGATTGGAGGCTATAGTCACGGTCAATCTTAGCCATAAGGGCTGCCCACTCGTCCACAAGGATGAATTTGGGTGTCATACCGTAGTGCGTAAAGTTCTTCCCAGCTTGGAATTTAGGTGACGTAGACATGAGCTCGTAGCGTTTTTCCATGAAGTCAACATTTTCTTTAAAACACTGGATGATATCCTCTTTACTTGTATAGACACGACCATGAAAGACAGGAATCTTTTTGAGACCAGCTAAATCAGAGTTCTTTGGATCACAAATATCTACAAAGCCAATCTTAGCGAGTGCATAGATAATGGTCATAAGGACAACGGTTTTACCGCCACCAGTTCCCCCGCCAATGAGCAGGTGAGGCTCTTCAATATAATCCCAAGTGACGTCATTCATAAGTTGGAGTTTAGAGCCCTTGACTTCGACCTCATTAATGGTGATACGACTATCAATACGGTTGATGGCAATATCATAGGTGATGAAACGTTTATCAAAGGTTTTATTGCGAAAGTCTCCGTTAAACATGACTTCGAGAGTCGACCCAAGATTGAGAAAACGGTTCTGAAATTTATTCCCTTCTAGGATAAAATGGACTTCAATCTTGTAGCGAGACTGCTTCAGGTACACCTGAGGAAGGACAATCTTTTCAATCGTTTTGTTTTCACGTCTGATATTTTTAATCAAATAGAGGTTATTTTCTATCAGGAAGCGAGACAAAATCCGTAGGCTATTGAGCTTTTGGAAGAAGACGATTTTCTCGTAACACATGCGATTTAGTAGGTAAGCAATCAAACAAGAAGCAACAAGGATACCCCCGATATAGTAAATTTGTGGCAAGGGGTGGTCTTTTAATTCTTCTAGGTTAAGATAACAATAATTTCCAATCGCTAACAAAGAAGGGAACCACCAGATAAACCAGGTGATTCCCCTAATATGACGATAAAAGGCCCTAACTCTTATCCCACGATAGGTAAAGAGTTTCATAGTGCATCACCTCCTAATTATCTTTCTTGTTGTCTAGAGGTTTGTTTTCCTTAAGAGGTGCCCCTCCATTCTTTTTATTGATTTTAGAAGCAAAGAGCTTGTAAATATCATTACGGTTAACGTGAGTATGGGTGATGACAATATCTTCTAGCTCTACCTCTTCTCGGTATTTAATGCCTAGGTCTTCAATTTCAGACTGTGCCATATCAGCAATGGTGAAAAAGAGGGTTTCATGCTGGACAGAAGAGTGAATTGCGACAACAATCCCACGGATTTCACCTGTATTGATTTGGACGAAAGAGCCATCAGGGTTGCGTTGGGTACGGTCTTCTTCATAGATAATATCAGGACCTTCAATGCTACGGAAAGATAGTTTTCCAAGAACTTCAGGTACGTTGAGACCATCTGTAATGACACGATAGGTCTTGTCCGCAATTTGTAGTTTTTCTCCGTAGTTTAATCCAATTTTAGCCATGTTTATTTCTCCTTTACTTTCTTATTTTTTTAGGACCAATTTTTCCGCAAAGACATTAAGCGCTGGGGCAACTGAGTTACCGTTTAGAGCTGTGTCTGAGAGAAAGATTGGGTTGACGGCTTCTACGAGAGCATCTTCTGGGAAGACCGTTGTCGAAGCAGGTGTGATAACGTGGAAGGCCCCGTGCTTCTCGCTATTAAGAATATGGCGTTGGTATTTACCTTCTTTGCCAAAGATAAAGCGAGGGGCATTTCCTAACTTTTCGTAGTAAGCAGGGCCGATAAAATCTGGTTTCATAACAAGAGTTTCTGGAATCATAGAATTTTCCTTTCTGATTTTGAACAAAAGAAAAAGAGTTAAGCCAATTGCTTCACTCTTGAATAATAGTGGGTAAATAGTTTACGTTTAAACTGTCGACTATGGAACTGAATATCACCACTAGGATAGTTATTTCTACGAGCTTCTTGGACTATACGATCTAGGTCAAGAAGAGCTTGTGTATAGAGTTTAGCTTGTAGTTTAGGCGAGTAGCTAAACATGCCATAGGTGAATTCATAGTTATCGTATAGGCGTTTACATTGTAATGCGAAAAAAGTTAGTCATAATTTCTCCTTTATTGTAAGCGTAAAAAAGCTACTAAGATAAAATAAGACTTAGTAGCTTGGGAGTAAGTCCATCTAAAAAGACAGACAGCAGTAAAGAAAAGTTGTTTGGTTGGAAAGATCCCTCTTTCCACGGTGGCAACGTTTAGCAAGGTGCGTTGCGTCAATTACCATCGCCTGCCCGGCCAATCTCTTTAGGTAGTCATTGTCATACCCTAGGGATTCTCTTACGCAACTCTGCGCAACCAGTTCACTTTACTATTCGGCAAAAGTGCTAATCGTCCGAAATGCGTGGAAGCCCACAAAATACTTGTTTTTATCTTCACTTCAACCATAAAACGGACTTGACATTCTCTTTTCAACACGATACAATAAAGGTACGAAGCTAATTGTGTGTATTGATAGTCAGTTTATTGATTGTCAGACGCACTTTTTTATTAAATTTTCAATGAGCACGTTTGTTTCAAAGGAACGTATATTTTTTTAAAGTTTTATACATCACCCTTGATGTATTTATAGTTTACATCAAGTATGATGTAAATGCAAGTGTTTTTTGAAAAAAATTTAAATTTTTTTGAGGCCCCAAAAATGACAATAGGAACACGACTACAAAATTTACGAAAAGAAAGACATTTGACTCAAACAGATGTTGCCAAGGCATTAGGAATTTCACAACAAAGTTATGGACGATGGGAAACAGATAAAGTTCAGCCATCTCCAGCCAAACTAACGCAAATTGCGACTTACTTTGGTGTATCTACTGATTACCTTTTAAATTCGGATACAGATGATATTGATTTATCAGAGGTTGAATTGCTCTTCAGAACAACCTCAAAAGGAATGACAGCAGAAGAACAAAAAGTTTTCAAACAAGAACTTATTGAGTTTATGAAAGAACGTAAGAAATTATTTGAAAAGGATAACTAATGAAAAAAATTGGAAGAAACGATCCTTGTTACTGTAATTCAGGATTAAAATATAAAAAATGTCACTTACGAATTGATACTATAAAAGACAAGATTCAACAAAATGGGGTTATATCAATCACAGAAGAAGAAAGTCGTATTTTAGGAAATATTAATAGAGAATGCATTCGAAAATTTTTCAAAAAACAAAAATGTATTTACCCTAATTGCGATAAAAAGCCAATTTCATCTCATACTTTCTCTAGAAGTTTATTAGAACATTCTTTAGGAGAAGAAATTGAAGGTGAAAATCCAGGAAAATATGTTTATCATTCAGATATCCAACGTATATTTTCATCTTTTCCTAATAAAGATCAAAGAGATTTTTTATATAAAACTCTTATCAAAAATGCAGGAACCCTACCTTTATTTTGTAGCGAGCATGATGATAAATTATTTTCCTCTATTGAAAATAGAGGGCAGAAATTAAGTGATTCTGAATATATTTTTATGTTGTCTTATAGATTTTTTATGTACGATATCTTAAAAGATAATTTTATTGCTTTTACAAGAGATAATGAGATAATTGGAGAAAATCATTCGATACATAAAAAATTTGAAAAGAGATTTATTGAACTTTATAATGAATTTCAAAAAAATACTAGTCAGCTTGTTCAATCTGTCTATAATAGACAAAAACATTTATTGATGAAAGAAAGTTTTGAACAGATAATAGTGTCTAATAATCTGAACAAGGAAACTATAAATGAAAAATTTGAAATAAAAATTTACAATTTAAAAAAAGATGTAAGATGGGCAGGGGTTGGTTTTACTGAATTTGTTTTTAATGGAGATGATATATACAATCATTATCCTAGTGGATTTGGTGTGATTCCAAGTTTTAATGGCTACGATGCTTGCTTCTTTATCATTAGTTTGAAAGAGGAGGCGCAATATTTAGAATCAAACTTATATAAGTTATTTGACGGACTATATCCAAAATATGTTAATAATAATGATATTGAATTTTTAGCTAGTTTGATGATGATGGTTTTTGATTCCTCTGAAAATATTATGTTGTCTCCTTCAAAATTTTCGGAACTTAAAGAAGCAGGACAATACGAAAAATTAGAACATATTAATAGTTTATTAACTAGAAATAAATCTTTAAGAAGTACTCAAGTACGGCGAGAGGTTTTTGGGCTATGTCAGGAAGTTGATTTGTTTTAAAAATGGCTAAGATGTTTAAATCCTATCCATTTTTTCTATTTCATTGCTTCTTTATATGCCTCACTATTTTCCTTGTATGCCACAAATTTATTGCTACCAGTCATGAAGCTACCAGTATCATATTTAAGAGTACCGTCTTCGCTGAGGGTATAAGTCACAACATAGTCTCTGCCATTAGATGAGAAAGTGAATGTTTTGTTTTTAGTATCTACATCAGTGATAGCGTGAGTACCTTCTTTGTAGAATTTACCACCATCACCATCAATCTCCAATATTAACTTAGCATTTCCATCATAAACATTATAGTATTTATCATCTAAGTTATTTGGTTTAGAGCAAGATGTAAGAAAGATAAGTGAAATACCTAAGATCATTAAACTAATTACTTTTTTCATGTAGTATACCTCCTAACATTATTCTACTAAATAAAATTTACAAAAAGATTTCTATAAATTATTGAAATGTCTGTCGTAGCAGACATTTTTTATTTTGTCTATGGGAATGAATATCAAAAAATAAGTTTAAAAACTAATTTTTTTCTAGACAAACCCTAATAGATTTTATAAAATATAGTCAGTTTACAAACTGACTAAGAAAGGAAAGTCTGATGTATCAACCAGAGAAATTAAAAAGAAGGCGTACTGAGATTGGCCTTCGTCAAATAGATGTTGCTGAGGCTATCGGGATTTCTAAGCAATCCTATTTTGCTTGGGAAAAAGGAATAACACAGCCTAATCAAAAGAATCTTTTAAAACTAGAAAAGGTGTTAGAAGTAGAACCTGGTTACTTTACGACGGATGATATTTCTGTGCTCTATCAAAAATTGACGCATCCTAATCAATCAAAAGCAAAAACTTTCATGGAAAAACTCTTAGAACAACAAGAGAAGGTTATCTCTATTGCTGAGCCTAGATTTGAATATCATGTCTATGAGAAGATGTCTGCTGGTCGTGGGGCAACAATCTATGGCGATCGTGATTATGATACTGTCTACTTTGACAAGGAAATCTCTCATGATTTTGCATCATGGGTTTCAGGAGATTCTATGGAACCTAAATATCCTAATGGTTCCGTAGCCCTGATTCAAGAAAATGGCTTTGACTATGACGGAGCAGTTTATGCTGTGCTATGGGGAGGGCAAACCTATATTAAGAAGGTTTATCGTGAAGAAGAAGGTTTGCGACTAGTCTCTATCAATACCAAATATAGTGATTTGATAGCTCCCTATGACGAAGAACCTCGTATTGTTGGGAAAATCGTTGGCCATTTCCTACCTATCGAGTATTAAGCCATGGGAATTTTTGATTATAGTAAAGAGCCTAGAAGCGATATAGCCTTTGTGGATATGAAGTCCTTTTATGCCAGTGTAGAGTGTGTGGAACGTGGCCTGCATCCCTTGAAAACGTCACTTTGTGTCATGAGTCATGCGGATAATTCTAGTGGCTTAATTCTAGCTTCATCACCAATGTTTAAACAAGTCTTTGGAAAATCAAATGTCAGTCGCTCATTTGATCTACCCTTTGATGTAAAGACACGTAAATTCTCTTATTATAATGCCAAGAAACAAGGACTACCAACGAATCCAGAATATGTTCGTTATATTGAAAGTTGGGCCAGAGCTACTTTTATAGTGCCTCCTAGGATGGATTTGTATATAGAAAAGAATATGGAGATTCAACATATCTTTCAGAACTATGCTAGTGTTGAAGATATTTTGCCGTATTCGATTGATGAAGGATTTATTGACTTAACTTCATCACTTAACTACTTTATTCCTCATAAAACGTTAAGTCGCAAAGAAAAACTTGATATGATTTCCTCCAAAATCCAAAGAGACATTTGGAGAAAAACGAGAATCTATTCAACGGTTGGTATGTCAAATGCTAATCCCTTACTAGCAAAATTGGCACTAGATAATGAGGCTAAGAAAACCCCCACAATGAGAGCTAATTGGTCTTATGAGGATGTGGAAACAAAAGTCTGGAACATAAAGGAAATGACCGATTTTTGGGGAATTGGCAATAGGATGAAGAAGCGTCTTAACAACCTAGGAATTTTCTCAATCAAGGAACTTGCAAATTGTAATCCAGATATTCTGAAGAAAGAACTAGGAGTAGTTGGAGTGGATTTATTTTTCCATGCTAACGGAATTGATGAGAGTGATGTCCATAAGCCTTATAAGCCAAAAGCAAAAGGGATAGGTAATTCTCAAGTATTACCGAGAGATTACTTCAAGCAATCTGAGATAGAACTGATTATGAGAGAAATGGCAGAGCAAGTAGCTATCAGATTGAGAAAGCGTTATAAAAAGACAACAAATGTTTCCATTACTATAGGATTTTCAAGGTTTGAAAATAAACGTCATATTCAAACTCAGATGAAAGTTGATCCAACAAATAATACTAGGTTATTAACCAACTATGTACTGACACTTTTCAGAAAGAAATACGATGAAGGAGCAGTAAGAAGTGTTGCAGTTTCTTATTCAGGCTTAGTAGATGAGTCTTATGGCCTCATTTCATTATTTGATGATGTTGAAAAAATAGAAAAAGAGGAAAGACTTCAGTCGGTAATTGATACTATTAGAAATCAATTTGGATTTAGTAAACTTCAAAAAGCGACAGCACTTCAGGAGGCTTCAAGAAGTTTGGCTAGAAGTAAGTTGATTGGTGGACATTCTGCTGGAGGATTAGATGGTTTAAAATGATTGATCGTTCTTATTTACCCTTTAAGTCTGCTAGAGAACATAGAGACAGAGGGATGGCTAAATGGATGGGATTTTTTCTATCTGAGCATACCACCTCACTAGATGAGGATAAAAATAGGGTGGATTTGAGTAGTCCCCTATCTAAAATCGAAAAGCTTACATTGATAGGTCAATTATATTCAAGTACATTAACTGGTCGATTTGTTATTAAGCGAGATAAAATGAAGGAACAGATAGTTGGCCAAGTAGAAGAATTATCCTCAAAGGAGATAATAGTAAGGAGTTCAGACGGTTATCAGCTCCTTCAAATTGATCATATCCTTAATATTGTTCTAGAAAGTGAATTTGAAGATGAATAGAAAAGAATTATATAAAGATCAGTTACAACTAGATTATTTTTCTGATTCTTATTTAAAGTTTGAGGAAGACTTTTACAGGTTCTCAAATTTGAATATTCCATTAACTTTTTTAATTGATGATATTCTTAGAGAGATGGCTATGAGCCAAAAAAATTATTTCCGATTGAATAAAGCGAATGCTAAGGATGGGAGAGACCACTATTTTATATTTAAAATAGTGACTGAGAAAGATAATAAGACAGTAAGAAAATATGAGTATTTGGGGAGAAAACTGACAATCGAGTAGGAAAAGACTAGTTTTGAGACAAAGGAGGTTCATGATGGATGAGATGTATCCAAGAATAAACCAACTCGCTAATGAGCAGGTTTATACATTCATGAAAGAAAATGAGATTTCACCGTTGAGCTACCATTTCAGTGATTTTTTTGATGAGTGCTTAGACAGATACAGTATCAAGTTAATGGAGCATCACTTTTCAAATCAACAGATAGAGGGTTTAACATTGATAGATGATTATGGAATCTCATTTTCCTATGAACGAGACAATCCAGAAGTGAAGCAGAACTTTACTAAGTGCCACGAACTAGGACATTTCTTATTGGGACATTCAGGGAGCCTTTTTACAGAATTAAAAGGGCAAAGTGATTCCAAGCATGAAACCGAAGCCAATATCTTCTCAGCCATTATCCTGATGCCAGCAATTGTGTTACTCTCAAAGATATTTTATAGACATGATTCTTTCCAAAAAGTAATGAGTGACTTGTCAGTATCAGCAGAAGCACTCAAATTTAGACTCTTAGATATATTTCGATTTTATACGAATGAAAAATATGACGCAATAGTCAGAGCTATTTCAGCTTACCAAAGAGGCGTAGTTAATGGAGTCCTTAAATTTTTCGATGAAATCAAAGAAAAAGTTATTGAGAAATACGAAGCAATCAAAATCGATGTCACAAAGATGATACTTAAGAAAGTAGAAGAAACAGGATTTGTGACTAGTTTAGAATTTGAAGAGTTGTTGGATTGGGAGTTTTGTAAAAAAATGAGACAAAACCAGAATATTGAAGCTTGGATGGAATATCATAAAGGAAATTTGATAGCCTACATATGGAATAGTGGGAAATTGAAAAAGGAAGAAGCAAAATCTAAAATACTACGTTTATTTATTTATTCTGAGTAAAATCACAAAAAAGAAAAAGAAATTGACGCCGAAAATGGGATTGTGTATAATTGATTGATTATATCTAAAGGAAAATAAAAAAATAATGATTGAAATGTACCATGAATTTTCTTACTGGATTTCTGAAAATAAGAATTATTCTTCACCTGTTATTAAGGATATAATATCAAGATTGAAAAGAGCAGATAAAATACTAAATTTTTCACATGATTCAAATTATTTAAAAGAATTATCTCAGAACTCAGAATTTAATCAATTAGGTTCTTCTATAAAGTCTCAAATAAAGAAGTCAGTAAAACTGTATAATGAATTTATCGAGGATAAAAAAATTTATAAAAAAAGCCAGAGTCTATTAAAAGTAGGTTCCTTATTTGCAAATATAGGTGTAGCAGAAGCTAGATTGCATGAAATCGGAGTAGATGTCGTAGTTGCAAATGAACTAGAACCAAGACGAGCAAAATTATATAAAGAGATTTATCCACTTACATCTATGATTTGTGGTGACATTAATGAATTGTCAATCCAACAGCGATTTATTGATGAATGTAAAAGAAATGAAATAGATGTATTAATGGCTACACCTCCTTGTCAAGGGATGAGTACTGCTGGAAAGCAATTAGACGATGATGAAAGAAATCAACTAATTATCCCTGTAATTGATATTATTTGTAATTTAAAGCCTAATTTTGCATTTATAGAAAATGTACCTATGCTATTAAATACAAAAATTAATATGCATGATAAAGAAGATTTAATTATAAGCCATATAAAGAATTACTTAGAACAGGATTATAATATTTCTATCACGACTATAAATACAGAAGACTATTCTGTACCTCAGAGTAGAGAGAGAGTGATTATATTACTCTCCAAAAAAACAAAAAATATTTTCTGGAATATACCTGAAAAAAATAAAAAGAAAGTAACTATGGAAGATGCTATTGGGGATATTCCAGAGCTCGACCCAGTTATTAAAGATATAACCCGAGAGGAGTTATTATCTATCTTTCCAGAATTCGAATATAGAAGAAAACGGGCAGAGCAAATTTCAAAGTGGCATCGTCCACCGCATCATATTAAGAGACAAGTGATTGCTATGATGCACACTCCAACTGGTCAAACAGCATTTGACAATGAACATTATTATCCGAAAAAAGCTGATGGAAGCCCAGTTCGTGGATATAGAAATACTTATAAAAGACAGAATTGGGATAGACCTGCTTATACTGTTACTATGGATAATAGAAAAATTTCTTCACAAAACAATGTCCACCCTGGTAGATTTAATAAAGAAACTAGACTATACAGCGATGCAAGAGTATTGACGCTATATGAGATTATGAAGATAATGTCGCTACCAGAAGATTGGAATTTGCCAGATAGTGCTCCGGAAGCATTTGTACGTAGAATTATAGGTGAAGGAATTCCGCCGTTGTTTGTAAAAAAAGTTTTTGCAGAATTATTAAAGGAGATAAAAAATGAATGCTAAACTGAAGGGGCTATCGCTATTTTCTAATGTTGGTGTAGCAGAAGCTTATTTTGAATCCATAGGAATAAAAATAGAAGTTGCAAACGAAATTGATGAAAAGAGGGCAAAATTTTATAGTCATTTGTATCCAGACGTTGATATGATTGTCGGTGATATTACTGATAATAATATACGTGAAAAAATTATTAACAGAGCAACTGAAAAAAAAATAAACTTTATTATTGCAACTCCTCCTTGTCAAGGAATGAGTGAGGCAGGACTTAGAAAAGAATTTGATAATAGAAATCAGTTAATATCATATGCAATAGATGTAATAAAAAGAATTAAGCCAAGTTTTGTATTGTTAGAAAATGTACCGAAGCAATTAACAACAAAAATTATGGTAAATGATGAAATCATGCTTATTCCAGATTACATCAAATATGAGTTTGGTAATGATTATAACTTTAATGTAAATACCTTAGTTAAAGCCTACGAACAAGGTGTTCCTCAATTGAGAGAAAGAAATATATTTTTATTAGTAAGAAAAGATTTAAATTATAAATGGGAATTTCCGAAGCCGACTAATACTATTACACTCGAGGAAGCAATTGGTGATTTACCTAGCTTAGATCCTAAATTACGAGAGGGAATGGAACTAACATTAGAAAAATTTCCGGATTTTTATAAAAAGAAAGAAGAGGGGGAAAAAATATCAAAATGGCATTATCCTCCTACTCATTCTTGGAGACAAGTCAATTGGATGTTACATACTCCGACTGGAAAATCAGCTATATACAATGAAAAATATTTTCCACAAAAGGAAGATGGTACACGAATAAAAGCTCATCACAATAATTACCGAAGAATGAAGTGGGATATGCCTAGTAGAACAATTACACAGAATAATGGAGTAATTTCCTCCCTAGCATGTGTTCATCCAGGACGTAAATTGTTAAATAATGAATTATATTCGGATCCTAGAGTATTAACAATATATGAATTATTAATAGTTTCTGGGTTACCGTTAGATTGGAATATTCCAGAATGGGCAAATGAAAGGTTCATTCGACAAGTCATAGGAGAGGGAATTCCAGCGTTTATGGTAAAACGAATTATGGAAGAATTATTGAATCAAATATAGAGATTGGAGACAAAATGGGTAATTTAGTGATGCCAAAACACTCAGTCTTAAAAGATGAGATTTTTTCTGCTTTTGAAATTTATTATGAGGTAGATGATTGGCTTGACAATGAGGCATATAAAAACCAGTTAATGGAAAGAATTGGGGATAGCCAATATCAGTCTTCCTATACAAAAAAAATAGCAATATACACATATTTTGGGTTTATTGAATGGGAAAACCCAGAGAATAAACAATCAAGAAAAAGAATTACACCTTTAGGTAAGCAGTTCTACAAAGCAATTATCAATCAAGATGTAGATCAACAGCAATTAATATTGATAGAATCGATGGAGAAACTAAGGTTCGGGAGAAATAATCAGGGAGTTAATTCAAGCGAATCAGATATTGAAGTGCCTAATTTATGCATTAGGGCCATATATGATTTAGAATATATTACAAGAGAGGAATTTGCATATATTCTAGATAAGCTATGTTTTACAGAAAAAGACTATACTGATTCTATCAATGATGTTAAGAAATCACGAACAGATAAAACATTTGTGATAACGATATCAGATGAAGGACAAAAATTCAAAGATGCTAAGCCTATTAAGTTTCTTATAGAATCTGGATTACTCCAGGAAGATGGACGAAGAGTGATAATTCCAGAAGAAATAAATAAGAAATTTGGTTACCGATTAAGAAAATTAAGTATTTTTGGAATTGATAAAAGTTTTTCTCAAAATTTGGAAAAGAATTCACCGGTATATATTGATAGTAATATTCCAAGAAATATAATTATGTATGGGCCTCCGGGAACAGGAAAAACTTATAATACAACTAAAGTTTCAATAAACATAATTCAAAGAAATGAAAATATCTTTGAGAATCTCAAACTGGATTATCGTGAGCAAAAAACTCTATATCGAGAATACGTTGAAGAAGGAAATATTGCTTTTACAACATTTCATCAATCTTATGGTTATGAGGAATTCATAGAAGGTTTAAAACCCTATATTGATGATGAGGAAAACTTATCATATAGAGTTGAAAATGGAATTTTTAAAAATTTTTGTGAAACTGCTAGAACAAGACCAAGTGAACAGTTTGTTTTCATTATCGACGAAATTAATCGAGGTAATATTTCAAAAATATTTGGTGAACTGATTACCTTGATTGAACAATCAAAACGACAAGGAGGAACAGACGAAATAGAGGTAGTATTACCATATTCAAATGAAAAATTTTCTGTTCCGAATAATGTATATATTCTGGGCACTATGAACACAGCTGATAAATCAATTCAAGTCTTAGATACGGCATTAAGGAGAAGATTTTTCTTTAAGGAGATTTTACCAGATGAAACTATTTTCAAAAATATAAAAGTTGGAAATATTGAAATTGAAAAAATGCTTAAAAAGATGAATGAAAGAATTGCAATTTTGCTAGATAAAAACCACATGATAGGGCATGCTTATTTTATTCCTCTTTTAACTGATTCTAGTATTTTGACATTATCCAGTATTTTTCAAAATTCAATTATCCCACTATTAGAAGAATATTTTTATGATGATTATAGTGAGGTCATGAAAATTTTGAATATAGATCCTGAAAACAGTGATGAAAAAAAGTTAATATCAGTTATGGATACTGAGGAGAGCTTATTTGTAATTCAAGATGAAAGTGAGAATATGAGATATTCGATAAATTATTCAGAATTCAAAACTGAAGATAATTATATTAGGATATATAATGAGATATGAAAACTTTAGTAAGACAAGAATTTCAAAGTATCTCTGTTCAAACATTAAAAAAATATGTAAGTAATCCAGAAAAGGTTTTTAGTGAATTTGAAAATTTTATTTTAGAAAATTCAACTAGTAGTAATATAGATGAATGTCTATCTACATATTTTCAGATAAAAATAACCAATGGAAAAAAAGTTATTGTTCCGCGAAATTATGTTGGTGTAATTTCATTTGGAAATAATTTTCAAATTGAGATACTTCCCAAAATTGCAGTAGAGGATGATCCAAATTTCATAAAACTTAAGAGCATATTTTTAGAAATGTTAAAATCAGTCAAAGATTATCAAGATATTGGAAAAATTTTTAATGAGGCATATTTAGAGGAAAAAAAATTACCGTTATTAGAAATATTTATTTCAATGTTTTTATCTGAATTAGAGAGTCTAATAAAAAAAGGAATAAAGTCGGACTATTTATCTGTCAGTCAAAATAGTAAATTTTTTAAAGGAAAAATATTAATATCACAAAATATTAAAAAGAATTTGATCAGAAAGGATAGATTTTATATATCCTATGATGAATATAATGTTAATCGACCTGAAAATCGATTAATAGTTTCAACTTTAAATTTATTGTTAAGGCTTTCAACATCTTGGCCTAATAAAAAGAAAATAATGAAACTATTAAAATATTTTGATGGTATTAAAGCATCAAAGTTTATAAAACAAGATTTAAATAGTGTAAAAATTGACAGAACTACAATGCACTATTCGAGAGTGATGGAACTGGCAGAGTTGTTTCTATTGGGAAAGGGATTTACTAATTTTTCTGGTAGGAATAAAGTGATAAGTATTCTGTTTCCTATGGAAAAGTTGTTTGAGTCATTCATATATTTAAAATTAAAAGAACATCTGCAGGGTGGAACTATTGATGCTCAAGTAACTGAAAAATATATTTTTGAAGAACCAAAACGTTTCAATTTAAGACCCGATATAAGAATATTTTTGAATAATAAAAGTTTCATTTTAGATACGAAATGGAAGAAATTAAATAATTCTTTAGCTGGAAATTTTGGTGTTGATGGAAATGATATGTCTAAAATGTATACATATGGACATAAATATGAAACTAGTGAAAATTTTTTATTATATCCTAAAGATAAATTGTCACCAAAGGATACGGATGGAGTAGTTAGAAAATATATTAGTAAGGAAAATAAAAATGTAACGATATACCTCCTAGATTTATTGAATATAGATCATAGTATAAAATCGCTTATCAAACACCTATCAGTACTTTGAGTGATTATTCTAAAAGAATAAATGTATCTATGTCTGGAATAACTTTTATAATATTTCCATTTTGAAGACGAACAAATAAATCACCTAAGTCGTCGATAGCAACAATTTTTCCAATTTGAGGATTTAATTTTAAATTGGATATTGAAGCTAGAATGATTAGCTTACCTAATAATATATTTCTACTGTTATTATTCATATCACTTACTTCTTTCTAAAATATAAAAAACTCCAAAAATACTTTGAAAAATATTTTTTGGAGTTTTTTTGTATTCTTAAATAACTGCTATATTACATTACAAGATAATAATGTAATTGACTAATCACATTATTATCCATATAATTCTATTGTAGATGGTTCAATCCACTCATAATAAAAGTTTTCAACTTGCTCAGCAGTGTAGTTTTTAAATTTATTAGCTTCATCAAGTAATTGATTATAAGCCCCAAGTTGTTTAACTGCCGACAATGAAACATTTAGTTGATTTGATTTACAGAGATTAAATAGTTCATTTCCAAACAGTTTTACAGTAGCATTATGTTCACGATTAAAGACGTTAGCAGTAATCATATTTTCAAATTGGTGAATAGCCACTAACAAGTTATCGTACATTTCTTCATTGATTTCCATAATGGTTTCCTTTCAATATTATTTTATCAAAATATAGGGAATTGTTCATTGTATTTAATGTTTGAATTCTTTCCAAAAAATATAAATTTTTCGGAAAGTTAAAGGACTATCCTTTGTATGAGGAAGGTTTGATATCTTTGGATAAGTAAAGTGGATGATGAGGGGATCCATTTTTATTTCTCTTTAAGCAATGTAAGTTAGGGACCAATGAAATAACTTCTTTATCACGACTAAAAAGTCCTCCTGGATTTCCCCAGCATGCAATAATTAAATCTGCTTCAGATGCAGATTTTAGTATATAAGAATCATTTTCTAGTCCAACTGGATCTGCTTCGTGTTTAAGCTTGTTTGGATCAGTGCTTCTAAAAGCAAAAAGATTTGCCATTAGGATTTTTCCATAACCCCAACATTTAGCATAATTGATACACTTTCGAATTGTAGAATCATCAGTTTCTTCGTCAGCCGTAGACGGATTTAATCCAATAAATAGAACAGTAGGTTTAGTAGCATCCCATGTACGAGAAAGTATATAACGGTATTTTCTATCTTCAGATAGGATAGCGTCTTTTATCATTGTGAACCTCCATTTTCTTCTATTGCTCAATCATTATGATTGGGGATTTTTATGTTGGCTTCAAAAAGCTCACTATTTAAAATAGTAAGCTTAAAATCAAGATTTATTTTACTTCTACTAATGCAAAAGACAGGCATTCAACTATTTCTTTTACTGCCTCATCTATATCTAGATCCTTGTTATCATTCAACATCATTGGAAGAACATAAGAAAGACTCAAGGCTAAAATATAGCGAACTATTCTTTCATTTGACCAATTTCTAATGAGGCCCATTTCTTTAAACTGATTCAGGATTGGACTAATTGGCTTAATGATAGAGTCAACAATAACATTACCTAACTGGTTAGAAATAGTATTATCAATAAAAGAACGACTCAAGAGAATTTTAACTTGCATTTGATTCTCTCGAATAAAAACTAGTCTATCACGAACAATACTTCTCAAAAACACTGAAAAGGTCTCTTGGTTTTCTGTAAATTTCTTCTTAGAAAAATCAGCAATCACATCTGGAATAACTTGCTCAAGAAAAGTCGATAAAATTGCTTCTAAGATGCCTTCCTTGGTCTTAAAGTAACTAAAAACCGTCCCTTCTGAAACCCCAGCTTCCTTGGCAATAAGACTGGCTGTTGTGTTTTCAAAACCAATTTCTGAAAATAATTTTAGACTTGATAACAGTACTTGACGTTGTTTTAAACTCAAATTGTTGTTTTCTAGTATATGGGCATATTTTTGTTCTAAACTTTCCATCACTAGCAACTCCTTGCTACTCTCTTACTTTTACAACTTTCTTACCTCGAGTGTGTCCCAGTTTCAGACTACGATATGCTTCTCTAACTGACTTTAGAGAGAAGTCATACACTTGATCAATATTTAGCTGAACCTTCCCATCCGAGACCATCTCCGCTAGAGCCTTAAAATCATCATATGTAGAGTGTCTCGGACCCGTGAACTGAGCTCCTCTTATTATAACATATGGAGAAGGTACTAGAGTTCCGATCTCACTCCCCTTCAAACCTAGACTAAAAGCTAACTTAACGTAATCACTTCCATAGCAATCCAAGAATTTTGTAATCGGCTTTGGAGTTGCTGATAGAAGAGCATTATGGATGTTCTCTTCGTAAGCTACTGGTATGGCACCTAAGGACTTCAGATATTCTGAATTCTTCTTACTTGCAATTCCGATAACCGTTGCACCTTTAGCAACCGCATACTGTACTGCAATACTTCCAATACCACCTGTCGCTGCTGAAATAACTACAACATCGTTAGAACTTAACTCAATTTTTCTAAAAGCACCACCCACAGTTAGAGAGGCTACTCCCATAGTAGCTGCGTGGTTCATATCAATCGTCTTTGGTTTCAATACAATTTCCGATTCATTGACACAAATTTCTGTTGCCAAAGCACCCCTTTTGGTCCCCAATCCAGGGTCACTTATTATTGTTCCAAAAATCTTATCCCCTACTGCAAACGTATTTACTCCTTCACCAATTTCTGTGATGACTCCAGCAAAATCCCTACCAACACCTCTTGGGAAAAGAGATGATTTCGACTCAAACCAACGACTGGGATTCCTTAATTTCGTCATAAAAGATAAAAATCTAAGTGGTTTTGCACCCTCAAAAGTCTTGTAATCAATAGGATTTAAACCAACGGCATGAACTTCTACCCTGACTTGATTCACTTTTAAAGAATCAGATTTAATATTCACTAAATCTAATACTTCTTCATTACCGAAACGACTATATTGTATTGCTTGAACAACCATTTTATGAACTCCTTTGCCCCTCATGTATTGAGTGAGCGCTCAATCATTTCCTTGATTGTACGCTTATTCTTCAAAGATGTCAACTATACTGCTCCCACTCTCTGTGGTAGCTGATATTCATAGAGAAATAAAAAAGAGGAGCTTCACAATAAAGCTCCTCTTCTTTTACATATCCGAATCGTTATTCTTATTTCAAAAAAGGTAGTGAAAAAGGTAGTGATTCGGTTGATTTATATTGCAATGTAGTGAAATTTAGAATTTCAAGAATCGCTTAAAATCAAGGGTTCTCACATCTATTGACGTGTAGTGAATCCCTATTTCACCTCAGTAAAAATTAAATAGTACCCTAATAGACTTTATTATATCCGCTTTCTTTACTATTTTTTAAAATTTAGAGAAAAAGGTAGAGATTAAAATAACATCTAGATTTACAAAAAAACTTTGTCAAACATCCATGAAAAAGAGAATATTGAGATAATCGTATTGATTAATATTTTTAGGTAAGTGACTCTGTCAGTTTGTGGTCATATTTGTAAGCGACTAAAGTCGCAAAAACTGTGTCAATTGTTCCAATTTCCATTAAAACAACCTAATTGATATTTATCAGCTTTGACCAATATATCAACTAGTATATCATACAAATAAAGCATGAACCGATGACGTTTTCTATACTTGCTTGGTAATAATTCAAAACGAATCCATCAAAGTTTAGGGTATCTTACACCTAATCAATTTGAAAAGGTAAGTGCTTAAAATAAATAGATTAAAATTCTACGTTTGTTACTCTAAAAACTTGACTTAACGTCAGGCATCATGTAACTTAATATTTGTGATCCAGTTTAGTTTAAATATTATTAGAGTAATTTTGTAAGAACTCAATCTCTCCAACCACTTTTCATAAGTTCTGGATAATTTGAGAACTGTTTATCCATAGCTTTGAATACTTTGCAACAGAACCTGTTTTTGTAAGTAAGAATGACCGTATGCATTTTCGTACAGAAATGCTTCACGCTTCAAAAGAAAAAGTTGATGAATTATTAAACGCTATTCAAGAAAACGTGAGTCCGTTTTATTTTAAGGGTCAATTATCTCCAGAGGACTATACGGAATTTTCTAATTTATTCAAGACGAATTTTTGAGGTGTTACCCTGTAATTTAAGAGTAGAATTGGCAAGTTAATTTGATTAATGATAATAAATAAAGGAGATTAATTTTTTATGGCACAATGTACTGCACCAGTTAATGGACATAGGTCTGCAGATGCGAGGGCTAATTGCCCTGTATGTGGACGAAGAGGAGGTTATAGTTCTTATAATGGCTATAGTGGTAACAGCGATTATAGTAGAAGTTATTCAAGTCCTTCTAAAAACAGAACAGTTTCTTCAAGTTCTGGTAATAAAATTAGAGCGAAATGGTCATCTGCTGGTTCTACTATTTTGTATACTCCAGCAGAAATTAAAACTCTTACTCCATTGCGTAATGAAGTTGAAAAAAGAGCTACAGCTGATTTAAAAGATATTTTCCTTTGTCATGCTTGGGAAGATAGAAAAACTACTGCCAAAAATCTAACTGATTTACTTGTGGAAAATGGCACGTCTGTTTGGTTTAGTGAAAATGAAGTTCTTTTGGGCACTAATTTACTTAGAGAGATTGATAAAGGTCTGGCTGCTTCTCGTGTTGGTATTGTATTGGTTACTACATCATTTCTTAAACGAATTCAAGGCAACGGAATAGCGGATAAAGAACTTTCTGCTCTGCTGTCTCGCGATCAATTAATTCCAGTTTTAGATGGTGTAACATTTGAAGAACTTTTTGATGTAAGTCCATTACTTGCCTCTCGTAGTGGATTAAATACTTCAGAGGAAACTATGGAAGATATTGCTAATAAGTTATCAGAAGTAGTTTCTGTATAAATTTTTAAGAGCTGATTATATTATGGTCAGCTCTTTTTGTGTTTACACAACTTATTTTACACTACCTTTAGAATCTATTGATTCGTATTTTATGAAAGTGATAAGTAGATTTAGTCCTGAAAAGTCTTGATATTACGCTATTTTTAGTCCAACTGAAACCAATGCTTTCCAAATTAGGTCTTACGATTTGTGGCAAATTTAATTTAATATTTTGCCTCAAATTAGCCACACTTTTTATAGAACTAAGAGGAATAATGAAGTTCTCTTCCTATTAATATGGTTGTTTAAAATCTTAAATATAGCGTTTTACGGTGTAATGGGAAGTATGGTGAATAAATCAACTATGTTCAGCAAACAAAGCTTAATTAGAGTATATAAGCTTGAAATGAAAGGGTTTGTCCAATATGGACAAGCCTTTTTCTTATGTTTTGCCACAGATTTGCCCTCGATTTCTAAATTTCAGTTCGTTTTGATTATAGATGTGGCGCAAACAAAGCTTAATTAGCTCAAAAAAATAGTTAGTATCTGCCAATTAATCTGTGATTGAGAGTAAACAAATTTTAAAGAGTGGATATCACTTAGGTCGATAGATTCTATTTCCTAACTTTTTAAGATATGCTATAATATGAATATGTTTGATAATTATATTGTACCTGTATTTTTTGGTGGTGGAGCTCTTGCTCTGCTAGGTTTAGTATTATTTGGTTGGGCCTTGCCTTCATTTTTGAAGGGTAAGTGGTCTTATTTGATTTCTTTGCTAGGTTTAGGTTTGGTTGCTTTTGCCTATTTTGATGCGGCGATTGTTATCACTTATAAAATCTGGCTTGGATTGCTAGGTGTCATCATGATTGGTTGGGGACTTCCTTTTAACAATCGCAAGGGACGCCGTGCGATGACTATTTTCTGGGCTGTCATGGCAATCGTTGTAGGTATTGCTGCTATTGCATTCACTATTGCTTATGGTGTTATTAACCGCCACTAACATGAAACTGTAAAACATGCTATAATAATGGCATGTTTTATTTTATGACCCTATCATTTATTATCATGCCTGCCTTGGGCTGCTTCTTAATAGGCTTGGCTTTTGCTAAATCAGATTGTTGGGAGTTTTCTTGGATATTATCCTTAATAGGTTTAGTGGCCTTTATTTCTTCTTTTTGGCATATAGCACGCGTAGATTTATGGTTTATGCTAAGTTATAGTGTTGGTCCTTTTTTGATGGGATTTGGTTTCTCCTGGGACCTAAGTAAGAAACGCCGTAGGCAGTTATTATTATTAGGGGCATTTTTCCTTGTCTTTTTTGTGATTCTGTACTATCTTATTGTGCGAATCCTGAATACAGCTGTTGTCTAAAGGAGGGCTGTTGTGATGTTGCTAGATTTAGAAGAGAAGACACGTGTGCTTGTAGAAGATATTGTTGAACGTTCAGCTATTGGGAGAGGAGCTATCTTTGTCTTGGGCCTGTCTTCCAGTGAGGTTGCTGGTGGGACTATCGGCAAAGCCTCTAGCCGCGAAATTGGTCAACGAATTGTGAAAACTATTCTTGAGGTTTTGGAACCTAAAGGGATTTATTTGGCTGTTCAGGGCTGTGAACATTTGAATCGTGCTTTGGTTGTCGAGCGTGAGCTTGCCATGGCTAAAGATTTGGAAATTGTTAATGTTCTTCCTACCTTGCACGCTGGGGGAAGTGGTCAGCTGGCTGCTTTCGACTATATGAAGGATCCTGTTGAGGTGGAGGAAATTGTCGCTCAGGCTGGTATTGATATTGGGGATACCTCTATTGGTATGCATGTGAAGAGGATCCAAGTTCCTCTTCGTCCGATTATTCCAGAATTAGGCGGTGCCCATGTGACTGCTTTGGCGAGTCGTCCTAAGTTAATTGGTGGCGCTCGTGCGGAGTATCTAGCAGATCCTATTCGTAAAAACTAAAAAGTATCGGACATTCTTGTCCGATACTTTTTCTGTTAGCTGAGCCCTTTCTTTCAATGACGACGCTTGGCATAATCGACAAACTAGGTGGTAAAACAATTGTTGAAGTCTCAAAATTCTGGGAAGGTGTTAACGAAATTGTTTCGGTTATCAGTGGTGCTATCTTTGGTTTCTTGCCTGTAGGTATTACTTGGTCTGTTTCTCGTAAAATGGGAACTAGCCAAATTCTTGGAATTGTTTTGGGGATCTGTCTGGTGTCACCACAATTGCTTAACGCTTATTCAGTAGCATCGACACCAGCGTCTGAAATTGCTAAGAATTGGGTTTGGGATTTTGGATTCTTTACTGTTAATCGTATAGGTTATCAAGCGCAAGTTATTCCAGCCCTTCTTGCTGGTTTATCACTTTCTTATCTTGAAATTTTCTGGCGTAAACATGTACCAGAAGTAGTATCAATGATTTTTGTACCGTTCTTGTCATTGATTCCAGCCCTTATTTTGGCTCATACTGTTTTAGGTCCTATTGGTTGGACTATTGGCCAAGCCCTCTCAACAGTGGTTCTTGCTGGTTTGACAGGTCCTGTAAAATGGCTTTTCGGTGCTGTTTTTGGTGCACTTTATGCGCCGTTCGTTATTACTGGTCTTCACCACATGACCAATGCTATCGATACTCAGTTAATTGCAGATGCTGGTGGAACAGCTCTTTGGCCTATGATTGCTCTATCAAATATTGCTCAAGGTTCAGCTGTTTTTGCTTACTATATTATGCATCGTCATGATGAACGTGAGGCTCAAATTTCACTTCCAGCTACTATTTCAGCTTATCTTGGTGTTACAGAACCAGCCCTCTTCGGGGTTAACGTCAAATATATTTACCCATTTGTTGCGGGTATGATTGGTTCATCTATCGCAGGTCTTCTATCAGTAACCTTTAACGTTACAGCGGCCTCTATCGGTATTGGTGGTTTGCCTGGTATCCTATCAATTCAACCTAAATATATGATTCCATTTGCAGCAATCATGCTTGTTGCTATCATTGTACCTATGGTCCTAACTTTCTTCTTCCGCAAGGCGGGTCTCTTTACTAAGACAGAAGATGATACAGAACTTAAGGAAGAATTTGCAGCTCAAGAAGAGGCTGAATTTGCATCACATACTGCGACTCCAACTGTTCTTGCTGAATCAGCAGAGGTTGTTAGCCCACTTGCTGGTCAAGTTAAACCACTTAGCCAAGCCACAGACCCAGTTTTCTCATCAGGTGTCATGGGACAGGGGGTAGTCATCGAACCAAGTCAAGGCGAATTGGTTTCACCAGTAAATGGTACAGTGACAGTATTCTTCCCAACTAAGCACGCCGTAGGCATCGTTTCTGAAGAAGGTGTTGAAATGCTAATGCACATTGGTATGGATACCGTTAGCCTTGACGGAAAAGGTTTTGTGGCTCATGTTGAACAAGGTGATAAAGTTGTTGTTGGTCAACAATTGATTAGTTTTGATATGGATGTTATTAAAAAGGCTGGTTTGGTCACTGAGACTCTAGTTATCATTACAAATCAAGATGATTTCCAAGCAGATGTTGAAGGGGATCTTCCACGTGATATCAAACGTGGTGATGCTCTCATGATTGCTCATTGAACAAAATAAGCTGAGGGGGGGAGACGTTACGGTTCCATCTCTTCATATAAAGAACAAAAGAGGAAAATTACATGGCATTAGATAAAACAAAGGTTATATACCAAATTTATCCAAAATCATATAAGGACACTACAGGAAATGGAATCGGTGATTTCAGAGGCATCATTGAAAAAATTCCTTATCTATCAGAGTTAGGCGTGGATATGGTTTGGCTCAATCCTTTCTATCCGAGCCCACAACGTGACAATGGTTACGATATTTCAGACTATACAGCCGTTAACCCTGTCTTTGGAGACATGACTGATTTTGAAGAAATGGTCCGTGTCGGAAAAGAGCACAAGATTGATTTCATGCTAGATATGGTGCTCAACCATTGCTCAACGGAGCATGAGTGGTTCCAAAAAGCTTTGGCTGGAGACCAGTATTATCAAGATTTCTTCTTTATTCAGGACCAACCAACCGATTGGTTGTCTAAATTTGGTGGTTCTGCCTGGGCTCCTTTTGGAGATACAGGGAAATACTATCTTCACCTCTTTGATGAAACACAGGCGGACCTTAATTGGCGCAATCCCAATGTCCGTAAGGAGTTGTTCAAGGTGGTCAACTTCTGGCGGGACAAGGGAGTCAAAGGCTTCCGTTTCGATGTGATCAATTTGATTGGGAAAGATGAAGTCTTGGTAGATTGCCCTGAAAATGAAGGGAAACCAGCTTATACGGATAAACCAATTGTCCATGACTATCTTCGTATGATGAATGAAGCGACCTTTGGTTCTGATGGTAGCTTTATGACAGTTGGAGAGATGTCATCGACAACAATTGACAACTGTGTTCTTTATTCAGCACCGGAGCGTCACGAGTTGTCTATGGCCTTTAACTTCCATCATCTTAAAGTAGATTATGAAGATGGACAAAAATGGACTATTACTCCCTTTGATTTTGAAGAGCTCAAACGTCTCTATCATACCTGGGGTAAGGAAATGAGTGAACGAGGTGGTTGGAGTGCCCTTTTCTGGAATAACCATGACCAACCTCGTGCCTTGAATCGCTTTGTGGATATTAAGAACTTCCGTAATGAAGGAGCGACCATGCTAGCAGCTAGCATTCACCTATCACGTGGAACACCTTATATCTACATGGGCGAAGAAATCGGGATGATTGATCCAGATTATGATTCTATGGCAGATTACGTGGATGTCGAGTCCATCAATGCCTACCAAATGCTCTTGGACCAAGGCGAGTCTCCTGAGCAGGCCTTCAAGATCATTCAAGCCAAATCACGTGATAATTCTCGTACGCCAATGCAATGGGATGCTTCTGAGAATGCAGGTTTTTCAACAGGCACTCCATGGTTGAAAGTCGGTAAATCTTATAAAGACATCAACGTTGAAAATGAAATCGATGGACCAATCTTTAAATTCTATAAAGAATTGATTCG
>OIFW01000098.1_pt1 | contig 35279 bp, 34 predicted proteins | sample 1582111 | NCBI WGS metagenome assembly OIFW01 (sample SAMN07501063, study PRJEB24779) | human gut metagenome | isolation source: stool | host: human infant | place: USA: Pittsburgh, PA | reverse complement strand
TGACTCGCACTTGTCGATGCTGACTTAGACGCACTTGTTGAGGCACTTTGGCTCGCACTTGTCGACGCTGACTTAGACGCGCTCGTTGAGGCACTTTGACTCGCACTTGTCGACGCTGACTTAGATGCACTTGTTGAGGCACTTTGACTCGCACTCGTCGATGCTGACTTAGATGCACTTGTTGAGGCACTTTGACTCGCACTCGTCGATGCTGACTTAGACGCGCTCGTTGAGGCACTTTGACTCGCACTTGTCGATGCTGACTTAGACGCACTTGTTGAGGCACTTTGGCTCGCACTTGTCGACGCTGACTTAGATGCACTTGTTGAGGCACTTTGACTCGCACTTGTCGATGCGCTCGTTGAGGCGGACAGCGATTTATACTCTGAATCATCTACCGTAATGGTAACTGGAACTTCATCTGTCGAACCATCTGGATAAGTTACTATAACTGTGCGTGTTAATTTACCATTTTTAACAGTTGAGTTCTCGCCACTCTTCCATGTATAAGTCGTTCTTGTATTAGGCGTTGTTCCTGTAGTTGGCAAGTCAGACTTGTTGGCAATATAAGTCTCTGGTAATCCCAAATTTGGAACAGTTCCATTTGAAGTCACCTTGACTGTAGGATTTGTTGCTCTAGGAGTATACTTATCAGACTGCTTACGGAACTCAATAATGATGTTAGCATTATTGACACTACCATTTTGTCCGCTATTATTCGTTAGGGTAGATTGATCATATCCAGAGATATAACGATTCCAAACGTTAAGACTAGCATTATCATTGACGGGCTGACCCTTACCTACATGACCTGAGATAGTCACTTTATACGGATTAGCATCTGTCGCATTGCCATCTTTTCCTAAATTACTTGTCTTATCTGTAAAGGTAATATTTGTTCCACTCGCAGAACTCTCTAGACGACCACCATTCGTAACTTCAAAATTACCTGATGGAGCATCATTATAGGCATTATCATGAACCTTAATCTTGTCCAAGCGACCATGGTCATCAGTCAAGTTCACATCTACACTGAATTCTTCTTCACGATAAACGATTATCTTACGCGGATTCGCAGGATCAATTTTTGCATTAGTTCCAGGAGTTAAGTTTTTAATTGTTGGTCGCTCATTGACTGTAGCTGACTGTGGAATTGGAGTACTACGTGTTTTATCATTGTAGACAATCGTTGCTGTACCATCTGCCTGAACTTCAATATCCAAGATACGGTGATCTGCTTTAGCATTTTTAGCATAGATGGCATTCTTGACAGCAGTCTTTTCCTCTTCTGTCAAGCTGTTTTTATTTACAACAGTTGTCAATTCAGGATTTGTCACTGGAAGACGGTCCTTGAGCTGACCTTGAGTAACACGAACATTACCAGAAAGACCTGTCTGATGTCTATTACCTACTTGGTCAGTTGCAACCGCATTTCGTTGCCAAGTATTTCCAGACTCCCACTTCAAATCGTCCTTCATATGAGCGTTGACTGTGATCGTAGCAGGACTCTCTGGCGTAGCTGTGATATTTCCTGTCAAGAGTCCTACAGTTCCTGTACCATATTTAGGATCTTCAAAGTAGTTATCTCTTAATCCTGAGTGACCTCCATCTGCTTTTGGAACAATCTTGAACTCACTTAACTTACCACTGTTATCTGTCGCAGTAAAGTTAATTGTAAAATCATCACCAGCATAGACGATGTGTTCATCTCCACGACCAGCAACTGGACTTGGAGTCGCTGGGATAGGCTTGCCATCACGCGTCACGGTTACAGCAGGTACAGGTACCTCAGTTTCTGCTCTTAGACTTGCTTGAACTGTATCAACAGTATTATCACGGTAAGTAAGGGTGATGAGACCTGTATCAGATACCGTAATTTCTTTACCACCTTCAGAACCTTTCACGTAGTCATTACCCGAGAGGATAGAAGCATTTTTGCTCTTGAAGTTAGCAAGGATTTGAGCTTTCTCAGTTGCACTCAAAGATGCAGGGTTGTTGACTGTAACAGTATCGCCACTTACAGGTTCATTACGTTCATTGAAACCTTTGATTACAAATGTAGTAGTTTGTCGACCCCACTGAATATTTGGGTTATCACTTGCACCGTATTCGACATTGTACTCCCCAGGAACCATAGGATCCCAGTTGTTACCAGTTCTACCTACAGTTCCATAAACTCTTGTAGTCCATGAAGTATTTGTAAAAACAAGTCCAGTTGTTTGACCTCTGTTATTTTTTTGCTCTACACCAAAGCCGTATTGACCTGGGAAACCATCCCCTCTCAATCCTGTAATAGTGGGATTATTTGGATTGCTCCAAAAATCTCGCAAGCCTTTGTCGTCACGAAAAATGATATTGTAGTTTATTGCGTCATCATTAAACACCTCAATACGTGATGGCATTTCAATCGTAGGAGCGTTATCAGCTTGCCGAGAAGTCCCTGGATTTACAGGTTTATTTTCTTTAGGACCTGTTGGAACACTTGCGTGCATCACCTGCGTTGCATTCCCTTGAGTATTTTGCCCAATAGGTGCTGAGCTGACCTGAACCTGAATATCAGCAGTACCAGTCGATACATTGTTATCGTATTTAACTTTGACTACAATCGTACCACTTAAATTTCCATGTTGTCCATGTCTGTAATTATAAACAATTTCGGAACCCTGAGTGTAGGTTTCTCCCATAGAGTAGCCGTTAAATGTTGCACTTTGGGCATGTCCTCCTTGGCCGACATTTACCCTAACACCTACATTGTGCAAAGTACTATTAGCCTGAACATTCATCGTAAATGTTGCGATGCCAGTCGCCTTATCAAAGCTACCTACAGGCTGACTAACCGTCATACGACCGTCACTATGAGGAGTAGCCCAACTTGCTCTTAGAGAAGCATCGCGCAACATAGCTTGGCCATTACGGACATCACGTTGACCTGAAGTGGCACGTAAAACGGCATTGGCGATAGAGTTACGAGCTGAAGTCGCCGTTTTGATAACGCTACCAAGATCAGCAGTTGGATCCTGTAAAGCTGACTCAATCTCTGTAATAGCAGCTTCTACCTTAAGGATGGCTGCACTTGTATCTGGAAGATCTGCCGCCTTAGCTAAATATTCACCCATTTCAGCTGAAATTTTAGCTAGTTTTTTACGATCTTCTTCATTTTTCTTTGTAGATACTTCTACCGATGACAAGGCACCAGCAGTCACTCCTGCCAAACTTGTTAATTCGGAAGTTTTATCTGTCAAACCTGTTGCTGGCTTAGCAGAGTCCAAGACAGGTGCAGACAAATTAGAGTTTGGCAAACCTTGACTAACTACTTGATTTTCAGCTGAAGCAGATTCGGATTGTCCAGCAGTTTCAACACTAGCAGTGCTAGTCGCAACCGAACTACCCCCAGAATTGACCACCAACTGACTAGAACTTACAGAAGTACTTGCTGACACACTTGCTGAAGCTGAAGCACTTGTCGACGCACTAACAGAAGCCGAAGTACTTGCTGACATACTTGCAGAAGTGCTAGCGCTCACTGATTGGCTGGTAGAAGTCGATTCTGAACTAGACACACTCTCGCTTTCTGAGTGTGACAAACTTGCCGATTCTTCTGGATTTGCTTTCGAAACAGATCCAAGAACGACTGAATCATTTGTAGCTAAAACATCCGATGTCTCTAATGTCTTTTCAAAGGCAACCGCATCATTGGCATGAACAGTAGTTTGTGTTGCCACTGCTCCGCCTAATACAGCTCCTGTAGCTGCAAGACCCCTTATAATATCAAGGCCGGTAATTGTATTGTTTGTTTGGTTCTCAACCACTTCGGTCATAACCTGAGTAGTGTCAACACTACCACGGAAAACTTTTAACAAACCAAATAAAGAAGTGGAAGCCCGTAGCCAATGCTTACCGGATTTCACTAACTTATAGCGGGTCACACGATCAGTTTCACGATATTGACCCTCTTGACGTCTGAAAAACATGCTATCTCCTTTTCTAAACTTAGATCAAGGGTACAATTCACCCCATTCTAAATTAATCTTTAACATTATAAAAAAAATTGATTTAAAAATCAATAGAATTCAAAAAAAATAATACTATATAATAACGTTTTATGTTTAAAACAAATCTTTTTATAGACAGAGCAAACGCATATTTAATATATATATATATATATTGCACTGTTTTTTGTATACTTCTAATTTATTTTACTTTGAATAAAAATATAAAATTTTCTATATTCAAACATTCTATTTCATTAATCAATCATACTATTGCCGAATCACAGCGCTAGCTAGAGTTCACTGTTAAATTTCAATACATATAATTTCACTAGGATATTACGTGAGTAGATTGGCAAGAAAACATGTGTACTATCAAGTTTTTTAATATCTAATACTCTTCGAAAATCTCTTCAAACCGCGTCAACATCGCCTTGCTGTAGATAGGGTTACTGACTTCGTCAGTTCTATCCACAACCTCAAAACAGTGTTTTGAGCAACCTGCGGCTAGTTTCCTAGTTTGCTCTTTGATTTTCATTGAGTTTAAATGATACATCCTATTCCAAACTTAATTTTTTGATTAGTCTCCTTAGTTACTGAAATTCTTATCTTATAAAAAAACTTTGCTGAACTACCACTGAAAGTTGAGAAGAACATTATTTTACCAAGTTTTAGTAAGAAAGACAGCCACTCTAACTATCTAAAATTCCAATGAAAAAGCCCACGAACAATAACATTCATGGACTTATTCTAATAATGAGGGATAGCTCAAATGACATATCACTTACCGATTGTTACACTACGACACCAAGTTTGGCAAATCGATTCCATTTGCTAAACGTAGTTACGACGGAAAAATCCACGGATCGATAATATTCGTGGATTTTTCCTAGTGAAGCGTTTAGGTAAACCGCCATAGCGGTTACCGATTATTAGATTACGACACTGAGTTTTACAAATCGATTCCATTTGTAAAACTCAGTTAGTGAGGCAGGCAGGTAGGAAACTTTCTACCAATCACGACGTAAAGTTTTACGAATCGATAATATTCGTAAAACTTTACTAGTGGAGCGCCTAGCCAAGTTCCATAGAAACTTGGCGTTAGTTACTTAGATTGTTACACAATCAAGTAACTTTGGCGATCTACATTTTCTCTTCCAACTCTACGTCTGGATACTTATCCGCAAACCAGCGGAGGGCAAAGTCATTCTCAAAGAGGAAGACTGGTTGGTCAAAACGGTCCTTGGCCAAGATATTTCGGCTTGATGACATCCGTTCATCCAAATCTTCAGGCTTGATCCAACGAACGGTCTTTTTACCCATTGGGCTCATAACGACTTCAGCGTTGTACTCGCCTTCCATACGGTGCTTAAAGACTTCAAACTGGAGTTGCCCCACAGCCCCTAGCATGTACTCACCTGTTTGGTAATTCTTATAAAGCTGAATGGCTCCTTCTTGCACCAATTGCTCAATCCCTTTGTGGAAGGATTTTTGCTTCATGACATTCTTAGCAGAAACTTTCATGAAAATTTCAGGAGTAAAGGTTGGTAGCGGTTCAAATTCAAACTTGTTTTTTCCAACCGTCAAGGTATCCCCAACTTGATAAGTACCGGTATCGTAAACCCCGATAATATCACCTGCCACGGCATTGGTCACATTCTCACGACTTTCCGCCATAAACTGAGTCACATTCGACAGTTTAGCCCCTTTACCAGTACGAGGCAGATTGACACTCATGCCGCGCTCAAATTCACCCGATACGATACGGACAAAGGCAATACGGTCACGGTGACGAGGGTCCATGTTGGCTTGGATTTTAAAGACAAATCCTGAGAAATCCTTATCATGAGGATCCACAATTTCTCCGTCTGTTTTCTTGTGACCATGTGGTTCTGGAGCAAATTTGAGGAAAGTCTCAAGGAAGGTCTGCACACCAAAGTTTGTCAAAGCTGAACCGAAGAAGACAGGTGTCAATTCTCCAGCCAGAATAGCTTCCTCTGAAAACTCATTCCCAGCTTCATTTAAAAGCTCAATATCATCTTTAACTTGCTCGTAGAAAGGATTGCTACCAAAAAGCTTGTCCCCATCTTCTAGACTAGCAAAACGTTCATCCCCTTTGTAGAGCTCCAAGCGTTGGTTATAGAGGTCATATAAGCCTTCAAAGGCTTTCCCCATCCCGATTGGCCAGTTCATAGGGTAGCTAGCAATGCCCAAGACTTCTTCCAACTCTTGCAAGAGGTCTAGTGGCTCACGACCGTCACGGTCTAGCTTGTTCATAAAGGTAAAGACTGGAATGCCACGATGTTTCACAACCTCAAATAATTTCTTAGTCTGAGCCTCGATACCCTTAGCAGAGTCCACGACCATGACCGCAGCATCCACCGCCATCAAGGTACGATAGGTATCTTCTGAGAAGTCCTCGTGCCCTGGCGTGTCTAGGATATTCACGCGCTTGCCATCGTAGTCAAACTGCATAACAGATGAAGTAACGGAAATCCCACGTTGTTTCTCGATATCCATCCAGTCAGACTTGGCAAAAGTCCCTGTTTTCTTTCCTTTAACCGTACCAGCCTCACGAATCTCGCCCCCAAAGTAGAGCAGTTGTTCAGTGATGGTTGTTTTCCCCGCGTCCGGGTGAGAGATAATGGCAAAGGTACGACGTTTCTTAATTTCTTCTTGAATATTCATAAGTTCTCTTTCTTTGATTCTCTATTTTTCTTGTTTCAATAGCTAAGAATGATTTTTACATTGGATTTTACCATTCCTTTCAACACTACATTATATCGAATTTTAGCATTTTTTTCAATTTCTATTTTCTGTTAGAGTTTACTTGAATAAAAGTTATTTCTTATAGGCCAATATGTCGAAAACTGTGACAATTCTAGCAAAAATGATATAATAAAACAAAAAGGAGATGTAATCATGTTCAAAGAATTTGGTGTAACCAATTTAGAAGTGACGAAAGATGATATTTACAAGAATCCAAACAACCCTATTTTGCGTATGTATGATGACGATGAATTAATCGGAACCTTTAGTATTCTAACTGGAGAGGTATTGGAAAATTTGGACTTGGCAGACTATGATATTCGTTTTGCTCAAAAGCAAATTGAGTTAAATCGCGATAACTACCTTGAAACATGGAAGGACTACGTGGGATTACTACATGCCTAAATATTCTTTCTTAAAGTATGGTATTGAAATTCGTCCTAACGAACATAACCATAAAGGTCAAAAAGCGCATATTCACTTTTATATCCACGGAGAAGAAGTGGGTTCAATGTTTCTGAACGGTGAACTGAGAGATGGTAAAGCAAAAGCAAAAGACCTAAAAATGATAAGGCAATATGTCTTAGAAAATGCAGTTGAACTTCAGGCTTTATGGAATGAATATCAAAAGAGTGCATATTAAAATCAAAGAATCTTAGTTTGCTAATCAACAACAAACAAAAACTATCTAGCAATTTTAATGCCTACTATTCAAGCATTGCCCCACTTAGGTACTAACCATCCTACTCCCCTTGTAATTTTTAAAATAAATGTTACAATGAATATAGAAAAGGTGTTGCGTCAACAACACCCCACAGAGCCATTTAAGACGGTGGCTGTAGTTACATAACTAAAAAATAGCTCGTTAACTCGCCAAAGTTAGGACGGCTATTTTTTGTCTCTTTCAAAAACCCGTTCTCCATCCTATACCTGTCTTTTTTCATCTTTCCCTCCCTTATTTATAGGAAAATATGGTAAAATAGAACAGACTAAAAATCATCATTTCACGAAAGGATGCAAGATGAAAATTACGCAAGAAGAGGTAACACACGTTGCCAATCTTTCAAAATTAAGATTCTCTGAAGAAGAAACTGCTGCCTTTGCGACTACCTTGTCTAAGATTGTTGACATGGTTGAATTGCTGGGCGAAGTTGACACAACTGGTGTCGCACCTACTACAACTATGGCTGACCGTAAGACCGTACTCCGCCCTGATGTGGCCGAAGAAGGAACAGACCGCGATCGCTTGTTTAAAAACGTACCTGAAAAAGACAACTACTATATCAAGGTACCAGCTATCCTAGACGATGGAGGAGATGCCTAATGACTTTCAACAATAAAACAATTGAAGAGTTGCACAATCTCCTTGTTTCTAAGGAAATTTCAGCAACTGAATTGACACAAGCAACGCTAGAAGATATCAAGTCTCGCGAGACAGCTATCAACGCTTTTGTTACCATCGCTGAAGACCAAGCTCTTGCTCAAGCCAAAGCCATTGATGAAGCTGGAATTGACGCTGATAATGTCCTTTCAGGAATTCCACTGGCCGTTAAGGATAATATCTCTACAGACGGTATTCTCACAACTGCAGCCTCAAAAATGCTCTATAACTACGATCCAATTTTTGATGCGACTGCTGTTACCAATGCAAAAGCCAAGGGCATGATTGTCGTCGGAAAAACTAACATGGACGAGTTTGCCATGGGTGGATCAGGTGAAACTTCACACTATGGTGCCACTAAAAATGCTTGGGACCAGACCAAGGTTCCTGGTGGTTCTTCAAGTGGTTCTGCCGCAGCTGTAGCCGCAGGACAAGTTCGCTTATCACTTGGTTCTGATACTGGTGGTTCTATCCGCCAACCTGCTGCCTTCAACGGAATCGTTGGGCTCAAACCAACCTACGGAACTGTTTCTCGTTTCGGTCTCATTGCCTTCGGTAGCTCATTAGACCAGATTGGACCTTTTGCACCAACTGTTAAGGAAAATGCCCTCTTGCTCAATGCTATTGCCAGCGAAGATGATAAAGACTCTACTTCTGCTCCTGTCCGCATTGCCGACTTTACTTCAAAAATCGGTCAAGACGTCAAGGGCATGAAAATTGCCTTGCCTAAGGAATACCTCGGTGAAGGGATTGACCCAGAGGTTAAGGAAACCATTCTAAATGCAGCCAAACACTTTGAAAAATTGGGCGCTATCGTCGAAGAAGTCAGCCTTCCTCACTCTAAATACGGTGTTGCCGTTTACTACATCATCGCTTCATCAGAAGCTTCATCAAACTTGCAACGCTTTGATGGTATCCGTTACGGCTATCATGCAGAGGATGCGACTAATCTTGATGAAATCTATGTAAACAGTCGTAGCCAAGGTTTCGGTGAAGAGGTGAAACGTCGTATTATGCTAGGTACTTTCAGTCTTTCATCAGGTTACTACGATGCCTACTATAAAAAGGCTGGTCAGGTTCGTACCCTTATCATTCAAGATTTCGAAAAAGTCTTTGCGGATTACGACTTGATTTTGGGACCAACTGCACCAAGTGTTGCTTACGACTTGGATTCTCTCAACCACGACCCAGTTGCCATGTACTTGGCTGACCTTTTGACTATACCTGTAAACTTGGCAGGTCTTCCAGGTATTTCGATTCCTGCTGGATTCTCTCAAGGTCTACCTGTTGGTCTGCAATTGATTGGTCCTAAGTACTCTGAGGAAACTATTTACCAAGCTGCTGCTGCATTTGAAGCAACAACAGACTACCACAAACAACAACCCGTGATTTTTGGAGGTGATAACTAATGAACTTTGAAACAGTCATTGGACTTGAAGTCCACGTAGAGCTCAACACCAATTCAAAAATCTTCTCACCTACTTCTGCCCACTTTGGAAATGACCAAAATGCCAACACTAACGTGATCGACTGGTCCTTCCCAGGAGTTCTGCCAGTTCTCAATAAAGGTGTTGTCGATGCTGGTATCAAGGCTGCTCTTGCCCTCAATATGGACATCCATAAAAAGATGCACTTTGACCGCAAGAACTACTTCTATCCTGATAATCCCAAAGCCTACCAAATTTCTCAGTTTGATGAGCCAATCGGCTATAACGGTTGGATTGAAGTCGAGCTAGAAGACGGTACAACTAAAAAAATCGGTATCGAACGCGCCCACCTAGAGGAAGACGCTGGTAAAAACACCCACGGTACAGATGGCTACTCTTATGTTGACCTCAACCGCCAAGGGGTTCCATTGATTGAGATCGTATCTGAGGCTGACATGCGTTCGCCAGAAGAAGCCTACGCTTATCTGACAGCCCTCAAGGAAGTTATCCAGTACGCTGGTATTTCTGATGTTAAGATGGAAGAAGGTTCTATGCGTGTGGATGCCAACATCTCCCTTCGTCCTTATGGTCAAGAAAAATTCGGTACCAAGACTGAGTTGAAGAACCTCAACTCCTTCTCAAATGTTCGCAAGGGTCTTGAATACGAAGTGCAACGTCAGGCTGAAATCCTTCGCTCAGGTGGTCAAATCCGCCAAGAAACTCGCCGTTACGATGAAGCCAACAAGGCAACCATCCTCATGCGTGTCAAGGAAGGTGCTGCAGACTACCGCTACTTCCCAGAGCCAGACCTACCTCTCTTTGAAATTTCAGATGAGTGGATTGAGGAAATGCGTACTGAATTGCCCGAGTTTCCAAAAGAACGCCGTGCGCGCTACGTATCTGACCTTGGCTTGTCAGACTATGATGCTAGCCAGTTAACCGCGAACAAAGTCACTTCTGATTTCTTTGAGAAAGCTGTTGCTCTTGGTGGTGATGCCAAGCAAGTCTCTAACTGGCTCCAAGGTGAGGTTGCTCAGTTCTTGAACGCTGAAGGCAAGACACTGGAACAAATCGAATTGACACCAGAAAACTTGGTTGAAATGATTGCCATCATCGAAGACGGCACTATCTCTTCTAAGATTGCTAAGAAAGTCTTTGTCCACCTAGCTAAAAATGGTGGTGGCGCTCGTGAATACGTGGAAAAAGCTGGCATGGTTCAAATCTCAGATCCAGATGTCTTGATTCCAATTATCCACCAAGTCTTTGCCGATAACGAAGCTGCTGTTGCCGACTTCAAGTCAGGCAAACGCAACGCAGATAAGGCCTTCACAGGATTCCTGATGAAAGCTACTAAAGGACAAGCTAATCCACAAGTCGCCCTTAAACTACTTGCCCAAGAATTGGCGAAGTTGAAAGAAGAGTAATATGTAAAAGAAACCAGCCCTGAGGTTGGTTTTTTTCTCCCCTACCAAATCCCAATAACTATTTTGGCTTTATTTCCAGAAGATTTTATGGTAAAATGAAGAGTAATAATATTTATTAAAGAGGTAAAAACATGATTGAAGCAAGCAAATTGAAAGCTGGTATGACATTTGAAACTGCAGACGGAAAATTGATCCGCGTTTTGGAAGCTAGCCACCACAAACCAGGTAAAGGAAACACGATCATGCGTATGAAATTGCGTGATGTCCGTACTGGTTCTACATTTGACACAAGCTACCGTCCAGAAGAAAAATTCGAACAAGCTATTATCGAAACTGTTCCAGCTCAATACTTGTACAAAATGGATGAAACTGCCTACTTCATGAACACTGAAACTTACGACCAATATGAAATTCCAGTCGTAAACGTTGAAAATGAATTGCTTTACATCCTTGAAAACTCTGATGTGAAAATCCAATTCTACGGAACTGAAGTAATCGGTGTAACTGTACCAACTACTGTTGAATTGACAGTTGCTGAAACACAACCATCTATCAAAGGTGCTACTGTTACAGGTTCTGGTAAACCAGCGACTATGGAAACTGGACTTGTTGTCAACGTTCCAGACTTCATCGAAGCTGGACAAAAATTGATCATCAACACTGCAGAAGGAACTTACGTTTCTCGTGCCTAATCTCTAGAAAGAGGTCATTCTATGGGAACTGAAGAACAATTTGGCGAAATCGTTATCGCTCCACGTGTACTTGAAAAAATCATTGCCATCGCAACTGCTAAAGTTGATGGTGTCCATTCATTTTCAAATAAATCCGTATCTGATACCCTATCAAAACTCTCTCTTGGTCGTGGCGTCTACTTAAAAGAAAGCAACGAAGAACTAACTGCTGACATCTACCTCTACCTTGAGTACGGTGTGAAAGTACCAAAAGTTGCTCTTGCTATTCAAAAAGCGGTCAAAGATGCTGTCCATGATATGGCTGATGTGGAACTTTCTGCTGTCAATATCCATGTTACAGGAATCGTTCCAGATAAAACACCAAAACCTGAGTTGAAAGATCTATTTAACGAGGACTTCCTCAATGACTAGTCCATTATTAGAATCTAGACGTGAACTTCGTAAATGCGCTTTTCAAGCTCTTATGAGCCTTGAATTCGGTACAGATATGGAAACGGCTTGTCACTTTGCCTACACACATGACCGTGAAGACGCAGACGTACAAATCCCAGCCTTTCTTCTAAACTTGGTTTCTGGTATCCAAGCTCAAAAAGAAGAGTTAGATACACAAATCAACCAGCATCTCAAGTCAGGCTGGACAGTTGAACGCTTGACCTTGGTCGAAAAAAACTTACTACGCTTGGGAATCTTTGAAATCACATCATTTGATACACCTCAGCTGGTAGCAGTCAATGAAGCTATTGAACTTGCCAAGAATTTTTCAGATCAAAAATCAGCCCGCTTTATCAACGGACTGCTTAGTCAATTTGTAACTGAAGAAAATGAATAATCAAAAAGGTGTTTGGTCTTCCAAGCACTTTTTGTTGTTACCTCGACACAAAGAACCACATAAAAACTAGAACTGACTGCCAGATCTAGTTTTTGCGTATTCTGAAGTATTATACTCAATGAAAATCAAAGAGCAAACTAGTAAGCTAACCATAGGCTGCTCAAAACACGGTTTTGAGGTTGTGGATAGAACTGACGAAGTCAGTAACATATATACGGCTAGGCGAAGCTGACGTGGTTTGAAGAGATTTACGAAGAGTATTAGTATTTTCTAAACCGTTGATAGCGCTCTTCCAACAGCTCTTCTAGCGGTTTTTGTGAAAGTCTAGCTATCTCAGTTTGGAGTTCTTTCTTGACACTCTTAATCAGTTCTTTACTAGAAAGTCCTGCTTCAGAAATCACCTCGTCCACCACGTCCATTTCTAGCAGCTCATGCGAAGTAATTTTCATCAGTTCTGCCGCTTCCATGGCACGAGTGCCGTCCTTCCATAGAATGGAAGCAAAACCTTCTGGACTGAGAATAGCATAAATAGAATTTTCCAGCATCCAGACACGGTCCGCAACGGCTAGAGCCAAAGCCCCACCTGATCCACCTTCACCGATAATGATAGCAATAATCGGAACTTTCAGGTCACTCATTTCCATGAGATTTCGAGCAATGGCTTCTCCCTGTCCACGTTCTTCCGCCCCGACACCAGGATAGGCACCTGCTGTATTGATAAAGGTCACCACTGGACGGCCAAACTTTTCAGCTTGTTTCATCAAGCGTAAGGCCTTGCGATAGCCTTCTGGATGTGGTTGTCCAAAATTCCGTTTGAGGTTGTCTTGCAAGCTCTTGCCTTTTTGGATACCAACCACTGTCACAGCTTGGTCTCCAAGCCAGCCGATACCACCAACAACTGCACCATCATCGCGAAAAGAACGGTCACCATGTAATTGGATAAATTCATCAAAAATGCCTGTCGCAAAGTCCAAGGTTGTCAAGCGACTCTGCTCACGCGCTTCTCTGACTATTTTTGCAATGTTCATCTTGGACTCCCTCCGTGCAATCTGACTAGGCTTGCAATCGTATCTGGCAAATCTCTTCTTTTAACGATAGCATCCACAAAACCATGCTCCAATAGGAATTCTGCCTTTTGGAAATCCTCAGGCAAGCTTTCACGAACCGTATTTTCAATCACACGACGTCCAGCAAAACCAACCAGGCTCTGTGGTTCAGCTAAAATGATATCCCCTTCCATAGCGAAAGAAGCTGTTACTCCACCTGTCGTTGGATCTGTCAAAATGGTCAGATAAAAGAGACCAGCATTTGAATGGCGTTTAACCGCCGCAGAAATCTTGGCCATCTGCATGAGACTCATGATTCCTTCCTGCATACGGGCTCCACCAGAGGCCGTGAAGAGAACAACTGGCAACTGTTCAACAGTCGCATACTCAAACAAGCGAGTGATTTTTTCCCCTACAACCGTACCCATAGATGCCATGATAAAGTTAGAATCCATAATCCCAAGAGCCACAGTCTGACCTTTTATAAGAGCTGTTCCTGTCACAACGGCTTCATCCAGGCCTGTTTTTTCACGCATAGTTGCTAGTTTCTTTTGATAATCAGGGAAATGCAAGGGATCCTTGCTTTCAATACCTGTAAACAATTCCTTGAAGGTTCCCATATCAATCGTCAAAGCCAAGCGTTCTTGGGCAGAAATACGAAAGGTATAGCTACAATGTGGACAGATTCGCTCACTTCCCAGATCCTTCTGATAGATGGTATGCTTACAGCTTGGACACTGAGAGAATAATTCATCTGGAACCTCTGGCTTGGCTTGAGGCTTTTCCCTAACCGAACGATTGGGATTGATTCGAATATACTTATCTTTTTTACTAAATAGAGCCATTGATTCCCCTTTTCGGTTTAAACTCTTGAAGTCATTTTATTCTTTTTCTTGATATTTGGGTAAGAAGGTTTCCATCAAGAAGGAAGTATCGTAATCTCCAGCAATGACATTGCGATCTGAAATGAGGTCAAGCTGGAAATCTGCATTGGTCTGCACCCCCTCTATCTCTAGTTCGTAGAGGGCACGTTGCATTTTCATCAAGGCATCAAAACGATTTTCACCGTGAACGATGATTTTGGCAATCATACTATCATAATAGGGGGGAATGGTATAGCCTGGATAAACTGCTGAATCCACGCGCAAGCCAACACCTCCACTTGGAAGATAGAGATTAGTAATCTTACCTGGACTTGGAGCAAAGTTGAAGGCTGGATTTTCTGCATTGATACGACACTCGATAGCATGGCCGCGTAGGACAATATCTTCTTGCTTAACAGACAGAGGCTGACCTGCCGCAATGCGAATCTGTTCCTTAACGATATCCACACCTGAGACAAACTCTGTTACAGGATGTTCCACCTGAACACGGGTGTTCATTTCCATGAAATAGAAATTACCACTGGCTTCATCAAGCAGAAACTCAATAGTCCCTGCATTCTCATAGCCAACAGACTCTGCCGCTCGAACAGCAGCAGCACCGATTTCATTGCGCAATGTTTTTCCGATTGCAATCGAAGGACTTTCTTCCAAAACCTTTTGATTATTCCGTTGAAGAGAACAATCCCGTTCACCTAAATGAATCACATTTCCGTGCTCATCTCCTAGGATTTGAACCTCGATGTGACGAGCTGGATAGATGACCCGTTCTATGTACATGGCACCATTGCCATAATTGGCCTTAGCTTCACTAGAGGCAGTTTCAAATGCTTGAACCAGGTCTTCTGGTTTTTCAACCTTACGAATCCCTTTACCACCTCCACCTGCTGAAGCCTTGAGCATAACAGGATAGCCAATTTTTTCAGCAACAATCAAAGCTTCCTCAGAGTTATGAACTTCTCCATCCGAACCTGGAATGACAGGCACACCAGCCTTCATCATCTGAGCACGCGCATTGATCTTGTCTCCCATCATATCCATAACATGACCAGATGGACCAATAAACTTGATTCCCACCTCTTCACACATGGTTGCAAATTTGGAATTTTCACTCAGAAATCCAAAACCTGGGTGAATAGCTTCTGCCTCAGTCAAGACTGCAGCTGATAGAACTGCATTGATATTGAGATAAGACTCTGTTGCCTTACCAGGACCGATACAAACTGCTTCATCTGCCAAAAGCGTATGAAGGGCTTCCTTATCAGCAGTTGAATAGACCGCTACCGTCGCAATCCCCAATTCACGCGCTGCACGGATAATCCGAACCGCAATTTCACCACGATTGGCAATTAAAATTTTTCGAAACATGGAGAACCTCCTTAGTTCCCTATTGCAAAGGTAAGAGTACCACTGGCTGCAAGCTTGCCATCCACTTCAGCCTTTGCTTCAACCACAGCAATGGTGCCACGACGTTTTACAAAGGTTACCGTCATAAGCAATTGATCTCCAGGTACAACTTGCTTCTTGAATTTGACCTTATCCATACCAGCGTAGAAGACCAGTTTCCCTTTATTTTCAGGTTTTGATAACTCCAATACACCAGCTGTTTGCGCCAAAGCTTCCATGATCAGAACACCTGGCATAACTGGATATTGAGGGAAATGGCCGTTAAAGAAGGGTTCGTTGATGGTCACATTTTTGATAGCAACAATGGTATCCTCGCTCACTTCCAAGACACGATCCACTAGGAGCATGGGATAGCGGTGAGGTAGAGCTTCTTTGATTCCTTGAATATCGATCATTTGATACGTACCAATCCTTTACCAAATTCAACCATTTCTTCGTTAGAAACGAGAATTTCTGTCACCACACCATCCTTAGGAGCTGGGATTTCATTCATGACTTTCATGGCTTCGATAATCACCAATGTTTGACCTTTTTTAATACTATCACCAACTGAAACGAAGGCAGGTTTATCTGGACCAGCAGCCAAGTAAGCCACCCCAACAAGTGGACTCTCTACAAGATCTCCCTCAGCAGCCATACTTGCTTCTGCTGGTGACGAAGTTTCTTCCAGTACAGTTTCTACTGGAGCAGATGTAGGAGCTACTGGACTTGGTGTTGCTAGAACAGGTGCTGGAGCGACTTGAGCTGTAGCTTCAGACACCAGTCTAGCTTCATTCTTGCTAAACTGCAACTCATCCGTCCCATTTTTATAAGAAAATTCTCTCAAACTTGATTGATCAAATTGAGCCATCAAGTCTTTAATATCGTTTAAATTCATACTTATTTATTCTCCCAACGTTTGAAAGCAAGAACTGCATTGTGGCCACCAAAACCAAAGGTATTTGAAATAGCGTATGGAATTTCTTGCTCCAAGCCTTGTCCGTAAACGACATTGGCTTCAATATAATCTGATACTTCACTTGTTCCAGCTGTCATTGGTACAAAGTTATGACGCATAGCTTCGATGGTGACGATAGCTTCTACCGCACCTGCAGCTCCCAGCAAATGTCCTGTGAAAGACTTGGTTGATGATACAGGTACTTCCTTACCAAGAACAGCTACGATAGCACCGCTTTCTCCTTTTTCGTTAGCAGGAGTTGACGTTCCGTGAGCATTGACATAGGCTACTTGCTCTGGAGAAATTTCAGCTTCCTCCAAAGCTAGTTTGATAGCCTTGATAGCTCCTTGACCTTCTGGATGTGGCGAAGTCATATGGTAGGCATCACAAGTATTTCCGTAGCCAACCACTTCAGCAAGGATAGTAGCGCCACGTTTTTCCGCGTGTTCAAGGCTTTCAAGAACCAACATCCCTGAACCTTCACCCATAACAAACCCATTGCGATCCTTATCAAATGGGATAGAAGCACGAGTTGGATCCTCTGTAGTAGAGAGAGCTGTCAAAGCTTGGAAACCAGCAATAGCAAAAGGTGTGATAGAGGCTTCTGAACCACCTACCAACATAACATCTTGGAAACCAAACTTAATGGAGCGGAAAGCATCTCCAATTGCGTCATTTGATGAAGCGCAGGCAGTATTGATGGATTTGCAAACACCGTTGGCTCCAAAACGCATAGCAACATTTCCTGAAGCCATATTTGGCAAGGCTTTTGGAAGGGTCAATGGTTTCACACGTTTTGGTCCTTTGTCATAGAGGCGAAGCACTTGATCTTCAATTTCTTTGATTCCACCAATACCAGAAGCAACGATAACACCAAAACGATCCTTGTCAATAGCCTCTACATCAAGACCTGCATGATTGACAGCTTCTTGGGCCGCATACAAGGCGTACAAAGAATAGTTATCAAAACGATTGGTATCCTTCTTAACAAAGTATTTATCAAAAGGAAAATCTTGGATTTCTGCCGCATTGTGCACATCAAAGTCACTATGATCAAATTTTGTAATTTGACCAATTCCGATTTTTCCAGTTGTCAAACTAGTCCAAAATTCTTCTGGTGTATTTCCGATTGGAGATGTTACTCCATAACCTGTTACTACTACGCGATTTAGTTTCATCTTTTTCACCTCTAGCTTCTGCTACATACTGAGGCCGCCATCAATGGCAACCACTTGACCAGTTAGATAATCTTGGCCTGCTAAAAATACTGTCAAATCTGCAACCTGCTCTGCCTGCCCAAATTCTTTCATAGGAATTTGGGCCAGCATAGCATCTCTTACCTTGTCTGATAGAACAGCTGTCATATCGGACTCAATCATTCCAGGTGCGATAGCATTAACCCTTATATTGCGATTGGCTACTTCACGCGCCACAGACTTGGTAAAACCAATCAAACCAGCCTTAGAAGCTGCATAGTTAGCTTGGCCAATATTTCCCATCAAACCAACAACACTAGACATATTAATGATAGCACCTTCTCTGGCTTTCATCATCGGTTTCAAGACTGATTGTGTCATGTTAAAGGCACCAGTCAGGTTAACCTTGAGCACTTTTTCAAAATCCGCTTCTGTCATCTTGAGCATAAGGGTATCTTGGGTAATCCCTGCATTGTTGACCAAAACATCTACTGAACCCAACTCTGCAATAGCTTGCTCAATCATACGCTTAGCGTCTACAAAATCTGACACATCTCCTGAAATGGGAACTACCTTGACACTATAGTCTGCAAACTCGGCAAGCAAGTCCTCAGAGATTGCCCCACGACTGTTTAAGACGATATTGGCTCCTGCCTGAGCAAACTTGTGGGCAATAGCAAGACCAATTCCACGACTAGAACCTGTAATAAAGATATTTTTATTTTTTAGTTGCATTCTTTTCTCCTGTTTCCTCTTGTATTTATGGGAGAAGGGATTACTAGTTTTCTAGCAAGGCTTCCAAGCTAGCCTGATCTTCAACATTAGCTAGTTTAGCCGTTTTATCAATTTTTTTGACAAAGCCTGATAAAGCTTTCCCCGGTCCAATCTCGATAAAGTTGGTTACGCCTGCTTCTTGCATAACTGCAATACTTTCATAGAAACGCACGGGTTCCTTGACCTGACGCGTCAAGAGTTGAACAATGTCTTCTTTTTGCATAACAGTTGCTTCTGTATTGCCGACTAGGGGACAAGTAAAATCTGAAAAACTTACCTGAGCTAGAGTTTCAGCTAGTTTCTGACTAGCAGGCTCAAGGAGAGCAGTATGAAAGGGTCCTGAAACCTTGAGAGGAATCAAGCGTTTGGCACCTGCTTCTTGCAAGAGTTCAACAGCTCGATCAACTGCTACCACTTCTCCACCAATCACGATTTGTGCAGGTGTATTATAGTTGGCTGGGGTAACTACTCCAAGTTCAGAAGCTTTTTGACAGGCTTCTTCAATGACCTCTACTGGCGTATTGAGAACTGCCACCATCTTGCCAGAGCCAGCAGGAGCCGCTTCTTCCATATAGGATCCACGCTTAGCTACCAAGGCAACCGCATCTTCAAAATCCAAGGCGCCACTGGCTACCAAGGCAGAGTATTCTCCAAGAGACAAACCAGCAACCATATCAGGCTGATAGCCCTTTTCTTGCAATAATCGGTAAATAGCAACTGAAGTTGCTAAAATAGCTGGTTGCGTATAGCGAGTCTGATTAAGTTTTTCTTCTTCCCTATCAATGAGATGACGCAAATCGTAAGCAAGTACCTGACTAGCTTGATCAATTGTTTCTTTGACAATAGGATAGTGATCATAGAGATCACGGCCCATACCTAGATACTGGGCACCTTGGCCAGCAAATAAAAAGGCTGTTTTAGTCATTTCTTACAACTCCTGCCCAACGAGAGGCTTCTTCTTGAATTTTTTTAGCTGCTCCGTAATATAAATCTTTTAGGATTTCTTCTGCTGTTTCTTCCTTGGAAACAAGCCCTGCAATCTGACCTGCCATAACAGATCCGCCATCCACATCTCCGTGAACAACCGCTTTGGCTAGGGCACCTGCTCCCATTTGTTCAAAGATTTCCAAATCAGGATTTTCCTGTTTAAAGGCATCTTTCTCAGCTTTTTCAAAATCACGAGTCAACTGATTTTTAATCGCACGAACTGCATGCCCAAAGTGCTGGGCTGAAATCGTAGTATCAATATCTCTAGCTTTTAAAATTTTCGCCTTATAATTTGGATGGGCATTAGACTCTTTTGCAACAACAAAACGAGTCCCAACCTGAACGGCCTCTGCACCGAGCATAAAACCGGCTGCAGCACCTTCACCATCTGCAATCCCTCCTGCAGCAATAACAGGAATAGATACAGCAGCAGCAACCTGACGCACCAAGGTCATGGTTGTTAATTTCCCGATATGTCCCCCAGCTTCCATTCCTTCTGCAATGACAGCATCCGCACCGATTTTTTCCATGCGTTTGGCTAGGGCAACACTTGGTACAACTGGAATAACTGTAATCCCTGCTTCATGGAAGCGTTCCATGTATTTACCGGGATTTCCTGCGCCTGTTGTCACTACCTTAACACCTTCCTCGATAACGAGGTCTACAATATCTTCCACAAAGGGAGACAAGAGCATGATATTGACACCAAAGGGTTTATCCGTCAATGACTTGATTTTATCAATATTTGCCTTGACAACTTCTTTAGGGGCATTTCCCCCACCAATAATCCCTAATCCTCCAGCCTTGGAAACAGCCCCCGCCAAATCACCATCAGCAACCCAGGCCATTCCTCCTTGGAAAATAGGATAATCAATATTCAATAATTCTGTAATACGCGTTTTCATAGTGCCTCCATCGCTTCTTGCTTACGTAATAGTTCGATACCGTCATAATTTGAAAATCAAACTATTGCCTAAACAAGAGGGAGTGGGTTTCCCTACTCCTTCTATCTATATTCTGCTTATTTTGTTTGCTCTTCAACGTAGGCAACCAAGTCACCAACTGTTTTCAAGTCATCTTCTGCTTCGATTTGGATATCAAAAGCATCTTCGATTTCTGAGATTACTTGGAACAAGTCCAATGAATCTGCGTCCAAATCATCAAAAGTTGATTCAAGTGTTACTTCTGATGCGTCTTTTCCAAGTTCTTCAACGATAATTTCTTGTACTTTTTCAAATACTGCCATGATAGGACTCCTTTAAAATAAATAGTTTTTTATAACAATGTGTTCACCACATGATTACCTAAATTGTAAGAATGAGCGTGCCCCATGTCAAGCCTCCACCAAAGCCTGATAGCAGAACAGTCTGGCTACCATCTAAACGGATGAAGCCTTGTTCTACACACTCTGAAAGTAAAATCGGGATACTTGCTGCACTGGTATTCCCATATTCCATCATATTGGCTGGAAGTTTGTCTCGGTCGACACCGATTTTCCTAGCCATCTTATCCAAAATACGGTCATTAGCCTGATGAAGTAGCAGATAATCCAAGTCTGTCGTCTCTATAGGAGATTCATCAATAGTCTGTTTGATAGACTTGGCTACATCTCGAATGGCAAAATCAAAGACCGCGCGTCCATCCATCTTCAAAAATGAATCTGCATTTTCTTGATCTGAAAACGGAGAATGTAGGCCTGAATGTCCATAGGTCAGGCACTCGCTTCGTGAACCATCACTATTGAGACTCTCAGCTAAGAAATGCTCTTGCTCGCTAGCTTCTAGCAAGATACCACCAGCACCATCTCCGAACAAAACAGCTGTTGATCGGTCCGACCAATCGACTGCTTTAGAAAGAGTCTCACTGCCAATCACCAAGCCTTTTTGAAAGCGACCAGAAGCGATAAACTTTTCAGCAGTTGAAAGAGCAAATACAAATCCACTGCAAGCCGCTGTTAGGTCAAAAGCAAAGGCCTTATTAGCACCAATATTAGCTTGAACACGAGCAGCCGTAGAGGGCATCATCGAATCTGGAGTAATGGTAGCTAGGATGATAAAATCCAACTCCTCCCCTGTGATTCCAGCTTTAGCCATTAGTTTCTTAGCAACCTCTGTAGCCAAATCACTAGTAGATTCTGTTCTTGAAATATGCCTTTGTCGTATTCCCGTCCGACTTGAAATCCACCCATCATTGGTATCCATAATCTGAGCCAAATCATGATTTGTAACCACTTGCTCAGGCACATAATGAGCAACCTGGCTTATTTTTGCAAAAGCCATTATCTCAAATCCTCCAAAAATTGATAAAGATTGGTCAAACCTTTGCTCATAACATCAATTTCTTCCTTACTCATACCATCAATGATTTTTTCAACCATGGCCTTGTGGAAGCGTTTATGTAGTCTATGAACCAAGCGACCCTTCTTTGTCAAATGCAGATGCACCACACGACGATCATATTCTGAACGAATGCGTTCAATGTACCCCTTACGTTCGAGATTATTTAAACTCGTCGTAACAGTCCCAAGAGTCACCATCAACTCTTTTGACACTTGACTTGGTGTCACATCTGGAAATTTCCCAATTACATCGATCGTATGTACTTCTTTGATGGAGATATCCTTGAAACGACTACCCCTCAAGCTAACTTCCTCGATGACGAGGACATTGTTAAATATAGATGTTAAATATTCATTAATTCGTTGGTAGTCCAATCTCTTTTCCCTCCCTTTCAAAAAACTTTCACAATCAAAACATTTGACAAAGGAATTATATCAAACTTCAAAGAATGGTGCAAGTATTTTCTTATTTTCCAGTAAATTTCGGTCTTCTTCTCTCCGAATGGGCCCGAACTCCCTCTTTGAAATCCTCTGTTTGGGCCAAGGATTCCTGTAACTTCAATTCTAAAGTAGCATAATCTTGCCAATCTTTAAATTGGCTCTCCCAAACCAACTTCTTGATGGCTGCATAGGAATTAGCTGACCCACGTCTTAATTTTTTAAGAAGTTGTTCTCTCGTCTTTTCAAGTTTATCAGCTTCAGAAACGCGGTAAACTAGCCCCCACTCCAGAGCTTTATCTGCGGTCAAAGCCTCTCCTGTCATAGCTAATTGAGCAGCACGCGTCACACCGATACTGCGGCTCAAGAGATGAATTCCTCCTGCATCTGGAGCCAAGCCAACTCCAACAAAGGCTTGGATAAATTTAGCCTTATCCGTTGCAAGACAGAAATCTGTAGCGACAGCCATATTAGCTGCGGCACCTGCAACAGCCCCGTCAACTTCCATCAAAACAGGCTTTGCAATTTGCTTGATTTTATAAGAAATAGCATTGACTAGTTCTGCAATTTTCGTCAATGATGGAATATCATCCTCATCTACTGCACGCTTCATCTCTACCAAATCTCCCCCAACTGAGAAAACTTTGCCATTCGCATTGATTAAGATAAAATGCACAGCTGGATCCTCTTCTGCCAGAGTCAAGGCTTCTAAAATCTCTTCACACATAGGAATATGAAAACCATTCGCAACCTCAGGACGGTTTAAAGTAATAATTGCCAAATCCTCTTCAAGCTGATAAATAATATGTTCCATCTGGACTCCTTTTTTATTTTCATAAGCAAGTTAAATTATTTTACTATCGAAGTATATCTTTTTTACAACTTGAAAGCAAGAAAAAATCGGCTGAAAGTGTCTCAGCCGATTAAGAAGACTCGCTTTATCATAGAAAGCATCTCATTTTCTTCATTGAAAAAAGGTTTTCTTTCTGCTATAATCGTATAAAATACTTACTTTAGGAGTTCTTATGAAAGTTGTTAAATTTGGAGGTAGCTCTCTTGCCTCTGCTAGTCAATTAGAAAAAGTTTTAAACATCGTAAAAAGCGATCCTGAACGCCGTTTTGTAGTTGTTTCTGCGCCTGGTAAACGCAATGCTGAAGATACTAAAGTTACGGATGCCTTGATTAAATACTACCGCGACTATGTTGCTGGTAACGATATTAGCAAGAGCCAAAACTGGATTATCGACCGCTATGCTGCCATGGTTAGTGAACTAGGACTGAAGCCAGCTGTTCTAGAGAAAATTTCAAAAAGTATTCGTGCCTTGGCAAGTCTTCCTATCGAAGAAAACGAATTTCTCTACGATACTTTCCTAGCAGCCGGTGAAAACAACAATGCCAAATTGATTGCTGCCTACTTTAACCAAAACGGTATCGATGCACGCTATGTTCACCCTAGAGAAGCTGGGATTGTGGTAACAAGTGAACCTGGCAACGCTCGCATCATTCCATCAAGTTATGACAAGATTGAAGAATTGACGAATACAAATGAAGTCCTTGTCATTCCTGGTTTCTTTGGAGTTACCAAGGAAAATCAAATCTGTACCTTCTCACGTGGAGGCTCTGACATTACAGGTTCTATCATTGCTGCTGGTGTCAAAGCTGACCTTTATGAAAACTTTACGGATGTTGATGGTATCTTTGCAGCCCACCCAGGAATTATTCACCAACCACACTCAATCCCTGAGTTGACCTACCGTGAAATGCGTGAGTTGGCCTATGCAGGGTTCTCAGTCCTTCACGACGAAGCCCTTCTACCTGCCTACCGTGGAAAAATCCCTCTTGTCATTAAGAATACCAACAACCCTAATCATCCAGGTACTCGTATCGTTCTAAAACACAGTAGTGATGAATTTCCAGTTGTAGGAATTGCTGGTGACTCTGACTTTGTCAGCATCAACATGTCTAAATATCTCATGAATCGCGAGGTTGGATTTGGTCGCAAGGTTCTGCAAATCCTTGAAGATCTCAACATCGGTTGGGAACATATGCCAACAGGTATCGACGATCTTTCAATCATTCTCCGTTCTCGCGAACTAACTCCTATCAAGGAAGAAGAAATCCTGCGTCAGTTGGTTCAAAATGCTGAAGTAGACCATGCAGAAATCGAACACGACCTTTCAATCATTATGATTGTTGGAGAAAAGATGAAAAGTCATATCGGAGTAACTGCTACTGCGACACGCGCTCTATCTGAAAACAAGATCAATATACAGATGATGTCTCAAGGTTCTAGTGAAGTTTCTATCATGTTCGTGGTCAATAAAGACCAAGAAAAAGCGGCAATTAAAGCCCTCTATAATGCCTTTTTCGGTGAAAGCAAGGAAGACTAATCATGGCCCAATCACTTAATAAAACAGTGCTTCTCAATACGACAGGAACTTCCTACCTCTCTATAGCTGGGAAAGTTGGAAAATTCCTTGTTGGAGATCAGGCTCTGGAATTTTACCCAGATGTCAATGTCGAACAATTTATCCAGATTCCTTGGGACCATATCAACCAGATTGGGGCCAATGTCACTGGTCGCAAAATCAGTCGCCACTTCGAAGTCTTTACAGACAGAGGAAAATTCCTCTTTGCTTCAAAAGACTCAGGTGCCATTCTCAAAATTGCTCGCGAAAAACTGGGCAATGACAAGGTCGTCAAGCTTCCTACCTTGATTCAGACCATTGGTCAAAAATTTAAAAATCTATTTGCAAAAAAGTAGAAACTTTAGTATAATCATAGCAACGGATAAGTAGGTTATCTTCTTCTTTCAGAAAGTCTGCGGGTGCTGCGAGCAGATAGGAGGGATAGGTGAAATTCTACCGTTAATAACAATTACATACACAATCAAGTGCACACCTGTGAAGTTGGATGGAACCGTGGCCCTGCCACTCCAACGCTTTGTCAGGTGTGCTTTTTTCATAAAGGAGTTCTTATGTTAGATATCAAACGCATTCGTACAGACTTTGATGCTGTCGCAGAAAAATTGGCTACACGTGGTGTAGATGCTGCTATCTTGAATGAGATGAAAGAAATCGATGCTAAACGTCGTGATATTTTGGTCAAGGTTGAAACTCTCAAAGCAGAACGTAACACAGTTTCTGCTGAGATTGCCCAAGCTAAGCGCAACAAAGAAAATGCAGATGACAAGATTGCTGCCATGCAAAATCTATCTGCTGAGGTCAAAGCTTTGGATGCTGAATTGGCAGAAATCGATGCTAAATTGACAGAATTTACCACTACTCTTCCAAACATCCCAGCTGACAGCGTTCCTGTTGGGGTTGACGAAGACGACAATGTGGAAGTTCGCCGTTGGGGTACTCCACGCGAGTTTGACTTCGAACCAAAAGCTCACTGGGATCTTGGTGAAGACCTTGGTATCCTTGACTGGGAACGCGGTGGTAAGGTAACAGGCGCTCGTTTCCTCTTCTATAAAGGTCTCGGTGCTCGTTTAGAACGTGCTCTCTACAACTTTATGTTGGATGAGCATGGTAAGGAAGGCTATACAGAAGTCATCACGCCTTACATGGTTAACCATGACTCTATGTTTGGTACTGGTCAATATCCAAAATTCAAGGAAGATACTTTTGAACTCAGCGACAGCAATTATGTCCTTATCCCTACAGCTGAAGTTCCTCTGACAAACTACTACCGTGATGAAATTCTGGACGGTAAAGACCTACCAATCTACTTTACTGCTATGAGTCCATCATTCCGTTCTGAGGCTGGTTCTGCTGGTCGTGATACTCGTGGCTTGATTCGTTTGCACCAATTCCATAAGGTTGAAATGGTCAAATTTGCCAAACCAGAAGAATCTTACGAAGAATTGGAAAAAATGACAGCCAACGCTGAAAATATCCTTCAAAAACTCAACCTTCCATATCGTGTCGTTGCTCTCTCTACTGGAGATATGGGCTTCTCAGCTGCCAAAACTTACGACTTGGAAGTATGGATTCCAGCGCAAAACAATTATCGTGAAATCTCAAGCTGTTCAAACACAGAAGATTTCCAAGCCCGTCGTGCCCAAATCCGTTACCGTGATGAAGCTGATGGCAAGGTGAAACTCCTTCATACCTTGAACGGTTCTGGACTTGCAGTTGGACGTACAGTGGCTGCTATTCTTGAAAACTACCAAAATGAAGATGGTTCTGTAACTATTCCAGAAGCTCTTCGTCCATACATGGGTGGAGCTGAAGTTATCAAACCATAAAAAATAAGGTTTAGCTATTTCTAGCTAGACCTTTTTTCGTAACCAATTCAGATAAGCGCCTAATACAAAGAGCAAAATAATTAGGCAAATAACAGTTTCAGCCAGTACCAAATAATCCAAAAATGGAAGTTTCAAGATTCCCTGAGCCATCTTGAGCGAGGTAGCTGTGATAATGGTTGGGAAAGTGAGGGCTGAGAAGGCTGGTTGAAAACCTTGTTTTAAAATATTGGGTAGGCGAGTCAAAACAAAGAAAAAGAAGGATTGAGAAGCCAAAATCATGGCAATCAAGAGCCAAGTCGGTAGGCTGGCTCCTCCAACTCGAACTAGGGAAGCCAAGAGTAGAGAGAAAGGAGCACAGTAGATCCCTTCTTGTCCAAGCAAAGCTACGGGGAGTGGTTGCTTCTTTAAATCACTATAAATAAGGGGATAGAGATAGAAGGTAAGAAGAAAACCAAAACTCAAGGTCACATAGGCAATTTCGATGATACCTACCAGAGGATAGGTCAAGGCAGCTACTGCTATCCCTACATAGAGAACAGTCCAGCTTGGAGTGGCACTGACTCTCTTACCTGGACAGGCAAACTTGATGGTGAAACCAGCAATAAAGGTCAAATCCAAGAGAAATGAAAACCACCAGAGCCCTTGCGCAACCAAAGGAAGATGAGGGAAGACGCGAAAGACATAAGTTGATAAAATCATCCCAGCCATGGGAAAGGTGGCCATTCCTGACAAAAGAGGAGGCTTGGTCAATTCTTGCTTGGTTTCCTTCCAATTAAAGAGATGTAGAATTAGAAAATAAATCCACAAAATCAAACCTGTCAGACTCAACAGATGGGACAGAACCGGCAACGTATCTAAAATAAGATTTCCAGCTCCTGCCAAACCTAGCAAACAACCAGAAAATACCAAGGGGAGTTTTTTCATCCTAACCTCCAATAATCATGTTAGTTTCAGTATAGCATAAAAGCGCTTAAATGAGGGGATAAAAAATGAAGTCCGATTATTTTAGACTTCATTTTTACTCAGATATGAATTAAGCATAAGGTTGCAATTCTGGGTTAATTGGGGTATTAGCTAGATTGTTGGCATAGTTACAGAGGCTTGCTAGGCTGACACCAAGAACCACATCCAAGGCATTTTGTTGGGTGTAGCCAGCTTCTAGAAACTCAGCCAAGGCTTCATCTCCTACACGACCCTTGGTATTGATAACCGCCAAGGTAAACTTAGCTAGGGTGTCCAATTTAGGATCTGTTTCAATTGGAGTACGATTGCGAAGGGCTTGAAGAAGGTCATCGTTCATCTGGATTTGTTTGATTGAAAAAGCTGTGTGACCTGCGACACAGAAGGCACAACCATTGGTCACGGCAGCTGTGATTTGCACTACTTCGCGCTCAACGGGGGTCAAGCTGTTGCGTCGATTGATGGCTCCGACAGTTCTATAGGCTTCTAGAGCAGTCGGTGCATTAGCCAAGAGACCGATTAGGTTGGGAATATAGCCATTATTATCCTTTTCTACTGTTTCAAGAACTTCTTTCACTTCTGCTGGTGCTGATTCTACTGTATGAATTGTAAATGTTGTCATCATAAAACCTCTTTTCGTTTTGTTGAAACCTAGTCTATCACAGATTCTATACCTTGCATAATATATATTTTAAATTGCATCGATAAAAATTTTTTATGAAAGAAAAAAATCACACGAGATGTGTGATTCCATTATTTATTAAAATACTTTTTAGTCTCAGCAATAACGACTGGAGATAAAACTAAGAGGGCAATCAAGTTTGGCAGAGCCATCAAGGCGTTGACAATATCTGCGATAATCCAGACCATATCCAACTCGATAAATCCTCCCAGCAAGACCATGAGCACAAAAACCACACGGTAGAGCCAGATAAAACGAACCCCAAAGAGAAACTCGAAACAGCGTTCTCCATAGTAGTTCCAACCTAAAATCGTTGTAAAGGCAAAGAGTACAAGGAAGATGGTCAAGAGGGCAGGTCCAAAGTGTGAAAAGACTGTTGAGAAAGCTGACTGAGTAAGCGCAACCCCATTCAAGTCGCCACTCCAAACCCCAGTGACCAAGATAGTTAATCCAGTCAGAGTACAAATGATGAGGGTATCAATAAAGGTTCCTGTCATGGAAATCAAACCTTGCTCTACCGGTTCATTTGTCTTAGCTGCAGCAGCTGCAATGGGAGCAGAACCCAGACCAGATTCGTTTGAGAACACACCACGCGCCACACCATTTTGGATAGCCATCCGAATGCTAGCACCGGCAAATCCACCTACCGCAGCAACCGGACTAAAAGCTGATGTCAAAATTAAAGCGATTGTGGCAGGAATTTTCCCAATATTAAAGAAAATAACTGTAAGAGTTCCCAATATATAAATGATAGCCATAAAAGGAACAACAGCTGTCGAAACCTTTGAAATGGACTTGAGTCCGCCAAAGACAGCAATTGCTACAAATACAGACAAGACGAGAGCTGTGATGGCTGGCGAAATAGTCGTCGTATTCTGGATAGATTCTGTAATCGAGTTAACTTGAGTGAAGGTTCCGATTCCCAATAAAGCTACTAGAACACCTGCCAGGGCAAAGAAGATGGCAAGGGGGCGCCAATTTTCTCCCATCCCTAGAAGGATATAATGCATTGGACCTCCCGCTACTGCACCATGATCATCCTTGGTGCGGTATTTAATAGCAAGTAGTCCTTCCGCATACTTGGTAGCCATCCCAAAGAAAGCAGCCATCCACATCCAAAAGAGGGCTCCTGGGCCACCGACCTTGATAGCCGTCGCCACCCCGATAATATTTCCCGTACCAACTGTCGCTGCTAGGGCTGTACACAAGGCCGCAAAGCTAGATACATCGCCATGCCCCTTATCCTTGGTAAAAATAAGCTGAAAGGCCTTGGGCAGACGCAAAATCTGCAAGAGTCCTAGACGGGCAGTTAGGTAAATCCCTGTTCCAACCAATAAAATTAAGAGGGGCGGTCCCCAAGCAAAAGCATCGATTGATTTAAGCAATTCTAACATTTCCTTCTCCTATCTTTTCAACCCCAAAAGAAAGAGCACATGCAAGATACATGTACTCTGGAATGCTTAGATAAATGCTAAAAAGCGGTCTATCCTAGCTCTGTCCTTTTACCTGAGAGTTTGAGCAGTTGCCTGCCTTGCCCCTTCGGTGCCTTTACGGTCTCTCCAGAGTTCCGTCCATTTACAGTCATGGAAAATCAAACGATTTGCCACTTCTATTAAACTTCATTCGGTGTTGGTATTTAATTGATTCTTATTTTACAAAAAATGTTGGCTTTTGTCAATGTGTTTATTAGTAAAAATTAGTTCAACAGTTTTTACTTTATGAATTCCGAAATATTTCTTATCCTTTAAAAGTCACAATAGTCGCACCACTGCCTCCAGCATTTTGTGGGGCATAGCCGAAACTCTTGACATGTTTGTTTCTTTGTAGGTATTTGGTGACACCTTCACGGATAACACCTGTTCCGATACCATGGATGATATCAACTTGAGCCATATTATTAAGCAAAGCTTGGTCTATAAAGGCATCTAGCTCATTCATGGCTTCTTCATAACGCTTGCCTCGAAGGTCTAGTCTGGCTTGTGGGCCACGACCAGAAGTTCGTTTCACAACATTGACTTGTTTCTTCTTGACTTGCTTTTCTTGCTGGGCTTGAACAAGGTCAAATTCTTTCTCTTCCAAGGTCATCTTGATTAAACCGACTTGGGCTTCCCAGCGACCATCCTTGAGTTGACTGGTCAAGGTACCACGCTGGCCATAACTGAGAACCACGATATCATCTCCCACCTTTGGAGCTCGTTTTTTCTTGGCCTTTTGAAGGACCTTGTTTTTAGACAAATCTACTTTTTCAGGAGCCAATTTTTTCAACTTGGCCTTGGCTTCAATGATTTCGTGGGGTTTAAGTTGAGATTTGCTGTGGAGATTTTTGAGAATCTGGTCACTTTCACTGAGAGCCATGTCTACAATCTCAGCAGCCTGTTCACGCGCCTTGTTGAGCTCGGTTTCCTTTTCACGATTGAGTTCGTTGTAAAGTTTTTTGAGAACACGATTCATCTTGAGATTTTCTTGCTCCACCTCACGAATATTATCCAAACGTTTACGGCTTTCCAGCGTCTGCTCTTCCAACTGCTCAATAATCCGATTGACATCATTGTCCTGATCGACCTGCTGACTGGCATCCCCTACGATAACTTCAGATAGGCCCAGACGTTTGGCAATTTCGAAGGCATTGCTTCGGCCAGGAACTCCCTGCATAAAGCGATAAGTCGGGCGAAGAGTTGCAGTATCAAACTCCATGCTGGCATTTTGCACAAAGGCTGTCTCAATACCGTAGGCCTTGAGTTCCGGATAGTGGGTGGTCGCCATGGTCTTGACTTGACGCAGGCGAAGGTCCTCCAGAATAGCCATGGCAAGGGCGGCTCCCTCTTGGGGATCTGTACCAGCCCCCAACTCATCCAAGAGCAAGAGTGAATGTTGATTGACCTTGCCAAGAATATCCACAATATTGGTCATGTGACTAGAGAAGGTAGACAAGCTCTGCTCAATAGATTGCTCATCGCCAATATCAGCAAAAATTTCTTCAAAAATACCAACACGACTTCCCTTATCTGCTAAAATCGGCAAACCAGACTGAGCCATAACCTGCGTCAAGCCCAGAGTTTTAAGCATGATGGTCTTCCCACCTGTATTGGGGCCTGTAATGACAATAGCTGTTAAATCTTGGCCAAAATGGACATCATTTGCGACGGCATTTTTGACCAAAGGATGGCAGACATGGAGCAGTTGAATTTCTTGATTTTCTGACAGCTTAGGTACGACTGCTTGCCTTTCTTGGATAAAGCGAACCTTGGCACGAATCAAGTCCAGATGACCGATAATCCAAGCGTCATTGGCAATCTCAGTCGCATGAGGGCGGACACGCTCAGAAATTTCTTGGAGAATGCGAAGCATTTCATAGCGCTCATCTGCTCGCAGACTAGCAATATCTTCGCTCAGTTTGACCACCTCACGGGGTTCGATATAGACGGTATTTCCACTAGCAGAAATATCATGAACAACACCTGCGATCTTATTGCGGTAGGTGTTTTTGACTGGTAAAACCTGACGGCCATTTCTGCTGGCAACAATCCCTTCTGTCAACATCTGCGCTTTTTGCTTGAGTAGGTCCTGTAAAACATCGCGTATCTGACTCTCGCTATCATGGATTTTTCGACGGATTCGCGCCAATTCTTCACTGGCAAAGTTTTCAATGAAACCTGCATCATTAAAGGCTTGGAGATTTCCTTGTAATTGCGGAAAATCATGTAATTTCTCAAACCAAAGGGCTAATTCTTCCAAGCTGACATTTTCCAGATTGGCATAAAAACTTTGCAGTTCTCGACTGGCAAGAAGTACGCGCTTCAAGAGGAGGAACTCCTCTATATTGAGGTCTGCTCCCATCTCCAACCGCTTGCAGACTCCTGCAATTTCCTTGGTTGCGAGAATGGTAAAATTCGGTTGCTCGACAAAGAGAGCCTGCATTTCCTTCATCTCAGCAAAAGCCTGTTTGATTTTATCCGCTTTGGCAGTAGGAGTCAGCTGTCTCAATTGCTCCAAGCCCTGCTCTGTCAACAAATGAGGTTCAAACAAGGCCTTGACCTTATTGAACTCTAATGTTTCTAATATTTTCTTGTTCATCTTTATTTCCTTGTCTTTGAATGTCTAGGTGTATGATACTCAATGAAAATCAGAGAGCAAACTAGGAAGCTAGCCACAGGCTATACTTGAGTACGGCAAGGCGAAGCTTACGTGGTTTGAAGAGATTTTCGAAGAGTATTAGCTTTTTACATTCTGATAGATTCTAGTCAATCTGTAAACAAAGGGCTAGGAAAATTCCTGCCCTTTTTATCCGATTAAATTTGTCACCCAGATTTGTTTGAGCCAACTGGTTGTTACTGGTATGCTCTGGATGATGTGTTTTGCGACGATACTCTTTTCAAGAGGATTTTGTATAGCTACCATGGGGATGGTCGCCAAGATGGTCAAAGCCATCTGCAAGACAAATAAGGTCACCAACATGGACAAGATACCTGCTGAAACTCGGAACAACTTGCCCCCCAGTTTTTTACTAGGAAGTAAGTGTAAGAGGAGACCAAGCAAACGACCGATGCTATAAACAATCCCAAATACAAGTAAGTAGCCGATCCCTGCGTAAAAGACCTTATCCAACTGAAAGAGTTTATCCGATGGGAAAAAGAAAGTTCCCTGACCTTCCTGCGGATTTGCATAAGGGAGCAATAAATGGAATTGTTCTCCAAGCCCCTTGTAAAACTGGCCAGCCATAAAAGTCGATGCCAGAGCTGAAATCAGGTAATAAACCTGTAAGAGCAGGCCTCTCCGATAGCCGATATAAAATCCCCAAGCCAAGACCAATAGAAGAAGGAGTGAAATCATAAGGGATCCTCAATCTTGCTCTGTTCTTGCTTGCAATTCACAAGTTTGTGACGGAGTTCTTCTAATTCTTGTTCTTTATCGTCAAATTCAATCTCACGGCTGAGTTGAGTTGACAAACAGTTGACTGCCAACAAAAGAGCGATGGTTTCATCATCTGCACTAGGCATTTGTTCTTTAATTGCTTGGTATTTTTCTGTCGCAACCTTGGCGATTTCCTCCATAAAAAGGTTATCATGCTCGCTTGTCAAGGTTAATGATTTTTTCCCGAATGTAAATTTGAATCGATTTAGATTTGCCATAAAATTCACCTCACGATATTATACCAAAATTCGCTAATTTTGTCAGTTTTTACAAATTTTACTGCTTTTGTGGTACAATAGAAACTATGGCAAGCATAACACTCACACCAAGCGAAAAGGAGATTCAGGCTTTTCTTGAACACTATCAAAGCAGTCTGGCTCCCAGTAAGAATCCCTATATCCGCTACTTTTTGAAACTGCCTCAAGCAACGGTTTCTATCTATACTTCTGGAAAGGTCTTGCTTCAGGGTGAAGAGGCTGAGAAATACGCCAGTTTCTTTGGCTATCAAGTTCTAGAGAAAACCAGCGGACAAAATCTCCCTTTGATTGGGACAGATGAGGTGGGAAATGGTTCCTACTTTGGTGGGCTTGCAGTTGTGGCTTCCTTTGTCACAACTGACCAGCACGACTTCTTACGAAAACTCGGTGTGGGGGATTCCAAGACTCTGACCGACCAAAAAATCCGTCAGATTGCTCCTATCCTCAAGGAAAAAATCCAGCACCAGGCACTCCTTCTCTCACCAAGCAAGTACAACGAGGTCATCGGAGATCGCTACAATGCTGTTTCAGTTAAGGTTGCCCTCCATAATCAGGCTATCTATCTCCTCCTTCAAAAAGGTGTTCAGCCTGAGAAAATTGTGATTGATGCCTTCACCAGTGCTAAAAATTATGACAAGTACTTAGCACAAGAGGCCAATCGTTTCAGCAATCCTATCAGCTTAGAAGAAAAGGCTGAGGGCAAATACTTGGCTGTAGCAGTTTCTTCTATCATTGCGCGTGATCTCTTTCTGGAAAATCTTGAAAATCTGGGACGAGAACTGGGCTATCAACTTCCAAGTGGAGCTGGAACGGCTTCTGATAAGGTAGCTAGCCAGATTTTGCAAGCCTATGGTATGCAGGGACTTAACTTCTGCGCCAAACTACACTTTAAAAATACTGAAAAAGCGAAAAAACGCTTAGAAAGGTAAATTATGAATTCATTTAAAAATTTCCTAAAAGAGTGGGGATTGTTCCTCCTGATTCTGTCATTACTAGCTTTGAGCCGTATCTTTTTTTGGAGTAATGTCCGCGTAGAAGGACATTCCATGGATCCTACCCTAGCGGACGGCGAAATTCTCTTTGTTGTCAAACACCTCCCTATTGACCGTTTTGATATCGTAGTGGCCCACGAGGAAGATGGCAATAAGGACATTGTCAAACGTGTCATCGGAATGCCTGGCGATACTATCCGTTACGAAAACGATAAACTTTACATCAATGATAAAGAGACGGACGAACCTTACCTAGCTGACTACATCAAACGTTTCAAGGATGACAAACTCCAAAGTACCTACTCAGGCAAGGGCTTTGAAGGAAATAAAGGAACTTTCTTTAGAAGTATTGCTGAAAAAGCCCAAGCCTTCACAGTTGATGTCAACTACAACACCAACTTTAGCTTTACTGTTCCAGAAGGAGAATACCTTCTCCTCGGAGACGACCGCTTGGTTTCGAGCGACAGCCGCCACGTAGGTACCTTTAAAGCAAAAGATATCACAGGGGAAGCTAAATTCCGCTTCTGGCCAATCACCCGTATCGGAACATTTTAAGAAATCGAAGAGGCCGAGAATCAAGAATCTCAGCCTCTTCTTCTATCGTGAGAAGGGATTCTTTAGTCCCAGTCTAACTAATACTCAATGAAAATCAAAGAGCAAACTAGGAAGCTAGCCGCAGGTTGCTCAAAGCACTGCTTTGAGGTTGTAGA